>ORMF010342156.1_pt1 | contig 10682 bp, 4 predicted proteins | sample 1779871 | NCBI WGS metagenome assembly ORMF01 (sample SAMEA104232316, study PRJEB22302) | groundwater metagenome | biome: forest; feature: aquifer; material: groundwater | place: USA | collected 2011-08-07 | depth 5.4 m
CGTCCTTGGTGCGATAAATCTTCAGCACGCGGTCCGGTCCGCCGAGCGCAATCCACTGCTGGTCCGCGCTGAGATCCGCGGCGAGCACCGAGTCAAACTGATCGCCAACCGTGATGACGCGTTCACCGGTGGTGATGTCCCAGACCACGACGTCGCCGGAGTGACCACCGCGCCCACCGCTCGCGAGGAGCAGTTTGCCGTTGCGGCTGAATTTCGCGTCGCACGGGAGCCCTTCCGGGAACGGTAGCACGCCGATGAACTCGAGATCGGAAGTGTTGTAGAGCACCAGTTGGTGGGGGGCGGCGAGTGCGACCAACGGCGCCCACGGACTGCTGGCGAGCGCGCTGAGCGCCGCGGCGCGGTTCGCGTGGATGACCGGATCCAGCGGCAGGGCCAACGGCATGGGTGGCGGACCGTCGGGCTTTCCAATTGAAACTGATTTCAACGCGAGGTCCTGCGCCGGTTTGTTGGCGGCGATCGCCTTGCTGTTCACGCCCTGGAGCAAGCCGCCTTCGATCCACTGGCGAATGATCGCGATGTTCGCGTCGGATAATTTCGCGTTCGGCGGCATGTTGGGCTCGTCGCTGTGCACGATCGAGCGGTAGAGCTGGCTGCCCTCCGGATCGCCGGCGTTGAGCGTGGCGCCGCTGCCGCCGCCCTTGATCGCACTGCTGAACGACGTAAGATCGAGATCGCCCTTCAGCTTGTCGGGGTTGTGGCACTTCAAACAATTGTCGCGGAAAATCGGCAGGACGTCGTCCTCGTAGGTGATTTTCTTCGCGGGGTCCGGCGTAGCGGCGAAGGCGGAGGCCACCGCAAGTAGTAGCGCGGTCAATCTGACCGCGCTTTGCCGCACAAGCACGGGCAGGTTGCCCGTGCCACGAGAAATGCGTTGCGGTGGAAAACGAGAACGCATCGGCATCGCTCAGTGATTGAACACAAATTCCTTCGCGTTGAGCAGCGACCAGAACAGGTCGTTGAGTACGATCTCATCCTTCTTCTCCGGGGTGAAGAAGGCCGCGAGTTGCGTCTTTTCCGTCTCCGTTGGCTTGCGGCTGAACGTCCGCAGGTATAGCTCCTCGATGATGTCGTCGCGCGAGCGACCTTCTTTCAGCCATTTCTTCACGAGCCCGCCGTTCGCGACCTTGGCGTTGACCGAGTCGCCGTTCAGCAGGTGCAGCGCCTGCGAGAGATTCGGCTCCATCCGCACTTCGCAGGAGCACGGTGTCTCGCGCGTGGCCCGGCCGAAGGTGGTGAGGAAATACGTCGTCGTCCGACCATCGGCGATCTCCACAGCACGCGCGCCTTGTGGCAGCCCGCGGGGCTTTTCCATGCTGCCGGTCGCCGCACCGAGCACATCCAGCAGCACCTCGGCCCGGATCCGCCGCACGCGGCTGCGGGCGAAGTTGCGGTCATCCCCCGCGTTGGAGGCGTTGGGCGAGGAGGAGCGCTGATAGGTGCGCGACCGGCACACGTCGCGAATCAGTTTTTTGAAGTCGTAGTGGTAGCCGGCAAGTTTCGCCGCCAGCGCATCGAGCAGCTCGGGGTTCGACGGCGGGTTGCTCACCCGCACGTCGTCAACCGGGTCGACGATGCCCTGGCCGAAGAAGTGCGCCCACACGATGTTCGCCAGGTTGCGCGCGAAGTAGGGATTTTCCGGAGACGTGAGCCAGTCCGCCAGGATCTGCCGGCGGTCGGTGCCTTTCGAAATCTCCGGCTGCGCGCCGCCGAGGAATTTCGGCGCGCGATCCTTGCCGTCGACCGGATGCTTCACGCCACCGCTGCCATTGTTGAAGACGATCGTCTCGCGCGGATCCTCGCCGCTCTTCCGGCCCACTTGCGCGAAGAACCCCGCGAAGCTGTAGTAGTCGTTCATCGTCCAGCGATCGAACGGATGGTTGTGGCACTGCGCGCACTGGATGCGCACGCCCATGAAGGCCTGCGCGACGTTCTCCGTCAGTTTCAACGTGTCGCGTTCGACCTTGTAGAAGTTCGCCGCAGGATGCTCGAAGCTCGGGCCGGTGGCGGTAAGCAGCGTCTTCGCCATTTCGTCCAGCGGTACGTTGCGGCTGATTTGATCTTCGAGCCAGTCGAAGTACTGCAGCGCGGATTTGTAGCTCATCTGCAGCTGCTGGTCGGCGCTGCGGATCTGCAGGAGCTCCGCCCACTTCATCACCCACACGTCGACAAATTCCCGGCGAGCGAGGAGCTCGTCGATCGTGCGCTCGCGCTTGGTTGCCGCCTGGTCGGCGAGAAATCCACGGATCGCCGCCGGCGAGGGCAGCGTGCCGGTGAGATCGAGGTGAACCCGCCGGAGGAAGGTCGCATCGTCGCAGAGTTCCGAGGGCGCGATGCGCAGCTTCTTCAGCTTCGCGTCAACCAGTTCGTCGATGAAATTGTTTTCCGCGACCGCCGGCCAGGTGAACTCGAGGTTCTGCGGGAGGGTCAGCACCTGCACGCCCGAGGCGAGGGCCTCGAACCGCGCGGTGATGAACGCCTCGCCCCGTGCGCCGGCCGTGAGCTTGCCGGCTTCGGACACCTTCACGGCGACATCGTTGTTGCTCATGAACACGGTCAGCGCCGTGACGTCGCGATCCGTGCCATCGGAATAGAATGCGCGCGCGTTCAACTGCTGCGTCGCGCCGGTGCCCTCGAGCACCGACTGCCGCGGATTCACCTCGAGTCGCACGACCTTCGCGACGTCGGGGCCGTCCTTCGGCGCGCCCGCCTTCAGCCACGCGAGCAGTGTCCGATAGAATTCGCTCTCCGCCTTGAAACGTTCGCCGCCGGTGTGCGGCACGCGATTGGTCGCCTTCTCGAGCAGCAGGCTTTCCTCCGGCAACGCGAGGTTCACCCGGCGCGTGATCGCTTCGCGCGTGAGTCGGAAATGATCCCCGTCGGGATCGTAGCCGAAAAGCGAGAGCCGGAAACCGTCCTTGCCGCGCGACGAGCCGTGGCACGCGCCCGAATTGCAGCCGGCTTTCGTGAACACCGGCATCACATCCTTCGCGAAGCTGATCGGCGGCTCGGCTTTCGCGTTCTCGACCTTCACCGGCACAGTCAGCGTTCTGCCTTCGTAGGCCACGCGCAGTTCCGTCCGCCCGTCGGCCAGCGGCGTGAGGACCGACCGCTCCAGTTTCGCGAGCGCCTTGTTCGCGAGCGCAAACTTTGCCTCCGCGGTGACGTCGCGGGTGACGCCATTCGCGTAAACCGCCTGAACGACGAGCCCTTGCTGGTCGTACTTGGCCTGCAGGAAGACGTCGGCCGGGTAGACGTGAAGTTCGGTGAGGAGGGGACCGGCGAATGCGAAGCACGGGAAAACCAGCACCAAGAACGCCGCAATCCAGGTGGGGCCGGTTCTCGGAACCGGCCCGCGTTTGGTGGGCGAAGGCGACGCGATGCGATGACGCATGGTCCCCAGGCCGGCTCGGAGAGCCGGCCCCACCAAAGAAGGTTGAATCGCGAACCTCATTTCGTCCCTCCCGTCACCGCGACCGCGGGCCCGGCCGGCTTCCGCGGCGCGTCGATCCGCAACACGCTGCCGGGCGCGATTGTGTGCGTGATTGGCTCGCCCTCCCGGGTGATCACAACCTGGCAGAAGACATTCTTCGTCGGGCCGACGGGACTCTTCTCTGTCGTCACCACCTCGAACGTGGCGGCCTTGCTGTCCTTCGTGATCTCCACCTCCTTCGCGCTCGTGTTGGCGGGCAAGCCGATGAGCCGTGCCACGGCCGGGCCTTCGAAGGGAATCTTCTGGTCGAGCGTGCAGATCATCTTCGTCGACTGGCCGCGTTCGACTTTCGCGAGATCCATTTTCCCGGTGAGATACGGCGGCGCGATTTCGAGTTCGGCCAGCTGCGAAGACACGTACGGCGTCGCGCCCTTGATCGTCGCGCCGGCGACCACGGCGATTTTCCACTTCCGCACCTCCGCCTTGTTCGTCGTGTTGAGTTTGTACGCGATGCTGCTCGCGCCTTTGGGGATGACGATTTCCGGCTGCGCGCTGACGCCGGGGGGATTCCAGAGCATCTTCACCGTGATCGGTTCATCGAAACCCTCGGCGCGCTCGGCCACGATCTGCAGGCCCAACTCGCCGCTCTGCACCAGCGGGACCTTCGGTTCGACGATCCGCACCTTGAACGGCACTTCCTCCACGACCGCCGCCGCGATCTGATCGACTTCGGAGCGAACGTACACGGTGTCGTTTTGAATCCGCACCCAGTCGACCCCGTGACGGAAACGGCTCACAACGGACTTGGCCGCATCGACCGGCTTGGCGGTGGGTCGCAAGAGATTCCCCGCGATCAGCGCGTCGGCATCGGCCTCGAACACCACGGGCACGGCGGACAGGCTCCCGGGCACCGTGTCGGCGAAGACTTTGATGCCGGCCGGCAAACCCTCGAACGATGTGGCGAGCGCTTCGTTGCAGCTGTCGCGCGCGAGATTGAGCAAGATGGCGAAACGGTTGCCGCGCGGAACGGCGATCGATTTGCGCGTCTCGTTGTCGTAGCGCGCGGGGTCGGGAATCGACAGCGTGACCGCGGGCTGCACCTCGGAAATCTCCACGCGATACGCAAACAACGGGCCGCCGCGCCCCAGCTGATCGGCGACCTTCACGACGTACTCGCCGTCCTCGCTGATCCGGAGCCGCAGCGCACTGTCGGGCTGGCCGCTCGCATCGTCATTCGCGCCGAGGCTCTTTCCCTTCGCGTCGAAAACCGTGAGCACCGAATCGAGCGGCGAACCGAGCCGGCGCGCGAAGACCTCGAAGTTGAAATTCTGGCCCTTCTTCGCCTTGAAACGGAAAAACGCCGGTTCGCCCTTGGTGGCCAGCACTCCGTTGAACGCGAGGGGCGCCGCCGGTTTCAGCAGCGGTGCCTTGGCGAGCGTGGCGGCCGCCGCCACCGGCTCGGCGTTCGGCAGGTTCACCACGCGAATCCAATTCCGTGACGGCGAGGTGCCTTCGTGCTCGGCCACGATGCCGTGGCGGCCGAAAATCGGCTGGGCCGGCAATGCGATCGTCTGCGTGAAGGCGCCACCCACATCGCCGAGAAACGTTGCCGCCAGCGTCTCGCCGGCCGGGCCGCCGAGGGGCGAAACGACAGCCGGCCGCGGGAAATCGCCAATGTGCAGTCGATAAAAGTGTCCGGAACCGCTGTAGGCGAAGTCGCGAATCTCGACGAAGTATCTGCCCTCCTCGGGGACAATGGCCGAAGCGAACCCATCGTGCCCGAGCAGCGGTGTGTCATCGGACGCGGCGAGCACGCGACCGCTGCCGTCACGAATCGCCAGATAGGGATCGAACATCGTCCGGCCCAGGCGGGCGCCCTCGACCTCGACCGAAATCCGCTGATCCTTCTTCGCCGCGATCGCGAAGTAGTCCACGTCCTCGCTGCCGATGGTGCCTTCTACCGTGGTGTTCAGCGGGACCGTTTGCGCGAAAGTCGCGCTGTTGTTGGGCTCTTTTTCGTCCACCGAGGGAAACGGCCCGACAAAGAACAGCCGCAGCGCCGAGATGCCGCTCGCCGTGCGCAGCCGCAACGCGTGTTCGCCCAGCGGACAATCGGCCGCGATGCGCAGTGTGGCCTTCACCTGTTTCTCCGTCGCCTCGCCGATCTGTTCGACGCTGATGCCCGCATCGTAGACGAAGATCTCCTGGGCGTCCGCGAGCCGGTCGCCGCGCAAGGTGATTTCGACCTCGGTGCCCCGCTGGCCGCCGGCAGGAGCGACGGCGGTGAAGACCGGAGCGGTGGCGTGGAGCGTTGCAGCCAACAGCAGCAAGCCGCCGAGGCGGGCGGAGCGGAGCGCGTGAGTGTTTCGCATTCGCGCGAAAGCCTCACGGCGTCCGCTACCGAAAACCGCATACATCGACCCGCTCACGCCAGCAGTTCCTTCACCACGTGTCCGTCCTTCACAATCGACTGCGGCCGGCCGCCGGGAGTGATCAGCGCCTTGGCCGGATCGATCCCGATCTGATGGAAGATCGTGGCGGCGTAATCCTCGACGCTCAACGGATCCGCGTCGGGTTCACCCCCGGTCGCGTCGGATGCTCCGTGCACATAGCCGCGCTTCATGCCGCCGCCCGCGAGGGCGATGCTGAAGACTTTCGGCCAGTGATCGCGGCCGCCGGTGCCGTTGACCTTCGGGGTGCGACCGAACTCGGTGTTCACCACCACCAGCGTCGAATCGAGCAGCCCGCGTTCGTCGAGGTCGCGAATCAGCGCGGCGAACGCCTTGTCGAAATTCGGCATCTGCGTGCTGTTGCCGCGCTTGATGTTGTCGTGGTGATCCCAGCTGCCGTAGGTGAGCGACACGAAGCGCACGCCGGCCTCGACGAGCCGCCGCGCGAGGAGCATGCGCTGGCCCGCGGCGTTGCGGCCGTAGGCGTCGCGCAGTTTCGCCGGCTCGGCCTTGATGTCGAAAGCGCTGCGCGCCTGCTGCGAGCTGATCATCGCGTAGGCGCGCTGGTAGAAGGAGTCCATGCCGTCGAGCGCGTCGGATTTTTCCAGCGCGCTGAAATGCGCGTCGACGATCGCGCGCATCTCGCGCCGCTCGGCGAAGCGCGGCGCGTCGATGCCACCCGGCAGCGTGAGGTCGCGGACCGAGAAATTGTCGTTGGCCGGATCGCTGCCGAGCGCGAACGCGCCGAACGCGGAGCCGAGGTAGCCGGTGCCCGCGTAAGGCGTGACCTGGTTCGGAATCAGCACGTAGGGCGGCAGGTTGTTGCGCTCACCGAGTTCGTGGGCGACGACGCTGCCCATGCTCGGGTACAGAATCGCCGGGCTCGGCCGGTAGCCGGTGAACATCGCGTGCGTCCCGCGTTCGTGGGCCGCCTCGCCGTGCGTCATCGAGCGCACGACCGTGATCTTGTCCGCAATCTTCGCCGTCGCCTTCAGGTTCTCGGAGAAGTGCACGCCCTCGAGGCTCGTCTTCACGGTTTCGAGCGGACCGCGGTACTCGATCGGCGCCGTCGCCTTCGGGTCGAACGACTCCTGGTGCGACATGCCGCCGGGCAGGTAGATGTTGATGACCGATTTCGCCTTGCCGGCGGAGGGGCCGAGCTGCCCGGTGACGCCGGCGGCGCGCGCTTGCGCCCGAAAGAGATCACTGACCGTGAGACCGACCGTTCCGAGCAGCCCGACGTAAAGAAACTCGCGACGCGAAGGCTGCCACAAGGGCGACAGGTGGGAAGGCTGCATGGGTGTGGGCGCGCAGTGGGAAGCGCGGCGTGGGAGGGGAGGAGACGACGGATTAACGCGCAGGTTGCAGCGAAGGACAAGTCGATTGGGGTGCGAAAAGCGTACGTGTGCCCGTCGGCTTTGGGGGGGCGGTTCGCCGTGGCGGGTTCCGGCGTAAGGCTTTCCGGATGCCGCCTGAAGGCGGGCGTACGAGCGCGCCCCGTGCGCGACCCGACGCCACTTTCGTGCAACGCAGCCTTTGGAGGGCCCGCCTCCCGTCTCCGCGCTGCAGGCTACGACGCGGCCAGAGTGGATTGGCGTGCCGAAGCCTTGGCGAAGGCAGCTGTGCGGGCCGAGGACGACACGGAGGTCGTCCCTCCAGAATTAGTAAGAACGACACCGCCCCTGCAATCTGGCCGCGACTTCTCGCTTGCCAGATGATTCGGAAGCTCCGTTCGCTTTTCGTGGCCTCACTTGCCCAAACTGCGTCCTGGTCGCGCCGACCGGTCGCCTCTCGCCATGCACTCCTTCTTCCGTACGCTTTCCGCGGCGCTCACGGCGCTTGCGTTCGTTTCGTCTCTCCAGGCCGCCGATGCCGGCGCGATCGCCGGTACGGTCAGCAACACCGCCACCGGCAATTTGCTGGAAGGCGCCAAGGTCGAGATTCCGCAGCTGGGGCGCTCGGCGCTGACCGACGAGACCGGCCGGTACGTGCTCACGAACGTGCCGGCAGGCACGCACGATCTGATGGTGAGTTACATCGGGCTCGACACGACCCGCGCGCAGGTGAACCTCGCGGCCGGCCAGCGGGCCGAACGCAATTTCGATCTGACGACCGCGATCTACCAGCTCGACGCGTTCAAGGTCACTGGCGAGCGCGAGGGCGGCGCGGCGGCGATCACCGCGCAGCGGAACGCCGACAACCTGAAGAACATCGTGGCGATGGATTCGTTCGGCAACCTGCCGAACATGAACGCGGCCGAGGTCGCCATCCGGCTGCCCGGCGTCGTGGGCAACCTGAGCAACGAGAACCTCGTCGACGGTTTCACGATTCGCGGCATCGGCAGCGGTTTGAACAGCCTCACGCTGGACGGATCGCCGCTGACGACCGAGGGGCCCTTCGCGCGCAACACGAACATCAACAACCTCACCGGGACGATGTTCGAGCAGCTCGAGCTGATCAAAGGCCAGACGCCGGACAAGGGCGCCGATTCACTCGGCGCGACGATCAACCTGAAGACGCGTTCGCCGCTGAGCATGCGCGAGAAGCGCCGGATCAATTACACCTTCGGCGTGCGCGCCGCGCCGTCGTTCACCGAGCAGGTGCCGTTGCGCGAGGCGCATCGCTACCATCCGATTTTCAACGTCACGTGGCAGGAGGTCTTCGGCGTGCTCGGCGGCGACCGCAACCTCGGCATGACGCTCAACGTTTTCTACAGCGAAAACGCCGTCGGCGGCTGGCGCGCGATTCGCGATTACCAGGACACGCTGAACTCGCCCGCCTTCCTGTGGGATTACCGCACGTGGGATAACATCAACAACCGCAAGCAGGGCAGCATCAACTTCAAGACGGATTACCGGCTTTCGACCGCGACGAAGCTGTCGTTCAACGCCGTCGTCTCCGACGCGAACGAGACCTTCCGCCGGCAATACGAGACGCGCGCGTTCGTCGGCAACCAGAGCACCGTGCCCAGCGCGACGTCCGGCATCGTGCCGGGGTACACCGATTTGGTGACCCGGGTGCGGGCGGTCGCCGGCTCAACCATCAATCAGACCACCACCGGCCCGGGCAATTTCTACAATCGGATGCGCCGCTTCGATGTCGGCGCCGAGCACAACTGGGGGCCGTTCCAGATCGATTACAACGCGATCTACACGCAGACGAACATCAACGGCGGCGGTGGCGGCCGCGGCGGCATCTTGATCAACCAGATCACCAACGTCGGCTGGATCCTCGATCGCACGGAGTCGATCCTCTACCCGCGATTCGTCCAGACCGAGGGACCGGATTTCACCGATTACCGGAATTATCGGCCCACGACCTACACCAACAACAACCAGGGAACGCAGGACATCATCCGCAATGGTCGCGCGAATGTGAAGTACCAGCTTCCGCTCGGCCCGCCGATCTATTTCAAGACCGGCGCGGATTGGCGTCGGCGCTACGTGGCGAATTACCAGCACCAGCGGCTGTGGAATTACACCGGCACGACGGCGATTCCGGCGGACCTCTCGATTCTGACGTTCGAATCGACAAAGAACGGCCGGGTGACGCCGATCTGGGAAAACGTGCAGATTTTCCCGAATCGCGAACCGGCGAACTCCGCGCTCTGGCGCGAGAACCTCTACCAGCACGAAATCATCGAATACACCGGCAACCGTGCGGTGACCGAGACGATCACGTCCGGCTACGTGATGGCTCAGGGAAAGCTCGGGCGGGAAGGCTTCCTCGGCCGGACGAGTTTCATCACCGGCGTTCGTCGCGAGAAAACCGAGACGGCGAGCTGGGGCTGGGTGCGCGCCCGGGTGCCGAGCACGGCGGCCCAGCAGCTGGCGGACCCGGTCGGTTCGGCGAAACGCGATTACGCCGGAACCCAGCGGCGGCTCGAGGGCAGCTACACCAAGTCGTTTCCGGGCGCGCACCTCACGCACGACCTGACGCCGAATCTGAAGGCGCGGCTTGCGTGGACGACGAGCTTCGGCCGGCCGGCGCTGAGCAATGCGCAGCCGAACGAGACGGTGAACGAAACCCAGCAGACGCTGACCGTCAACAACCCCAGCCTGCTGCCGCAGATGGCGACGAACTGGGATGCGAGCCTGGAGTATTATTTCGAGCCGGTCGGCAGCTTGAGCGTGGGTTGGTTCCGCAAGAAGATCACCGATTACATCGTGACGGGCATCACGAGCGGAACGATCGGCACGGGTCCGGACAACGGTTACAACGGCGAGTATCCGGGCTGGACGCTGCGGACCTCGGCGAACGCCGGCACGGCGTACGCGTCGGGCTGGGAGTTTTCCTACCAGCAGCAGTTCACGTTTCTGCCCGGTGTACTGAAGGGGCTCGGCTTCACGGCGAACTACACGATCATCGACACGCACGGGTACTTTGGCGGCTCCGCGTATCGCAAGACCGGTGAGGTCCCCGGCTTCATTCCGCGAACCGGGAACGCGATCCTGCAATGGCACTACCGCAAGTTTGGCGCGCGCGTGCTCTACAACTACGTCGGCGAGTACATCACCTCGTATTCGGCGACGAGTGCGGCGCGGAACATCTATCGCTACAGCCTGCCCACGGTGAACGCGGGAGTGTCGTACCAAGTCCGGCCCACGCTCAACTTCACGGTTGATGTCGGCAACGTCTTCAACGAGCCGCAGCGCTGGTACACCGGCCGTTCCGATCGGCTGCAGCAGCTGATCATGAACGGCACGACGGGGACGGTGGGGGGGAACGGGCGATTTTAGTGGAGGGCGTAAACCCTCCGAAGCGGCAGGGGGGGGGGCCCC
>ORMF012328507.1_pt1 | contig 10682 bp, 11 predicted proteins | sample 1779871 | NCBI WGS metagenome assembly ORMF01 (sample SAMEA104232316, study PRJEB22302) | groundwater metagenome | biome: forest; feature: aquifer; material: groundwater | place: USA | collected 2011-08-07 | depth 5.4 m
CCCGGCGCATCGATAATCAGCTGCGCGGCCGCTGCGGCCGTCAAGGGGACCCCGGTTCTTCCAAATTTTTTATTTCACTCGAAGATGACCTTATGCGCATCTTTGGTTCGGACCGGATCTCGGGACTGATGCAAAAACTCGGGATGCAGGAAGGGGAGGAGATCCAGCATCCGCTTGTCTCACGGGCAATCGAGACGGCGCAAAAAAGGGTGGAGAGCCGAAATTTTGAAATCCGCAAACACCTTCTGGAATATGACGACGTGATGAACCGTCAGCGGGAAATCATCTACTCGGAAAGGGACCGGGTCCTGAAAGGCGAAGATCTTACGGAGCATATTTTCGAAATGATCGAGGACCTTGTCGAAATCGTTCTGGCGATATATGTTCATCCTGACATGCGCGAAGAAGAAAAAAATCCGGAGGGTCTGGCGCAGGCGCTTAAATTAAAATTCGGAACCGACTTTGCGGCTGATATCAAAGAAAATCTCGATGGTCTTGATTTCTTGCGCGATGCCGTCCTAAAAAAAATCCATGAACATTATGATCAGCGCCTGAAGGAATTTTCACCTGAACGGATGCGGTACCTTGAGCGTTTTATTCTTCTGCAGGTGATTGATTCCAAATGGAAGGACCATTTGTACAGTCTCGATAACCTTAAAGAAGGTATTGGGCTTCGTGCCTATGGGCAGCGTGACCCGCTTGTGGAGTACAAGCGTGAGGCGTTCGAGCTTTTCGACGGCATGATCGACAGCATTAAAGAAGAGGCCGTCGAATTGATGTTCCGTGTCCAGGTGGTGAAAGAGGAAAAAATGACAAGCGCGATGAACGTTACGTCCCAGGCGCAATATCTTCATCCGGAAGCCGAAAGGATGGCCGCCGCGGCACCCCCCGGACCCGCCGCGATCCCGACACCGGCTGGACCCAGCATCCTTCGCCCTGCGGCTCAAACAGTCCGGAGGAGCGAGCCTAAGGTCGGCCGCAATGAGCCCTGTCCTTGTGGCAGCGGCAAAAAATATAAGAAGTGTCATGGCGCAAACGCCTAAATCCCCGGTGTGGTTGTCGGTTATTTCCGGGTTGCTTTTGGTTTTATCCTTTCCCAAATTTTCAATCGGCCGGCTGGCCTGGATTGCCCTTGTTCCCTTTTTCTTTGCTCTCCGCTGCTCTTCGTCCCGCTGGCAGGCGGTCCTCTGCGGCGCTTGCTTCGGCCTCACTTTTTTTGGTCTGAGTCTTCACTGGTTCACGTATGTTCATGTCGCCGGTTGGTTTTTCGTGACGCTCATTGAAACTCTTTTTGTGGTGCTTTTTGTCAACGCCGTCTATACCGGGAAAAACTTTACCTGGCCATTTCAGATTTTGTGGATAGCGCTGGCGTGGATGGCGACGGAATTTTTCCGATCGGAAATTCCCGTCTTTGGTTTCGGCTGGAATCTGTTGGCTTACTCCCAATCGGATTTTCCCAGAATTCTGCAATCCGCCAATACGATCGGGGCTTATGGACTGGGTTTTGTGATTGCGGCCGTGAACGCGCTGGTCTTTTTCTTTTTAGAAAGGGTTAGGCGGAAATCTTTTCGCTCGGCCGCAGCGTTGCTTATTTCCATCCTTTGCATTTTTATCACAATTTTTAGCCATGGCAATTTTCATTTGCGCGCCCAAGACGCCGCCTCCGGCACGCTGCGGGTTTCCCTGCTACAGGGAAATATCCCGCAAGACATTAAATGGGAGACCGTGGCGCGCGACAAAATCCTCGCGATCTACTCAAAGCTTACCCAGCTTGCAGCTTATGACGAGCCGGATCTTATTTTTTGGCCAGAGGCCGCATTCCCCGGCTACTTTAACCGGGATGTCGAGGCCGAGGCGATTCGCCAGCTCGTCCGTCAAATCGGGATTACCACCGTCATCGGTGCTCCCCATTATGAAAATCCGGCCACGGCATTTAATAGTGCCTACGTGATTGGACCGGAAGGCGAGATCAACGGGCGTTACGATAAATTGTTTCTCGTCCCTTTCGGCGAATATGTCCCACTCAAACCCCTTTTTGGATGGCTCGAGCCTTTTGCTTATTCCCTGGGTGTCAGCGATTTTAGCGCGGGGCATGAATTTACCGTTTTTCAAGGTCTGAACGGGGAACTGCCGTTTTCCGTCTTGATTTGTTTTGAAAATATTTTTCCTGCCATTGCCCGCACCTTTGCCTCCCGCGGGGCGCGTTTCATGGCGATCATCACGAACGATGCCTGGTTCGGGCCCACCGCGGCCCCGTATCAACATCTCCAAGCGTCGATCTTCCGGGCCGTCGAAAACGGGATCCCGATGGTGCATGTGGCCAATACCGGTGTCTCGGCGTTTATTTCTCGAAGGGGAAAAGTGCTGGATCGTGTGCAGGACATGTCGGGAAAAGATATTTTTGTGACTGGAAGAAAAACACTTTCCCTGCCGATGGAAACAAAGGTCACGTTCTATCGGAAGGCCGGTTATTTATTTCCTTATTTCGGCGTAGCCTTGTTCATCCTCATGTTTTTTATTCAAGAGCTGCGCACAAGGCACGTTTTTCGCGCTCTCACCTTTCGATACCGATAAAATCGTTCATCCCAACCAAGCCCCCGGGAGCATGACGTATGACGACAAAAATTAAAGGTTACGCAACGCCGGAAGGAACCGCCCGCTACGCATCGCGTTTTGTAAATGGAGGGAAGGTTTCGCTCGATCCCGGTCATTTCCGCAAGCGCGAAGGGCTTGCATTTTCTTCCATCGGCATCGGCAGTTACCTAGGGGAACCGGATGAGGCCACGGACCGGCTTTATGAATCAGCGCTCGAAGAAGCAGTTCGATCCGGCGTCAACGTGATTGATTCCGCCATCAATTACCGCACGCAGCGAAGCGAGCGAAGTTTCGGGAAGGCCCTTTCAAAACTTATTTCGGTGGGGGAGTTCCGGAGGGAAGAGCTCATCGTTTGCACCAAAGGAGGTTTTATTCCTTTTGACGGTTCTTATCCAAAAGATCCTCTTGTATACTTTCAAGAAACCTATCTTCGCCCCGGAATTTTAGCGGCGAACGATGTCATTCAAGGTTGTCACGCCATGACGCCACGCTATCTCGAAGACCAGATTGAGCGAAGCCTTTCGAATCTCGGGGTCGAGACCATCGATCTCTACTACCTCCATAATCCCGAGACGCAGTTGGCGGAGATTGAACGCGCTGAATTTATGCAGCGGTTACGCGCGGCCTTTGAATTTTTGGAGCAAAAGGTGAAAGAAGGAAAAATCCGGATGTACGGAGCGGCGACTTGGAATGGTTTCCGCGTGGCGCCGGAAAGCCCCGACGCTCTTTTGCTTGATGAAATCATTGTCGCGGCGCGGGAAGCGGCCGGTCCGGAGCATCACTTCAAGGCGATCCAGCTTCCGTTTAATCTTGCGATGCCTGAGGCATGGGTCCTTCCCAACCAGCGTCACGGGCCGAATACACTACCTCTCCTTAGCGTTGCCCAAGAACTTGGTGTGACGGTGATTGGAAGCGCATCCCTCCTCCAAGCGCGGCTTGCGGGGCGCCTGCCCGAATCTTTCACGTCCAAGTTTCCAAACTTCCAAAAATCTTCTCAGTGTTCCCTGCAGTTTGCCCGGTCGGTCCCCGGGTTGACCACTTCTCTTGTCGGCATGAAGGACCCCTCTCATGTACGGGAAAATCTAGAGGTGGGGAAAGTCCCTTCGCTTACCGACGAAGAACTCTTCGGGATGTTTCAGGAAAAGGAATAGACGCAACAGGGGACATGCCGTTTGCTACTCGACAAATGTTGGAATGTTAGATAAGAGAGAGGCCGCCATCAGCGATGATGGTCTGGCCGTAGATCCAGTTGGATTCTGGAGAGGCGAGAAAAGCCACAATACGGGCGATGTCATCCGGTTTTCCGATTCGTCCCGCCGGGGTTTTTTGAATCACTTCTTTTTTCAAATCCTCATAACGTGCGAAGGATTTAAGGGCATCGGTTTCCACCGGCCCTCCCGAAACACAATTCACCCGGATTCCTTTAGACGCAAGCTCCGCGGCGAGATATTTGACGAGCGTTTCCAGGGCTGCTTTTGAAATTCCGATGGCGCCATATTCCGGGATAAAACGATGCGCCCCAAGACTCGAGATGGCGATGATGTTGCCGCCGCCGCGCTGCTCCATCGAGGGCATGACTTTTTGAGTGAGGTGAAGAAGCGCCTTCGCGTTAATGTCGAGCGAAAGGTCCCACTGATTGATTTTGAGTTTATGGACGGGTTTAAAAGCGCCGATTGCGGCGTTATGAACGAGGATGTCGATGCCACCAAATTCTTCGAGAACAGCATCGACCATGTCTGCCGCCGCCTTTGGATCGCCTACATTTGCACGATAGGGGAAAACTTTGACGCCGTTTCCCGAAAGACTCCGGACCGTTTCCGCGGCAGCTTCTTCATTGCGAACATAATTGACAACAATATTTGCGCCTAAATTTGCAAATTGGCCGGCAATGGCACGTCCAATGCCCCGCGAGGCGCCGGTTATCAAAGCAACTTTCTTATCTAACGGCTTAGCCATGGCTGTAGAGAATAGTCATGCGGCCCTTAAAAATCAACGAAAAGATTCCTTTTGGAGAATAAAGGGCTTGTGTTATAATTTGCCGCTCAAATCCAGCGCTCACCTAGGGTTGCGAATGAAATTGGCCATCAAAATCCGAAAGCTGCAGCGCGAGCTTCAAGATACCCTTTTTCGGATTCACCCCTCTTGGGGCCTTGAACAGAGAGCCGAACAACTGGTCACGCTTTTTGAAAATGATCTTCCCGCCGCAAGCAGTATTTTGGACGTAGGGGGCGGATGGGGATTCTATGTTGAGCCGCTCAGGCGGCGCGGGCATCGCGTGATCGTCTGCGATGTTGTCAAACCCGGTTTTCAAAAGGCGCCCATCGTATTTTCCGAAAATGGGCGGCTTCCATTTCCGGATAAAAGCTTCGATGTCACCCTTTTGGTTACGGTTCTTCATCATGTCGAGAATCTTGAACCTTTGCTCGACGAAGTCCGAAGGGTCACGCGGCACGTGCTGATTGTAGTTGAGGATCTTTATCGCCACTCCCTCGGCAGGGGTTGGACGATTCTTCGCGACATGCTTTATAACTTTGAATTTTTCGGGCATCCGTGCCGGTTTAAAAAAAAGGAAGATTGGGTCCGCTTCTTTTGCCAGCTCGGGTTCTCGCCGCTTAAAGAAAAAGACGTTTATACCTGGCTCGCGGGAATGAGGATCTTAAACGGACTGTTTGTTCTCCAAGTGGAGGCACGCCGATGAACCCTCTTTCGTTAGAAAAAGTTCTCTGGATCAAACGCGGCGAAGGGATTGCGGCGATGGGTCGCATCCCGCAGCAATCCGAATTTTTCCAGGATCATTTCCCTTCTTTTCCTGTTTTGCCGGGAGTGCTGGCGCTTGAGATGCTAAAAAAAACGGCGGAACATTACCTCCAGACACTCGCCGAGACGCAAACGCAGCATTATTTTCTGAAAGAGATTCGGGCCACCAAATTTTCAATTTATTTAAAACCCGGGGATGAGTGGGAAAGTCAGCTTGAGCTCGTTTCCGAAAACCAGGGCGAAACTCACTGGAATGCGCGGTTGATGCATAAAGGCCAGGTGGCAGTCACTGCCAAATTAACGCTCGCCCTCGCCCATCCGCAGCCAAATCTCGTCAATCACTGAGGAGGAAGACAAAAGGCATGGAGCAAGAGATATTTTTAAAGATTCAAGAAACCCTGGCCGGCGCCCTTGGCGTGGACCGGGAGGAAATCCGCCCCGACGCCTCCTTGACCCGCGATCTCGGAGCCGAATCCATTGATTTCATCGATATCATTTTCCGCCTGGAAAAAACCTTCGACATTAAAATCCCCAGCGGCGAACTCTTTCCCGGGAACATTTTGAATGACGAACGTTTTGTCAAAGAGGGCCGTGTCACGGCGGCCGGATTATCGGAATTAAAAGTCAAAGTTCCTTACCTCGATCTCGATTCTTTTTCCAAAGACCCCCAGGTTTCCAAACTTGCCGAGCATTTTACGGTTCAGATGATCATCCGTTACATTCAGGACCGGCTGGGCAAGGAGGCGAAGGCTAAAGCCTAGGCCGATGCGCCTCATCGGAATCGGCATTGACATTATCACGCTCGAAAAAGCAAAGCGATTTCTCAAGCGACATAGGAAGAAAATTCTCGAACGAATGCTCACCGCGGGGGAACGTAAGAGATTGGGAAAGAAAAAATCGCTTTCGCCCCTCTATTTTTCCAAGATGATGGTCGCTAAAGAGGCTTTTTTCAAAGCTATGGGAAAATCATGGATGGGCCTCGAGGGATTTGGGGCGCTGGAAGTAAAGATGGCTTCGGAGGATCATTTCCTCATCAAGACGGTGTCTGCCTCCAGCCCCTCATCTAAACCCCGCCAAGCCGCCGGTCATTTTTTCAAGACGGACAAATACCTCGGCGCGCAGGTTTCCTGTTTCGATTTTTGAAGTTGAACCATGCGCTGGCTGTTGCTTGATGAAGTCGTTACGATTCAAAAGAAGAAAGTGGCCAGAACCCGCGGCCGGGTACCGAGCGGATGGGCCAGCGCGGAACTCCTCATGATGGAAATGATGGCGCAGACGGGCGCTTTGCTTTTGGGCGCGGAAAAAAATTTCGAGGACGATGTGATTTTTGCCAAGATTGAACAAGCGCGTTTCGATCACGGCTGGAAAGCCGGTGAGACCATTGAGATTGAGGCAACCTCGGAAAATTTAAGACCTGAGGGAGCCTGGCTTGAGGCCTCGATCCAAAATCAAAAAAGAAATGTCGCGCAAAGCCGTTTTCTCTTAATGAATGTCGGGCGCCTTATTCCAAACGAAAAAACCCCCATTACCTTCCATCGCGCTTTCATGGAACATTTCAAGATCCGCGACAAAGTGAGATGAGGCAAGGATGACCCGACGTCGTGTCGTCATTACCGGTCTTGGTTTAATGACCGCTTGCGGCAAGGGATGGCGTCCCTACTGGAAAGCTGTTTTGGAAGGTCAGTCCCACATCCGCTATCTCTCCACGATTTCACTGAACGGTTTCCCGGCAAAACTGGCCGGTGAGATCATCGATTTCAATCCCGCTGATTTTGTGAAACAACGCAAGTCCCTCAAATTAATGTCCCGCGAGATTCAACTCGCCATCGCTGCTGCCCAACTAGCCATTGAAGATTCGGGTATTGCGTTAAGCGATGAGACGCGTGACCGTTTCGGCATCTCCATGGGAACGGGGATTATCAACAATGATCTGGATGAAGTGGGTGTGGGTATCCGCAACGGCATTGACGAGCAGGGCACCTTCCAGATGCAGAAATTCGGACAAGACGGCATTCGTTCTCTTTATCCGCTTTGGCTGCTGAAATATCTGCCGAATATGCCCGCCTGCCATGTCTCCATTGCCCACGGTTTGCGTGGACCCAGCAACACGATTACCACTTCCTCAGCCGCCAGCACCCAGGCGATTGGCGAGGCCTTTCAAATCATTGAACGCGGTGACGCCGACATGATGCTGGCCGGCGGCACGGATTCCAAATTGAACGCGATGGGCATTTCGCGTTTTCACCTTCTTAGTTTGCTTTCGCATCACAATCATGTTCCGGAAAAAGCCTATTGTCCTTTTGATGAACGTCATGATGGCATCGTCCTCGGCGAAGGCGCGGGTCTTGTGGTTCTCGAGGATCTTGAACATGCTCACCATCGCGGCGCACGTATTTATGGCGAGATTGCCGGTTACGGGTCGTCCTCAGATTTCAATTACGATCCCCGGAGCACAGAGGATTTCAACGGAAAAAAACTCGCGATGACCCGCGCCCTGGATAATGCCCATGCGGATATCGCCGATATCGATTTTCTCCTCGCCAACGGCAGCGGCATTCCTCAGGAAGATATCCTCGAAGCCAACGCGATTCAGTCCGTTTTTGAAGGATCTCTTGGGCGTTTGCGTGTCACCGGGACAAAGCCTATTACCGGGCATTTGATTTATGGTGCCGGCGGTGTCGAGCTTGCGGCCGCGCTTCTAGCCCTCGATCAGGGCGCCATTCCGCCGCTTGCCAATTTCGTGAAACCTGACCCCGCCTGCGATCTGCCTTTTGTCAAAGAAAAGGCCGAGGTTTTTGAGAGCCGCAGTTTTATCTTCAACTCCTTTGGTCTCGCCGGTCAAAACGCCTCGCTTGTGGTGAGAAAATAATTATGTCTTCCTCCAACGGACATCGAAGGGTGGTCATCACCGGCATCGGCGCGGTTTCGCCGCTCGGGACCTCCGCCCGTGAAACGTGGGCAGGTTTGGTGGCCGGCCAGTCGGGCATCGGCCGGATTTCCCTTTTTGATGCGAGTGAATTTCCTACGAAAATTGCCGGCGAGGTCCGTAATTTTGATTTTGATCAAATGCTGCGGCGTGATCCGGCGCTTGCCAATGTCAGCCGCAGTACTTTTTTCGCGCTTCAGGCCGCCGAAGAGGCTTTTAAAGATTCTATGCTGCGGTCTTTCATCATCAATCCGGAACGTTTTGGTATTTATTTTGCGGCGGGGGACAGTGGAATTGATTTCGGTCCTTTTGTCGAAACCCTCTCTTCTTCGTTAAACGGCGACACGAGCCAGGTGGTCGACAAGGCCCTTTACCTGGAGGCTTCCGGGCGTTACATGAATGCGCTGAAAGAACTGGAGACGCAGCCGTTTATGACCGTGACCCATTTGGCACGCCGGTTTGATATCCGCGGGCCCGTCTCAAATTGCCTGACGGCCTGCGCCGCTTCCTCGCAAGCCATCGGAGAGGCATTTGAATGGATCCGTCGCGGAGATGCCGACGTCGTCATGTCGGGCGGATCCCATTCCATGATTTACCCGGTCGGCGTAGCGGGATTCAGCCTTTTGACCGTTCTCTCAACACGTAATGACGATCCGGAAAAATCTTCCCGGCCCTTTGACAAAAAGCGGGACGGGTTCGTATTGGCTGAAGGCGCTGGCGTGGTCATTTTGGAAGAATTGACGCATGCCCTCAAGCGCCGGGCAAAAATCTACGGCGAAATCGTAGGCTACGGCTCTACGGCGGATGCCTACCGCCTGACTGACATGGATCCGGAAGGTAGAGGTGCGCGGCGCGCCATCGAAATTGCTTTGCGCAAGGCCTCGCTCACCCCGGGGGATGTGGACTACATTAATGCCCATGGCACGGCGACGGCTGTGAATGACGCGATCGAGACGCTCGTTATCAAAAAAGTCATGGGCGAATACGCGCACAAGGTTCCCGTCAGTTCCATTAAGTCGATGCTCGGTCATATGATTGCCGCCGCCGGCGTCCTCGAAGTCATCGCCTGCGTTCTTGCGATGCGCGACCATGTGATTCCGCCCACGATTAATTATGAAGAGCCCGATCCGGATTGCGATCTGGATTATGTTCCCAACCAGGCGCGGGAAGCCGAAGTCAACGTGGCTCTTTCCAATTCTTTCGGATTTGGCGGCCAGAACATTTGTCTGGCCTTAACCAATCGCGAGGCTTCCTATTAATTCCTCGCGGAGTATCTTTTTTACCGGTGTGACCGGTGCCCTCGGCCGCGAAATCCTCAAACGGATTTTGCTGACCTCGGAGGACAAGCTCTACCTCCTCATCCGCCGTAAGAACCGCTACACTCATTGGGACCGTGCCCGGAAAATCCTGGAGGGTTATGGCCTCGAATCTTATCTCGGCACGCGCGTTCAGGTTTTTGAAGGAGATGTGACGCTGCCGGGTTTGGGGTTATCGTCTTCGGACCTTGAGCTTTTGCGCCGTGAGGCCAATATTTTTTATCATGTGGCGGCTTTAACGGCATTAAACGGCACTGAAAGTGACTGTTTGCGAATTAATCTGGGCGGGACGGAAGAGGCCTTGGCACTCGCCAAAGACCTTCGGACGAACGGACGCTTGGAACGGTTTTTTTATTTCAGTACCGCCTTCGTGGCCGGAAGTCTGCAGACTTTTTGCGCGAGAGAAGACGAACTCCCCGAGCATCCCGTCCACGCCAATTTTTATGAATCGAGCAAATATGCGGCGGAGGCCAAAGTCCGCGAGGCGATGCAAGAAGGCTTACCGGCCACCATCATCCGGCCGAGCATTGTGGTGGGGGATTCAAGGACCGGACAGGTTTCGGAATTCAATGTGATTTATCCTTTCATGAAGCTTTTTGCCAACGGTATTATCACGAAATTGCCGACGCATCCCGAAAATTCATTCAACATTGTTCCAATCGATTTTGTGGTTGAGGCTTTCTTAGCCATTGCCGGGCAAAAAACCTCAGTAGGCAAAACGTTTCACTTGGTGACGAAGGAACCCCCTACGATCGGCATGCTGCTCCAGATGAAAAATGATGTTTATCCGGATCTTCCCGCCATCGAAATCGTTCCGCCCGCCCACTTCAAAAAAGAAGGCCTCGATCCGCTTGGGCAGACGGTCTTCGAGATGATGGAGCCCTATCTTGGTTATCTCAACGGTCATTTGACGTTCGATACGACCAATGCGGAAGCGGCCCTTGCCGGCACTGACATTTCCTTTCCTAAGACCGACACCCAATTCCTCAAAACCATCTGCAACTACGCGGTCTCGGTCGGCTATCTCGTTTCGCAGTAGTGGCTGTGATGGACACCTCCCTCATCGGCACCGAATCTGAGATTGCCGG
>ORMF012173962.1_pt1 | contig 10679 bp, 8 predicted proteins | sample 1779871 | NCBI WGS metagenome assembly ORMF01 (sample SAMEA104232316, study PRJEB22302) | groundwater metagenome | biome: forest; feature: aquifer; material: groundwater | place: USA | collected 2011-08-07 | depth 5.4 m
TCGTGGGGGCCGGCCTCCCCGTTCTGGCCCCCCCGCTCCGGCGGCCCCGCCGCGGCCTTGCCGGCCGCCTCCAGCCGCTTCAGCTCGCCGTACCAGTAGTTGATGCGGCGGCGAATGCGCCAGTTGTAGATCTGCGGCGCGAACCGCAAGAGCGGGATGGAGATCGGCACCAGCACGACCAGGGATACCAGCAGGCGATCGATCATGGTGGCGAGCCAGAACGGCACGTAGCGCTGCAGGAACGGCGCGCCGGAGCGGTAGACGCGGCGCGCCTCGTCGGACATCGGAAACTCGGGATCGTTGGCGCTCGGGAATTCGCCGACGCGCTGGAACAGCTGCGACTCGTTGCCGGCCTCGATCACGGGCTGGCCGTGCACTTCGCGCAGCGCCTGCGCCAGCAGATTGACCAGCGCGCGGTGCGCATCCTCGCGCACCAGCACGGCGGCGGTGGTGGCGATCAGCGTGGTGTCGTTCGGGGGGATGTTGGCGGCGAAGTCGACTACCCCCTCGCGCAGCGTCAGGCGCGACAGGAACGGGAAGCGCTGCGTATAAGCGTCGGCGTTGGCAAAGCTCATCAGCCGCACGCCGGGCGTCCTCAGCAGCCGCTGGATGGTCCGCGCCTCCGGCGCCAGCACGAGGAAGCCCGCATCCGCCTCTCCCTTGGCCAGCAGATCGACGTAGTCGGGGAGCTCGCGGTTGATCAGGGTCGCCGTCGCGCCAGTGACGCCATTGGCGGCGAGCAGCCGCAACGCCAAGCCGGCGGTGCCGCCGCCGGCAGGGCCCACCAAGACGCGTTTGCCCTTGAGGTCCCCTAGTCGCTCGAGCTTTCCCTCGCCGCTATAGAACACCCACAGCGGCTCGTAGGCCACGCGCCCGACCGACATTAGCCCCGGCGCGTCTCGGCTGGAAGCGAGGCCGCCCTGGACGAAGCCCGCGTCGACGCGGGAAGCGGGGTCCGACAGGGCCTTCAGGTTGGCGAACGAGCCGGCCGACTCGCGCACCTCGAGCTTGACGCCGTTCTTGTGGAACGTCGCCTGGTAGCGCTCGGCATAGCGATGGTAGGGGCTGCCCTTGCTGGCGGCGGACACGACGAAAGTGCCGGGCGGCGCCGGATCGACGAAGTGCCGCGCCAGCCAGATCGCGAAGGCTACAATCGCCAGCAGCGGCAGCACGACGAACAGCAGCTCGCGCAGGTGCCAGAACGCAAATCTGGATCGCATCGTATTCCCCTTGTGTTGCGGCCGCGTCACCGACAGCCGGCCGGGATTGGCAGGCGAGGGCCGCCGCCGCACTTCATAGCTCAAAAGCGCGCTGCCGCCGTAGTGACTTGGGTCGACACCGGATTGCGGCGCGTGAGCACGTCGATGCGGTCCCGCTCGCGCTTGAATTCGGCGAGCTGATTGCCGCCAAGCTGGTGCTCGCGGGCCACCCGGATCAAGCTCGGATCGACGCGGGCCTCGCTGCCGTCGACACTCTTGACCATCACCTCGAAGTGCACGTGCGGCCCGGATGACAGACCGGTGGTGCTGACGTAGCCGATGATGTCGCCCTGGCGCACCTTGGCTCCCGCGCTGACGCCCGTCGCAAACCGGGACATGTGCCCGTAGGCGGTCTGGTAGCCGTCGGCGTGGCGGATGCGGACATAGTTGCCGAACTCGCCCTTGCGTCCGGCCTCCTCGACCACGCCGCTGCCGGCGGCCATCACCGGCGTCCCCGCTGCGCAGGCCCAGTCCTCGCCCCAGTGCATGCGCTGCACCTGCAGCAGCGGATGGCGGCGCATGCCAAAGCCGGAGGTGAGACGCGCGCCCTCGCAGCGCACCGGGCGCCGCAGCAGGAACGTGCGCGAGGTGTTGCCCTCTCCGTCGTAGTAGTCGACGGTCCCGTCCGGCGTGCGGAACCGATAGAACCGATGCGTTGTCCCGCTCGCCGTGAGAGCGGTTGCCAGCAACGCGCCGAGCTCGCCTTTCCCCTTGTCTTCCTCGAAGAAGAGCTCGAGCGCGTCCCCGGGGCGCACCTTCTGGCTGAAGTCCGTCTGAAAGGCGTGGATCTTGAGGATCTGCAATATGGCCTCGTCCCCGACGCCATGTCTCGCGGCGATATGGTAGAGGCTCGCGTAGAGGCTGGAGGCGTCGGCATGCGCTTCCCCGCTCAGGGCCTCGCGAGCGCCGCGGTCGGCGACACCGGAACCTTGCATCGTGTCGTCCGCTTCAAACACCGACTTCAGCAGCAGCGAGGTGTTTTGCGGGGCTGCCTCCTCTTCGCCGAATGCCAGCAGACGCGCAACCAGCTCCGCGACGTCCCGTATGTCGAGATGTTGGCCATCTTCCATAGCCAGGGTGCCGCCCAGCAGCTCGATCACTTTGATCTCCGCGTCCTGCTGGCCGTCCGCGTTGGCACCCTTTTGATCGTGGAGAGTTGTGGTGGCGTAGAGCCTGGTGGAATCGAGGCGTGGGACCGCCTCGGCCTCTCTCCGCGAGATGGGCGACAGGCGCGCCACCACCCGCTGATAGCGCTTCTTGAAGATGTAGTCGTGGCCGTCGCGGCGTTCGCGCACCGGCTCCTCGATGACGAACGATGTGGCCATGGCGCCGCCCGGGATCAGCAGCTTGTCGGCCTTGGGCACAGACCACGGCAATCCATCCACAGGTGCGCGCGGCAATCCGATCGCCCCGTTGATATCGATCTTGCCGGCGACGGCGAGAATGGCGATGAGGCCGGCGGCAGCCACCAGACACGTGCTCAGCAGCCAGCGGACGTGGCCGCGCGGACCCGCATCGACATGCTCGCTGATGGAGATGCCGGCGAGCAGGCGTCGCTTATGCGCGAGGTGAGAGTGCGGCCGGCGGCCAGGCGCGGCGTGCACCACGTGAGCGCGTGCGCGTGCCAGCGGTGCGTGGCGCCTGGTGTCCATCCCCTCGTTTTCCCCCCTCGAGCGGACCCGGATCTCTCGGAGGTGTGTGCGATGCAATGCTGGCCGCTTTGCGGCGATAGGCTCGCGTGCGCACAGCCCGCGCAGCCTCCCACAGCTGCCGACGGACACGGCAGCCGCTTACCTCCTGCGGTATCGGAAGGCTAATCTTCCCGGAACACCTTCTCGCGACGCTCGTGGCGCTCTTGCGCTTCGAGCGACAGCGTGGCAATCGGGCGGGCGTCGAGCCGGCGCAGGCCGATGGGCTCGCCGGTCTCCTCGCAGAAGCCGTAGCTGCCCTCCTCGATGCGGGCGAGCGCGGCATCGATCTTGGCGATCAGCTTGCGCTGGCGGTCGCGGGCTCTCAGTTCCAGCGCGCGGTCGGTTTCCGAGGTGGCGCGATCGGCGAGGTCGGCATGCTGGGCCGAGTCCTCATGCAGGATATGCCGCGTCTCGCGATTCTGCCGGACGATCTCTTCCTTCCAGGACACCAGCCTGTTGCGGAAATAGATCTTCTGACGCTCGTTCATGAACGGCTCACTATCGGACGGGAGGTAACCGTCCGGTAGCACGATGGTGGTGCGGCGCGAGCGACGCCTGCCACCTGGCTTCGTCATCACTTTCTTGGCGACAAGCGCCGCAGCGCCGGCCCCGCTGCCGTTCGTCGCCGGCCTGCGCCCATTGAGGCCGCTCTTGCGAACTGCCTTCCTCACCTTGGTCTTTTTGCCCGATTTGCCCATCCACGCTTCCCGGCGGCTCGTTATCGTTTGTGTCCGTGGGGCCGCGAGCCTGAGCGGCGCCACGTTGGCGCCCGTATTTAAGCCGCTGTTTTTCCAAGTCAAGCGATTGCCGTGCGGCGCAGCACTCATGGTTTCCACCGGGCCGAGCGCCGAGGCATTGGCCGCGTCCTAGTATTTCCGTGTCCGTTATAGATTATCCGCAGTCTTCTATCACAAGTAGTTCCGAGAGATTATTACACGTTTACGTTGTATTCAGACATTTTGTGCAAAGTTACTTCCAGGAAACAAGAAGTTCGGGGCCAAGCAGTGCGGCGATCTTAGACGGTCTTCTGGGTCCAGTGAGGAAAACCGCCCCTCCCCCGTGGTTTTCCTTGCAATACCTGCCGACCGTGATTGCTTCGGCCTTGCAAGCGACGCTCTTCCCTGCGTTCTCCCCCCAAGCGTCGCACTGCGCCACTTCCAAACGCCGCCTGGAAGTGGCGCCTCCTTTTGCCCCAGGGTGCTCCAGGGCCGTGGCGCTTGTGGCGCTCCTGGCGCCCCCTTAAGCTCGCGCGTCTTTTTTGCCGGCTGGGGAAAGCGCGATCTCATGCAGTTCAAGGGCACGAAAAACTATGTGGCGACCGACGATCTGAAGGTCGCCGTCAATGCCGCCATCACCTTGCAGCGGCCGCTGCTGGTGAAGGGCGAGCCGGGTACCGGCAAGACGGTGCTGGCGATCGAGGTGGCCAAGGCGGTGAAGGCGCCGCTGATCGAGTGGCACATCAAGTCGACCACCAAGGCGCTGCAGGGCCTCTACGAGTACGACGCGGTGAGCCGCCTGCGCGACAGCCAGCTCGGCGACGCCAGAGTCGGCGACATTCGCAACTACATCCGCAAGGGCAAGCTGTGGGAGGCGTTCACGCTGGATGAGCGCCCCGTGCTGCTGATCGACGAGATCGACAAGGCCGACATCGAGTTCCCCAACGACCTGTTGCAGGAGCTCGACCGCATGGAGTTCTACGTCTACGAGACGCACGAGACCATCCAGGCCAAGCACCGCCCCGTCGTCATCATCACCTCCAACAACGAGAAGGAGCTGCCAGACGCCTTCCTGCGCCGCTGCTTCTTCCACTACATCAAGTTCCCCGACCCCGAGACCATGCGCGCCATCGTCGACGTGCATTTCCCCAACCTCAAGGGCCGGCTCGTCAGCGAGGCGCTCAAAGTGTTTTATGATGTACGGGAAGTGCCGGGCATCAAGAAGAAGCCGTCCACGTCCGAGCTGCTCGACTGGATCAAGCTGCTCCTGAACGAGGACATCTCGCCCGAGACGTTGCGCGAAAGCGATCCGAGGAAGCTGATCCCGCCGCTGCACGGGGCGCTGCTCAAAAACGAGCAGGACGTGCACCTGTTCGAGCGGCTGGCGTTCCTCGCGCGACGCCAGGGCGCCCAGGGCTGAGATGAGCTGAGGATGATCAACGAGGCTCCGCTGGCGCGTTTTCCGGAGCTTGCCGGCGGGCTCGTCAAGCCGCTCTACGCCGACTACTCGTTCGGCAACATCGCCAACACCATCGAGTTCCTCCTGACCGGCGCGCGGCGCGATCCGCTGCTGCCGGCCGACTGCTTCGGCGGCGCCTATCCGGCGCCCGAGAAGGTCGTGCTGTTCTTCGTCGACGCGTTCGGCTGGCAGTTCTGGCAACAGTACCATCGCCGCTTCGGGAGCATGCGGCACGTGGTGGAGAACGGGACGCTCACCCCGATCTCGGCGCTCTTCCCCTCCACCACCGCGGCCTCGGTCTCCACCCTGAACCTGGGCGTGCTGCCGGCCGAGCATGCACTCTACGAGTGGAACATCTACATCCCCGCCTACGGCGAGGTGATCCAGTCGCTCGCCTTCTGCCCGCTCGGCCGCAGCGTGCAGGATGCCTGCGTCGCCAAGGGCTACGATCCACGCCGGCTGCTCGAGGTGCACGAAACCACCCATCAGCGTCTCGCCAAGCATGGCGTACCCTCGATCCAGTTCTCGCATCGCAGCTACGCCGGCTCCGCCTACAACAGCGTCGCCAGCGCGGGTGCCAAGGTCCTGCGCCACGGCACGCTCGCGGAGGCACTCACGCAGCTCAAGGAGGTGCTGCTGGCAACGCGGGGCAAGGCTTGGTTCAGCCTCTACTGGGCGGCGATCGACACCATCGCCCATACCTACGGCCCGGGCACCAGCTACCATGAGGCCGAGATCGCGAGCTTCTGGTCGACCTTCGACGCGGTGTTCCGCGACGTGCAGAGCCCAGACACGCTCTATCTGTTTACGGCTGACCATGGCCATGTCTTGGGTGACGCGGACAAGACCATCTACATCAATGAGCAGATCCCGCAGCTAGCCGACTGCCTGCCCGTCAGCCCCACTGGCAACCCGATCTATCCCAACGGCTCACCGCGCGACGTGTTCCTGCACGTGCGCCCCGAGCGCTGGGCCGAGGCGCTCGAGCTGCTGCATCGCCACCTCGATGACGTCGCCCACATCATGCCGGTCGATGCTGCGCTGGAGCAGGGCCTGTTCGGCCCGCGCACCGTCAGCGCGGAGCTGCGCCGGCGGCTCGGCGACATCCTCATCCTGCCCTACCTCGGCCACTTCGTGTGGTGGCGCGAGCGCGGCGTCATGGCCAATTTCTTCCACGGCCACCACGGCGGCCTGACGCGCGAGGAGCTGATCACCGTGCTCGGCGCCGTCGACGCGCTGTGATGCCCGGATCATACTAGCAGGCGAGATTGCAGACGGTGGGCTCCGCCGCGTTGTGAGAAGGGTGCCGACAGAGTAGGTTTTGCGAAGTGGTCATATCGGTCCTTCGCTCGAAACACTGTCAAAGGCACTCCTTGACAGGATTTTCGCAATTTTGATATTGCTCCATGCATGTCGTTTGGACTTTCCGCTGCTACGTCAGCCCATCTGGGCGGGACATGATCGAAAGGTGGTATGCGGCCCAGTCGGCCGAAGCCCAGGTGGCGTTCGACACGGTCCTGGAGTTCTTGCGCCAACGCAGGCGAGACGAATGGCGCCGGCCAGAGTTCGATCGAATGAGCGGTCGGTACAGAGTTCTCAGCGAGTTGCGATTCGAGGTCGCAAACGTGCAGTATCGGCCTTTGGGCTTCTTTGGCCCGGCGCGAGCTGAGTTTACGATTCTGGTCGGGGCGACCAAGAAGCGGAAGGTCTACGATCCCCGGAACGCGCTGGAGACAGCCCTCGGGCGAAGGTTGGAGGTTCTAGGCAATCCACTACGGAGCAAAGTCCGTGATTTCTGAGGAAGAGCGAAGGCTTGTTCAGAAGCTTCGCAACCGGCGGTATCGGCGCGCATATGTCGGTGAGCACGTCCGGCGCGGCATAGCGCATCAGATCCGAGCGCTCCGCGAAGATCCAAACCGAAATTGGAATCAGGGCGAACTGAGCAAGCGCCTGGGTAAGCCTCAGAGTGTGGTCTCGCGCATGGAAGACCCGAGCTACGGGAAGCTCACGCTTCAGACCCTCTTGGAGATCGCGGATGCGTTCGACGTTGCTCTCTCGGTGCGCTTTGTCAGCTTCCCGACTTTCATATCGCGGACCCGCGACTTGACAACGTCATCCATGCGTGTGGTGAGTTTCGAGCAATCCGGAGCCGCAGCCGGCGAGCATGTAGTGCCTCGCCGTCTTGCGGTGCTGCGTCGAAAGCGTTTCGGTGGGGCTCGTTCGACCCAAGCCAGACGGGCCTAGTCCGCCGCTCTATCTGGGTGGCTCTGGTTTGCATTCTTGAGGACATTGCGTGCCGCCGACCATCCAAAGCCTGCTGATCGGCTTCGTCGTGCTGTTCGTGACGTTTCGGGTGCTGCAGTTGTTCCGCCCGAAGGAGAAGCGCCTGCCCGTCCTGCGCCGCGGCTTCTGGACCGACCTCGCCTACTGGGGTTTCACGCCGCTGGTGACGCGGGCAATCACGCGCGCCTCGGTCGTCATCGCCATCGTCCCCCTCGCGCTGCTGATCTACGGCAAGGTGGACAAGGAGCTGCTGTTGCACGGCTTCGGCCCCGCCTCGCGACTGCCGCTGTGGCTGCAGGCGGTCCTGATCCTCGTTCTCGGCGACTGCATCGGCTACTGGATGCACCGCGCCTTCCACGGCCGCCGCCTGTGGCGCTTCCACGCCGTCCACCATTCCTCCGTCGACCTCGACTGGCTCTCGGCCGTGCGCCTCCATCCGGTCAACGACGCGGCCATGCGCATCGCCGGCACGCTGCCCGTTCTCGCCCTCGGGTTCGCGCCGGTGGCGGTCGCCGGCATCGCGCCGGTCCTGACGCTGATGGCCATCCTGGTGCACGCCAACCTCGACTGGGACTGGGGGCCGCTGCGCACCATGCTGGCCTCGCCGCGCTTCCACCGCTGGCACCACACCGACGAGGCCAACGCCCGCGACAAGAATTTTTCCGGCCTCCTGCCGCTGTGGGACATCCTGTTCGGCACCTACTACATGCCACGCGACCGCGCGCCCCAGCACTTCGGCACGGCCAGCCCCGTGCCGGCCGGCCTCGTCGGGCAGATGCTGTTCCCGTTCCGGCGCAGCTGATGCATCGGCGCTGAGGCATATGCTCGCAGCGGCGGGGCATGGCCACGTTTCGCCGCAGTTCGCGTGCATGTGGCGCCCAAGCAATGATCACCATTTGGTAAACGGAACCTTCCGGTTTGGTGATACCAGCCATGCCGCTGGTGCATCACCGCCTATGGTGCGGCGCTCTAATCCGGCTCGGGCCGCGTGGTGCGGGGTTCGGCCGCGGCACACGCGTTAGACCGCCGTTAACTGCTGGCATGGCATTCGCATGCTCGCGGGGAGCTTTAAGCACGTGTGTCGAATGCATACGTGCAACCCTTAGCCCCATGGCAGACCGCAGGTCGCCGCGGGCAATCAGCTCGACACGGACGCCGGACAAGACACCCGCATCATGAGTTATCGAGAGTTGTTGTGCCCGCGCACGAGATGGCAGGTGCTTGTCGATTTCGACGGGACCATCGCCCCCGACGACCCCACCGACCGCCTGCTGGAGCGCTTCGCCGACCCGCTGTGGCGCGTCGTCGAGGCCGCCTGGCAATCGGGCCAGATTTCATCGCGCGAATGCATGCAGCGACAGGCGGAGCTGCTGCGCGCGACGCCCGCTGAGCTCGACGATGAGATCGGCAAGATCCGCCTCGACCCGGCCTTCCCCGCGTTCCTGAAATGGTGCCGGCGGTGGGGCGGGGAGGTGAAGATCGTCTCCGACGGCTTCGACCGCGCGATAGCCGCCGCGTTGCAGAAGGCACGGCTCGACGTGCCGTTCTTCGCCAACGGCCTCGAGTGGCAGGGGCGCGATCGCTGGCGGCTCGCGTTTCCGCATTGGCGCGATGGCTGTCGCGTCGGCGGCGCCAACTGCAAATGCTCGCATGGAGAGCGGTCGGCCGGCAGGCCGCGCGTCGTGATCGGCGACGGGCGCTCGGACTTCTGCATGTCGGCACGCGCCGACTACGTCATCGCCAAGGGCGCGCTCGCGCGTCATTGCCGGGGCCGCGACCAGCCGCACGCGACGTTCGGCGACTTCAAGGACGTGACCGCGCATTTGGCGGCGTGGCTGGCCACGGCCGACCTCTCGCCGGCCAAGGCGGCGCGCGCCATTTCAGATGGGGAAGAGAGGTCGTTCCAGGAGACGTGAGGCCGCCCGAGTCCGCCATGGCTCGCGGCAGCGGTGTTTCCCGACGACCATCGCAGCAAGGATCGATGCATGCATCTGAGCGACCAGAGCATCCGCTTTTCGGGAGGACGCCTCGGCTTTCTCCTCATCCATGGGCTCGGCGGCACGCCGATCGAGATGCGCTACGTGGCCCAGGGCCTCGCGCGCGCCGGGCATACAGTGCACGTGCCGCAGCTGGCAGGGCATTGCGGCAGTGCCGACGAGATCAAGGCAACCGGGTGGCAGGACTGGTATGGAAGCGTCGAGGAGGAGCACCGCCGGCTCGCCAAGCGATGCGATAGGATCGTCGTCGGCGGCCTTTCCATGGGCGCGATCCTGGCCCTACACCACGCCGCCCAGCATCCCGACGACGTATCGGCACTCTGCCTCTATGCGCCCTCGCTCTGGCTCGATGGCTGGGGCATCCCCTGGTACAGCGCGCTCTTCAAGCTCGTCACCCAGAAGTGGTGCGCAGACCTCTTCACGTTCGCCGAGCGCGATCCGTGGGGCGTGAAGGATCCGCGCGTGCGCGCGCTGGTCGAGCAGGCAATCCGCAGCGGCGACAGTTCCAAGGCCGGCATCGCTGCACTGCCCGGCAGCATGATGCTGGAGTTGCGGTGGCTGGTGCAGCGCGTGACGCAGGAGGTCGGGCACGTGTGCCAGCCCGCCTTGATCGTGCATCCGCGCGAAGACGACCGGGCGAGCCTGCACAACGCCCAATATCTGCAGAGCCACCTGGCGGGCCGCGTCGAGGCGGTGGTGCTCGACGACAGCTATCACATCGTCACCCTGGACCGGCAGCGGCAGCTCGTGGTGCACAGAACGCTCGACTTTGTCTCCCGGCTCGGCAAGGCCGAGGCCGCATCAGCCTCGGATTTGGGCGACGCCGAATTTGCCTTCGACCAGAGTCTCGCCTAACCCCGACGCGCTCACAGATCCTTGGCGCCGAAGGTGTCGCAGGCCTGCATCTGCCCGGCCTGCAGCCCCTGCTTGAACCAGCGCACGCGCTGCTGCGAGGAGCCGTGGGTGAAGGTCTCCGGCACCACACGGCCCTGCGTGCGCTTCTGCAGGGTGTCGTCGCCGATCTGCGAGGCCGCGTTGAGCCCGTTCTCGACGTCGCCGGGCTGCAGGCGCTTCTTCACCTGGTCGTTGAGGCTCGCCCACACGCCGGCCAGGCAATCGGCCTGCAACTCCATGCGCACCTGCACGGCGTTGGCGCGGGGCTCGTCACCGCTCCGCATCGCCTGCTGCTTGAGCGCCTGCACCTTGTCGGACACGCCCAGCAGCGTCTGCACGTGGTGGCCGATCTCGTGCGCGATCACGTAGGCCTGGGCGAA
>ORMF010655870.1_pt1 | contig 10678 bp, 9 predicted proteins | sample 1779871 | NCBI WGS metagenome assembly ORMF01 (sample SAMEA104232316, study PRJEB22302) | groundwater metagenome | biome: forest; feature: aquifer; material: groundwater | place: USA | collected 2011-08-07 | depth 5.4 m
CAGTTCCTCCTTCTCGACGGAGTATCCTTCCACTTTGCGCTTCTGGCCGCCTTGGGCGACGATCCACTCGACGACTCGCTCCGGCTTCGCGGCGTGATCGCTGATGGGGAAGACTTCGCCGACCGCAAAGGCCAGGCGTACCGATTCGTCCAGCGCGGCCACATTCTTATACGCCACGAGCCATGAGTCGTGAGCGGTCACGCGGGTCGGTGCGCTCAGGCCAACGGCCAACAATGAAAGGACCGTTACATGTCCCGGTGATATCGAAACAAACCGATTCATCGTTCTACTCCCTATGTCGCCTGCCATGATACGGCCGATCACGCACGCAGTCATTAGGCTGTAGGCCGTAGACCATAGGCTGTAGGCGCGAAGGAGATGAAAAAACGAGCCACGGAGCGAACCCGGCGCGCCGGGACAAGCTCCGCGACGAAGGGGCTGATCGGCTTCGAATCGGGTTCGTTTTGAAATCGCCATTGTGGTACAAGTCCTTACTTCGCAAACCTTTATGCGATTCCCAATCGGCTTCGTTTGGTAACGGCGCGTTGCGTCGAATAGGCAGGTAGCGCATCAATTTGTATGTAAACAAGGTTGGGGATGTCCTGCGTTTTCATGTTCTATGCACTTTCTAAAACACAAAGGGGTTTTGCGCAGACGGCCGAACTGGTTAAGTGCTTGCAAACGCGGGAGTTATGGAAGAAAGTGGTAAAACCGGGTTTTGCGCTGCGCAGGCGGAATCAGGCTAAACGCATCGGTTTTGCGCTGGGGAAAGAGAGCGCATTTCCGAACTGTAAACCACACGTCCGAAAGGGGTTACAACAATCTTTCGAAGGCTAGCGAAAAAGCGCCAGTTCGGCAGTTCGGAAACAGTTCGGAAATTATCCAAAGTACCACGACGCGAAAACTCAACTGTGGGTGAAGGTCTCAAACGAGTGTTTCCAACAATTCACAGGCTAATTTCGGGCCGCTTTTCGGCTTTCTGATCGACGGGCCGAGCATGGCCAGCTTGCGCGACGCAATCGCGTATCCGGTCGCCGATGGATGCTCCCGTTTCCATGCGTCGGCGCGGGCGTCGATGGTGAGGCGGAGCTGCTCGGGCAACTTGTCCCACCAGATGGGCATGGTGACCACGGCCTGGTTGCGGGCGTCGGCGTCGCCGCGGGCGGCGCGGATCAACATCCAGCGGTGATGGTCGGGCAGAGACGACAGGCACTGAGGCATTGAGGCATTAGGCATTGAGGAACTGGGGGTGTCACAGCCGGGGGCGGCTGTGCTACTCGCCAAGGCGGCGATGGCGCGGCGGGTGCCGTGGTGACGGACCTCACGCTGCCGGGTCTTCACGCCGGGGACGCTGTCGTCGCGGGGGATCACGGTGAGGGCTTGCTGGAGGGAAACATGGCCCGTCGCTTGCGCTCCGGGTTCGGATTGGGCGGCGGCGGCGGTGAGGGCGCGATAGAGCCACTTGTCGAAGTCGTACTTGGCCCAACGGGCGAAAGGCTTGAAGGGCATCTTGGCGCGGTCCGTCGGCCAGGCGTAGTAGACGTCGATGGCACCGAGGATGTCACGCATGTACTCGGCGCGGGGGCGGATCGCGGCGGCGGAGTGCACCATCTTGGAGTCGATCACCTTCTCATTGCCGATGCGAAACGCCCACCAGGCGCAGATCGAGACAGCGTCGGCGGCGAGCTTGGATTCGAGCGAAAGAATCTTACGGGGCATCGGCTCGTAACGGTCGGACAAAGCATCCGGACCCTCGGTGTCGAGCTTGCGTGCCCAGAGCTGCAGAGAACGTACCGAAACGCTGAAACGCCGAAACGCCGAAACGCCGGACCCCCGGAACTCGTCGCACACCCGCTTGGCATGTTCGAGGCGGGTGATTGATTTGTCGGCGTCGCAGAGGGAACGCCACCTGAGGACCATCGCTTGGCGAGCCAACGCCTTCGCATCGGCGGTTGAAGGCTTTGAAGAGTTTGAAGGGTTCAAGGGGGCGTTGCGATAATCGATCGGGACGGAGACGCGGTCGTGGACCACATAGGGAAATAGCACATGGCCGGTGATACGATCGCCGTCTCGCGACGCGAACACTTTCACCCCTCCCGGAAGGTCGATCGAGGGGCGTTCGAGGGGGGTTTGAAGGGCGGTCGAAGGGGTCATTGTAGCCACTCAGGCAACGGTGGAAGGTCTACGGTCTGTCCGGTCATCGCATGGTGGCAGTCGATACAAAACACGATCTTCCCCGCCGTGACAAACAGGTGGCACCGCCTGCCCATGTCCGAACCGTTACATAATAGCGAAGGCGTTATGCTCGGCTGCTCCATGTTGCCGTCAAACGTCCACCGCGGACCATCTCCTGATCCGACATGGTAGGCATGCGCCGATTCGCATCCAGGACACCAGAACCAGAGGCTGTCAACGCCGAGGTATTCACCATCAATGCCAACGTGCCGCTTCCTCGAAATTCTGACGGGCGAAATCACGCGAGGACCTCCAGGGGAACATCGTTGCCCGATCGGGGTGGGGGGGAAACCTCCGCGGGCTTGCGCCGCGCGGCTCTGACCGGCGCGGGCGGAGCGGAGAGGCAGACGTCGCAGGCACCGCAGCCGGACGAAGAAGGCACGGAGGCACTGAGGCACGAAGGCACGGAGGGGAGGGGCGCGACGTATTCCTGGCCGAAGTGCTGGACCAAGTGGGCGTGGCGGCAACGGGAACGTGCGGCGCTGACCATGTGCACGCCGCAATAGCACTCCATGTCGGAGAGGGCGTCGAGCTTGCCGTCGAGAGATCCTTCGCTTTGCTCAGGATGACAAGACTCAAATAACTCAAGCCAGCGGAAATAGTCGCTGCGGTCGTAGAGCATCACGCACTCCGCGGGCAACCCGTCGCGGCCGGCGCGGCCGATCTCTTGATGATAAACCTCCAGCGACGAGGGCATTCCGTAGTGAATCACGAAACGCACGTCGGGCTTGTCAATGCCCATGCCGAAAGCGATGGTGGCGACGACGATTTTAGGAGCAGGCATTGAGGCATTAGGCATTGAGGCATTGAGGTCCTTCGCTTCGCTCAGGATGACAGGCTGCATGAACCACTCCTGGACGGAGCGGCGCAGTTCGTCAGAGAGGCCCGCGTGGTAGGGGCGAGCGTCGCGGTTGCAACGCTCGGTCAACAGTGCGGCGATGCGCTCGGTTTCGAGCCGCGTATTGCAGTAAACGATCCCGTCGACGTGCAAACGCTCGGCCGAGTGATGCTTGGCCCAGATCACGGTCATCCATGAAGAGAGGTCGATGTCGCGCGTTCGAGCCGGGCTGTCACAGACGGTCAAGGTTAGGTTTGGGCGGTCGAAGTCGCCGATGAGGATGGGACCCTCAGTCCCAGGCACGGAGGCACGAAGGCACGAAGGCACGGAGGAAGCACACGGTCCGCTTCCTGACGGGCGCGGCTCTGAAACAACAGTGGCACACGGAGGAACCACAGCCGAGGGCGGCTGTGCCACACGGAGAGAGAGGGAGTCGATGATCTGGGTGCGGACGCGCTCGGTGGCGGTGGCGGTAAACGCGTGGACGGCAACGCCGGGGAACATCTTGCGCAGGTCGCCCAAGGCCGCGTACGCAGGCCGGAAGTCGTGACCCCACGAAGCGATGCAATGAGCCTCGTCGATGACAATGGAACGGACGTTGCACGGCGCCAGGTGGTAGAGGAACTCCGGCTGCATGCAACGCTCGGGAGAGACGTAAAGCAAACGCAAATGACCCTCGCGGGCCATGCGCAGAATGTCACGCTGCTCGTGGAAGTTTTGCTCACTGGTGAGGAAAGCGGCGGCGGAAACGCCGAAACGCTGAAACGCCGAAACGCCGAAACGAGATCCTTCGCTTCGCTCAGGATGACAACTTCGCAGGCGATCGACCTGATCCTTCATCAACGCGATCAGGGGGGAGACGACGAGGGTGAGGGCGCGAGCGACGGCGATCGACGGAAGTTGATAACAAAGGCTCTTGCCGCCGCCGGTGGGCATCACCACGAGAGAGTCGCGACCACGCAGATCCGCGTCGATGGCGTCACGCTGCAGGGGGCGAAACGCCGACACGCCGAAGTGCTGCCGCGCGAGGGGGAGCAGCGACGCCGCCGAAGGGACGGAGGCACGAAGGCATGAAGGCACGGAGGAAGAGGCGGATTGTCGATTGTCGATTGTCGATTGTCGATTGAACGTGGTCATCGAACCGCTCCCTCACGGTCGCGGCTCTGAGCCAACGATTTCCAGGAGGCGAGGGCGGGCTTGGGTACGCCGTCGGCGCGGAAGAGGCCCATCGAATCGAAGGGCGGACCATAAGCGCCGTCGTGAAGGGCGATCCAGTTGGCGCAGAGGACGTTCATGCCGCGGGTCAGTTCCCCGAAGCGTTGGACGAACGCCGCCTGTCCCGCTTCCGAGCCGCCCAAGAACCTCGTCGGCCAGCCGAGTTCGGCGAAGACGAACGGTTTATGGGCGTGAGCGCGGAAGCGGGAATAGTAGTCGTCGGGGATCCAGCGGGGCGCGTAGACGCGGATGTGCGGGTAAGTGGAAACGCCCACCGCGTCCTGCACGGCCATCAGGCGCTCGAGGACCGACCAGCCGCCAGGCTGGGTTTGCAGTTGTTCCCACTGCACGGAGGTGAACATCAGCGGAGCGTCGGCGCCGAACCTAGCCGCGACCGCGCCTTTCACCTCTCCGAAGGTGGTCACGAAATTCTCGAAATCGCCGGGGTTCTCGGCGGCGTAGGAGTTGATCTCCATCGCCAGGCAGAGCATTTGGGGCTTGTACCACTCCACGCGGTTCAACACTTCTTGTCTGTAGGCGTTGCGAATGAGCGGCGACGCGAAGGTGGCGCCCGCGTGCAGGATGGGCAACTTCGAGCCCAGCGTTCCCGTGCGCGGGGTCGGATAAGGATCGATCTGCAGAAACAGATTGAGTTTGTGCTCACGAATCAGGTGCGTCTGCCACAGCGAAGCCTCGCGGATCTTCGAGCCGCGGTTGCAGTCGAGGCCTTCGTGAAGTAGCCAGCGCTCGATGACGTACTCCCAGTCGATGGGGTCGGAGATCGAGACCCACGAGCCCAGTTGGGCGGCGATGCGGAAGGCGTCGGTGACGTCGGCCTGCGACCAGGTGCGCGGGGTGGGGGTGAGACACACAGGCACGGAGGCACGAAGGCACGAAGGCACGGAGGAAGAGGCGGATTGCCGATTGTCGATTGTCGATTGTCGATTGGAGGTCACGGGGAATTGATCTCCTTTCTTTCGACCATTTCTTTGAGCACGCGAATCACTTCGCCGGCGTCCTTCGTGCTGAGCAAATCGCTCGGGGAATCGACCTTCCAGTTCTTTCGGAACCAAGCGATGGCGGCGGCCTGGTTGTTTTCGAAGTACCGGAGCATGAGTCGCCCGATCTGCTGAATGTGCTGTGCAGTGACCATTCGGAACGTGTCTCGCGCTTTCCTACGAGGATAGGGCCAAGGCTTCCCACCGGGGGGATTCGGCAGATCGTCGCCGGAAAGGCGCTTGATCCAGGCGCTGGCGTCGGCGGCGGACAGATCGTGCAACTTGCCGCCGATCAGTTCGCGGAGTTCATATACGTCGATCCCGTAGGCCTTGGCGGAGATCACCAACTTTTTTCGCTGCGCGGCGGAGCTTGTGCCGGAACAAGTACGAAGCACGGCACGCAGGCCCGTCGCTTGCGCTCTGGGTTCGGATTTGCCGCGGGGAGAGGGGGCAAGACGATCAGACATGGGCGGGGACCCTCCCCACAGCCGAGGGCGACTGTGCTACACACATGCGCCGCGTGCTGAGACGACGGCGGACACGCATCCCGGCGACGACGCGGAGGGCGTCGGCCTGGGCCTCGTCGCCGGACTCCAAAAATAAATACAACGCCGCGTTGCAGATCTCCGAGTAGTGACTCCCGTGGCCGGCTGCGCACGCGAGCGTGCGCGACTCGATCGAGGGATGAAGATGAGCGGAGCGTTGGGGCACTGTTTACGCCGTGGCGGCGACCTTTCGAGTGTCGGCGATGATCTCGGCGATGCGCTGAGCGTCTTCGTGGCCCATCGTCAGGACTTCCACGTCGTCGAGAGTGTCCGCCGTGATCTCCTCTTGGCCGTTCACATAGGCAACTTTGTAGGCCAGGTACAAACAGATCATGGCCTTGCCGATGCCGCCGCTGCCGAGTGCGCAGGCCCGGGATTGCAGCCACTTTTCGGCGTCGCCGGTCACGCGCAGGGTCAAGTCCGCGTTCTTAATCAACTTGCGAATGTCGTCGAGGCTGTAGAGCTTCTCGGGATGCTTGCCGTCGCGGGTGCGCTCCATGAGATCGCGCTTGATGATAATCCGCCCGCAGAGCTGATCGAGGCGCTCGGAAAATCCACCCACTTCACGGAGGCCGAGGTGCTCGTAAATGCGGGGCTTCCCGGAGAAGAGCACCGGGCAACCGGTGGCGTCGTGAATCTGGCGAATGGTTTCCAGCGTGCGGTACTCGGCCTTGTCCGCTTCGTCGAAAATCAACATACGCTTCGTGCCCTTGAGACGGGCGGTCACGCGAGAAAAGAGGGCGTCGAACGTGCCGGTGGCGACAAGCTCCAGTTTGCGGCAAAGCTCGCGGGTGATGGGAACGGGACGAGTCTTGGACTCATCCACGGTGATGAGGATCGGATAGCCGTAACGGGCGTCACCCTCGATGGCCTGGAGCGTCATGGTCTTGCCGATCTGGCCGGGGCCGAAGATCACGCCCATCTTGCAGGTCTCGGCCACGATGTTGGCGACCTGAATGATCTCGCGGGCCACGGTGATCTCGACGAATGAACGCTTGCGGACCACGTTCTCGCGGCGGGCGGTAAGTTCCATCCAGTTGTTGAGGGAAACGAGGTGCTTGTCGGACGTCTTCCCCTTGTACTTGCGACCGACGCACTCCGAGAGGGTCGAGCCGGAAATTCCCAGTTCAACGGCAACGGCGGTTTGCGTGAAGTTGAACTGCTCGATGAAGCGGTGGTAGCGCTCGACGATGTCGGTACGCTGGCTGTCCGAAAGTTGGGCGCTGGAGTCAAGCATCCTTGCCGTCCGTGTGACGCGGTTCTCGGCGCCGAGCGCCTCGAACGCGTCATTATTGGGTGTCGGTTCCATGCGGACGCTCCATCAGCGAGTCCCAGGCTTTGGGCTTGGGCTCTTCGGCGTCCGTGCCTTCATCACATTGTCCAACCCGTTGAGCCAAGACGCTGAGATCCATTCGGCGTCGAGGCGACGGGGCTTCTACATCATCGGGCACGCTCGGCCCGCCCAGGAAGAGCAGAGCGGACGCGGTGCGAGAGATATCGCGCCGTGGGCGCTGTTCGACACTGGGCATCGATTGCCCTTCGAAGCCCAGTCGAACGGCGGTTATGTTGGCTTGTGGAGAGGCGTCGTCGGTGCCTGTGGCGCGTAGTTCGCGGCGATCGCGACGCTTGGACTCGTTGATGATCTGCACCGAAGAACGCACGGCGCGGGGCGCGTTACGGGCCACGCGGTTGGAGTCCTTGCGGGCGCGAGCCACGGCGGCGATCCCCTCGCGAACATCGTCCGTCGTCGCGTCGGGATCGAGAAGATCATTCTGCGTCGGCCGGGAGATCAGGCGGCGCGTGTCACAGTCGAACACGAGGCACCGCGCGGGATATCGCGGATCGACGGCCACCAACACTTCGCGGCCCTTGTAACGAGCGAGGGCGGGATCGGTCGCACCGTAACCGAGCGTGCCGCCGGCGACGACGAGGCTGACGCCGTTGGCCCCTACCTTGTACGCGCCGCGAACGGACATGAGCAAGTCCAGAGAGGCGTCGTCGGCTTTGTTCAGCGTCGTGGCCGAGTTCCACACTTCACGCGGAGTCGTGCCCTCCACCCCGCGTCCGCGATGCGGACGAATCTCATAGTCGCGCATCCATTCGGCCAGCGCCGCGCCCGCCTCGTCGAGCGTGGGGATGTCGGAGGTGTCGATGACTTCGAGACCGCCGTGGGTCCGTCCCGTGCGGCCCTCGCGGATGTCCTGCAACGGTTCAGGACGATTTTCGGGACTGTTGCCGCAGTAGGTGACGAAGTCGCGGGAGAAACGATCTTCGAAGGTGCGAAAGAATCGCTCCAACGTGCCCTTGCTCCAGGGGGAGTAGGGATGGGCGAAGATCAACTTCACGCCTAACTCGGCGGCGATGCCTTTCCATTTCAAGTCGTCGCAATCCATCAGCGTGCGATGAGACCAGACGCCGTCGCTCTCCTTCCGCGCTTCACGGACTCCGGCCTTGGTCAAGCCGACGATGCTCTTGGCGGTGAAGTCCTTGCCGTTGTCGATGCGCATCACCTTGGGAATCGCCTCGCGGAAAGCCATGCGCAGGGCGCAGAGAATCGACTCTTGATGCGGCGCGGGGCCGAACTGCCAGCCGACGATGCGCCGTGAACGGCAGTCCTGAACGGCGGTAAGCCAGGGGCGAATCTGCGTGTCCTTGTAAGAGACCCAGAAATCGCACTGGCTGTGATCGCAAACGTAAAAGTGACCCGGAGGAACGAGCCGCCAGTTCATGGCCGCGTAGGGCATGTACCGTTTGGTAAACGCCCTCTTGCCCCAATGGGCCAGGAAGGTCTGAGCCACATCGTCGTAACGCTGAAGCCAACTGCCGGTCGCGTTCGCGGACTCTGCCCATCGCCACCCCTGACGTCTGGACTCCTCCAGGGTGAGCTCGTGGCAATAGACGATGCTCCGCCGATTGGTTGTGCGGTAGAGGGCGTAGAAATAGGCGACCGCCTCGGGCGAAAGCGCGGCGCGAGGATCAGCGCCCGGCGCGGTGCTCGCGTATCGATCGACAAGGGCTTCGAGGCCGCGCATTTGGCCGTCGTCGCCGATGGAATCGTAGGCTTCCTTCCACAGTTGCAGCGTGCGGACGCTGATCTTGAATCCGTCGCCCTCCTCACGCTTGGCTTCGGCGACGATCTCGGCGGCGATCCGCCGGTCGGTGCGGCGCGAACCGTAACGCAGAGTCTCGCTTCCCCGGCTGCACTGCTCACGCCATTTGTGGAGGTAGTAGGCTTTCTTGTGGGCGCGTTGCACGTGGTGCATGGGAAAACGCTGCAGCAAGGTCGCACCGGCCGCCTGCTCGCGCGTGGACGCGTCGGGGCAGGGCGACAATCGGGCGTCTACTGAGGCGTGCACAAACCACACGGCCGGACCGTTGGCGCAGGGGCGCTTTTGGGCCTGGCCGGACTTCGCCCACTGGGCACAGCGGAATCGCAACGTGCGAACGTGGAGGTCGAGCAGACGGGCGGCGTCGTCGAGGGAGAGCCACTCGTCGCTTCGCTCCAATGGCGAATGCTGAATGTCGAATGTCGATTGTCGAACGGCGAGGGGCATAAAACCGAAACCTTAAAACGCCGAAACGTCGAAACGTCGAAACACCGAAAGCTAGGCCGCGAGGGCGGCGGTCAGGGCTTCCACGGACTTCACGCCGCGAACCTCCATCATCGCGGCGAGGAACTTGCGGTAATGGGCCGCCTTCCGGCACTCCTGCATGACCGAGCGGCCCTCCGGATACACGGACAGAATGTAGCCCACGGCGCAGTGCTCGCAGTGCAGCAGGTGCACGGTGCGAGTGGGCAAACGCAACTCGGCGTAGTCCAGCAGGCGGATCAGACACGAGCAGCCGGGACACTCCTGGAAGTTAATCATCGTGATCTCCGATGTAAGAAACAGGCACGGAGGCACGAAGGCACGGAGGGGATGCCCTCACCCCGGCCCTCTCCCTCCGGGAGAGGGAGCACTGCTGACACAGCAGTGGCACACCCGCCCGTCGCTTGCGCTCCGGGTTCGGATGGGGGCGCGGACTGGCACGCCGGACAGTTGGCGGAGAGGAGCCTCACGAAGTCGGGGTGCGCCTGCGGGGCGATGCCCACGACCTGACGCTTGCCGCACCTGCAACTGACCGCGCCGGTGAGGCCCTTGGCCTGATCGGCGAACCACGCGACACTGAAGGTGAAAGCGATGAGAACGACGGCGAAGAGCGCGGCGTCGAGGATGAACGAATCAGGCACGGAGGCACTGAGGCACGGAGGCACGGAGGGAACGGCGGAAACGCCGAAACACTGAAACGCCGAAACGCCGACGGGCGCTGCTGACACAGCAGTGGCACACAGATCCTTCGCTGCGCTCAGGATGACAGGGACGCTCAGGATGACAAATGCGATCATCGGGCGTTCGCTTTCTCGCGGCTGCGCTGGAAGGCGGCCATGATCTCGCGGTGGAGCTTGGCGTCGCGGTCGCGGTGAATCTGATAGGCGTCGTCGAAGGCCTGGACGGTAGAGGCGTCCAACTCATCGACCTGGCCGTCGCCGAGGATCTCGGCGAGGTAAGTCATCTGCTTGTGGTACTCGCCCTCGGTGGCCACGGCCTCGGTGAAGAACTCGCGCGGCGACAGGCCCGCATGGGGATTGGCCATGTGGAATTCAAAGTCCATGTCCTCGGGTAGAAGCAGGCCGATGATGCGCCCGTCCCAGAAGCGGCGGAGCAAGAGGAGCCAGAAATCAGCGGGGATGTTGGTCTGGCCGTTTTTGTACTGGCTCACCATCTGCAGCGAGCGGCCGGTCCACAGGCTGACGATCTTGGCGTTGAGCACGAACATCTTGCCCGTCACGCGATCGTGGACCGCGG
>ORMF010764565.1_pt1 | contig 10676 bp, 7 predicted proteins | sample 1779871 | NCBI WGS metagenome assembly ORMF01 (sample SAMEA104232316, study PRJEB22302) | groundwater metagenome | biome: forest; feature: aquifer; material: groundwater | place: USA | collected 2011-08-07 | depth 5.4 m
TCGTTATTCATCGTGGTAAAAATCCAAGTCTTGTTGAGATAGCTATTCATGTAGATGGAGCTTATCTTAACACCTTTGAAGCTGATGGGATCATCCTTTCAACGCCAAACGGCTCAACAGCCTATTCTCTAGCAGCTGGCGGCCCTATCTTAAGTCCAGACTTAGAAGCCCTAGTACTAACCCCTATAAGTCCTCATACGATCTCTAATAGACCTATCGTACTAACAGCTAACCAAGAAATCCAGATCCAGTACCTAAGCGACTATGAGCCTGTAGAAATAAGAGCTGATGGCTTGGAAAGCTTTTCTTTAAAAACAGGAGAAGTATTTAAAATATCTAGATCTCCTAAATACTTTAGACTCGTCAGCTTATTTAGAAGAGATTACTTTTCTACTCTAAGAACAAAGCTTGGCTGGTCTGGCAAACTTCGTTAATCTAAGAAAAAATATGAATACTATATTACCACATCCTTCTTCAGGATTTTATGACCACGCACGAAATTATGGAAAAGCCGCAATGGAAATCGGCATCAACGTTTTTTTATACTGCCCTATTGCTACTGAAAGTCCTATGACAAATTTAGCAATTGGCGTTACGGGAGTAGCGTTAGCGCGTTTAGGTCACGGTTTCTATAAAATCGCTGATAACCTTGAAAAAACTTATGAAAGTTCATCTCGATTTTACACTTTTGAAGTAGATCCTAAAGAAGTGTACAAAGCAGCTTTTCAAGAAACTGTCTTACAAAAAAACCACCCCCAGTATACACCTTTTTTTCCAACACTTAGAATATTTCTAGAAGCTGACCCAACAAAACGGACCTATGAAAGTGAAATCGAATACTATGGAAAATATGGAACCGATATGGCTCTTTTTTATGTTCGTGATGGAATACCTTTAGATGGCCTCGATTCGAAATCTTATAAAGATTACCTAAAAGCACAAAAAACATTAAGAGAAAAAGCCTATGAATAATATTCCTCCAACAACACCTCTTTTTGCAAAAGAGTTTTCTGAAATACAAAACCTTGGAACAGGACTTATCGTAACAGGAACTTTAGCCCTGGCACATGGGCTTGTTTTTGCACCAGGTCCTTTGGAACTACTCTTATCTGGCGCTATAGGATTGACGTTCACAGGATTTGGCTGTGATTGTCATATAGCAACCAAGAATATTCAGGATTTTTACAAGGTAAGACCTATGCAATTTTATAAAGAAGACCCTAAAAGACTAGCTGAAATAGCTTTTAAAAATACTAACTTTGAAAATATGTACCACGGGATCTCCAAAGTCCAAATGTATTGGGAAGGAAAGATATTTTGAGCTGAAAAGTAAATTCTCTTGCAGCTCGTATAATTATCCTGTCTTTGTAACAGGCGATTCGGGATGACTTGGCAAAGCGTCAAAACCGCCTCGAGGCTTATCTCCAAAAAGAATGTAAAAAGCTCTAAAAGTTAAATCAGAAAACTTATCTTCCATACCGTTCATTTTACTTTCTAAATTACCCACACGCATATTAAGCTGTTGAATATCTTTAGATACTTCTACAAGCCCCTTGTCTAAACGGGTCAAAGTCGCATCAATTTTTGAAAATCTCTCTTCATTCTTAGATTCCATTCGCTCGAATTTCTCATCTATTCGCTCGAACTTCTCATCTATCTTTACAAATCTTTGATCTACTTTTTCAAACTTACTATCAATTCTTCTATATAAGATCCAACCCAATGCTGTTATCGCTAATAAATTAAGAACATCTATTCTAGATAGGAATTCTATAGGAATTTCCATACGTTTCTCCATTCATTATCTGTAATTTTCATTCTAGCATAAAAGTTTGATTTATAACAAAAAAAAATGAGCATCTAGCTTAATGTGCCTATCCCTACCTCTTCTTCAAAATCTCCCACTCAAGACCGCTCTCAGCAAAAAAACCTAAACCTCGGACTTTTCTTATTTTCATCTATTTTCTTGATACTAAAAAAAGCTGGAAAGAGAAAATCTTTCATAGAAAAGAAAAAACCATTAAAGTTTGAGTCTTGTAAAACACCTTTAAGACGGCTTCAGTGAAGAATAGCAACGCGTACAGTATACTAGTCTTATTTTTTCTGAATAATCTTTACTAAAAACTTCGGTTTTCCAAATTTCATCTTCTTCAGGAAGGGCTATGGCACCTAATGCATTTATAATTTTCCTTTCGCTCTCATCTTGTTCCGCTTTCCTTGCCCAACTGTTTCTTTTTTCGTTAAAAACATGATACCAGTTTAACGTTTCTTCCCTTGCACAAAAAAAACAGCTATCGTTTTGAGCTTTTACAGCAGCTTTTCTAAAGCAAGCTTGACATTTTTCACCCGACTCAGTGAACCATTTTTTAGGGCTACTACTCAGGATAACTTTATGACAATCAGTACAACTAGATCTTAATTCAATCATTTAACCTTTTTTTTTTACTGGAGTTTTTTTCTTAGGAGGAACAAGAGTCTCGACTTGAGGTTCCATTTCGATGCCAAAAAGAGAAGATAGATCATCCTCTGCTATAGCAGACTCATTTGAACCTTCTAACATTAAAGAGTTATTGCTTGCTGTTGAAATCAGATCTATTTGATCTACTTGCCTTAATTGAAAAAGGTACTCCGGCTTTTCATCTAAGGCAGCTCCAATACCGTATAAGACGGCAGCAATATGCTTACACATGCTTGCGCTATCTGGACAAGAGCATCTCATAGCAATCTCTTTAGGCTTAGGAAAAAGTCCCCTTTCTTTCTCTGTTAAAATCTCCATAACGCTTTTAGAGAACTTACCTTGTAAAAGTTCAATCAAGGAATCTATTTTACCTGAGCAAATATCAACAAGCTCTTTCCATTTTAAACTGGTCATTGGCTCAATATCAACGCAAATTTTATAAATGGAAGATCCAGACACCTGTGCCTTAATCTGCCCTTTAGACACTTGTAAATCGATCACAGAGCCATTGCGAACATAAGTACGACCTCTTGGTAAGCGATTCGCATAATCGCTATAAGACTCTAAGTTCTGGCACCAAGACTTCCCCCAAAATGTCTTAGCAATGATCCTACCCTCGATCAGAACTGGATTAAGATAAATTCCTTTTTTTTGCAATTTGGCTGCATTTTTAGCAGCCTCTTTTTTTCTTTCTGCTACAGGTACATATTTTGGCCAATAATCATATCCCATCTTATTCTCCTAGTACTTTATCTATATCTAAAGAAATCATACTCATTAACTCATCATTGCTTAGCTCTGAAAAAGAAAGTTCAGATTCCGGTTTTAACACATCATGAGATAAATTTTTCTTAGAGGTGATTAATTGATCTATTTTCTCTTCTACAGTACCTGGACAAATGAATTTATGCACAAGTACAGGATGCTTTTGTCCAATCCTATAGGCTCTATCTGTTGCTTGATTTTCAACAGCTGGATTCCACCAACGGTCAAAATGTATCACATGAGACGCTCTTGTAAGGGTTAGCCCGGTTCCTCCAGCTTTTAAAGAAAGAACAAAAAAAGGAGGTCCAAGCTCTTGTTGAAAGCTTTCTACAAGAGCTGCCCTTTTTGTAATAGGGGTCTTTCCATCTAAAACAAGCCCTTCTCGACCAAAAATCTTTGTTAAAAAAGAAAAAAGGGCTGGGATGATCTCTGTAAACTGCGTAAAGATAAGAACCTTTTCCCGTTTAGCTGCGATCTCTTCACAGATCTCTTGTAGACGAATAAACTTCCCACTCCCCTCTTTCGTATACTCTCCAAAACCTACACTTTGCGCTGGATGATTACAGATCTGCTTAAAACGAAGAAGGTAAGATAGGATAAGCCCAGATCTTTTTATACCCTCCTCTGTCTCTTTAAGTTTGGTAGACAGCTCTCGAACAGCTTGCTGGTATAATGAGATCTGCTCCTTACTTAAAGAGCAGTAACTTTGTATTTCTGTCTTATCAGGCAAATCTGAAATAATACTTTTGTTACTTTTAAGTCGTCTTAAAATATAAGGCTGTGTCAGCTTGTGTAGGGCAGAGATGAAACGTTGATATTCAGGAGCGGCACTATCTTTACCTGCTTTTTTAGAATAAGTAGCAAAAGCTTTACTAGAGCCTAAAAGTCCAGGAGAGGTGAAATCAAATAAAGACCAAAGATCGCCCAACTTATTTTCAATAGGTGTTCCTGTTAAGGTGAATCTAATCTGGCTTTTTAGTTTTTTTACAGCAAGAGTCTGCTTGGCACTTGGATTTTTAATGAGCTGCGCTTCATCTAAGATGAGTAGATCCCAGTTGATCTCCTGTAACCACTCCATCCGGTAGACATTAGCGTAAGTTGTGATCACAAGATCGGCTTCTTTTATTTGACTATCATCTAGGTGACCTGCTGAGCTATGGGCTATCACAACTTTAAGGGAAGGGGTGAATTTTTTGACTTCAGCCAGCCAGTTGCCTAGCAAAGAGGCAGGTGCGACTAACAAATGAAATTTTTTCTCTTCTGTGTTTTGATGTTTAATCAAAAGCAAAAGAGATAGTACTTGGATCGTTTTTCCAAGTCCCATATCATCTGCTAAACAGCCACCTAACTTAAGCTTATAAAGAAGCTCTAGCCAGCTAACGCCTGCTACCTGGTACGGACGTAAGGTTGCTTGAAGATATTTTTGTAAAATAGCTTCTGTAGCCTTAGCTACAAGTTGAGATGGATTTTTTAGCTGATCTAAAACTGTTTTTAACCAATCGCCAGCTATAACAGTTGACCACTTTTCTGCTTCTACTAAAGTCTCTTCTTTATCACTACTTCTATTCATCCCCGCAAGAAGACGCATACCTTCTGCTATAGAAAGGCCGTTATGCGCCCCCTTTTGCATTTTTTCAAAATGGGATAAGACGCTTTCTAGTTTTTGTTGATCAATCTCTACCCAGGTGCCTTTGATATTAACTAAAGGATCCTTCGTCTTAAGTAAGGCGCTCCATTCTTCTTGAGTCAAAGATTGTCCATCTTCTAAAGAAAGCTGCAAGTTAAAATCTAGCAAGGCCCCAGCCCCTAATAGACTGTTTTGGGTATCTCCTAATTTCACCACAACTTTAGGTCTTGGCGGTCTTTTAGAATTCCACCAGTTAGGCACCCTTATCATAATCCCACTTTCTTCCATAAGGGGGATATCTTGTAAAAAATGATGAGCTTCCCTTGCTGTCCAAGCCTGCGGATGGAAGATATCCCCTTTATCAACTAACGTCTTTACCCAAGAGCTTTTTTCCGCTACTTTTTGTACAGAAGTTAATAACGCTAACAATGTTGCTCTATTTTCTTCTCCTGCATATTCTTGTAAAGCTCGCTTTAAAGGAAGGTGCTGAGCGACAGCTTGTTTAGAAAGCTTTGTTGTATAGGTGGCTAAGAAGGCAAAGGGCCTATTTTCATCTTTCTTATTTTCTGCTAGATGAAAACAGACCCTTCCTATCACCATCCATTTAGGATTATATAGTTTTAAGTAATCTTGGACATTCCCCTCAAACTGAAGAAGCTCTTTTTCCAAAGTAGATCTAAGATCGTTCCAGATAGAAGAAAGTGTTTCTAAATTCAGGTATTCAACACCATTAATGCAAAAAGCTGTATCTAATACCTCTTGCAACTCTAAGGCCCCAAGGATCGGGATAGAGGGAAGATCCTTTCCTTCAGAGATCTGCATGAGTTTACAAACTTGAGAGATGAACTTACGAACAAAAGATTGCCAGAAAAAAAAGCTAGCCCCCAAAGGATCTTGAAATTCTAAGATACCAAGATGAAGTAAGCCTAGATGAGGGTCTTTTTGGAATAAAGGTTTGATTTTTTCTAATACGTTAGAAGAAATTGTTTCACAAGCTTGAAAACTATCATCTAAATAGACATGCCCTTCTGAAGATAGTACAAGCTCTGCTTGTACATCTTGTATTGCTTCTAACATAAACAGTAAACTTAATTAGAAATTAATGGCTTATAGTCTAGTAGCAGCCGTTTTTCTTTTCTAGGGAATTCACTTAAAAATGTTGTTTTTCCTTGAGATATTACTCCTTATAAGGGAAAATGAGAGTTATTGTTAAAAAAGTGGATTTAATGGCTGATTCATCTAAAAGCAGACGTCTTCCCATCGGAAAAGACGACTACAAAAAAATTATAGACGAAGATTGTGTCTACATCGATAAGACTCTTCTTGTTAAAGAATTTTGGGATAGTGGAAGTGAAGTCGTTTTAATCACCCGTCCTAGACGCTTTGGAAAATCAAGCGCCCTTTCTATGATTCGATATTTTTTTGAAAAAACAGAAAAGTCTACAGCTTATCTTTTTGAAAAATCTAAAATTTGGCAAGAAAAAGGCTTTAAAGAGCTCCAAGGAACCCATCCCGTCATTTTCATCTCCTTTAAAGACATTATAGCAAAGACTTGGGAAGAATCTTATGAAAAAATCAAAAGTATTCTTGCAGAAGAAGTGCGTCGCACTCTTAAGCCTTTAGAAGATAAGATGGCTAAAGATTACAAAAAAAACTATGAAGCCTTAATTAACGAAACAGCAACTACGACAAAATTTGAAGAAAGTCTCTTTTTCATTAGTAAGGTTTTTAAAGAATGCCTCAACATGAATACAATTATATTAATTGACGAGTATGACGCTCCTATTACCCATTCCTACGTTCATGGTTTTTATAACAAAATGATTGAATTTATGAGGCAGCTCCTTTCTAAAGCTCTAAAAGGAAACTCTCATTTACAAAAATGTCTCATGACAGGGGTTGTACGAACAGCCAAAGATGGCATCTTATCCGGATTAAACAATCCTGACATTTATACAATGTTAGAAGCTGGGTACTCTGATAAAGTTGGATTTACTGAAACTGAAGTGGATGAGTTACTGCAGAGCTTTGACTACTCAAATAAAAAAGAAGAGTTACGATCTTGGTATAATGGATATGTAATAGGATCTAAACATGGAACCTTAACTAAGGTATATAATCCTTGGTCTGTTTTGCAGTATATTAATAACACCTGTACCCCTGAAACCTATTGGGCAAATACTGGAAGTACTGATCTTTTAGTAAGACTTATCTTAGAGGCTGATGAAACAACACAAAAAGAGCTAACTCTTCTTCTAGAAGGCAAGGCTCTAGAAAATAAGCTGATCAACCAAGACGTTATTTTGCTAGATCTTGACAAGAAAAATATAGAGCCTTGGAGTTTTCTATTTTTTGCAGGTTACCTAACAGCTAGCAAACATGTTTTTCAAGACGACAAACACCATTATACCTTAACCGTTCCTAACAAAGAAATTACAAGCTCATACAAAAAACTTGTACTAGATGCTATTAGCAAAACTACTACTTCAAGCACCTTAAGCAACCTACTAAGCGCTCTTATCGAAGGAAACATCCCTTTCGTGAATAAGCTTTTAGGAGAGATCATCATCAGTTTATGCAGCAGCCATGACCTTACACAAGATAGTCCTGAAAGAAGCCTTCACATGTTCGTGTTAGGGCTCTTAGCCTCCCTATCTGAAAGATTCGTCATCAAATCCAACCTAGAATCAGGCCTTGGTCGTTATGATATAGCCATGTACCCTAAAAGAGGAGACCCTGCTATACTCATCGAGTTTAAAAAAGGAAAAAATGTAAAACTAGATAAGATAGCCGATCAAGCTCTAGAGCAAATTACACTAAATAAGTACGAATCTTCCTTGAAGGACTTTGGGTACAAAGGCCCCGTTCTTTGTTACGGTGTGGCTACTTTTAAAAAGCACCTTGTAGCTAAGATGAAAAAGCTCTCAGTTCTAAGTTAAAATCTGATTCCATACTCTTAACAAAAGATCTTCTCTTTCCAACTTGCTAACAAATTCCTTAAATTGAGGTTTGAGTTGCTCTGCATTTTTTCCAGCAACCTCAATAAGTGTTCCCATCTGGAGTGAGTCCTTTTCTTTGTTAAACAAGGCTACAAATATTGCATTAACAAGTTCTTCATCATTTTGTATTTCTTGTGTTTTATTAGGCTTGTGATTCGTATCTCGGAAAAGCCATATATTTTGTTCTTTATCATATATAAGACCAACACTATGTCTATTAGCTGTAAGATTAATGGCAAAAGGACCATTTTCAGAATTTTGAGCTATTTTTCGTAACTCTTGGACGTATCCAAGAAGAGTTTCTCTTGTATAGGTTCTTGCGAAATCAGCTGCTATAACTAATCCTCCTTGCTCTTCCAATGCTTTAGAGACGACAAGAGGAGCTACAGACTGTTCTAAACGATCTTTATAACCCTCTGGAGCCTTGTTAGGCTCAAATAGCCCTTCATTATTTTCTGCATAATTATAAGCTTGATGAATAAGATCTAAAGCTCCAAGAAAAATTGTAAAGTCTTCCTTATCCGAGAACATCAATGCAGCTCGCTTCGGTCCATAGCTTTCTATGGAATCCTTTATATTTTCCATTTTTTGACTTCGAATATTTTCAATCTTCTTATAGACTTTCTCAGCACCTCCCTCACTTAGTAATAAAGCACTCAGCTTCTTCATTCTCTTCTCAAATTGACCAATCCCTTCTTTTCCTAATAAGGCAGCATGAAGCCACATCTGAATATCACCAAAACAAACCCCTCTTTCGTTACTTTTATATCCAAAAGCCTTAATAAGCTCTGTAAGCTCCGTATGAGATAGTTCCTCTCTAACAGCAGGTGGTTCTTCCAATCGAAATACATTTTCTACTAAAGAATCCTGATATTTTTTTATCCCGGCTTCAATCTCTTCTAAGATGGCATCGGAAGTGCCTATGCTCTGTAGGTCTTGCTTAATTTCCTTATACTCTTCTACCACATTTGATAATTCAGTTAATTGATCGTTGAGTCCTTTAATATATTTATCCAAGATAGGTTGAATCTGATCTTTTTGTATGGTTCTTGACTCTCCCATTTTCTCAGGTTTTTCTTGTTCCGCTATAGCCATACAAAGTTTGAATTTATCCCCGGGGGTACTCGCTGCATTAATTTTTTTAAATTCTTCTTGAATGTTATTATACTTCGTATCAATCCCTCTCAATATCTCTATTTTAGAATTATATTTGTTTTTAACATCATCTATTAACCCACGCATACCATCGTTCACAAGCTTCGTAATACTACCGGTATTTATCAGTCTCAGAACGAAGGTCAAAAGTTTTTTTGGTTTTTTTTGTGGGTAATGATCTACATATTTTTCTATCTTCTGAAGAAATCTTAATCTGTCCCTCGGATCTACCTTTTGCAGTGCCTGTAAATAGTGAATAATATCTTTTGGGTCCATCTTTTGACAAAGTCTCTCTAAAACACCAAATAAAGCGTCGTCCTCATTTTCTAAAGCAAGTTGCATAACAATAGGTAAGTGTTCACTCGTAAACATTGCTTGAGACTTTGGACTAAGCTGAACTAGGTATCTTACCCCTCTTATTAAATTTGACTCTTCTTGTAACAAGTGTGAGTCTTTTCCTACAACCTCAGGGACACTCTTCATTAACTTATCTTGAGAAATTTCGGCGTAATTATAAATCACGGCAATTAAAGCCAATAAATTTTTTCTAATCTCAATATTCATCCATAGATGCAAATTATCCTCTATGCTTTTATCCTCTACATCAACGCCGGTATTTTTAATATCAACCGTAAGTTTAATATAAAACACAAGCATCGTTTTAAGATTTGGAGTAAGAGTTTTAATGAACAATTTCTTTTCGTCATTTGAAATCGGTAAAGCCATTAACTTCTGTATATTTTCGATACAATCCATCAAAGGCTCTTCAGATAAGATATTTATTATCTTAAAAATGCTTGATAACACTTGAGATCTATTGCTGTCAGAATATTTCTCATAATCTCGCGTAAACTCTTCTACAACAATCTTTAAAACTTGCTTTTTTTCTATTCCAAGTATCTCAAGCTGGTTTATTATCTTTTCATGGTCATCAATACTATATAAGATCGCTGATTTCATGACTTGTTTGTAAAAATCTAGGCTCGATTGAAATGTCGCTTTAGATAATATAGACTCTACCAGATTATAAGCCAACTGAGCCATTGCACCAGAAGCCGAGGAATCTTCCGTTATTTGAGTCTGAATCATCCTTGCCATAGACTCTTTAAGCTCATCTGGTAGGGTGTATAACGTTAATTTAGAAATGACACCTCTGATTTCATTACCTAAAAAACTTTCTGCCTTATTTTTAATCAGCAATGATTTTAGTTCCTTCAGTTTATTTTGCTTTGAGGGCATTGAGTTGTTCCCATCTTGCAAAAAGGCCAGCATGGATTCCATGTTTTTATAGAACTCTATTCTCTTTTTTACTGCTGCAGGGAAATCTTTCCTATTTTCGACACCAGAAATAGTAGCTATTTTTGCCATAGTCTTAATAAATTTATCCGAAGTCTGAATATCTTTAAATTTTGCTAATACTGATAGTGCAGAAAAACACTCTTTAACAGATTTTTGATCTTTATTTGTCAATGCTTCTAGAAGTTTATTAGCTAAGGATTCTTCTATTTTTGAAGGAATGTTTCTTCCTAACCATTTCCGCTCCGGAAGGGATATTGACTTATTATAAACTTGTTCTAATACCCGAATAAATGGGTTAACATCTACGGCACCTTTTCCTATTTCAAAGATAGCTTCTTGAATATCTAGATTCGCTTGAGACACGATCTTATCA
>ORMF012593650.1_pt1 | contig 10674 bp, 18 predicted proteins | sample 1779871 | NCBI WGS metagenome assembly ORMF01 (sample SAMEA104232316, study PRJEB22302) | groundwater metagenome | biome: forest; feature: aquifer; material: groundwater | place: USA | collected 2011-08-07 | depth 5.4 m
CTGGCGAAGGAATATGCCGATGTGCGGAGGATGAAGTTCCTGATCTACAATTTTCCATCTCTATCATTGAGGGCGTTCGCGATGAGCTCACGGCTGCGCAGAGCGGCTGAGGGCATGGTCAACGGCTACCGTTCGCCGAGCGGCGTGTGGGGGAAGAGATGGGATTGATCTGGCTACACAATGGAAGGCTTCGACGATAGCGTTGTAAGACCGAGTACTTTACCATACTTAAAATACGTCTCTATCGAAGCGACGATTATCCTGGCTTCAATCGTTAACAGATCTATTCCTACGACAGATAGCCTTACCCATGCATCGATAACTATACCCTTATCAAGAACACGGTCGAGGACATCTACAAGGCTTGAGGTGCGTAGAATCTCGCTATTCATAGTGCACTCTTATGCGTGATCTTCTATGAATCCCTTTAGCGTGATCCGTCCATCCTCCTTATGTATAAATCCATTTATTTTAACTTTGGTCGGTTTAATCGTCTGTTGAGACCATGCAACATCTACAGTCCCATCGATGGAATTGATCCTGGATTCGTGGGCGCCATCGTGGTCTCTGAGCCTAATACAGGCAATGTATGCCTGGGCGACGTTGAGAGAAATGTTGGTGAAAGACGGGCATCGATTAACCATGGTTGCTATGATGCACAAACTTGTCATTACTGTCATGAAATAACGGGTGATATTTTCTGGCAAATCGAGTTAGCACAACAGGATTAATCACCATAAAGAGCGCGCAAAGACCCCTATTTCACTTCGAAGGTTGCCCACACGGGCGCGTGATCAGAGGGCTTCTCGCCCTTGCGCGCCTCTCTATCGATGCCGGCGCCGGTGCTGGATGGCGCCAGCGCATGGGTGGCGAGAATGTGATCGATACGCAGGCCATCGTTGCGCGGGAACGACAGCTGGCGGTAGTCCCACCACGAGTACAGGCCAGGGTCAGGCTTGTGCCGGCGGAAGATATCGACCCAGCCAAGTCCCTGGATAAGCGAGAACTCACGCCTGAGGTCCTCGTTGTAGAGGACGCTGCCTTCCCAGGATTCAGGCTTTGCGGCGTCAATGGCGGCGGGAACGATGTTAAAGTCGCCGCAGATAACCATTTTTTCGGCCGCGGTATCAACTTTCGACAGATAGGTTTTTAACCTGCCCAGCCATTCCAGTTTCCGAACATATTTGTCGGAAGCGGTCGTGTCACCGTTGGGGATGTATGCAGAAATAACGCGGATGCTGTCAACGGTAGCGGATATGAGACGTGCCTCAGTGTCTTCCACACCGTCCGCAAAGCCGCTTCTTACATCGATAGGCTCGCTTTTGGAGAGGATGGCAACGCCGTTATACGTCTTCTGGCAGTTCATGGATACGTAATAGCCGGCCTGGCGAATCGGGTCCAGAGGAAACGCATCCTCAGCCACTTTTAGCTCCTGGAGGCAGAGCACGTCCGGCTGATTAGCTAACAGCCACGTTTGGAGGCGGTCAAGCCTTGCGCGTATGGAGTTAACGTTCCACGTTGCAATTTTCACGAGTCCTCCGGAGGTACTTGTTTGCTCATTTTTTTAATCGCTCGTCAAAATAAGCTGAAATACGCCGTACGTACTCGTCCGGGAAGGTAGTGAATGAGGTTATGTGGCCTGAGCTATCAACGAGCCATAGCTGACTCTGCGGCTGGGCTGCTTTCTGAAGCCTTACGCTATGCTCAAACGGTACACGCGTATCCCCCGTGCAGTGGATCAGCAGGACAGGGTAGATTATCCTAGCGATCGCCTTTTCAGGACTGACCTTATTCATATCGATGTCATAGAGCTGCTTCGCGAAAAGTTTGGCGGCAGGCAGAAAGATGCCTGCGCTCCACTCAGGGAATACCATTTTTCGCGCCATTTCCTGACCTATTAAGTCCTGGACGCTAGCGAACGAGCTGTCGGCGACGACCGCGTGAATAGACGGCTCGTCTGCAGCCGACATAATCGAGGTGGCCGCGCCCATCGAAAAGCCTAGTAAGCCAATCTTACCTGACGACACGCCATGCTGAACGAGAAAATCGTATGCGCCAAGCACGTCCATGCGCTCGAAGTAGCCGCCGCTCAAACGGCCGTCACCAGACGAGCCGTGAGCACGCAGGTCGAACAGAAGCGTATCGTAGCCCTGAGACGAAAGACGTGATGCAATGTCTAAGGTGTTCTTGGCGGAGCGAAAGCTGTCCAGGCCGTGCACGAAGATTATCGTTGGGCGGTCGGGATCACTGCCGATAAGCCACCCGCTTAGCTGAACGCCGCCACCGCGGGTAGGAAAAGTTACGTCCCGGAACGAGAGGCCGTGGGCAGCGGGGTTATCCACCTGCTCATGCCTGGTCGCTTTCGTAATACCGGAGGCCATGAGGTACGCGATGAGGCTATAAGCCACCATCAAGACAACGAGGAATGAAGGCAGTCCCCACTTGAGTGCGCGGGAAACTCGAGGACTGGAGAGCCATGTGCGGAATTTAAGCATTTATCAGAGGTTTCCTTCGGCTGCCACAAGATATGGTAGAGTCATGCAGGCAGTCTTACGCCATTCCTTTCACCCTCATCCTCACCTTCTCCCTTCAGGAGAAGGGACTTGCTACTCTCTGAGAGTGGTTCGACTACGCTCACCACGAACGGAAGTATCAGAGTTACTGACGCTTAGATGATGTAGCAGCCGATGCCGCCTTCGAAGCCTTCTTCAACGCGGCCATCGGGGTAAACAACGATGGGAACGGTGTGGCCGTAGGAGATCGCCTCGTCGTAGGTCTTCTGGTCAAGCTCCGCGCGGCGTTCCTCGTAGGCTATGCCTTCAGCGTTCCACTTGTTCATAAGCTTTGTGCACGCGTCGCAGCCGCGGATGGTGTAAACGATAGGCACCTTTTGTTGTGTCGTCATAACTCCTCTACGCTTTGCTCTCTTTTCAAGGAATTATATGTGATTTACCGTGTGTGCTGCTAACTGCTGCGTAAAAATCATTGGAAAATGTCCGATTAAGCGGCGGTCTTTGCATAAATGTTAGAATAGCGGCGAATTTTCGTGTGCCGGGGGGATATGTAGTGAGGCTGAATTATCTTGTCGCAGCAGCTGCCTGTTTCATAGCTATTATCGCATGTACCACAGAGCCCACGCCTACCAGTACTGCAACAACAATTCGTTCCGCTGCTAATATCCCGGACAACACAGCGACAGCTTTTCCTACATCTATTCCTACGGCAGCGCCGACATTGACGCCTACGTCCGCTCCAACACAGGCGCCAACCGCAACAGCTGCCCCAACTCCTTCACCAGCGCCAACCCCAACGCCGCTTCCAGCCGCGACAGCAACGCCGACACAGGCACCTACGCCAACGCCACCAGCTCCAACCCAGGCGCCGACCACAACATCCCTTCCAACACAGACACCAGCTCCGACACCCACGCCAGCGCCTACGCCGACGTTGGGTGCAACCCCAACTGCCGCGGCGCTATCTGTAAGTCGCTCTGGTACCGAGCCGTCAAATGAGACGGGGTATTCAAAAGCAAAACCAGCAACTGTGAACACTCCTTTACTTGTAACTGAGACTCGATCCGAGGGGGTTTACAAACTACGTATCACAATAACGGGATACGAGTGGGGAGATGTAGCAGCTTTTCATGCTAAGCAAAGCTCGAACGGGTATGATCAAGGGCCTCGTTTCGGGTCCAGTTGGGAGTATTTATTCGCTAGGGTAAGGCTCGATTTCATAAGCGGTCCTTCCAGTATAAGCAGCTATCAGGTCAATGAGTTTAACTTCCGTACCGTACATTCGAATGGACGCGATTATGATACATTGCAACGTTACAGCATTTACAATCCAACCCCTAGCTTCCTTGGGAAAATAAATGAAGCAGGCCAAACAATGGATGCTTGGGTTGCTTTCACGATACGGAAAGATGATCCGTCACCAATGATTAGAGGGCTATTTGACCAGTCTCTCTGGTGGCAGCCATTGCGTCCTGAAAGCGATAAAGTAACTCCGCCTACTGTTACACCTACAGTAAACCCAAATAACTCGTTACCAACTGCCGTACCAACTCCAGCTCCAAACATTATTAGGTGGAAGGCCATTCCTCTGCCAGAGACGGGTAATCGAAGAGCTGACGAGGAGGGGATAGTGATAGAGTGGAACCGAGTGCAAAAAGACTATCCTATCGGCTTGACCAAAATCCCTTCCAGAGCACCCGATCTGATCCCGATGTTTGACATTACAAGAAATGAGCGGCGGCTCCGTTGGGCAATCACTGCTGAATATGTTCCTAACGCTAGTTACCTTGAAGTGAGGCTAATTGATCCTCTGGACACGATAATCGTAGTATTACTAGCCACTTCTGGAGTGGGGCAAGGCACAGTCAATATGGATGCGATTCTTATCGGTAAATATAGGCTCACGGTTGTTTCTCTTAACGCAGACTCCAATGGAGCGGTGGAAGAGCGGTACTAATCATTGCTGCCTTGCTGCATTCCTGTCCAACGACAGCGTCGGAATCACATATCTGGAAACTGATTCTAAGGCTGCACCAGGCAGCAGCGGCGGGCCACTTATCGACATGAGCGGTCGTGTGATAGGAATGCTGACACTTGAGAGAACGGGAATAACGACGACAAACAGAGGATATGCCATTTCCGTCACAACTCTCAATGCCTTTCTGATGCTGGCACTAAACGTCAAATGAAATGAGCGCGGTGTACTAAGACCCGAGTAGTTCAGTTAGCGCTCCACAGGTGAGCTATAAGCGCTGCAAGCAGCGGCCAGTCGGAGCCGTCAGTATCACGAAGAGGCTTCGTAAGAGTGGTGGTGACAGGCCTGGACAGGCGAGCGCTGGCGGATATCGAGGATGATTTGTAGTATTCCATTCAGCAGAAAGATATGGAGGGTTAGGTTTTGCTCTACCGTCTGCTTCATAACCAGATTCTTCGCCAACGCTTAGAATGACCGGATACCCCTCGCTTCGTCCCTTTCGGTACTCGCTCAAAGGATGACAATAACCCCTAAGCAGAAGGCGTTTGTGAGGCAGTGGGCTTATGCATCGCCGGAGCGCGCATGATGCTCTTCGCAACGAGGCACGTTGAGCCTGCAGGCGCATCGCTTATAACAAGCACGTTATCGCCAACGGCTATCTTGGCCTGACCAGCTACCGGCATGATTTTCGTGTCGCTGTTGATGGCGTACGTCTCGGTTGTCGCGCCGCCGCTGGCAGGATGCGCCAGCGTAATGGTTATGCTGGTGTCGCTAATCTGCGCGACTGTGCCAAATCCAGCGTGCGCTGACATGCCTATACCTGGTCGAGGCCCCATACCTGGACGACCTCCGGGTCCACCCGGACCCATGCGAGGTCTGCCCGGGCCCCCACCTGGGCCTCCGGGACCGCGGCCGGGACCCATCGGGCCCATACCGGGCAGCTCAGGCCGCTTCGGCATCTCGCCGCTGACGACCATTTTCGCTACGCCGTCGCTGTCCTGAAATATCGTGGCTTTCTGGCCGACGAGAATCTGTGAAATCGTTTTATCAGCGCTGCCTGTAACAGTGAACCTCGTGTCGCCATTTACGGTTACTGTCACGTCCTTGCCGGTTGAGTCGGTTACGACTATAGAAGTGGCGGTGACTGACTTAACAGTGCCGCTGACCAGAGATCCTTTGCGGTCGCCAGGCTTCTGCTGATCCTGAGATGTTGCCAGGATCGTTTGCCCAAACACCTGGTCATTAGACCTGCCGGTCCTTGCCAGGGCTACGGACATTGTGGAGAGCGCCACTGTAAGGGACAGGGCACCGCTTACGCTGAGGATGACTAGAGTCTTACGGTTCATCGGTAGCTCCTCTACACAAATGGATTAATCAGGGATATTGTAAGGACCAATTGTTAAGGAATCCTTGAGTTTTTCAGAAGCTTTAGCCGGTGGACACTCATCTTTGCACAGAAAAGGGCTAAGTTGAAGAAAAAGTCACAGGTAATTTATACTGCAAAGTACTTTCCAAAACGGAGCATCAATGGTCAACACAGAGAAGCGTTCCATTCTTATTCGCTACGGATTACTTTTAGAATACGCAACTCTTGCCTGGAATGTTATTGAAGTAGGTTTTCTTTTCTACGCAGCGATCAAATCTGGGTCTGTAGCGTTAGCTGGCTTCGGTATTGACTCCCTTATCGAGATATTTGCCTCAGTCATTGTTGTTTGGCAACTAAAAGCAATTGAAAATCGCAGAGAGAAGTTTGCTATAAAATCGGTTGGCATCGCATTTTTCTGCTTGGCTATATACATCATTGCGCAATCACTCTATGTGATTATTACCATGTCTCACCCTGAATCCTCACCCTTAGGTATCCTATGGCTAAGTATGACGGTAATAGCCATGCTTCTGCTTGCCAAAGGGAAATCGATAGTCGGTAAGCAGATTCAGAACAGAGTCCTTCAAAAAGAATCAAAGGTAACGTTAATAGACGCCTCCCTGGCAGGAGCTATTCTGATCGGCCTTATTCTCAATGCGTCTCTGGGGTGGTGGTGGGCTGATATAGCGGCCAGTTTTATTCTGGTCTATTACGGATTGAAAGAAGGATTCCAGGCGTTCCGCGAATAGCTTTGCCCGTACCGCGCCATTCCATATACCTAGGTTTTAGCTCCCAGATCGTTCAATCCTATTGCTATCTGATATAAGATTGACTTAAAGAACTTGTGAGGAGGGAAAGTATCTGATGAAAGACAATTCGCAATACAAGAATTCTTCATGGTACAAGTTCATCAACGACCTCGAAACCGGATCGCTCGTAGTCATCGGGATATTCCTGGTGCTGCTGGGAGCGGTACTGATTTCGCCGATAACCGAGGTACTGATAAAGATAGTAGGCGTGGCTGCTGTTGTGGCAGGCGTCTGCATCGCAATATACGGAATGGTCAAATACTTCTCAAAGCCCAAGAGCAACCAGATCCATTAATTTCAGAATCTCGAAGGAGGCGGGCCTAAGACCCACCCCTTCGAGCCACAGCTGTTACCTGCTTATTACCAGATTCTTCGCTCCGCTTACTTCGTACCTTTACGCGGAATCGATGTTTTCTTCGGCAATCCAATGCGCGGCTTCAAAGGCGGCATCGTTGAGGGCGGCCTGGGCCTGACTATGTTGGGGCGCCGAGGCAACTTAGTGTTCGGCCTCGGTGGATTCGATGCATCCGACCTGACCGAAACGATAGGTTTAGCCTTAGCTGCTTTTATCTTACGTAAGGAATCCGCAACCTGGCTTTTTATGTCCATGATTACCTCCTGATTCCCGCTCGACTTTGCGCTGCCTCAAATCCACTTTAGTCCTGACTCAGCCACAACAAGCTACCTAGAGGGATAGTTGTTGGGTCAGAGGAGGTACAGGGGACGAGTGCTAAAAGGGGGAGGCTGAAGATTTCTACTCGAAGCCAGGGGCTGTCGTCTGCTTCATAACCAGATTCTTCTCTTCGCTCAGAATGACAAGTCACCAGCCCTTTACATTTTTCCATTGGATGATTAACGTCAATAATAGAACATATGTTTTATGGGAGGTATGTATGAACGATACAGAGGAAAGAATAGAGACAAACAGCGAAATCGCACAAGAGCCCACGGCAAATGAGTTGACGCCTCAGAAGATACGCGCAAGCGGGAAATCGAGAAAAGTCCATAAGAAGAGACAGGCAAAACGCCGGAACAAAACCGCGTCCGCACACAGCGTTTTGCCGCGCAAGCGCAGCGCCATACGCAAACAGCTAACGCTCGGGAAGACAGAGGCGGAGACGTCTGAAGTAGTTGGCGAGACGCTGGAAACCGTGAAACGCGAGGCTCGGATCTTCTGGGAGGAACTGGCCGGCGAACTGCTGGCGAACCCTACCACCAGCCGCGTGCAAGCGGTGATGCGCGCCCTGAACGTTTACGCCGGCAGCCAGGAGGCGATATCGGCGCTGGCCAAGGACCAGAACGCAAAGCCGTCCGACAAGGTGAAGTACATGGAACTGGCGCTGGACGCGAACAAGGAAATCATGCGCTTTCAGTCCATGGAAAAATCGGCGACGGAGAAAGAAGGGGAGGTGAATAAAGATGCAAGAAGAGCTGAAGAACGGCCAACAAGAGAGCAGCTGGGAACAGCGATTACACTCCTCAATGAGCACATCGGAAGACTCAAGAGAGAAGAGGCAGGAAGCGGAGAGAACAAGACTAACACTTGATATCGAGTATGCATCGAGCAGTCTTGAGTCATACGCTCGCGCAGTCCACGGATTCGAGCCGGCCCGCCACCACATGGAGTGGATACGCCTGCTGGAGGACCCTGCTATCACTAGATTACTGGTGATAGCGCCGCCTGAGCATGCCAAAAGCACTTACTTCAGCGTAGTCTTTCCGCTGTGGTACCTGGGCAGGAACCCTGAACATTCGGTACTGCTCATAAGCAACACGGCGTCGCAGGCGGAGAGCTTCTTCGGCGCGATACAGCGGACGATCGATACGAACGCGATGTACCGGCAGGCGTTTCCCGACATTATTCCAGATAGGGACGCGGGATGGACACGGTCTTCGCTCTATCTCAAGCGCGAGGACAGGCCTGACCCCTCGCTGATGGCATGCGGCGTGATGGGCCCGGTGCTGGGCCGCAGAGCGGAGGGGATAATCGTGGACGACCCGATGGACCAGGAGATGGCGTCCAGCTATACGCAGCGTTCGCAGCTGAAGGCGTGGTTCAAGCAGACGCTGATGACGCGGGTGAAAGTGGACGGGCGGATGCTGTGCGTGATGACCCGCTGGCACCAGGACGACCTGGCGTCAGAGCTGATGCGGCCGGAGATGGGATTCACGACGCTGGTTATGCCTGCGCTGGGATACTGGAAAAACTCTAACTATTCTTCCGATATAGCAGGAAAGCCGCGCTGAATCAGAATTGTATTCAGCTGATCAACCAATCGACTGTGATAGGGAAGCGCTTCACTAAGGAATGCCAGCTGTTCATCGCCCTTTTCAATAATCTGCGACACCTTATCATCCCTTATAGATCTCTTCCTTATCCACTTAGCGAGCTTTTTCACATCCAAGTGGCTCGAACGCGCAATTTGCAGAGCCATCCTTACGGCTTCCCTTTGAGAAGCATAAAAAACGTAACCATTCATCATCAGAAAAACCGTGACGGAAGTAAGGGCGAGTCGCTTATTGCCATCTACAAGAGCGTGGTTCTTGTTTAAAGATCGCCAAAGTGCAGCAGCTTTGTCAAAAATGGAACGGTGAAGATACTTCCCATCAAATGTCTGTTTTGGTTCGGCCAAAGCCGATTGTAGAAACCCTCTCCCCTGCTCACCACCATTAAACTGGAAAACCTTCATTGGTTTCCTTCTGCGGTCATGGAGAGAAACAATCAACTCATAGATTATTTCTTCTGCTTCTACGGTCTCGAGGAATAAGTATTTTCTAGTGACGCTCCAACTCCTTAAGGGCTGGCTTATTCAGAGTAATAGCGAAACGAGTTGCTGCTTTTATCAACTTGGAGCGGCGCTGCCTAGCCTTCCCTCTGGAAGTAGCTTTAGCGGTGGTTGGTGGCGTTGTTCTGGTTTGCTTTGCTTTCATTTCCTTAATTCTAGCACCAAGAAAGCCAATGTTATTATTACGAGCAATGAAAAAGAACAAGCTAACTCCCATACATCCAGGCGAGGTCCTTCAAGAAGAATTTTTAACTCCGATGGGACTGAGCCAGAACCGCCTTGCGCTGGACATATCGGTGCCTGCGCGTCGGATAAATGAAATAGTACTCAGGAAGCGCGCGGTAAGCGCCGACACGGCGCTGCGGCTGGCTGCGTATTTCAAGATGTCCGCAAAGTTCTGGCTGGGACTGCAGTCAGCATACGAGTTGGATGTGGCGCCCCATCCTAACCTTCCCCAACAAGTGGGGAAGGGATTGCGAAGCATGAACACGAATCTGTCATTCTGAATGAAATGTGCTCCGACCCCGTATCTGCTTTGAGGCCGTATCGTCGGCCCTCGGGGAAGAATCTACCTATGGCAAACGCATTCGGGTTAGATAGATTCTTCGGCGATAGTTTTCGCCTCAGAATGACAGGAGAATTAGATTCCTCTCCCCGAGGATACGGGGCAGGGGCTGCTTCGCTCGGAATGGGAATCGCCCCATCCTTACCTTCCCTCCGAGGATACGGAGCTCAAGGCGCCGACAAGCGGGGAAGGAAGAAATTTCAGGAGGGCGGGTCGGAGACCGCGCCCCTACAAAACGCGCTTGTGGACGAATGTATCTCTTTCACACTCACCCTACCCTCTCTGCGCTCGGGATGGCAAAAGCCTTCACTGCATAATATGGGCCAGCACCCCCGAATGAATTCGGGGGCATCGCAACGCTGCCGGCTCGACGCACGATAACAGAAGAGGGGGGTCGGAGACCGCGCCCCTACAAGGGACAGCAGAATGAATTCTGCGGCATGCGTCTGGTCTCGGTCCTACGGATGCCCGCGAATTTATTCGCGGGTAAAGAGAATACGCCTCATCTCTGTCTCTCTACAAACGACGTGGAGATGAACACGATTGCCATTTCGAACGCAGTGAGAAATCTAATTGAAATTCAATGTAATTAGATCCCTCTCCCCGCTCGGAATGGGAACTGCCTCACCCTAACCCTCTCCACATCACGTGGAGAGGGAA
>ORMF011880460.1_pt1 | contig 10673 bp, 6 predicted proteins | sample 1779871 | NCBI WGS metagenome assembly ORMF01 (sample SAMEA104232316, study PRJEB22302) | groundwater metagenome | biome: forest; feature: aquifer; material: groundwater | place: USA | collected 2011-08-07 | depth 5.4 m
CGCCTGGTATGTTCAGGACAACATACAATTGCGATCCAATCTTTCAGCGCGCGTCGGGCTGCGGCACGAATTCACAAACGGCTGGAATGAGGCGCACGGCAGGGCTTCGCAGTGGATTCCAGACGCCAACGGGGTGCTTCCCACCACCATCCGGGTGGGGGGATCGGCGCTGACGCAAAACAATGCCACCAAGCTGTTTGGCCCGCGCGTTGGCGTTGCCTGGGACCCGTTTGGAAGCGGCAAAACCTCGGTGCGAGCCGGAGTGGGGATCTACTATACGCTGCTGGATAATCTCAGCTTTCGCCTGGGCGATGCTGCTCCCTTCAACACTCTTCTTGCTTTCGAAGGTGTTTCGTTTCCTTCCATCATCCCGGTCGCAACCGGCGTCACGCGGCCGCTCTGCGGACCAGGAGTCCCGCAACCCTGCGTAATCCCTGAGCCGTCTGGAGTTCAAGCCAACGCCAAGACCCCCACGGTCCTGGAGTGGAACTATTCGATTGAGCAGCAATTGAGCGGCAACGCGTCTCTGCGCATCGCTTATGTCGGCTCCCACAGCTACCACAACATCATCAACATAGATACCAATGCCATCCCGCTGCAGGTTTGCTCCGCTCCAGCCGGCTGTCTGGCCGGTGGCATTAACGCCCGCACCGCGGCACAAGCGGCGCGCGTGCCACAGGGGACGGAATATATTCCGATGGGCACGCGGCCCAATCCGTATTTGACCAACGGGTTTTACTGGTACACCGAGGGAGTCAGCTTCTATAATGCGCTTCAAGCAGATCTGACCAAGCGGCTCAGCCAAGGGCTGACGTTCCGTTCCAACTATACCTTCTCGAAAAATCTGGACAATGGCTCCGGCGTGGCCAGCAGCCAGCAGCAGAATCAGTCGCAACAGACCATGGTCCCGCGCGACCCCAAGAGGGATTATGGCCTTTCAGCCCTCGACTTCAGACATCAAGTGAGTGTCAACTTCAGTTATGAGCTGCCGTTCGGCTCCGGAAAGCGCTTCGCAAATGGGTTAAACGGCGTGGCGGACAAGGTGGTCGGCGGCTGGCAGGTAAACGGTATTTTCAGCGCCCTCAGCGGATTCCACTTCACGCCCCTGGTGGGAACGAATCAATCCGGAGACGGCAATAAGAGAAATCCGGATCGTCCCAACATCAACCCGAACTTCCAGGGAACTCGGATGCCTCGCACCGTCAATCGGTGGTACGATCCGAATGCCTACAGCATACCAACGCTGGGTACGTACGGGAGCGTGGGGCGCGGAGTGCTGGAAGGTCCGGGCCTGGAGACGTTCGATTTCTCGATCTTTAAGAACATTCCCATCCGGGAAAGCACGAAGTTAGAGTTTCGGGCGGAATTCTTCAATCTGCCGAACCGGCCCAACTTCAACCTTCCAAACCCAGTGAGCTTTTCGAGCGGCAAGGTCAGCGGCTCGGCAGGCCGAATCACGCGCACGACCACCACTTCCCGGCAGATTGAATTTGGGCTGAAGCTGATTTTCTGATCTTCATGGCAGGCGCAGGAGAGAATCATGAATGGAAATCCAGTTGGTTCCGACGAGTTCGCTAGTTCTGTTTTCACTGCTGACCCAAGTGCCATCCGTAGCACTTTCTCCAGAAAGGGTGCATCGAGAGCAGGAAGGAACCTCGCTTCCTTGCTCACGTGTCTTCTGCTGATGACGCGCTGGATTTCCGCGCAGGGCCCAACGGCGTCGATTTCCGGCACCGTACGCGACCAAACCGGAGCCGTATTGCCGAGTGCTAACATCCAAGTCACCAACCTGGAAAACGGCCGCGTCCGTAACGTGGTCACGGATGCCGGAGGACGGTATCGGGTGCCATCGCTGGAATCAGGTACGTACACGGTGCAAGCCAGTCTGGCTGGATTCCGGACCACCGTGAAAACAGGCATCACACTGACTGTGGGCAGCGAGGCCGTTGTGGATCTGACGACGGAGGTGGGACAGGTTTCGGAAAGCGTCACCGTAGCCGCCGAAACTCCCTTGGTGCAAACTACCAGCGCCGAACTTTCGGGCCTGGTCGGCGACAAGGAAATCCGCGACTTGCCCCTCAACGGCAGAAGCTATGAGGCATTGGCGTTTCTCCAGCCCGGAGTGGCGCAGTTTGCCGGCGCCAGCACGGGCACGATTGCTCGGGTGGCCAATGGTGCGGGCGCGAAGATGTCTGTTTCCGGCTCACCCGGAGATTATTCATCCTTCCTGTTGGACGGCACCGATATCCACGACCACGCCGGTTTCACTCCCGGGAGCGTCGCCCGGAACAATCTGGGAGTGGATTCGATCCTGGAGTTTCGGGTCTTCACTCAAAATTATTCGGCCGAGTACGGCAGAACAGCGGGTGGCGTAGTTACCGCAGTCACCCGGTCCGGGAACAACAGCCTGCACGGGAGCGTATTTGAGTTCTTGCGAAACAACGCGCTGGACGCGCGGCAGTTCTTTGACCGAGGCGGTACCAAACCGTTCCGGCGAAACCAGTTTGGGGCGGCTGCGGGAGGCCCGATCCGGCGCGACCACACCTTTTTCTTTGTCAATTATGAAGGACTTCGGGAGCGGCTTTCCACGACGAATTCCAGTACCGTTCCCAGTTTGGATGCGCGCCAAGGCATCGTGCGAGGGGTGAACGTGGGAGTTTCCCCCGCAATTCGGCCTTACCTGAATCTGTGGTCGCCGCCCAACGGACGGGACTTTGGGGACGGCACAGCAGAGTTCCTTTGGGTCTTTCCCAACCCGACACGGGAAGACTTCGGCTCGGTTCGTATTGACCATCAGTTTTCCGAGAAGCATTACTTGTTTGGCCGCCTTAGCCTGGATGATACGGAGATGTTGCTTCCGGGAAACCAGCCTCCTTTTCGGGGTGCCGCCACAAATCGAAATATGTTTACGTCTTTGGAATGGAAGACGATTTTCTCCCCGCGATTGCTCAACGTATTCCGGGTAGCTTACAACCGTACACACCCAATCCTGCAAGACGCCTACAACCCTCCAAATCAAGATGCTTTGAGCTTTTATCCGGGGCGCTTATGGCAAATCAGCTTCAGTCCTAGCACCGGAGGAGGCGCTGCGGGTGCAGTGCTTTCGCAATTCGGGCAGCTCGACTCTTCTCCACAAGACTTCACTCAGAACATTTTCCAGTACTCGGATGACACGGACTTCCCGCGAGGACGCCATTCCCTGCGAATGGGATTCAATGTGGAACGAATTCAGAACAATAACATCGTCGCTCCGTCCGGTGGCACGATGAGCTTCTCGGATGTTGTCTCGCTCTTGCAAGCCCGGCCGTCGCAATATGTAGCTCGCACGCTGGATTCCAGCGTCAATGCCGGGTTCCGCCAATCGTTGATCGGGTACTATTTCCAGGATAATGTCCGGCTGGGTGACCGGCTCACGCTGAATCTTGGTCTGCGCCATGAATTCATCACCATTCCCACGGAGGCGCATGGCCAGCAGGCCAGTATTCTCGATGTGGTCAGAGACAGCGGGCCTACGTTTGGGAAGGTGTGGCTGAAGAATCCCTCTTTGAAAGCATTTGCCCCCCGTTTGGGATTTGCTGCAACTCCCTTCGGTGAGGGCAAACCGGTTATTCGGGGTGGGTTTGGAATCTACCACAACCAGATTATGGGCAGGCTGTACTATCAGTATTCCCGATCGGCGTTTTTCAAAAGGGGAGTGATCGCGAACCCTGTCTTTCCTCGCCCCGGTTTGGAAAGCATTGCATCGGGCGCCCTGGCTTACGAAACTTGGGACTCGAACCCCAAGACGCCCACCGTGTATCAGTACAACTTGACGGTGGAGCAGCAGTTGTCCGCCGGCGTGGTAATTACCGCCGGCTACGTCGGGACGCACGGGTTCCACTGGGTCAGGGAAATTGCTTCGAATATCCGGGTTCCCCGCTTTCTACCGGATGGCACGCCTTTTTATAGCGGAGGACCTCGTGCCAACCAGGCATTCGGGAATGTTCGCGAAATCGTCACAGACACGATAGCTAATTACAACTCCCTGCAACTGCAAATCACCCGGAGATTTTCCCCTCACTTCCAATTCCAGACCAGTTATACCTGGTCCAAAGCCACGGCTGATGGTACAGCCTGGGGCAGCGCACACACGCAAAATACCAGCGCGGTGTCCGCCATCTATTTTGACCGGAGTGCCGATAAGAGCCTCTCCAGTCTCCACCAAAGCCAATTGCTCGCCCTGAACTCAACCTATCGCTTCCCAGGCAAATCGCTCACTGGCTTCGCGGGTTTTTGGGGAAACGGATGGGAGACGAGTGGAATCCTGCGCGCCGCCTCCGGCAGCCCAGTTACGCTTCGCGTCGGCTTCAACCGCTCCGGAGATAGCAATTCGGATGCTCCCGACCGACCGAATCTGCGTCCCGGACGCTCCAACAATCCGGTATTGGGAAAAGTCGAAAAATGGTATGACCCAACCGCTTTTGAATTGCAACCGGCAGGTTTTTACGGCAACCTGGGTCGCAATACCGTCATCGGACCCGGTCTCGTCACGGTCGATTTCAGCTTGGTCAAAACGTTCCCGATTCGCGAAACGCACACACTGACGTTTCGAAGCGAATTTTTCAATTTGTTCAACCGGGCGAACTTCGGAATTCCGAACCGAAGTGTTTTCACGTCGTCCGGAGCCTACGCCGGAAATGCGGGTGTCATCCAGGAACTGACCACGCCTTCGCGCCAGATTCAGTTCAGCTTGCGATACTCGTTCTGAATCAGGAGGGTCCTGGGATTCCTTCCCTACTGCGGATGAAGCTTCTGGTTGTGTTTCGATTTCTGCTCTGCCCGGACGGATACGGATTTTATTCCTGTTTTTGTGCGAGATGAGAGCGCGCCTTCGGATGATCGAACTCATCCGCAGGCGCGAATTGAAAAGAACCCCACCGGAAACCAGTGAAGTCAGGGGGAAGATCCGTGTAATAGAGAGGTTGTGCCTTTCGCAACGGGATCACTTGACCGAAATCCTGCACCCGATCTCCGCTCAATAGCCAGATGATTCGCGCACCTTTCGGAAGGGGCAACCGGATTGGCAACACCCCGGAATTTCGATACTCGTGTTCTGCCGATGTTGTGGTTCGCCAAAACTAGATCGTGTAGAAATGAAGTCTTGTCAGGCACTGGGCCATCTCAATCCGATCCGGCTATCAGGTTTCATCGCAGAGATCGAACAACATGGAATGGTGGCGGTAGCCAAACCAACGGCAGAAGACTACGACACGCTGGACCGGCTGGCGACGGCGCAGAGCCAGGCCACTTCGGGCGGGGACTGCTGGGGCCAGAGTTTTGGTTACGATTGCTACGCCAATCTGACCGGGATCAGCGTCACGCAGTGCACCGCGCCGGCGCAGAGCCTCGGCATCAACACCGCCAACAATCGGGTCACCAATACTGGTTACGCCTAAGACTCCGCCGGCAACGTGACGGTGGACGGGACCTACACCTACGACGGCGACGGCAAGCGGGTGAAAAAGTCCAACGGCAAGATATACTGGTATGGGCTGAATGGCGAGGTGCTGGCCGAAAGCGGCCTCTCGGGCGCCATCACTTCGGGGGCAGCAGATTGCCCGGATCGATCCGTCTAACCCCAACATGTGTATCACTATCTCGCCGACCGGCCGGGCTCGGCGGAGAAGATCGTGAGCATCAACATCGCGACTGGAGCGGTCATTAATACCAACGGAAATAACGGGGTGGTGAGCGAGTCGGACTATTACCTCTATCGGTGGATTTGTGACCGACACTCCCGGTCTGCTGCAATCGGTTTTTGGGGACTGACCCTCAGAAGGAGACACGCGGTGTAGATGATATTGAGGATGCAAAAAACCCAAGTTTTCAATCTCGTTCAATTGATTTCAATAGGCTCGCCGCATCACCTTGAATTGTAAGCAATTGAAAAAAGGTATCTTCTGGAATGGCCGAAAACGGTTTGGGGTACAAGTTGTCCATCCTGGTGTTTGCCCTCTAGAATCAACAACTTAATCTAGGGCAGCTTGCCCTTGGGGTAGCCCAGAAACGATGACAAAATGGAACTCATTCCAATGATGCAAATGGACTTCCAATGAATTCTCCACGGTGTCGAATGCGGAGGATATTTGTTTACGTTTTTCGCTACAGTCGGAAGCAACAAACTTTACTGGCCTCTCTAACTCATTCACGCTTGCATCTTAATTTCACCACGGCTCAAGATGGAACGCTTGCATTTGGGACAGGTGGTCGGGTGGTCCGACTCCTGTAATTACGGACCTTTCTGCTTCATTCCGGTAACCGCGACCATCTACAATTTTGACTTGGGGTGAACTCTCAGTAGATTGCCTTCCAAGACCTTGCAAATGGTGCTATCACGGCTGGAGACCCCCTGCATGCCGTACGGGTGGTCGGCGGGGCAAGCAAGAAAGGACAAAGGCTCACTCTGCTTTTTGACCAAATTGGGCGGTAAGATAAGAAGTAATGGCCTGGATCTGTTCCGGCGAGGCCACCGGACCCCGTGCGAACATGTTCTTTACGATGCTCTCCCAGTCTTTCTTACTTCTCTTGAGTGCGGTGACGATTCCCAGGTCATGACAAAGGCCGCAGCGCGACTCGACCACCTCCTTGCCGTTTCCATCCGGCAAAGATTCCGCTTTTCCTCCGCCGGCTCCGCCCGTGAGTGCGGGAGGCGTCTTCTCGGAGGGCCTTCCCGTCTTCATCGGACTGGAACCGGGGCCAAAGTTCTTGGCCAGATATCGGGCAACCGTGTCGGCCTCCTCCGGCAGCAGTTGCGTGCCCTTGATTACCATGTCCTGGACCACATTTTTCCATGCCGTCGGGCCGTCCCTCAGCATCATGATTAGCCTCAGACCATGGCACTGCGTGCAGGCCATCTCCACCAAGTCCTTACCATCGCCGGGCGGCAATGCGCTGGGGGCCGCCAACTGTCCCGCCGACTGTCCATGGACTTGCCCGCTGCCAATAAGCAAAAGCAGCGCCAGACAAGTTGCTCGGGCGAATTGCTTCGTGAAAAGTCGGGTAATTCTTAGCATGGTCATACCTTCCTTTGGCGCAGGTCCGCGATGGAGTAAGACGGGTGCCACGTGGAGGCCGCTCCGAATCCGCTGCGCTCGACGTGAACATCCAGCAGGTAGGGCCGGCCCTCGGCGGTAGCGCGTTTGGCCCGCTCCAGTGCCGGTCGGAACGAGGAGGGTTCCGCTACAATCTCCCCTTCCACGCCGAACCCCGAAGCGATCTTGACGAAGTCCATATCCGGGTCTCCCAGGTAGTAAGCCATGTCGAGGCCCATCTGGAACTGCTTCCCTCCGATGGCCAGGGCGCCGCTGCGTTGGCTGTTGTATCCGAGATTGTTCATGACGATGACAGTCACGGGAACGCGATAGCGGGCAAAGCTCCACAATGCCTGCGGGCCGCCGAACTGGAACGCGCCGTCACCCACCGCTGCAACGACAGGCCGGTCCGGCAAGGCCAGCTTGACTCCGAAAGAGGCCCCCAAACTCCAGCCCAGCACCCCTCCGATATAGGAGAAGTATTGCTTATCCGCTCCGCCGAACGACATCAAAGTCTCCATGTCTGACCCAGAAACAGACTCGATCAGGAAGCAAGTATCCTTCTCGAGAACCTCCTCCAACTCCACGCCCATGCGCGCGACCGTGATCGGGGACGCGTCCCAGCGGCTGCGCGCGATGGACTGGCGGAAATTGCGCATCTTGGCCGTGTACTCCCCCGTTTTCTGTGCTCGCGTCTCGCGAATCTGCTTTAGTCTTGCTTCCGAAGCCATGCTGCGGATGGCAGCCAGCAAGTCGATCGTAGCCAGCTTCGCGTCGGCCACGATAGGCAATTCGGTGGGGTACTCGCGGGCCAGGTTGGTGGGGTCTAAGCGAATCTGGATCAACTTGATCTTGGGGTCCACTTTCGGGCGGGAACCCTCATTCGACAGACCCACGGCCGTCGCATACGGCATGCGGCTTCCCAGGTTCAGCATCACGTCCACCTCTCCGGGATAGCGCATCTCCCGAAGGTAGGCTCCCAGATATAACGGATGGCGCGTGGGGAAGGGCATTGACCACGCCAGAAGTCCCGAACCCCGCGTCACCGGCAATCCCAGCAGTTCGGCTAACTCCACGACTTCCTTCTCCGCCCCGCACCGCACGATGTCATCGCCGACGTAAAGCAGGGGGTTTCGAGCTTCCAGAAGCAATCGTGCGGTTTGCTCCACGAGAGTCGCGTCAGGCCGGATCTTCATGGGGAGGCTGAATTTCGCTTGGTCCATGATGAGAGCCTTCCCCTCGTCGCGCAGTTTGTCTTGCGGATAGCCCACAAAAACCGGCCCGCTGGGCGCTGTCGAAGCAAACTTCAGAGCCCGGCGGGTCACGTCCGGAATCCTCTCCACCGTCTCGGCTATCCAGTGCCACTTGGTCATGGGTTGAACAACTTGATCCAAGTCGTCGATGTCTTCGTGACCGTCCATGCCCATGGTGCCCATGGAGCCCCAATCCACCGCTATGATCGTTGGAACTTGGTCCTTCCAGTTGTTGAATACCTGGGCCATGGAATTGAGGAGGCCGGGCCGCGTAAACAGGACAAAAGGAGTTTTGCCGGAAGCTTTGGCATAGCCGTTGGCCATTGCGATCAGCGCATTTTCGTTCAGACCTTCGATCAGATGCATGTTCGGCTCGTCCACCAGAGCATCGTAGATCGGAACCTGCGCATTGGAGGGGCTAAAGAAGACGTACTCGACGCCGGCCGCTTTCAGTTGCGCCACCAGCAGTGCGCCACCCGACCCGCGCACCTCCCGCATCCAGGATGGCGTACTCTCCGTACTCACATCTCCGGCCGGGGGCTGAAAAGGAGCCAGCGAGCGTGCCATGGAATTTGCGGCAACCGTGCTCATTCCAACAGCGCCCAGGCCCGACAGGAAATTCCTCCTGGAAATTCCACGGTCTAGATATTGCTGAATCAGGTCTTTCATAGAACTATTCCTTCCTCGTCTCTCTGTGCGTGCTACCAACCCAGCTTCACTCCAAACTGGGCGGGCTAGAAGCCCGCGCTCCCAGGTGCTGTTTGCTCCTCACCAAACCAGCTTCAATCCCAACTGAATTTGCCGCGAGGTGGTGAGAGTTCTGGTGATAACTCCAGCCGAGCTCGTGGGCGCGCCGCTGGTTGTGAAGGTCGCAACGCTTGGCGGCCCAAGATTTACACGGTTGAAGAGGTTGAAAAATTCCGCTCGAAACTCCAGGTTCAATTTCTCGCCCAGCCCAGTGTCTTTGAACAGCGACATGTCCACGTTGGCGAGTCCGGGGTTTCGCAGAGTATTTCTCCCCAGATTGCCGAACGTGCCGGCCGGAGGCAGAACAAAGGCATTCGGATTAAACCATTTGTCGGGAGTTCCCAAAATGACCGGTCCTGAAAAATTGGGATTCACCGAAGGCCGTTCCGTTGTTGTGGAGTTCCCGTTGCGGGAATTGTTGAATGGCACCAGGGGCGTGAAAGGCGCCCCGCTCTGGGCCGAAACGATCCCATTCAGTCTCCAACCACCCAGCAGCTTTCCGGCCGCTCCCCTCATCCCGCTTCCCAGGGGCAACTCATAACTGCTGCTAAAACTAAATCGTTGCGGGATATCGTAACACGCTGGGGCGTTATCCGCACTCGGGCGCGACTCATCTTGGATTTTGTTGGAACAGTTGGTAAAGAAACTGCCTGTTAGGTGGGAGCCATTGTCCAGCGCCTTGGAAACACTATAATTGGCTCGAAACGTCAGCCCTCGGCTGTACCGCTGTCTGAGGTCAATTTGCAGCGAGTGATATTTGCTGTTCCCAACCGCCCAGAAGGCATTCGCGCCCGCTAGGTTGGGGTTCCGACGCCGCGCGCCCGCCGGGAAGAATTGGGTTCCATTGGGCAGGCCTGCCGGACAGTTGCCCAGAGAGCTAGAGCAAATTACGGGGCGTACTGCATTTAACTCGGCGTTTATCAGAAAATGGTATCCCGACGAGCCGGCATAGTTGACGGTGAGCGCGGAGCTCTCCGTTAATCGTTGCTCGATAGAGAAAGTCCACGCCTGTACTGTCGGCGTTTTCGCGTCTCCCGGCGCGACCATATTAACTCCTTGGCTTCCGGGGGGGAGCTGCGTTACCGCCCGTACTAACTGAAAGGGAAGCTGCAGATTGACCAAGGCAACGGAGGCGGGCTGCGGAGACATGAAATTCAGATCGTCTATGAAGTTGTAGTGCGTGCCAAACCCCGCGCGGATGGACGTTTTCCCTTTGCCGAAGGGGTCCCAAGCCAGCCCGATCCGCGGGCCAAAGAGAAACTTCGCGTTGTTCTCCGTGAACACGCTTGGGCCCGGCAGCATCTCGGTCTGCACCCCCCCATCCGGCCCCAGAAGCCAGTTCACACCTCTTCCTCTCGGCTTCACTGTCCATGCGTTGGTAAATTCGTGCCGCAGCCCCAAGCGCAATGTGAAATTCGGCAAGACTTGTATGGTGTCATCCACATACCATCCTCCCTGCCATTGCTGGGCATGGGTCCAACTGGTCTCTTCCGCCAAGCCCCTAAAGTCACCTACCCTGCCTCGCAGGAAGGACTGCAAGTCGCTGAAGGAAATAGCTCCATTACCGTTGAAAACCGTCCTTCCATAAGCCTGGAGCCGTTCC
>ORMF010817818.1_pt1 | contig 10670 bp, 5 predicted proteins | sample 1779871 | NCBI WGS metagenome assembly ORMF01 (sample SAMEA104232316, study PRJEB22302) | groundwater metagenome | biome: forest; feature: aquifer; material: groundwater | place: USA | collected 2011-08-07 | depth 5.4 m
AAGTGCCGTCTTGCCGTTGCCAAACAGGTCGTAGGATACCGCGGCCCGAGGAGTGAGATCCTTCCAACAGGGCACACAATCCACCCGGCCAAAGTTGCGCGCATCGCTGAACAACGTCGCTGGCTGTAGGCTAGCCGGGACGTAAGAGCGAAGGTACTCGAAACGCAGGCCGCCGCTGACCGTCAGGCGGTCGATCGTCCATTGATCCTGGGCATAGAGCGCAAGTTCAGGCCGCAGAACCTCCGTTTTATCGATGAGGGGACTGATATATTGAGTGAGCGAAATCGGCACGCCGTTACGAAATGTGTAGTGGACGGCATCCTTGTTCGTGTAAGTCGAATTCCGGTTGGTCCCGGCCATGAAATAAAGCCCTGTCTTGAAATTATGGGAGCCGGTGACGTAGGACATCGAGAATCGGCCGTTGTTCTGACCGAGGTAACCGACTCCGTAACTTACTGGGGCTCGGTATCTGAAGTTTGTTGACTGCTCCAGAACGGAGATCGTGTCTGGCGACACGCCGTTAAGATTCATATCGATGGCATTGCGATATAGCGTCCAACCGGCTTCTAAGAGGAACTTGTTCGAGACCGGGTCGGTCCAACTGGTCTGGTAGAGGTCCGCTAGGGGGTAGTAACGTCCCTGAATCCCTTCAAGAGCTGTGGCGACAATCTGCGCAGGCCCTCCAGGCCCCCCAGGCTGGGTGATGTCTTGCCTATCCATAAAAAACGTCAGCTTGTGCTTCCGTGCGGCCTGCCACGTAAGGCGGAGATTAGCGGACCTGAAATCCTCAAAGGGCTCAGTCGGCCGGCTCAGGTCTGGTGTATACAAAAAGGACTCTGGCGTGGCGTTCTGAAAGTGATTTGGCCAGCGAAAGGTCGAACCCCATCTCCGAGCGCCAGTGTAGAACCACAGCTTATCCGCGACGATCCGACCGCCGAACGCGGCGTTAGTGTCGTGCAACTTACGAAGGGAGTTGACAGTGCGCAGGCCCCGGGCCTGGAGGGCGTCCGACAGATTGTTACCCTGCATTTGGTGGCCCGAGTAACTCCCGAAGAAGTACCCCGTGAATTCGTTCCCGCCGTCTTTGGGAACGACGTTGACCTGGACACCACCGGTTGAAGTTTCGGCCGAGCCCCCAGTGACTAGTTGGACAACGACTTCCTGCGTGGTGGCCGGATTGATGAAAAAGACGCGACCCGCCCCGTTTACACTCAAGCTGTTATATCGCATGCCATCCAGCGATAACTTCGCCTCGCTTGCCTTCGCGCCGTGGATCGCCATCCGCACATTTGCCTCTCCCTTGCTGCCCCCCACGTCTTGGGCATTCGGCGGCAAGATGACCGCTGGCACAAGCGCGCCGTGCGCCAAATTACCTCTGCTGGTGGGAATGTTATCAAGCACCTCCCTGGTGATATTCGTCTTTTGGGTCACGTTCTGGACATCCACCACCGGACTTTGTCCAGACACGATCACTGTTTCCTCGAGCCCTCCCACTTGGAGCTCGGCATTTACTGATGCCGTGAAGTTCGCTTGAAGCTCAAGCCCCTCTCGCCTAACGGGCTTGAAGCCGGACAGCGTAAGCGTGACGGTGTACGTGCCCGGCCGTAAATCAATGATCCTGTATTGTCCTTGATTGTCGGTCACGGCCGTTCGGATCTTTTCGATCAAGGCGGGACTCGCGGCTTCGACGGTTACTCCCGGCAGCACCGCACCGGTTGTGTCCCTTACGACACCGGCAATGCCGCTGGCACCGGTTTGTGCTGAAACTACCGCCGAACCAACGACTAACCACAAAAGGCACCCGAGTCCTACGCTTGTTGTCCGCCGCATACCTTCCTCCTGGCAATTTAGATGGCCGACTTGACCATCGCGCATGCCGCAACACTTCCCCCGAACAAAACGGTCAACCGAAAACCCTCAATGTCACAAACCCAGTGGAAATGGACGGAACGACGGACGCGACCGGCAATGAACCCAAACCTCATCAGGGGGAATTCTGGCGGAGTACGACACCTCTCGCATCGGGAGCACCAGTGGTCACAAGCACAAGCGAGTCATTAACCGCCACACCGCGAGCGGGACCCGTCGTGTTGTACGAGCCTACGATAGTCGGCCTGGCAGGATTCGCTAGGTCCACAATCTGAAGACCAGCTGGACCATCGGCCACATAGGCCAGCGAGCCCCGGATCACGACACGTTGCGCCCGCCCGGGGGTCTTATAAGTCGCCATCTTGACGGGCGCAGCAGGATAGGACACGTCGTAGATTTGCAGAGCACCGCTCCCGCCCAGCACGCATGCGATCCGGACAGCCTGCGTCCCCGCTCCGTCTGAAGGGTCCGACACCGCAACCATCAACGGCGCTCGCGGGTCTTCCGACTGTCCTGATTGTTGCGCGCTCCGAATCGTCGGCGCGCCGGGTTTCGACACATCGACGACATAAAAACCGGTCGGGTGATCGACAACATAGGCCAGCTCGCCGGACACCGCGACATCGCGCGCGTAGCCTTCGACGAAGTACGAGCCGAGCGGGACAGGCGAGGCCACATTGGAAACGTCGATGACCTCAAGGCCTGACATCATGTTGGCCACGAAAGCCTTCGTGCCAACAGTGGCAATAGCGCGGGGCTGCCCGGGCAGCTTCAACGAACTGCGAAGGATCGGTGCCGACCGATTCGAAACATCGAGAATTCCAAGCTCGAAACGATCATCGGTGACGTAGACCAGGTCCCCAGACACCGCGAAATCCCAGATTCGCGCGGGAAACGTGAATGCTCCAGCAAACCGAGGCGTCGAGGGATCCCTGATATCCACAAGGCTGAGTGTCGCGCCGGCAGCCATATATGCGTAACCGCCGTGCATCTCGACGAGGTCAGCCGACAATGAAATCGAACCAATTGGCAGGAGGGTCACGCTTCTCGCCGCCGGAGCGGTGCCCAACGCTATCGCGCTGGCGCAAAGTAAAGCGAGGGTCGTCGGCGCCGCGGAACGCAACGATCGCAACAGGAATCTGAATGTTGCAGCCAATTCACGCCCTGCTGATGCGCAAGCGACGATCCGCACGGTCCCGATGGGTTCCGTATATCGTCAACGTCGCAACCCCGTCGTTAGTGACCTAATGGTTACTCTTGAGCACCCAATTTTCGGAGGAGATCGATCATTTTGACGTCGATGCTGCCGTTTGGCCCTCGTCGTGCCTGAACGATCATCAGCGGCGTCTGCCCGCGCCTATTCTTGACGGCCACTTCGGCGCCGCGCTCCACCAGGAGCTCCACCACCATCGTGAGGCCATGGGCTGCGGCGCCGTGCAATGGAGTGTCACCAGCTTTGTTTGCCGTCTTGACGTCGGCCCCAAGATCGACTGCTAACGTGACGGCTTCGAGAGATCGACGTTCATACTCCTCATGCCGCTGAGCACTTTGCTCGACCTCGACCGGGTCTAGACGGCGATCGCGGCGGTCCTGGCTCCCACTTCCATCCACCAGGCCGGCTGAGCCCACTCCCGCCGCCGCCATGAGGGGTGTCGTCCCATCGTTCATGGGCAGTAGTGGATCGGCGCCGGCACTAACGAGCGCCCGCATGATCTCAGCCTCCAGGAATTTAGCAGCCAACAGAAATGGCGTCGCGCCAATCTGCGCCGTACTCAGCGCAAAGTCCCTGCTGAAGCGCCTCACCGGCGTGCCCTTTCCGACTCGAGTGTTCAGACTCGCGTCGTGCACTACAAGCGCCTGCACCAAGGTCAAATCACCTCGTAACACGGCGGCATGCAACGCGGTGTAACCTGCACCGGCGGCGTTCGAGTCCGCGCCCTTCTTGAGCAGGAACCCGGCAAATGGCCCGTGGCCGCTGTGCGCGGCCACAACCAAGGCGCTCGTTCCATCCGGCGCAACATCATTAACGTTGGCTCCAGCCGCCACCAAAGCGCTCGCGGAGGCGGTATCACCATGTCGCGCGGCGAAAAGCAACGGAGTGAATCCTCCCTGTTTCAGCTCGGCGACAGAAGAGGCAGAACGGTTCAAGGCAACCTTAAGGGGGCTGACCTGTGAACGGGCATGAACATCCGCACCGAATGCGAGCAGTACTTCAACGACCTCAGGATGTTGTTGAGCTACTGCCCACATGAGCGCCGTCTGTCCGTGTGCAGTTTCTTTCGCGTTCACCTCCGCCCCGTGGGCAAGCAGCGCCTTCACGGCTCCGATACTCCCGACACGAGCGGCGGTCATAAGTACGGTCTCTCTGGTCGGCAGGGCGGTGGCGTTCGGATCTGCGCCGGCCGCCAACAACTGCTCGACTATGGCGGCGTTCCCGTTTTCGCACGCCAACACGAGAGGCGTAATCCCGACGTCGTTGGCCGCCTGCACATTCGCCCCGGCGCGAATTAGTAGGGCGGCGGTTTCCAGATCATCCCTGTGCACCGCCCAGTGGAGGGCGGTCACACCATCAGGCTGAGGGGAATTCACATCGACACGCTGGGCGAGCAACGCACGCACGGCATCCCGGTTTTGCGTCCGGACCGCGTCGACGAGCCTCAGATCCCAGGTACCGGCCAGACTGGTTCCAAGTAGCACCGATACGATCCCCCACGTACCGAGGATCTGAACGTGAGCGCTGGAACGCGTACTCTTCATGAAGTCCATCCCAAACCGAAAACGCGCTCGCCGAGTACGCCCTCACACCGCGGAGAGCGTGTCGAGTCCTCCAGTGCTGTTGCCGAGACCATCCACGGGCACGCCTAATTTATCCAGCAAAGTCACATGCAGGTTCGCCAAGGGCGTGTTGCCGGGGTACCGAAGGTGACGCCCGCCCTTCAACTGCCCCGCACCCCCACCGACGAGAAGGATTGGCAGGTCGTCAGGCGAATGGGCGTTGCCGTCGCTCATGCCGCTTCCATAGACGATCATGAGATGGTCGAGCAGGGACCCGTCGCCATCCGCCGTTGCCCGCAACTTGTCCAAGTAATATGCGAACAGAGTAGCGTGGTACGTATTGATCTTGGCCAGCTTTGCGAGCTTCTCCGGATCGTTCTGATGGTGAGAGGTCGGATGGTGCGCGTCGCGTGCGCCAATCTCCGGATACGTCCGGCCGCTGAATTCGCGACCGATCATGAAGGTGATGATGCGAGTCAGATCGCACTGATACGCCAGCACCTGCAGATCGAACATCAGCTTCGCATAGTCTGCAAAAGAGGCCGGAATGCTCTCCGGCTGCTCGACCACGGGCAACTCCAACGCGTTTTGTTCTTCGGCTTTCTGAATGCGTCGCTCAACATCTCGAACTGCCTCGAGATACTCGCTGAGTTTCGCGCGATCCCGCGGCCCGAGTCCTTGTTGCAGCTCCGAAACCTTGCGGGTCACAACGTCGAGAATGCTGCGTTGCTCTTCGAGGCGCGCAAGTCGCACGGCCGGATCGGTGCTAGCGGTGTCGCCAAAGAGCCGTTCAAATACAGCGCGCGGATTGCGTTCCATCGGAAGTGGCGTGGTCGCGTTACGCCAGGCGATCGTACTGGTATAGGCACAGCTATAACCGACTTCACACGTGCCCGCGGCCTCGCCTGACTCCAGCTCAACCTCCAGAGAAGCTAGCTGCGTGTGCTTGCCGAGTTCTCTCGCCGCGATCTGGTCCATCGAAATCCCGGCCCGGACTTCGGTACCTTGCGTCTTTTTCGGGGGCGTCCCTGTCAGGAATTTTGTGGAAGCATTCCCATGGCTCCCGTAGGCAGTGCCCCTGCTGGTCAACCCAGTCAGCACAAGCACGCGATCCCGGAATGACGCCAACGGTTGCAGAGTCGTTGAGAATTCGAACGCGCTACCCTCCGCCGTCGGCGTCCACTTATCCATGACGATCCCGTTGGGTACATAAATCACGCCCAGACGATTCACCGGCTTCGCGGCGGTTTTCCCGAGAGCCGTGAGCGCCGGCACCATAGCATCTAACAACGGCAGCGCCAGCGTCACTCCGGTGCCGCGGAGGATCTTGCGGCGGGGAATAGCCTTCTTGGTAATGATCATGAGTCAGTCCTCCGCATCTGAAATGGCGTGCTCTTCACAATCCCCAGAATGACCGCCGACCAACGGTGGTCCCTTGCTGCAGCCTCGCGCACGATCCGTCGCACGGCCGGCATGTCGTAATACTCAACACCCCGGCCGATCGCGTATGTCAGCAACTTTTCCGTCACAGTAGCCACAAACTGTTCGCGGCGACTTAATATGAACGTCCGCAATCCTGGCAAGCCTTCAAAGCGAGCGCCGTCGGGGAGCGCGGCCGACGCATCGATGGGCGTGCCCCCTTCGCTCGTGGCACGCCACATCCCGATCGCGTCAAAGTTTTCGAGCGCGAACCCCAACGGATCCATCATTACGTGACATGCCGCGCAGCTGGGATTCTTCCGATGTTGCTCCATCCGCTCGCGCATCGACTGAACCTTCCCGTTCTCGGCGTTGTCCCTCAGCGCCGGCACATCGGGGGGCGGCGGCGGGGGCGGCGTACCCAAGACATTCTCAAGGAGCCAATGGCCACGCAGCACGGGCGAAGTCCGGGTCGGATATGCCGTCACGGTGAGAAGGCTTCCGTGGCCCAACAACCCACCACGCCGGTCATCAGTGAACGTCAGGCGCCGGAAATGGCTCCCGTAAATATTCGGAATCTGGTAATGCCGGGCCAGCCGCTCGTTGACGAACGTGTAATTCGCCGTCAAAAGATCCAATACGCTGCGATCGTCGCGCAACTGGCTCTCGACGAAGAGCTCAGTCTCTCGCTGAAAGGCATCCCGCAGGTTTTCGTCAAACTCGGGAAACAGCTCAGGAATTGGTCCGACGTCCCGAAGGTTGCGCAGAGCCAACCACTGGCTGGCGAAATTGTCCACGAGCGCCTTCGACCGCTCATCGGCCAACATTCGCCGCACCTGCTGATCCAGAACCTCCGGGTGCTTCAACTTCCCGCGTACGGCGACATCAAGCAGTTCCTCATCGGGGATGCTGCTCCAGAGGAAAAATGACAATCGGGAAGCTAGCTCGAGATCCGTGAGGCGATATGCCGTGCCCGCCGGGACGTTCGCGGGATCGCGTTCAACACGGAACAGAAACTCCGGATCAACGATGATGGCTTCAAGTGCGCGCAGGATTCCGATGTCAAAACCTCCCGTGCGCCGACCCAATCGGTACAGGCCGAGCAGCGGCTGAACATCATTTTCCGTCACAGGCCGTCGATACGCGCGCCGGGAGAGCGTGGAGAGGATTTTTTTCGCGCACGGCTCTTCCCCCCCTGGGCTGGCGGGCCGGCACACAAACACTTTACGACGGCTGAGGGTGTCTCCCGCTCCGATTGCATCGTAGGGACCCGCGATCGAAACACTATCCACTGCAGCTTCCCACTTACCTGATGGTGAGCTCCGTTCGGAATCGATCGAGAAGCTGAAGCCCGAGAGCTGCGGCTGCAATACCCCCTCAAGTTCCGACGTTCGCCTGAGAAACGAGACCCCCACGAGGCGTGTCCCTGCGCGAATCGGAAGCCGAACTTCTAACTGCGCGTCAGCATGCTGCGTGTACTCCTCCCATTCGGCGTCACCCTCAACATCACCCACAAAACTCGACGGCGGCGGTGCCCCTCTTCGCTCGCCGCCTATCGTGAACACCTTGACACGCTGGCGATCCACCTGAATCTCGAGTTGCTGTGGCTCGCCGAGGCCCCGAATATAGTCATAGAGCTGACGGCGCAGCCGGATTTGGATGACGTAGTCGGCATCGAGCGGAAAATGATGGCGAATCGCGAGGCCACCCCGCGATCCGAACGGCAAGTCATCGCCCATGCGGTCGTCCTGAAACAGCATTTTGCGGACAGGGTACGTCTCGACCGCTGGAACGAGCCGGGGGTCACCGACGGCGAGGCGACCGATCTTCCTTGCCGCTGACATGTAGCGCTCCATCAGCGCCGGTGAGACCGACAGAACGCCTGCCATATTGTCAAAGCCGAGGTCCGAATCGTCGCGCGGCAGCAACGAAGCGCCATTTACCTCTATACCAACCAAATCCCGAATGGCGTTCGCGTACTCGGTTCGATTAAGTCGATGTATCGTGGGCCTACCGGGATCAGGACGGGTCGCCGCCGCACGATCAAGCGCCGTCTGAAGCCAGGAGACCATCCCGCTAGAACTGGTCGGATCCGGGCGGCGCATACCTGGAGGGGGCATCGAGCCGGTACTAAGCTTCCGCACGACCTTTTCCCAAACGTCCGCTGCGGCGCTCACATGCTCTACATCTACCTTGTCCAGCATGAGCCCGGCCGTTTTTTGTCGCTCGTTATGACACGTGACGCAGTAAGTGTCGAGCAGCGCTCGCGGAGACAATAAGGGAGAGGAAGCGACCGTGTTCGAGGATGGTTTTTGCGAGGCGCCCGTCTCGGACGCAATTGCGTATCGCGGCAGCCCCACCCGGTTCGCATTCGGCAACCGAGCAGCCTGAAGATAGCCGCCTGTGGCCGCTGCCACGCCAATCCAAGCTAGAATCGCTCTCGAGACACTTGCCATATTTGCTTTGTCCCCGGCGAGGTTGTGTGGTGGTCCCCCTAGAGATACCCGGGTAAGTTTAGCGGAACTTGGCAGGCGGCGCAATGTTAATCCAAGCCTATCTTGTTCACTGATAAGGAGTTGGAACGCCTCTCAAAACGGCTCCATCTGAGGGCATGCTGTTTGGGCTTGAGGAGCTGCGAACTCCCCGGTTTCGCGGGAAAGGATACTTTGGGTGGACCAGCTACAGCCGATAGCCGTGACAAAGGCCACGTCCATCACTACACGAGGTATTCCGTACTACACGAAGCATTCCGTGCCCATTAACGGTGCTTGCCGAACAGCGACGTCCGCGTACCGTCGCGAGCCAACGAAAACACGGTCGCGACCAATCCAGGGGGCGCCTCGCACATGATCATCGAGATTCCGGGTCACCGTGGCGCGGCCTTCGCGATGCGGTAGAGTTTAGTGGCCGTCCTGATGATGAGGCTACCTTGTGCGATCGCCGGCGTTGCCAGGGCCATCTCGTCGAGCGAATTCTTTCCGAGCACCTTAAACTCAGGTCCTGCCTGGATCACGTAAGTATCACCCTCCTCGCTCATCGCGAAAAGCTTGCCATTGAACGCCCAAGGAGAAGAACTGAAGCCAGTGGTATTAGGCGTAATGCGTTGCCGACCGTAGACTTGAGTTCCTGTCCTGGCGTTGTGACAGAGTAAGAAACCGCGGTCGAGCAGCGTGTAGTAGTAGTCACCATACACCAATGCCGAGGTGTTGTAGGTGCCGAGTTGTGCATTAAACCAGGCGATGTATCGATTGCTCGTTTCGCCTGGTCGCAGCGAAATATCCGCGGCGGCGCCAGGACGAATGGCGTACACCGGACGAAGCGGATCGCCGGGAAAACCCGAGCTGATGTAGAGCAGCCCATGCTTCGCGAATGGAGTAGGAACAGTAATCGACGACATACCCTTGAGCTCCCACACCAGGTTGCCGTCGAGTCCATAGGAGCGCACCTTGTCGGTGCCGGTTGTCACTATCTCGGTTCCTAACTCGTGCGTCCAGACGAATGGCGTGGACCAATTGGTACCCTCGTCCCGATTGACGCGCCAGATCTGCTCACCGGTAACCTTGTGGAAAGCAGCAATGAACGACCGATCTTCATTATCGTTGACGATGTACAAACGGTCTCTGTGGAGGACAGGCGACGAGGCGCTGCCGTAACCAGAACGAGTTCGAAAAACGCCGAGATCCTTCGACCACACGACGTTGCCGCTCAAATCCACGGCGGCGAGCAACCCGATGTTGCCGAAATACACGTACACACGCTCGCCATCTGTGACCGGCGTCTCTGAGGCGTATGAGTTCTTGACCTGTTTCGCTACCGGCGGGGATCCCCCGCGCAACTCTCGCTGCCAGCGAATCTGTCCATCAGTAAATCCAACGTCATATACCACCCACCGATGCGTCGCCGTCGATACGGCCGAAGCGCCACCGTAGAGACCCGATTTTGGCACCGTGTCCTGGCCCGAGCTTACTGCCGAGGTGACGAAAATATGATCACCCCACACGACAGGCGAGCCCCACGCGAGACCCGGTATGTGCCGAGTCCAGGTGATGTTCTCGTTCTGGCTCCAATTTTCGGGCAGCGCCGGATTATCGGCAACAACCCCCGCCTCGAGACCTCGGAACAGCGGCCATTGGTCGTCGCTGGACGCGGCCGTTAACGTTAACGAGCTCAAGATGATGGTGGCAACCAAAACGCGATTCATCGTGTGCCTCTCAATTGGGCCGAGCATCAGTCGTATCGATCGGAAGGATTCCACTCGAATAGCTCTGTCCCTGAAAGCGACTAACGTGGACGCTATTCAGTCATTTCGCGTCAGACATTAGCGACGATCACGCGTGTAGCGAAGAACTCCGCCCTTGTCGCCGAGACTCGCGACGTAGACGTTCCCGGCGGGATCTACGCTGATATTGTGGCCCCCTCGAACTCTTTCCAACGTTTCTAGAAGCTTCCCAGTACGGGCATCGACTAGCGAGATTCTCGCGTTTTGGAGATCGCTAACGTATAGAGTGTCGTCTTTGCTGATGTGCAGCCCGAACGGCAGGCCCAGGTGGGTCCACTCCTCCAAGAACTTGCCCTCGGTGTCAAAGATCTGAATACGTCCATCGGTG
>ORMF011667200.1_pt1 | contig 10668 bp, 6 predicted proteins | sample 1779871 | NCBI WGS metagenome assembly ORMF01 (sample SAMEA104232316, study PRJEB22302) | groundwater metagenome | biome: forest; feature: aquifer; material: groundwater | place: USA | collected 2011-08-07 | depth 5.4 m
ATCGGGCACCTGGCGGGCCACCAGATTGAACAAGGCGGTGGTTAAAAAGAGCGTGGTAACCCCGTGCCGCTTTAACTCCGCCGTGAACTCTTGCGGCGCCAGCACAACATCTCTTGTGATGATCACCAGCCGGGCACCATTGAGCAGAGCGCCCCAGATCTCGAACGTCGCCGCATCAAACGAGCAGTTGGAGACCTGTGCCACCACATCGTCAGACTTAAGCTCGATATAATCGGCATTGATCACTAATCGGTTCACTGCCTCATGGGGTACGGCAACACCCTTTGGCCTACCAGTAGATCCTGACGTGTAGATCACGTAGCTTGTGTCTGCCCCTGTTGTTTTCCCTTCAGGATCGCCAACGCTTTCCTTGCTGATGGCCTGCCAATCCCTGTCCAAACAAATTGTATGCGCTACCTGTGCGGGAAACCCATCGACCAGTTTTTGTTGCGTTAGCACTACCTTCGCATGGGCATCCTCCACCATGAATGCTAAACGCTCTTTGGGATAGGCCGGGTCCAACGGCACATAGGCGCCACCCGCTTTGAGTATCCCCAGCAAACCGATCACCATCTCTAAGGATCGCTCAATGCAGATGCCAACCAGCACCTCCGGCCCGACACCCAACTTTCGCAGGTAGTGCGCCAACTGGTTGGCCCGCTGGTTCAGTTCCCGATACGTCAGCCGCTCGTTCTCAAATACCACCGCTACCGCATCCGGGGTTCTCTCTACCTGCTCTTCAAACAGTTGATGGATAGACTTATCCTTGGGAAACTCTCTATTAGTGTCGTTCCACTCCACCAATAACTGATGCCGCTCTGCCTCAGTGAGAACGGGCAAGGCAGAAATGGGCCGGTCGAGATCCGCCACGATGCCTTCGAGCAAAACTTGCAGATGACCGAGCATCCGACTGATGGTCCCATCCTCGAACAGGTCCGTGCTGTACTCCACCGACCCCCTTAGTCCCTCCGCTCCCTCGCTCAACGATAACGTTAGATCCAACTTCGCCGTCTCACCGCCAACCCTCATAGGACTGACAGCGACCCCCCCGAGCTTCAGCGCCGTACCGGTTGTATTTTGCAATACAAACATCACCTGAAATAGGGGTGAGTGACTGAGGTCGCGCTCCGGATGCAATTCTTCTACTAGCTTCTCAAACGGTAGCTCCTGGTGTGCATAAGCCCCCAGTGCCATCTCTTTAACCCTTGCCAGTAACTGCTTAAACGTCGGGTTGCCTGAAAAGTTCGACCGCAGTGCCAAAGTGTTAACAAAAAACCCGATTAACCCCTCGATCTCGGACCGATTCCGACCCGCTATCGGTGAGCCCACCACAATGTCTTCCCGCCCGCTGTAACGATGTAACAGGGTTTGAAATGCCGCTAGCAGGGTCATGTAAAGCGTTACACCCTCTTTGCGACTCAAGCTCTGGAGTTTCTCCGTAAGCTCTTTAGGGAGACTCAAAGATTGCCGAGCTCCCCGGTGAGTCTGTACGGGTGGCCGGGGCCGATCGGTGGGTAGTTGCAAGGGGGTAATCCCTTCAAGCTGCTTTTTCCAGTACGATATCTGCCTCTCTAATTCCTCTCCCTTCAGCCACTCCCTCTGCCATACCGCATAGTCCGCATACTGAATGGGAAGATCGGGAAGCGGAGAGGGTTGAGAGTTGCTGAAAGCCTGGTACAGGACCGATAGCTCATGGTGCATCACGGCCATCGACCAGCCGTCTGACACGATGTGATGGAGCGTCATCAACAAAACGTGATCTTCTTTTCCGAGCTGAAGTAAACGGATGCGAAACAGCGGCCCCCGGCTTAGATCAAAAGGCCGTCGGGCTTCTTCCTGAGCAAGCCGTTGGGCTTCTTCTTCACGCTCGGCCTCGGGGGTTTCACTGAGATCCACTACGGGTAGAGCTAGCTTCAGCGATGGCGCGATGACTTGAACGGCTTCGCCTTCCACCACCGAGAAGGTTGTCCGTAGCGCTTCGTGCCGATTAACAATCTCCTGCAAACTTCGCTCTAAGGCACTAACATCCAACGCTCCCGTGAGCCGTATAGCGCTGGGAATGTTGTAAACCGAACTCTCTGGCTCATACTGATCTAAAAACCACAACCGCTGCTGGGAAAAAGAAAGGGGAAGGTCTTTCGTCCTTGAGACAGACTGTACAGGACAACTTTGGAGACCCCGCTCCTGGCGGCGGGTTTCTTCGATCCGATCGGCCAGGCCGGCAACGGTCGGATATTCAAAAAGGAACCGCAAAGGTAATTCCATCTGCAAGGTTACACGCAATCGTGATATAACCTGCGTAGCCAACAGAGAGTGCCCCCCCAAATCAAAAAAGTTGTCATGGATTCCAACCCGCTCGACCTTGAGAACCTCCGCCCAGATCCCGGCCAATATCTCTTCGGTCGGGCTGCGAGGAGCAACGTAGGTTTGCTTCAGTCCGTCTCTGTGTCGATCCGGCGCCGGCAAGGAGCGGCGGTCGATTTTCCCGTTGGGTGTTAACGGCAGGGCATCCAGGAACATAAAGGCTGACGGGATCATGTACTCGGGCAGTTTGGCTTTGAGAAAGCCTCTAAGTTCGCCTGTCTGGAGCGAATATGTCTCATCGCCGACAACATACGCCACCAGCCGTTTATCTCCCGGCGTATCCTCCCGAGCCACAACCACCACCTCCCAGACTCCCGGACACTGAGAAAGCACGGATTCGATCTCCCCAAGCTCGATCCGGCAACCACGAATCTTCACTTGGTTGTCGATCCGTCCGAGGAATTCGATGTTGCCGTCCGAAAGATAGCGAGCCAGATCACCGGTCTCATAAAGTCTTCTGGCGGGCTCCCCGTCGAAGGAGTGGGTGATAAACTTCTCCGCGGTGAGATCCGGACGATTGAGATATCCCCGAGCTAAACATTTCCCCCCAATGTAGAGTTCGCCGGGAACACCGATGGGAACGGGTTGCAAGCGAGAGTCCAAGATAAAAATTTCTACGTTTGGAAGCGGCCGCCCTAAAGTGATACGACCTCCACGGACAATCCTCCCAATGGTCGCGTGCGCTGTGGCCTCGGTCGGACCATAAAGATTCCAAAGCGCGACCCTTGGGAACATTGAGAATGTTCTCTCCACCAGCTGGCTACTAATACTTTCGCCCCCTAATAAAAGTGAGGACAAATCAATTGCTGGCATGATAATTTCAGAAGAGTTGATCATGGAGAGAATCGCGTGCCAAAAAGACCCGACGCAGTTAAGAGAAACGCCGGCACTTGAGGCAAGAGCTTGGTATACCTTTACGGGCTCTTGCGCTACCTCTTCGGGAATAATCCAAACTTGGTCTCCGCGCAAAAATGGCGCGAAAAGTTGTTTTAGCGACGCATCGAATGTCGGTTTGGTGGTCGTGGGAAGCGTTTGAAGGCTTTGGCCCAGGGAATGATCGTTGAACCCCAAAAGATAATTGACTAGGCTTGCATGCTGAATCATGACCCCTTTTGGTTTCCCCGTAGAGCCAGAAGTGTAGATCACATAGGCCAGGTTTGCCGCCGTTGCCCCACTTTCAGGATTCGCGTTGCTCTCTCGCGCAATCTCAGCCCAGTCCCGATCCAAACAAACCACCCGCACATCGTGCTCGGGGAGGGCGCCTAGCAGCCGCTCTTGAGTCAAAAGTACGGCGGTCTTGGTGTCCTTCAGTTGAAAAACCAAGCGCTCTTTGGGGTATTCCGGGTCGAGTGGTACATACGCTCCACCGGCTTTGAGAATACCTAACAGCCCTACGACCATTTCCAACGACCGCTCCACGCATATCCCAACTAGAAAATCTGGCCCTACACCCTGCTCTCTCAGATAGTGACCCAACTGATTAGCCTTGCCGTTCAGTTCCCGATACGTGAGCTGTTCATCCTCAAACACCACCGCTATCGCATCGGGGGTCTTCTCTGCCTGCTCTTCAAACAATTGGCTGATGCACTTATCCGCGGGATAGTCTTTTTTGGTGTCATTCCACTCCACCAGCAGTTGATGCCGCTCGGCTTCGGTTAGAAGCGGTAAATCAGAAATCCGTTGCCCGGGATCGGCGACAATGCCCTCCAGCAAAGTCCGAAAATGGCCCCACATCCGCTCGACCGTGGCGTCGTCGAACAGATCGGTGTCGTATTCGAGTCGACACTCTAACCCGCCATCTCGTTGGTGAATGATTTCCACGGTAAGATCAAACTTGGCTACTCCGATATCGAGGTCGACGGAATCGAGTTTTAATCCCGGAACCACAACATCCTGGTCGGGTAAATTTCGCAATGCGAACATCACTTGGAACAACGGAGAATGGCTCAGCTCTCGATCGGGATGCAGAACTTCAACTAATTTCTCAAAACTTACATCTTGATGCGTATAGGCGCCCAGCGCTGTCTCCCGCACGCGATGGAGCAGTTCGCGGAAGCTGGGATTCCCCGAAAGATCGGTGCGCAGCACGAGTGTGTTAATAAAAACCCCAAGGAGGTGTTCTGTTTCAACCCGACTACGGCCCGCCGTCGGCACTCCGACCAAAATGTCAACTTGTCCGCTATAGCGGAACAGCAAGGTTTTGAACGCGGCCAAGAGCGTCATAAATAGGGTGACACCCTCGCGGCGACTGAGTTCCCTCAGTTGCGCGGACAGCAATAGCGGTAAGGTAAAACTCTTTCTCGCTCCCCAATAACTCTGCACGGCTGGTCTTGGACGATCGGTGGGTAGATTGAGGAGGGCAGGAATATTCTCAAGCTGCTCTTTCCAGTAGGCAAGATCTCTTTGCCAATCTCCACCCTCTAATCGCTTTGCTTGCCACAGGGTATAATCCGCGTATTGAATGGGAAGCTCACGCAGCGGTGACGGTTCTCCATGGATAAACGCGTTATAAAGTAGCGTGAGATCACGGTGAAGCACACGATCGGACCAGCCGTCAAAGACGATGTGATGGGTGACCCATAGCAGTAGGTGGTCTTCGCCGCCCAGCCGGATTAAGTGAGTCCTTAACAAGGGCCCTTTGGCGAGATCGAAAGGTTGCCGAGATGCGTCAACGGCCCGACGGAGCGCCTCCGTTTGTCTTTCCACTTCAGGAACATCGACAAGGTCGACTACTGTCAGTGTCGTTCTCCAGTTCGCTGCGATCCGTTGTTCCGCTTCACCGCCATGGGCGGCGAAGCTCGCGCGCAAGGCTTCATGACGGCGCACGATCTCGTTCAGGCATCGCTCCAGCACTTCGACATGGAGTTGACCGGTGATGCGAAGCGACACCGGACAGTTGTAGACGGGATTGCCGGGTTCTAACTGATCGAAAAACCATAGCCGTTGCTGGGCAAAAGAAAGAGGCAGCTTAGCCGGCCGCACGACGGGATTTAGCGCTGAAATATGCCGTGCCCGACTCGTCGTCTCAATGATTCCGGCCAGGCCGGCCACGGTGGGAGTGTCAAAAAAGTCCTGAAACGACAACTCCGCGCCAAGTGTGCTACGTACGCGGTTGATGACTTGAGCACAGGAAATGGAATGCCCCCCCAAGTCGAAGAAGTTGTCGTGGATGCCAACCTGATCGACGCCCAGTATCTCTCGCCAGATCTCCGCCAGCGTCGTCTCCACCACCGTTCGGGGCGCGACAAATTTCGGTCGTGTTGGACTTTCGTTTCCGCCAACCGCCTCAAGGCCCAGTTGCTCCGCCAGTTTAATCCGTTGCACCTTGCCGGTTGGGCCTTTGGGAATCCGATCGACAATTGCGACCCGCCGTGGGATCTTAAAGCCCGGTAGCCTTGACAACGCAAAGCTCTGAAGGTCGCTCGCTGTGATAGAGGCATTTGGCTTTGGCACTACCGCCGCAGCGACATCCTCGCCTAGAGTCTCGTGAGCAACCGGAAAAGCCACGGCCTCGGAGATTGCCGGGTGCTCCATGAGCACGGCTTCGACCTCTTGGGGAGAGATTTTCTCCCCACCGCGGTTGATGATCTCTTTGATTCGGCCAACTATAAATAGATAGCCGTCGGCGTCGAGATAGCCCTGATCACCGGTGCGGAACCAGCCATCGGTAAAGGCCGCTCGATTGGCCTCGGTATTTTCTTCGTAACCTCGGGTAACGTTCAAGCCGCGAAGAACGATTTCCCCAATCTGCCCTGTCGCGAGAAGGTTTCCCTCCTCGTCCATGATCTCCACCTCTGAACCCGCAGGCAAACCCACTGAGCCGCTCTTGCGCTCGTCGGGCGGCAGAGGATTGCTGGTTATCTGATGGGTGGCTTCGGTCATGCCGTACGCCTCGATGACCGGAACCTCAAAGAACTCTTCTAAATCCGCCATCAGCTTTGCCGGCAGCGGCGCAGACGAGGAGCGGATAAAGCGTAAAGGCAATTCCGAGTGAGTGCGGGAGCGCGATCTGGCCTCTCTAAGGATCGCATGGTGGATGGTAGGAACGGCGGTATACCAGGTGGGTTGAAGTTCTTCCATCCATTGAAAGACATGATCAGCATCGAACCGCTCGGGTACAGCGACACTGGCGCCGGCTGCGAGCGACGACAGCAGACCGCCCACTAGCCCGTGAATATGAAACAGCGGCATTAGGTTCAGGCAACGGTCGCTGCGACTTAACTGAAGGGTGGTTTTGATGCTATCCGCTGAAGCGCACAGATTTCTGTGCGTGAGCGGCACTCGCTTGGGCTTCAATGTAGTGCCCGATGTGTATAAGACCAAAGCGACATCGTCGGGCTCGGCAACAGACCGGGGGACAGAGGGCGTTTTCTCCTGGACTGGGGGCGGGGAAAGCCTGGCCTCGGCTTCCAGCCAAGGGGTTATTTCAATCATCCGGATTCCCTGCCTTCGCGCCACCGAAATGGCCGGCGAGTCGATCCCCGATTGAACGATGAGCGCCTTGGCTTTTAAGTCCAAAAGATAAAATTCGAATTCGTTTTCACGGCAGGCGGGATTAAGCGGAGCGAAGACAGCTCCGCTGGAGACCGCAAGAAAGGCCACGGCCATCTCCGGACCGGTCGGCAACACGACCGCAACTCGGTCCCGTCGGCTAACGCCGAGCCCCTGGAGCGATGCCGCCATGAGTTCAACCTGACCGAGCAATTGCCGATAGCTAAGCGGGGCGCGCCCAGGCGCAGTCAGCGCAATGGCGTCGGGAACATGCTCAAGCCACGCTCTGAGCAGTTGAGAAATAGTATAGTCTCTAAACAAATTAGATGATTGATCCTGCCGCTTAGCAGAAAATGCGATAGTCATTTCCGCTTAAGCCTTTTCCACCATCTTGCGTTTATGCCGAGAATTACCATAGAAGTCAGAGATCAGAAGTCAGATATCAGATGTCAGAAGATGTTCAATAGAGATCAGCGGTCCGAGATTAGAAATGGACCCGGGTTCTTGATCATGCTTCCAAGCATTTTGCCGATTTCTTGAGACATAAGCACCAGTGCGCGATGTTGGTCGATCGTTATGAAGCCGCAGTCCCGCGCCAACGGACTGTCACCATTTGACTTCGGCGAAGAGAACCTAATATTCTAGCAAAGAAGGAGGAATCAATGGAGAAAATTGAAATCAGCACCCCTGAGCCGGAAAGGGTGTTGCCTGTTATCCAAGATGCTCTTGAGAGACAAAAACGCCTGCTTTCCCAGAGCCTTGCTCGGACAGAAGAGAAGATTGAACACCTCGCCGCAGACCTGCGCGTCGATCCCGATCGTCTTCTGGCCGGAGAGCTTCCACACCCCGAGGAAAAGGACATGGGGCTTTTGGAGCTCGAAGGCGAGCTAGAGCTACGCCGCCATTTACGCGAGCAACTGGAGAGCCTGGAACATCTCAAGTTATGCCCCTAAAAGACCATGTGGCAGCCCTCGATGCTCTGATCGCGTCAACGCCTTTTGTGACATCCACATCTCTTTCGTATGAAGAAAGGCCACCCTCAGCTGGTTTCATTACTGGCACCATCCGCTTTATCGATAACTCCCAACTTGATCTGAAGCAGTTCCTTATCATTCAGCCTGGAGTCCAAGTGATTAAATACGGCTACCACTATAGAATGGGTGAACGCCTCATCTTCCGGTATGATAACGCCAACGATCCTGCCGCAAAACAACTTCCGACCTTCCCTCGCCACAAGCATGTTGCTACCGGACGGATGGAGGTTCAAAATCGAAATCGCATTCAAGCAGTCCATCCACATCCTCGGAGCCTACGCTTATCACCTCTGGATGAAGACCATGAAACGAATACGTCGAGGATCGGGTGACCAGTCTCTCCATCGGGCAGGTCTGCAATTTATACAGTGTCACCTTGACAGAAAGACGGGAACTTTGTCATACTGTAATACAGTAATATAGTAATGAAGAAATACGGTTAGTCGCTAAAGGAGAAGTTGCCATGGGAGCCACTGTTAAAGTCCGGGAAAAGTTCCAGGTCACAATCCCGGAAGGGGTTCGGGTCAAGATCCCCTTGAATGTAGGGGAACGTGTTGAGGTTGAAGCGCGCGAGGGCGAGATCGTCATCCGTCCGATTATCGAAGTGCCAAGAGGCCAGGCATGGTTCTGGAGCAAGGAGCGGCAGGAGCAGATTGCCCGGTCCAGAAAAGACCTCGAGAAGGGAAAGGTCAAAGTATTTAAATCCGTGAAAGAGGCCCGAAAGCATTTTGGCGATTAATATCGTCATCCCCGACTCTGTCGTGAGGGCGCTCAACGCCCTTCCCAAAGAGATCAGACTCAAATTCTGGGAGCAATTGGAAAGACTCCTCGCGAATCCCGCCCACCCAAGTCTGAGAAACGAAAAACTGAAAGGTACGGATCAGTGGGCCTTCTCGATCACCATGAACTACCGGGCGACCTATTTTCGCGACAAATCCAACGTTGTCATTACCGCTATTGGAACCCATAAGGACGTTTTAGGCAGTTAAACCCATTTTGCCCTAAATGCCGTTAAGAGTGAAACGTTAGGTGTCAGGCGTTCACCCCCCCTACGTCTTCCTGGATTGGCGCCGAATTAAGCCACTGACCGCGGCCCGTCTGATTTGATCGGTTAAGCCATACGCTTCTGGCGCAGGGAAAGAAGCCGTAGCCTGATAAACCGCATCCACCAAATCCATGGCCGTTTTCCACCCATCCAACTTCTTATGCGGCTTCTCCATTTCTCTCCTCCCAGTTGTTTTTCGCCTAGGTAGTCGCCTTCCGATCCGAAAGCCTTACCTTGGAAATGATGAACAGAACGACTCCAGGAAAACTTATCGCGCCAAGCATGTCCTGAGCCAAGTCGAAGGAACGCCAAGGCGCAAACTGACGCTCCGTGTCATTTCGACCCCTTCGACAAAGCTCAGGACAATTTCCAGGAGAAATCCTTGTTTCGAGTAAGGCGAGAAATCTTCTTCTCAGATCCCTCGCATTCGCCCGGGATGACGGGCCGAGGGCACGTCACTTGGCGTCTTTGCGCGAAACACGTTTTTCCGATCTCTTCTTCATCCGAGCATTTCAAATATCTTTGGCTAGCCTTTTTCAGAAACTTCGAAATCGGCAATTCGAAATTCAAAAGGAAACCCTGCTTTGCTCTTCGCTCTCACACCACTCCGTGCAATTGTCCATCACGCCGCTTGTACCATCGCACCTAGATCAGGATCGATTAGACTGTAGCTATATTTTTCTTTGTCGCGACAAATGAGGAATCGTTTGACCGAATCTTGTTCGAGAGCACGTTGAATTTTGTTGCGTTGAGTTAGTGGCAGCTTTTTGAGAAACGTTAACTTGACGGCATGCCGCTCCAAAAGTTTGGCGTAAGAGAGAAACATAATTCGATTGACACGGCTCAGCTTCGCATCAGTCCAGATCGTGACATTGTCACTCAGCTCATAACCCTTTTCCGCCCCCGCCTCTGCTAGCCGGAAGTCTACGTCGAAGATATCTCCCTCGGCGTCGTAAACCATTCGAAACGATTTATGGGAACCAGACGTCAGAGATCGGAAGTCAGCGTTCGGCGGTACGAGGTCAGAACCTCTTTGCTCTTTTCTCTTTGCTCTTCGCATTTAGCTCCCTGCTCCGCGCCTCCTGCTCCTTGCATCTTAACGCTTCGCACTCCGGATGTATATCGATAATGTGTCTCCACCGTTCATCGGTCAAATAAATCCGGCGCCCCTGCGCATCACGAACAACTTCAATCACATCTTTTGCTCGTTAAATAGATGAGGCTACGGTTGTACTGTATACAAATCCAGTACGCCGTTGATTACCAATTGGTGAACTCCTGCTCCGGAGCGAACAATTTCGAAATCCAAAATCGAAATCGAAGTAAGGGGTTTCGCCTGACTTTTCGCCCCAATCGCCTAACCATGTACGCCTTAGCCTCCGGGCGTTCTAGCCTCCTAGCTGTAAGCTGTCGCACTCACATCATCATAAAATAACGAGGACTGCTGCAAAATCTGTGAGCCTTCCCACCGACAACCCCAAGCCGCGGTTCTGACTTCTGACGTCTGATCTCTGATCTTCCGACCTCCGACCTCTACCTGCCGCGCCTTACGGCGCGACGGGAAACCCGGCATAATAGTTAATTAGCCCCAGGTATTCGCGCACGACGGATAAGACAAACCGCCGCTCGCGCCACCAGCGCGACGGGTCGAAGGGGTCGTGACTGGACGCTCGGGCAATTCCCCGCGAGCGACCCTCCGTCACGTGATGCCAGGTGAGACGGGTCCGGCGCGTG
>ORMF010314420.1_pt1 | contig 10667 bp, 7 predicted proteins | sample 1779871 | NCBI WGS metagenome assembly ORMF01 (sample SAMEA104232316, study PRJEB22302) | groundwater metagenome | biome: forest; feature: aquifer; material: groundwater | place: USA | collected 2011-08-07 | depth 5.4 m
CTGGACTCCTCAATGACGATGCCTGGGGTATTCTCGCCCTGCGTGCCGCCGGCGTGTCTGCCGCAGATCCGATCGTGGGCGACTCAGTGGCATTTTTACTCTCGAAGCAGAACGCGGACGGCGGCTGGAGCTACGCTCCAGGGGTGGATTCAGACAGCAACGACACGGCGGCGGTGCTCATGGCGCTCAGTGACGTTGGTAACACATCGGCTGACGTACCAGTCGCTAGCGCGCTTACTTACCTCGCCACACAGCAAGTTGATGGTGGTGGGTTTGTGTACCAGCTGCCTTGCTTTTGGCCGGGGTGCGACGCTTCAGACTCTGCCTCAACATCTTGGGTGGTGTCGGCGCTTGCCAAACTTGGGCTCAATCCCGCCTCTTGGACCAAGGGCAGTGCTACGCCGTTCGACTTTTTGCAGAGCTTGCAAACCGGCGACGGCTCGTTCAAGTGGCAGGCAGCTGACCCGGCCGGTTCGGCCGGTATGACGGCCTACGCCGTGGTGGCGCTCAGTAATGATTGGTACCCCGTGCCGCCGCTACCTGCTGTGCTACCTCCTGCGGCTGACGTAGCACTCACCGAGTCGGTGAGTGCATCTGCCCCACATGAGGGTGATCAGGTTACCTACACCTTGACCGTAACCAACGCTGGTCCGGACCAGGCGACCGGCGTGGCCGTGACCGACCACTTGCCAACAGAGGTAGCTTACGTGTCTGATGACAGCTCCGGCGCGTACAGCGCTGGAACGGGTGTGTGGATAGTTGGCGCTGTAGCTAGCGGGGCTAGCACTACGTTCCACCTCACCGTGGCGGTGAACATCGGCACCGCTGGCAGCACCGTTACCAATGCCACCAGCGTCCAAGCTGATCAAGCTGATGTGGTAGCCAGCAACAACAGCGCCAGCGCGTCCTTCGCTGTAGCTGCTTTGGTTAGTGCTGGTAGCGCTGCTAGTGGTAGTGGAAGCTCGGGTGGAGGATTTATCTGCACCAACCCAGACCCCGCCACACTCGACGTGAGCCTCGTCAGCCATTCTGGCAACACGGTAGTCCTCGGCCTAACCTACCCCAGCACCATCACTGCACTGGCCGTAAGCCGCCAGGCCGACTTGGCCGATGCCAGTTTTGAACCATCCACCTTAACCCATTCCCTAACCGTGGGTGCTAGCGATACCATCATCTACGTCAGATTCCGCAACTCCAGCGGCTGTACTACTGATAAGAGCGTGGCTTTGGGCCAGGTGTTAGGTGCCCAGGCTGAGTCTACCTTGCCACTGGCGGCCGTTTCCCCGATTCAGCCAACCCCGGCCGTGCTTGGCGCCAGTGATGTTGGCTGCCAACTAACGCCTGACGTTTTTCTACACGTCAGCCGTTCAGGTTTTGTACTGGTTGACCTGGGGAGCGCACATGAGCTCTGGTACCTGGACCCCGTAACCCACCAGGCGTCCTGCGCCGAGGGCGAGAGCAGGGTGCTGCCGCTGCTCCGGCGGTACGCCCTAGGCATTACCAATGCCAATGTGGCGCAGGTAGGGGAGGTCGGCACAGCGGGTGCTCCCGGACCGCTGGCCAAACGTTTGGCTGGCCGAATCCTGCTCCAAGTGGAAGAGCACGGTGAGGCGTGGTACGTGGATCCAAGTTCCGGTGCTCGCACCTACCTACCCCCGACCGCTGAAGCATTCATTACCATGCGCGCCCTAGCGCCGCTTATACCAAAACCCTAGCCCCCCACCCTAGGTGAAACATTGAGCCGGTGTTTGGCGTATGATATACTGAGTTCTGCACGCACCGCTATGGACCTTGAAGTAAACCAACCCCCCGGCGCAGACGTTAAGGCGTTACTGGAGGAAAACCTCCGCTACGCTAAAGCCATCTACGCCTCCACCGAGAAAACCCGGCGCTACATTTTCTGGGGTCAGGTGTTCGGTTTTCTTAAGATAGTGCTCATCGTAGCGCCGCTGGTTATTGCTTTTTGGTACCTGAGGCCCATGCTGCAGCAGGCGCTGGCCGCCTACCAGCAGCTCTTGGGCGATTCGGCGGGGACTGCCAGTGGGAACACCAACAGCAGCTTTCTCGACCAGCTCAAAAATTTCAGGAACTAGGCCCAGCTCAAGGTGCGGGGTAGTGTACACTATTACTAACCATTAACGTTCACCATTGCGTATGTTCCTCGAACAATCAACGCCATCCATTTCCCATCACTCGGTAGTACCTAAAGCTGCGCCCAGCGCCTCGGCTGGCTGGCTGGTGTTTACCATTATTATTTCTGTGTTGGCGGGCGGAGTAGGTGGCGCGGCCGCGGTGCTGTGGGGTGGTAGCTGGTTGCAGCAGTTCCCCAGCACCACCATGATGTTTAATCGCCTGGGTGGGAGCGGTAACCAGCGCCTCAGCGTGCAAGAAGAATCGGCCACTACGGAGGTGGTAAAACAGGTCTCGCCGTCGGTGGTCAGCATCATCATCTCCAAAGATTTGTCAAAAATTTCCAACCAGACCGGCCCCAACCCGTTCCCGTTCAACAACATATTTGACCCCAGCTTCCCCTTTAACTTTTTCTTTGGCGGTCAACAGCCCACCCAGCCGCAGCCACCCGCTACCCCTAAGGGCAAGCAGGAAATAGGCGGCGGTACTGGTTTTGTAGTGGATACTGCCAAGGGGCTCATCCTTACCAACCGCCACGTGGTAGCGGACACCGAGGCCTCCTACACCGTGCTGACTAACGACGGCCGGAGGCTGGACGCTTTGGTTGTGGCGCGCGACACGGTGAACGACCTGGCCCTGGTCCAGGTAAAAGACACGAGCCTGCCCGCCCTCACCTTTGGCAACTCGGACGGCGTTACCTTGGGGCAAACGGTCATCGCTATCGGCAATGCCCTGGGCGAGTACCGCAATACCATTACCAAGGGAGTCATCTCCGGCATCGGTCGCAACGTGGTAGCCGGCGACAACCAGGGCTCTTCGGAATCCCTCGAGGGTGTGTTCCAGACTGACGCTGCCATAAACCCCGGCAATTCAGGTGGCCCGCTGGTGGCGCTCTCCGGCCAGGTCATCGGCATCAACACGGCCGTGAGCCAGCAGGGCCAGCTCATCGGTTTTGCCATTCCGGCCAACGAGGCCAAGCGTACCCTGGCCTCGTACCAGAAGAACGGGCGCATCGTGCGGCCGTACCTGGGTATTCGCTACGTGCTGGTAACGCCGGAGGTTTCCCGCGCTAACAAGCTCGACGTTACCTACGGCGCGCTCATCACGCGTGGTCAAACCCAGAGCGACCTAGGCGTAGTGTCCGGCAGCCCAGCGGATAAGGCGGGATTAGTGGAGAACGACATCATTTTAGAAGTAGAGGGGCAGCCGGTGGATACCGAGCACTCGCTCGTGAACCTGTTGGCGCGCTTTGTGCCTGGCGACACGGTTAGGCTCAAGGTGTACCACAAGGGCGTAACCAAGCAGGTGTCGGTTAAGCTTGAGGAGTTTAAGGAGACTAAGTAATCAGGCTGTTTAAGAACACTCCGCTGGATCTCAAATTTACCTTTATGAGAAATAAAGATAGTAGTCCAAATACACAGTATGATTAGGGATAAATTTTAGTAAAGGTTAAGAGCTTTTGATATATTTATATGAGTATACCAATCGTTCAGATCCTTATTACCGGCCTGTTTAGGTGGCTCGGCCGCGACCACTGCCTAGCCCGCTGTACCACCACGCTCATTCAGTCGGCGGGCGTGAATATGGTGGTGGACCCGGGTAACGCCCGTACGGCGCGGAACGTTCTAGCCGCGCTCAAGCGCCGGAAATTGGCGCCTCGCGATATTCACTACGTTATCGACACACACTACCACCCCGACCACCTGGGCGCTAATTTTCTTTTTCCGCAGGCGTGTGTGGTAGATGGCGAGTCTTTAAACCAGGGTGACGAGTTTATTTTTTACAATACTAAAAAACCCCTTGTGCTCGCGCCCGGTGTCAGCGTGGTGCCAACGCCTGGCCATACTGCCAGCTGTTGTTCGGTGCTGGTGGAAACAGCGCGCGGGACCGTGGCCGTGGTGGGGGATCTGTTTTGGCGCGACCAAGCGGGCAAGCTCGGCTGGGCCGAGTACCCACTCAAGCTCAAGTTGAGTCAGCGGAAAATTTTAAAACAAGCCAATTACGTGGTGCCAGGTCACGCCCGAATGTTTCGGGTCAAACACTCGGTGCACTAACCGACGAGGCGTACAAAATTGGGCCGAGTTCTTTTTTCTTCCGCCATTATTCCAATATTCCACAGAACATTAGAATATGAATCCTACGTAGCTGTGGTGCAGAGCGTACGGCGAAGCTCTATTTCGAATGCCCACTCTCGTGATCTATTCTAATGTTCCCAAGAACATTGGAATAAGGTATATTAACGATATATGTTGAACTATCGGGCGCTGGAACGCCTAGTGCGAGGCTATTCTAATCATCGCCGTATTGAAATCATGGTACTACTGAGCCATAGTCCGGCCCTGAGCGTTTTTGACGTGGCCGATAGGCTACACATCAATTTTCGTACAGCCTCAGAGCACTTGCGCCGCCTCCATGGGGCCGGTTTGCTTACCAAGCGTAGTCGAGGCGCCGCGGTCGAGCATACGCTCACCGACCAAGGCAAAGCTACTCTAAAGTTCCTAGGAACATTGGAATAAGGTTTTTACGTAACCCATTGCGTACCGGCGACGGTGGGGCTGTGGTTTTTGCCATAACAAAACCACCCCCCAACAGTAGGGGTGGGTTTTTCCGTAACCGCTCTACTGCCTGACCACCACTGACACGCGCACCTCGAGTGCCGTGAGCGTGACGCCCGCTGTGCTGCTCACCACCGTTACCGATTGTTCGGGCGCGAGATCAGCGAGCTTTATGGTTTGGGTAGTTTGCGTGAGCTTAGGCGTGCCGCCCCCGGCGGGCATGGCCACCGTGGTGGTTGTGCGCGTGAGCTTGGTTGCGGCCGTGACCTTGACCGTGTAGAGCTTGGACTGCTCGCCCAAGGCCCCACTCGAGGTGTTCATGGTGCGGCTAGTAACGCGCACGGTAAACCCGCTGGGTGTTACCTCGGCCACGGTCCCGCTCACAATGGTTTTGTTGCCTACCGCCACCTCCTCGGCGTTCAGGGCCACCGGTTGGGTGGCAGGAGGGGTGCCGCTGGTGCTGGGCGCGGGGTTGGTACTAGGTACGGGTGTAACCGGCGCACCAGCTGGGCTGGCACTGGGGGTGCTCCGCACCCGACCCAGGGTATAGCCCACGCCGGCTGCCAGCACCAAAACCACCGCCACTACCAGGCTTACGGGCAGGCGCCGGGGTGGCGCCGCCGGCGCTGGTGCCGGGCTCAGGGGCTCTGCCGGCTGCGGGGGTAGGAGTGGGGTAGTATCCATAGGGTAGCTATATTGTCCTTAAGCTCAATTTATGCTATAATTAAGTATAGATACTATTTCCCGTTTGTGCAAAAGTGAATTGTAGTAGAACCCTCGGTATTTGAGAGCCCAAGTCTACACAGCCTCCTCTTAGGCAAGCCCCTTCGCACTGACATGTCTCGTCGTTTTATCACCGCCCTCCTCCTAGCCCTACCGTTTATAGCGGTAGGCGTGGTGGCGTACGCCGATTGGCAAAACCCGCCCCTCTGTCAGGCCGGCCAAACCTGCCCGCCCGACAACAACCTGCCCGGGCCGGTGTGGCTCTTAGACCCCAGCGACGCCCGTCCGGCGCAAGCCGGCAAGCTCAACCTCAGCGGGACAGCGTTTTCCGGCAGCGTTTCCACCGGCTTGGTGAGCGCCACGCCCGCGAACGGTGACGCCGTTTTTGGTTCCACTAGTACGCCTACCTACGCCGCTATTCACGGCTTCTCGCTCAATGACCCGGCCTGGGGCCCCAATTGGGCTGGCGCGTGGGCCGGGTATTTTGATGGGAAGCTGTTTGCTAAAGAGGTTTGCATTGGCCCCGGCCCGAACACCTGTAGTATGGTGGCGTCTAACAGCCTGTGGACTCTGGCCGCCGACGGCCACACTATTTATAAAACTGACCTCACCGGCAAGGTCGGCATCGGTACCGCTACTCCGAGTGAAAATTTGGAGGTTACGAGTGCTGGCCGATCGATTCTTTCTCTGCGCGGCGACCCCACAGCCAACTGGGTAGGCACGGTACTGCGCGATACCACGGGAGCGGAAAAGTGGTTTGTGGGCAGCAACGGCGGCAACCTGCTGCTGCGGCGCAACGCCACGACGAACGACGTAGTTGTTACCAGCGGCGGCAACGTCGGCATTGGCACCACCAGTCCAGGGGGCACGTTAAGTGTTAATAGCACTTACACTGGTACCAGTCGAACCGGGAACCTTTTTATAACCAGCGCCAACAATACGAATCAGAAACTGTACGTTGGCATCAACAGTAACGGCGGCGCCATAACTGGTGATTACGCGAGCATAGAGTACGTGCAAGAGACCCAGCACTGGGGCCCCCTGGTTCTGCAAGCCGACGGCGGCAGCGTCGGCATCGGCACCACGAGTCCAGTAGAAAAGCTCGACGCGGCGGGCAGTTTTCGGCTAGCAGGATCTTATGGCACATTAATGCGTAGTGGCACGTTTGGTAGTAATACCATGGACACCAATGGCGATGGTGTGCAAGAGGGTGCTACTAATGATAAATGGATCAAGTTCGGCGAGTTGACCTTAAGTACCCCCTGGGGCCCAGCCGGCGTGTTTATTGATTTATATCCAACCAATGCCTGCTGCGGTGATGCGCGCCAGCAGGTATCGGTGCAAGTGCGTAATGATTCAGCTGATCTCGAACTCTGGTCGATGGATATTTCCTTATTAACTTTGATTGATGGTCAACAAGCCCAGGTTAAGGATGTAAAATTAGTGCGCAAGACCGGGAGCGCCGGCCTCAATAATGTGATGGCTATTTGGATTCAAATGAAATCTACCTGGTTGAGTACCGTACCTATTACCGTGCAGTACTACGGTACTGCTAGCCTTAACCTAACTAACCAAACGCCCTACGCCAGTATCACCGACGCTGGTACCCAGTATAGCGTCACCACCACCACTGGCGGCGGGGGTGGTGGCTACTGGACGTTGGCCGCCGACGGTCACACTATTTATAAAACCGATACCACAGGCTCAGTCGGCATCGGCACCATCGCGCCAAATGCAAAACTAAGCGTAACAACTACCGGCACGGAACTTGGCGGCACGGCTGCCAGCGCAGCACTAAGAATAATGGCTGGTGCTTTGGGCGCTACCTCTGGTAATACACTGAAGTTAGCCAGTTTTGGTTTTACGTCTGGTAATAACACCAGCCTCGGCGTAGAGGCTCTGAGAACAGCGGCCGGGGCCGACTGGACAACCACAGCCATTGGGTTGAAGTTTGACGTGGATAACACTTCATCAGTCAATGGTGCGCAAATTTGGCTTGCCAACAGTGGCAACGTCGGTGTCGGCGTCACCGCGCCCCAGTCCAGCTTGGACGTGGGCGGCACCAACCCCGCCGTCACCTTCCGCGGCTGGTCGCCCGGTACGGTTACCGTGTCATCGTTCACTGCTACGCCTTCCAGCGGTACCGCACCCCTCAACGGTGTTAGTTTGACAGCTACCGTAGGGGGCACGGCTACCGGCACCATTCAATACCAGTTTGACTGTACGAACGACGGGATCTTTGAGCTTGATACCACCTCGGGTGCTACCCCCTATACTGCCAGTTCTCTTTGCAACTATGCTAGCTCCGGTACCTACACCGCCAGTGTTACGGTAACCCGTAACAGTACCCAAGCAACTGGGACTGCTACCATTACCGTGAGCGCACCCGTCACTGTAGCCTTGTCAGCTGTCCCCAGTACAAAAGCAGCAGCACCCCTTACCAGCACGCTTACTGCCACGGTAGGCGGCAGCGCCACGGGCAACATTCGCTACCAGTTCTATTGCCGCGCTGCTGACGTTACGCCGATTAAAGATGAAACCATAGCTTCCACCACCGATACCGCGGTGTGCACCTATAGCAGCAACGGCAGCTTTACCCCCAGGGTCACGGTCACGCGCGGCGGTAATCCACCGGTGACCAATACCACGAGCATCTGCGTGGGCCCCAGTTGCTTCTAAGGTTAAAGGTATGAACACTCAGTCCCGTCGCTTTTTCTACCAGTTGGCCGCCGCACTGCCTATGGCGCTCGCCATTAGCTTTGGGCTTTCCTTGTGGCAAACGGGCGGCGTGTTGCTTTCGGGCTCGTCGGATAATTCTAGATTCTATTTTCTAGATTCTAGATTCTTTACTGCCAGTGGCTTTATTCCCGTAGCTCAGGCGGCCGGCTGTAACACCGCAGTTAATCCTGCCGACCCAACAGGCGCCAACGGCGCCATCTACTACAACAGTTGCGCCGGCCTGTTCCGTATGTTCAGTGGCGCCACCGACGCCGTCCCTGCTGGCGGTACCTGGAAAGATTTGAACTTTGTAAACTACTGGGCGCAGGGCAGCGGGCAGGACATTTACAACGTGGCTATGGGCGGCGGCAACGTCTACGTCGGTAAGGGGTTGCTGGCTGGAGCCACCACGGTAGGTACGACTAGCAACAATGCCAATAAATTACTGGCAGGCCCCCCGATTCAGAATGTTATTTATGGTTTAGCTTTAAGCAGCAGTGACCCGGGCACCAACTTGCTCTTACTCCAATCTGCTAGTGGTACCTCGGGCGCTAGCTACACCGACCGTTTCGCGGTGCGGGTGGATGGCACGGTGCAGGTGGGAGTCGGCGGTAAGCTGGTGCTGGGGAGTAAAGCCAACCCCGACCCCACGGGCTCAAACGGCGCCCTGTACTACAACACCAGCACCAACAAGTTCCGCTGCTACCAAGGTGGCAGCTGGCAGGATTGCATAGCCAGCGGTGCCAGCAGCACGTACTGGAACTACAAAACCCCTGGCGACGCTACCTCGAACCTCGTTAACCAAAACAGCTACAATAACCAATCCGGCTACCCCGGCGTGGTAGAGGTTAACGACACGCTGTACGTTTTAAATACCCTGTACGTTAAAAATGTACCCCGCGCTGGCGGGCCGTGGACCAGCGACATTCAAACCGCTTCGCCACCCCCACCAACCCCTACTGACCTCGGGTGCCAAGACGGCAGCGGCAACGCCACGGCTAACTGCGCGCTGAACGAGCTCTTTATTACCCCGAGTGGCGGGGTGAAGGTGGCCATGGGCTTAGGCGGCATGCTCATGGTTTCCACAGCCCCCAATCAGTGGGTCAAACTATTCTCAGTGCCTGCCGCTCCCCATACGTTCCAGAGTTTGTGGGTGAAAGACAGTGCAACGATATACGCCATTGATAAGGAAGATGTAGATGGTCACGGGCTTGTGCGGTTTAGCGGCGGCGCCTGGACCGATACCTGCGCCGTTGGTTGCTCCAACACCAATGCGCTAACGTTTGCATACTCGCATGTTTGGAGCTATGCGGGCCAGAATATGGTGTACTTCACGAGCTCTAATAAGTATATACATTACTATGATGGCGGCTGGGGTACAATTACACTTAGCTTAGGCACCCTAACTGATATTCCTGCTCTGATTAGCGGTGATAGCACGAACAGAATTTTCGTTGCCAGCAATTTCGCCACCGTGGGCGTTGTCGTAAAACATCTTGCCCAAGTCGGCCTAGTTCCCCCTGCAACTTCGAATGCCAATAAAATTTCAGACATAAGCATTTCAGCTGTGGCCGCACTTGATCCGACGGTGCTGGCCGTGGATTACAACGGCAGCTGCGGCGTGCACTGCGTGGTGTTGCTCGGGCGGTACGACACCAACCAGCCTGGTACCAAAACCAGCATCATGATAGGCGACGGCAACACCACCTGGAATACCTACGTTCCCGTTGCTGCTGGTGGTAATGGCCTTAAGGCTGCTAATGACAACGCCCCCCAACCTGACTACAACGACGGTAACACGGCATGGAACAGCGCCTGGGTGGGGAAGAACGGCAGCCAGATTATTTTGAGCGGCACAAGAGGAACTTGCCCTGGCGCCTCGTGCGTGAACATTGTGCTGTACTCAGCCGACGCCGGCATTACCTGGGGGCGCAGCAGCCCCGACAACGACGGTTCGCCGTGCACTGAGGTCGCCTGCCCGGCCTACGCTGTCTCTGGCACCACCACCTCGTTCTACGCCGCGCAGTTTTACAATCGTATTTTCTCCAAAACCGTCTCGATTGGCGGAGCCTCAGGCGGCTTTCTACAAGTCGCTGGCGATGCGCAGGTTGATACTAATATTTGGGGAGGGACGGCAGGGGTGGCTGGTAGTGCGCCTTCTCAGAATATTAAAATCACCCCCCCTCTAAATGGAGATAAATACTGTCCATCTGGTGAGTATATTGTCGGACTTAATTTTGCTTCAGGTGGTATTAGTGGCATTTACTGCCAGAGATTATAACCCTCAGAGGTAACTGGCTTGAAAATAAAAAAGCCCGACTGGGAATGGTCGAGCTTTTGTAGGCAAGCATTGCTGGCACCATCAGATGGAAAAACTATTTCCTCCGCAGCTCCTTTACCTTAAGATTATTGGCGAAATCAAGGGCCGCTTTGACGTTAGAGACGTGAATTTTGCTATTAGCAAATTCACCTGCATGACCAGATGAAAATTTTCGAACCATAACGGACTTACCTGCCGCTTTGAGTGCGCGCACAAAGTGA
>ORMF010070951.1_pt1 | contig 10666 bp, 9 predicted proteins | sample 1779871 | NCBI WGS metagenome assembly ORMF01 (sample SAMEA104232316, study PRJEB22302) | groundwater metagenome | biome: forest; feature: aquifer; material: groundwater | place: USA | collected 2011-08-07 | depth 5.4 m
CCTGCAGCATCTCTTCGGCAACCAATTGATCCGTGCCTTTGATCGTCGCTACGCCGATCTTCTTGCCTTTGAGCTGCTGCACGTCCTTGATCTCGGGCCGCACCATGACGTAGTAAGGGCCTTTTTTGATGTGGACGAAGACCAGCTTCATGGGAAATCCCTGAAGCACGCCGCGAAAGGTGCTGGTGAACGGCGTGGCGAAGGAGACATCGCCGTTAACCACCGCGGTGGCGCCGAGGCGGGGATTCATCTGAATGATCTCGACGTCTAAATTTTCCGCTTTGAAGAATCCTTTTTGCAGCGCCATGTATTGCGGCAAAGCCGAGCTGCTCCGGCTGGCGTAGGCGATGCGCACCTTGGGCGGCGCCTCGGCAGCGATGGCTGCGCTCGTCACGCCGAACATGAATAGAAAAATAAAATTCATCGCGCGCTGAATCGCCATACCACACTTCCTTATTGAATGCCCAGTTCCTTCTGCGCTTCTCGTAATAATGTGTAGTCCACCAAGCGCTCGGGCGGAAAGTCGACGTTCTTGCCCACCGCCGTGCCCAGCGTTTCGATCATATTTCGCAAACCTTTGTCGGTGGCCAAGCCATTTTCGCTCATGGCCGGCAACAGCGACGCGTAAACTTTGTCGGCCACCGCTTCTTGCAGCTTGTAATCCTTGGCGATGAAACGCACGGTGTCGGCGCGATTTTTTAAAGTGAATTGTAAACCGCGCAACGTGCCGCGCAGCAACCGTTTGATCAGGTCGCGCTTATTCTTCAAAGTCGCGTCGGAAACCGTAAAACCGCTCTGGGGAAATTCCAAAAAATCACCCGTGTAAGCGAGCACGCGCAGCCCCATCTGCTCGGCGTAGATATTGAACGGCGGCGACAGCGTGGTCGCGTCCATGGAGCCGGCTTTGAGTCCCTGCAAGCGCGTCGCCGTCGAACCGGCGACGATGCGTTTGATATCTTTGTCCGGGTCGAGCTTGCCGCTCTGGGCGTAAACCTTCATCGCCAGGTCGGTGTCGCTGCCGAAGGAGCTGATGCCGATGATTTTGCCGCGCAGATCGGCGGCGCTGCGAATCTCAGGTTTGGCGACGACATAAAAAGTCGGCTTCTTGAACAACCATATCACCGTGCGCACCGGCACGTTCTGGCTCGCGATCGCGCGCGACGCCGTGCCGACGCAGCCGCTGGCTTGCAAGTCGCCGGTGAGCAACGCCGTCACCGCGACATCGCACTTGGTATTGAGCAATTTGACGTCGAGCCCCAACTCGCGAAAAAAGCCGCGCTCGATGGCCAGATCGAAGTGAAAAAAATTCAAGCTCTTGCCGGGATTGCCGATGAAAACTTCCTGGCCAGCTGCGACGGCAGCGAAGCGGCAACTGAGCGCGATTAGCACTGCTGCCAGCAGCGTATTAAGCTTCATACTTCTTCTACAGCGCATAAAACGCGCGCGGATTGTCGTAAAGAATTTTTTGTTTGAGCGGCGCCGGGATGTCGCTGCGCACATTGATCGCGTTGACGAACTGATCTTCCCTCGACGGGTCGCTGTGAGGATAGTCCGAACCGATGAGCAGATGGTCGTCGCCCATGCATTTGGCGATGTACGGAATATCTTCGTCAGCTTCGCAGGCGATGAACAAACGGTACTCGCGAAACAATTCGGCGCTCGAAGCGTATTTAAACTTGTCTTTTAACAATCGGCGAATGATGTGCATCAAGAACGGCGCCCAGCCCGCCGCCGCTTCGATGAAACCGAAGCGCAGAGCGGGAAACTGCTCGGGAATCCGATTGGCGACTAAATCGCGAAACGCCAATAGCGGCATCACCCGAGTGTGGCCGAAGGTATGGTTGCGCGCCAGTTCGAACATCTCCAAGATCTGCTTGACGCCGCAGCCGGTGTGCACGCAAATCGACAGATTATGTTTTTGCGCCTCTTCATAGACGGGAAAGAGATACGGATTGTCGAGCGTGTATTCGCCCTCTATGCCGCGAAAGAAAATCCCCACCGCGCCGTTCTGTTTGGCAAAGCGGATTTCATCCAGCGCCACGTTCATAGTCTGAAACGGCAACACCGCCACCCACTTCAGGCGCTCCGCCGCCTGGGCGCAGGCCTGGGCGAGAAAGCGATTGTAGGCGCGGCACAGCGCGACTTCCAGTTCTTTATCCTTGGTGTTGTAAACTAGAAACAGCGTCGGGTAGACGACCTGCAATGCGGTATTGAGCTTGTCCATGTCCGCCAGACGGCCCGTGATGTCGGTCATCTCGCGGGTCGCCGGCGTCGAGTCTTTGCGGCCGACTTGGACTTGCTGCTCCGAAGGCGTCACCAACGCGAAGCTGCCCTTGCCCGCGGGCTTGGGATAGATCTCGCCGTCGATCAGCCAGAAAGCGTTGCGGTTGCCGTACCAAGTGTCTTCCGGCACCGACAACATGATCGGCCGGCGCGGCTGCATCGCACCATCCATCAATGCCCACATCGCCGCGCCCTCTGAGATATGCGTATCCGCGTCAATAATTCCTTTCATCGCGTACCTCCTCGACCGTGCCGCTGGAGCATTCGGTTGCCATAAACCAGAACTGAATCCTCATCTCATTTCGGCAAAAAGTCATGTTCGATGGAAAAATAGATGAACGCACCGATATTATCGGTGCGGCGATTCAAGCCGATGGGTGTCGCGATTCCGGTGACGATCTGCAATTTCTCTTCGTTGACAATCGCGGTTCGAAAACCCGGTGATATCGTCGATCGGAAAAACCGCTCGCGTTTGCCGGCATCATTGAAATCTTGATCGAAGTTTCCGACCCATTCCAACATCAATTGAAAGCGTGGTAAGAGCGCATAGATCGCGCTACCCCCGACATTGTACGCCACCAGAGACTTTTTCGTCGAAAAGCCATTGGCGTCCGCCGGCGCTTTGACCTGCGGCGAGTAAGTCAGGCCGCTATTAAAGTGAAGCGCGACCCGGTCGGTCACTTTCTTGCTAAACGGTAGACTCCACTGATAGCCGACTACATTGTTACCGGTGCCTGTTTTCCGATTGCCAGTAGGGAGAATCAAACTAAAACGCGGCGCGAAAGCCGGCTTTACATCTCCTTCTTCGAGAGCCTGATATCGGTAATTGAGCAACATATCGCCTACCCCCGACACGACCGCGCCGTTGTCGGAAAGGTGAAACGAAGGGATCGTGTAGGAAAACTGGTGGTCCTGCGAAAACACCGGCCACTCTTGCGTGAAGCTGAAATTCCAACCGTGGGTAGGTCCCGATTTTGTGTAAATAGCATTCCAGATATGCTGCACCACGCCGGCTTCTTGGTTGTAAGCCTCCTCGATCAGAAAACTATTGTCTTCAATCACATCGATCGGCCGCTCCGCCGCCGATGTAAATCCGCGCAGCCCACACAGTGCCATCGCCGCCAATAAACCTCGAATGATTAATTTTCTGCCCATCAAGCCGCTCCTATCAATCAAACTTTATTGAAAATACCTCAAATCGACCAATTGTTGAACCGTGAGACCTCTGGCCTTAGGGTTTTCTTTGGCGGCGGCATCGAGCACGGTTTCCATGCCTTTGAGAGTCGGCTTGCCGTCATCCGGAGTAGCACGTAGCGAACCGTCATAGACGACCTCGCCCATCTGGCGGTCGGGCAGTTTGCTGAGCGCGACAATCTTGCCGACCGCCTCGCTGCGATGGCTTTTGTAGTAACGCACCGACTCGACGTAGGCGCGCAGGAACGCCCGCACGGTTTGCGGTTGGCCGTCTAAATAGTCGTCCCGCGCGACAAAATTCACATGGGGAAACTCGATGCCCTTTTCAACGAAGTCGAGCAGCACGCCGTAACCCATTTTTTGCGCCACCACGGCTTCTTCGGGGCTCAGTACCGTCGCCGCAATCGCCGCCGACTTCATCGCCGCCAAGCGCGCCTGGGAGCCGCCCACTTGCAGGATCTGCACATCGCTCGCCGGCAACGCGAATTGATTCAGCGCCAAACGCACGACGTAATCGGTGTTGCTGCCGAAACGGCTGATGCCGATCTTTTTACCCTTGAGTTGTTCCGCACTGCGAATGCCGCCGACGGCGACGAAGGTGTAGGGCAAAAGGTTGATCACGCCGCCGATGATTTTGATTTTCGCGCCTTGGAGAACGGCATTCACCACCGGCGGCCCGCCGGTCATCAGCAGATCGAGGCTCTTGCCGATCAACGCTTGCAGCGACAACGAACCGCCGGGAATGAAAATCATTTCCAAAGATAAATTGTGCTTCTTAAAAATCCCGACATCCTGTCCGACATAAAGCGGCGCCACACCGCCAAAACCATTGAACGCGATGCGCACTGTGGTCGACTGGGCCAATACTTCGCAATGTGCCAACGAGAGTATCGCCGCAAATGAAAAGACGACAACTACTTTGTGTGCAATCGTCCTATTTGGCAATCTCACAGCTGCTCCTCCGAATTTCTTCCCCATCGACGGGGGAAGATTGAGATGGGGGCGATGGTTAAACTTGGCAAATGCTTCGGCACATGCTCGGAGCTAATTCCACAACGAAATCCCCATGCGCAGCTTGCCATGCTCCAAATCGTCCAACGCTTCGTTGATCTGCTCGTAGCGATAGCTCTTGGTGATTAAATTTTTCAATTCGATGCGCCCCTGCTGCGCCATCTGAAACACTTCATCGACGTCGTTGGCCTGGCGGCTCGACACGCCGGTGATGGTGATCTCTTTGGTAACGAAGTTGCCGCTGCTGATGGTGAACGGACCGCTGCCCAGGCCGCCGATGATCGTCGCCGTGCCGCCTGGCCGGGTCGCCTGGATAATCTGATCGGAAGTTTTGCCGTTGCCGATCGCTTCGAAAGACTTATCGACGCCGCCGGCGGTGAGTTTGATCACCGCCTTCACCGGATCTTCGACGCCGGCGTTGATGGTATGCGTCGCGCCGAAACTTTTCGCCGCGGTCAACTTATCTTCGGCAATATCGACGGCGATGATCGGGTAGGCGCCGAAGCATTTGAGGAATTGAATCGTTTTGAGCCCGATTCCGCCGCAGCCGATCACCAGCGCCGATTCGTTGGGCTCTAGTTTGCCGCGATGCTTCACCGCGTTATACGCCGTGGTCACCCGGCAGCCGACCACGCTCGCCTCTTCCATGGAAATGCCGTCAGGAATTTTAAACGTCATGTACGCCGGCACCGAAACATACTGGGCGAAGCCGCCGACGTTCCAACGGGTCACCACCGTGCCATCTTGCTTTTTTAGATTGGGCGGCGCCGGCCGGCGCTCGCAGAGATTTTCATGGGCACTCAAGCAATAACGGCAGCGGCCGCATTTGTAGCGCATGCCGACGATCACCCGGTCGCCGGCTTTGAAATCTTTGCACTGCGCGCCAATCTGCTCGACAGTGCCGGCCACCTCATGACCGAGGATCGTCGGCGGCGTAAAACGATTGCGCCCCTCGATGACTTTCAAGTCGGTGTGACACACGCCGCAGGAAGCGACTTTGATCAACACGTCTTCATCGTGCACGTCCGGCATTTCGAGATCTTCGATCTTAAGCGGCTGGCGCGCTTCGTAGAGAATCGCAGCTTTCATGGAAGTTCCTTTCTGCACGCAGAATAAAAAGGGCAACCACAGGGGGTTGCCCCTACAAGAACGATTTCTGCTTTACTTACGCCAGGCCGACGGCAAGCGTCAAGGGATTTGGCGGAGCTTCACTCGAAATTACGGATGGCCGGGTCAGAAGAATTATTTGAGGAAAAACTCGTAACCGGTTTGGACGACTTGAATTGAACGGTTTGAACGAGCCTCATTTGATTTACCGCGGATACAACTCTTTGATAAACCCATCCTTCGCCAACTGCTCCAGCGGCGCGGGATCGTAGAAGCGGCGCGCGTCGGCGCCTTTGGCTTTGGGATTGCGCTCGGCCAAGTCTTCCATCACCGCTTCCATTTCCGGCAGTGTGACAGTCGGAACGTTGCGGATGTAGCCGAGCACGTAACTCTTGAACGCGCTCATGAGTAACTTCGTGTCGGTGTTGCGCGTGTACTTGCCGAGCACGCGCACGGTGAAGTCGGGATTGGCCTTGGCGTACTTGATCCCTTCGAGCGTCGCCTTGAGAAAGCGATTGAGCGTTTGCGGCCGGTTTCTAATGAACGAATCGGTGGTCACCAGCGCGGTGCCGGGATAACGAAACTTTACTTCGCTCAAATTCATCAGCTCTCGGTATCCCAACTCCTTGGCCTTCTCCAATGTCGGCGATGAAATCAAGCCGCCTTTGATCACGCCCTGCTGCATGAACAGCAAAATCTCCGGCACACCGCCGGTTTGAATCATCTTGATGTCTCTATTCGCATCGAGACCGAATTCAGCCACGGCTTTGCGCAAACCTAGATCGGTGAGCGAGCCGAAGCGACTGACGCCGAACGTCTTTCCCTTTAAATCTTGCGCCGTGGCGATATCGGGAGTCGTCACCAGACTCATGGGAATCACGTTGATGGTGGTCGCGATGGTAATCGCATCCGAGCCCGACAAGCGCGACAACGCCGCCGCAGCTCCCGAACCTTGCACGATATGCGCGTCGCCAGAGAGCAAGGTCGTGATCGCCTGGGCACCGGCAACGTAAATTACGTTGACGTCGAGGCCGTATTTTTTATAGATCCCCGCCTCCTGGGGCACCCAGGTTGTGATTGAAGTGGCGGCGATGGACGAGTAACAGACGTTGAGCTTTTCCAGCTCCGCTTGCGCCGCCTGAGCGCTGTCCGCCATCGAGCAACTCAAGGAAAGCCATAACCACGTCCATGCGATTGAGAGTTTACCGAGTTTCATCGAACCCCACCTCCGGAACGCGCACGTGAAAAGATCGTCCATCGTCGCTGAACTTAGAGAAGGGGGTTCGGCAAGTCAAGCAAGCTTTTTCGATCGCATTGAGTTGATGGATTGGCTGTGATATTTCCCGGCGAGTCAATGCTCGCGAACGAAGCCAATCGAATGAATGAAACGATCGAAAATGTCGGCGTGATCGGACTTGGCGTGATGGGTTTCGACATTGCCTTTCTCTACGCGATGAATGGCTTTCGCACCCTCGTCTACGACGCCGCGCAGTCCGCCATTGATTCCCTCGATCAACGGCGCGAGCAAACCATCGATCGCTTGCAGAAACGCAACCGGATTTCCTTGAGCCAAATCGAACATTTGCGCGCCCTACTGATCCCTGCCGCCGATCTCGCCGCCATGGCGCAATGCGACCTGATCACCGAAGCGGTATCGGAAAACGCCAAGACCAAGCTTGCCGTCTATGGAACCCTGCGCGATGCGGGCTTCGCCGGCATGCTCACGACCAACACATCGTCGGTGACGCGCGTGTCTTTATTGACTGATGGAATTGTCGACGGCAAAAAATTCGCCCTCACTCACTTTTTCAATCCCGTGCTCTACACCCAGATGGTCGACGTCGTCACCGGCGATATGGACGCAGCGAACCGAGAACGGATCTTGGCATTCTTGAAAACCCTCGGCCGCGATCCGGTAGCGGTCCAAGACATCTCCGGCTTCGTGTCCAATGGAATTCTGATGATCTACGCCGTGATGGCCGTGCGCCTACTTGAATGCGGCGCGCGCATCGACCAAGTCGACCAGGCGGCGAAGGAATTGAAGCTGCTGCCGCCGTTCATCAGCTTCGACAGCTGGAAGCCGTCGATTGTCGAAGATGTCACGCGCATCATGGCGGAATTGCGCGGCGATGCTTTCCTGCGCTCATCGCCGCTGCTAAGCCGGCTCGCCACGGACAACCCAAGATTCTACGTCGATCAGAAGCCCAATCCGAACATTTATGAATTGGCCGATGCTCACGGTAAATCTCTCGACAACGAAAACGTCAAGCGCGCGCTCATGACTTCGATGTTGGTCGCCGCCGCGCGCGTCGCCGAGCTCGGTGAAGCTCCCGCCACCGTCGACTGGGTCGCCACCGAGGGCGTCAAGATGCCGCAACCGCCATTGCAACAGATCGATGCCGCCGGCGCAGCGGCGCTGCGCCAAGAGTTGGAAAAAACCAATCGCATGCTCGGTCGGAAGCCGTTGGCGATTCCAGTAATTCTCGCCGCAATGGCCGACGGCAGGAAAACGTTTTACCCAGGCGGCGGACAATAAGCGACCATTTATGAAAGCCCTCGACGTCCACGTTCACCCGAGCACCCGCGGCCTTGACCATCACGCCTGCGGCTATTTCAAAAGAAACTTGAGCGACATCCCGCAAACCGCGGCGAGTTTCGCGCAATTATATAAAAAACACGATGTGCAGGCGTTGCTGATCGGCTGGCATCCGTCCACCGTCACCGAGGGTTCGCGCAACAGCAACGAGCACGCGCTCGATCTTGTTGCCAGCTATCCCGACACGTTTCCGGGAATTCTCGCCGCCCTCGACACCAACGCCGAGGACTTGGCCGGCGTCGCGCGCTACGCCGAAGAGCTGGTGAAAAATCCGCGGGTCAAAGGCTTCAAGTTCCATCCGCCCGATCAGGGCTTTTATCCCAACGACAAAAAATACTACGACATCTGGGAAATCCTTCAGGCGAGCAACAAGCCGGCGTTATTTCACGTCGGCTTCACCGTGTTAGGAGCGAACACCGACGGCGGCAGCGGCATTGCGCTTGACTACGGCCGGCCGATCCATCTCGATACGCTGGCGCGGGATTTTCCGAGAATGAAAATCATCGCCGCCCATCCCGGCTGGCCCTGGGAGCAAGAGTTGATCGGCGTGGTGACTCACAAAAAAAACCTGCACGTCGATATGTCCGGCTACCTCGCCGAGCAGCTGCCGGAGATTTTTCAGAAAGCGGTCGGCGGCCGGCTCCAAGACAAAGCGCTGTTCGGCACCGACTTTCCTTATGTCGATTTGGAAAAGGCGCTCATCAGCTTCGATAAAATGAATTTCAAGCAACCGGCGAAGGACAAACTTTTATTTGCGAATGCACAAGCGTTGTTCGAGCTATAATCAAGAGAATTTAAAAAAATTCCCGGTCCGATCGCTGTCATTCCCTCGCCCGCTTGCGGGAGAGGGCGAGGGTGAGGGTTCTTCCTAGAGGCGACCTGCCGGTCGCCCCTACCCGTCCTCATCCTAACCTTCTCCCACTGGGAGAAGGAACAGAACAGGAACCAGCTATGCCGATCCTCACTAAACATAAACTGCGATGGATATTGATCGCTTCCGCGGTTTTCGTTGTTTGGGTTCCGCTTTTTGGAAGCGCCGCCGAACTCAGCCGCATCCGCGTCGGCTATCCCTCGCCCAGCGCTAGTTTTGCGCCGCTGTTCGTCGCCAAGGAAGCGGGGCTGTTCGAGAAATACGGCTTGAGCGCCGAACTGCTTTATCTTCAAGGCGTACAGATCACCCAAGTGCACGTCGCCAAGCAAGTTGACTTCACTGTCACCGGCTCGCCGTTGCCGCTGCAAGCCGCCGTGGAAGGCGCCGACCTACTACTCGCCGCAAGCTCCATCGACAAATTCATCTATAAGCTGATCACCCTGCCGACGGTGGCCGGTGCCGCCGACTTGAAAGGCAAAACCATCGGCATCACGCGTTTTGGCTCCTTGCCGGACGTGGCGATTCGTCTGCTGCTCAATAAGTGGAACATCAATCCGGATAAAGACGTAAAGTTGCTCCAAGTCGGCCGGATGTCCGACATGGTAATCGCCTTGGCGGCAAAACGCATCGACGCCGGCGTCATCTCCGACCCGACCTCGTTTCAGGCGGAAAAATTAGGCATGAAGCGGCTACTCGACATGGCCGATAGCGAATTCGAATTTGCCAACGTCGCCGTGGTCGTCAGTCGCGCGCAGGTAAAATCCCAGCGAGACGTGGCGCTGCGCTTTCTCAAAGCCTACGTCGAGGGCACACGGCGTTTTCTCGCCGACCGCGACCTCGGCATCAAGGCCTTGCGTAAGTACGCCGGCAGCGACGACCCCGAAATCCTCGGCAAAACCTACGATCTATTTGCCACGAAATATATTAAGCGGAATCCGACGCTCTCGCTCAAAGGCGTGGACAGCGCCTTGGCGATGATCGCCGAGCGCAATCCCAAAGCCAAGAACCGCCGCGCCGAGGAGTTCGTCGATCTGAGCCTGATGGCGGAGTTGGAAAAGATCGGCTTCATGCGTTAAGCAGTCCACTAGCGTTTGCGGAGGCCAGACATGAAAAAATTACTGCGCGCCAATCTGTGGATTATTTTTCTTCTTAGCCCGCTACTCGCGTCGAGCAGCACGGCCGCGACCCTGGCGCGCTTGCGCATCGGTTATCCTTCGCCCAGCGCCGCGTTCTATCCACTGTTCGCCACCAAAGAAGCCGGCTTGTTAGAAAAATATGGCTTCGACAGCGAAATGGTCTACGTTCAAGGTGTCCAGCTCGTACAAGTTCACGTTTCGGGCCAGCTCGATCTCGCCACGGTTTCCTCGGTTGTCTATCTGCAAGCTTCCGTGGAAGGCGCGGACTTGATTCAAGTCGCCAGCTCCATCGACAACCAAATCATGAAACTGATGGTGCACCAGAGCATCGCCAAACCGCTGGATCTCAAAGGCAAGACGCTCGCGGTCACGCGCTTCGGCTCGCTGACGGATTTGTTGGTGCGGCCAGCGCTGAAAAATTGGGGCTTGGAAGCGCAGAAAGATGTGAAGCTAATTCAGATCGGCCGA
>ORMF011032124.1_pt1 | contig 10666 bp, 18 predicted proteins | sample 1779871 | NCBI WGS metagenome assembly ORMF01 (sample SAMEA104232316, study PRJEB22302) | groundwater metagenome | biome: forest; feature: aquifer; material: groundwater | place: USA | collected 2011-08-07 | depth 5.4 m
AATTGGTGACTTAGAACATATTGCAAATTCTCAAGCAATTCTTATTGGAGATGTTATTTATTCCTGGCTTACAGATCTGTTTTTTGAAAATAAAAATCTTAAAAATCTTGAAATTACAAAACAATATTTTTATAAAATGATCGATGAGGTAATTATGGGACAAATAATTGATGTGGATTTGGTAGGAAGAGATAATCCAAGTCTAGATTTAATAGAGGAAAAAACCAGACTTAAAACATCAAGATATAGTTTTGTAAGACCAATGCAAATTGGAGCTGTACTTGCAAACCCAAATTACGGTCAAGATGATTTGTTTGAAGCTTTGGGAACATACTTAGGAATGGCTTTTCAGATACAGGATGATCTTTTAGATATTGTTGGAAATCAAGATAAAACGCAAAAAACTCCACTCTTAGACATTGCCCAGCACCAACATACCTTTTTTACCAATTACGTAATACAAAATGGAACAAAAAATCAAAAAGAGTTTTTAAGTGAAGTTTTTGGGAAAAACATAATGGGAAAAGAAGATGAAATAAGAAATATGTTTTTAGAATCCGGCGCTATAGATGCGGGAAAGAAAATTATTGACCAAAATTTTAATGAGGCAAAAAAAATGATTGGAAATTCCCTTATTGAAATTAAATACAAAGAAAAAATGCTAGAACTTATAGAACTAATACAGCAAAGGCAAAGTTAGACTTATAAAGTAAATCTTACATCTACTCCAGCTCTTTCTCGTTGTCGATAATATCTATTTATGGAAAATCCTTCAGGAAAAAGCGGAGCAGATAAACCATCTGATCTAAAATCTCTTAACGCCGATTGTATTAAACCCATATCTCTTGCTGCTAATACAAACTCCTTAGCAATTCCCCTTATATCCCCTACCTGTAATAACTCATTAATAGGTATCCACCCACCAAAACCTACCTCTGCTGCATTAATAGGGGTAAAAGGTGTTGACGTAGAACCATCATAAACCAATGCAGATAACCCGACGACATTTCCGCTACAGAGAGTAAAACCTAAGCCACTTCTTACAAGAAAAAGATTTGTTCTTACTTGATCCAAAGTTTCATCATCGAACATTTCCGCAAGTCCTCCTCTTATGTTATCAACACGGCCTTCTCCGACTTTTCTTGTTTCTATTGGAATTGATCTTTGACCTGCAGTTCTTTTAGATGATGGTTTGGATTTTTTCTCTATTACAACTGCTACTTTAGGATTTACATCCCTTTCTCCGCCTGCATCTGGGTCAAAATGCACAACAATAATTGCCTCTCCAATACCTGCACCTTGAAGAACTTCCTCTGCAATCCCGGTATCTTTTTGGTCTAAAGATCTTTCTAACATATTATTTAATTAACGTTCCTTTTACGTTTTTATCTAAAAGAGCTTTTGATAATTCTCTTTTTAGTTTCCCATTTATTAAAATGCTTTCTATTCCCTTAGAAGCCATTTCCAAGGAATCTTCAATTTTATGCAACATTCCTCCTGTAACATCATTTGTAGTTAATTTAAAAATAAATTGCTTAACATTTGGCCAGTTTTTTTTGGTAATTAAGGGGACTGTTTTCTTATTTTGGTCATATACCCCATTAGTTTCGCCTACTTGAATTATTCTTTTTATTTTAAAACCGTTACTTTTGAGATAAACTGCAATTTTACTTAAAACAGTTTCGCCTGAAAAAATTGTGCTTTTCCAGCTTTTGTCCCAGATAACATCTCCGAAAACTACAGGTATTAGTCCTTGTTTAAGTACTTCTTCTAATGGTTTAAGAAATAAAGCTTCAGTTTTACCTGATTTTGCAAGCATCATGCTCATAGGACGCAAGGAGACAACCGGTAATCCTTGTTTTATTAAGATTTCCATTACGATCTGATTAATTGTTATTGCATCAAATGCCACTTTGGCAATTCCTTTTACATTTTTGTATCCTTTTTTGCCACCAAATTTTACGGCTGATGTATGACCAAAACTACCACTTCCATGTGCCAGAATGATTGGTTCCCTTGAAGATTTAAGTTCTCTTGCAAGACGCGCTATAACTGATTTTCTTGCGAAATAAGGAATCTTTTTGTTCGTAATAATTGATCCTCCTAATTTCACTAAAACAACATCTTTCATAATTTTATATTTATTAAGCTAGGACTATGATTATATGGGTTTTTGCATTATAATATATCTTATAGTTAAAAGCAAACCATCATGAATAGTTATTATAAGCAAAAACAAATTATAGCTAGGGTTGATAAAAAAGGGAATGTTATTGGTAGGGTTGAAAAATGGGAAGCTCACAGGAAAGGCATACTCCATAAAGCATTAACCGTTGCTTTAATTTATAAAGACTATTATATTATTCAACACAGAAAACATGTTGCTTTTGATGGAGTATTTGATATAACATCATCCTCTCACCAACTCTATATTAATGGTAAATTGCAAACTACACTTGAAGCAACATATGAATGCCTTGAAAGAGAATGGAGAATAACAAAAAAAGACCTTTTATATGCACCTAAAAATTTAGGAGCTGTTTACTACAAAGCAAAAGATAAAAAAAGCATTTTTACAGAACACGAAGTCTGTGAAATATTAGTTAGTAAAGTAAAAAAACTGCCTACTCCAAACTTTGATTTTGCGTATGGTTTTTCTTTAGTTAAAAAACAGGAATTGTTAAATAAAAAATCAAGGTTATTTGAAAATCTAGCTCCTTGGGTTATTGAAACAATTAAGCAGAAGATGTTATAGAGGATTACCTCTTTGGAGACTGTCTCTTTCTTCTTGCTTTTCCACCCATTCCAACTTTCCTTCGCTCTCTAACTCTTGCGTCTCTTGTAAGCAAACCCTGTTTTTTAAGTATTTGTCTATTTTTAGGATCCATACTTGCAAGGGCTCTTGAAAGCGCATGGATAAATGCTTCAAGTTGTCCTGTTTGTCCTCCACCATCTACTTTTACAGATAAAATATATTTTCCCAAATTATTTGTAATTTTAAGAGGCTCTTCAAATCTTACTTTTGCAACAATTCCTTTAAAATAATCTAGTGCCCTTTTACCATTGACAACTACGTCGCCTTTTTTAAGCTTTTCTTCACCAATTACTAAATCCGGATTTGAATTGGTATAAAGCCTAAGTCTTGCGACTGATTCTTTTCTTCTTCCTATTGTAAATATAAAATCTTTTTTAGTATCTTTTACCATATTTATTCTTTATTAAATTTATCTTTAAAAGTATGTTCTTCTTCCCCAAAAACACGTAATCTTGATAACATTTTATCTTTAAGCCTGTTTTGAGGAAGCATTCCGGAAACTGCATGGATTATAACATCTTCCGGTTTTCTTTGTCTTAAATCTCCTAAAGTTTCTGATTTAAAGCCGCCTGGGTAACCTGAGTGTCTGTAATATTTTTTAAGCTTTTCTTTATTACCTGTTACTTTAAAATCTTTCGCATTAATAACCACAACAAAATCTCCCATATCCAAATTTCTTACAAAATTTGGTTTATTTTTTCCCATAAGAAGTAAGGCTATATCCGATGCAACTCTTCCTAGTATTTTTCCTTTAAGATCGACAAGATGCCAATCTCTTTTTACTTCGCTAATTTTTGTTGATTTTGTTTGTTTCATATTATTTAGATTTCTTTGTTGCCTTTTTTACAGCTTTCAAAGCTTTCGGTTTTGCCTTAACAGTTTTTGCTTTTGTTTTAGAAGTTGTCTTTACGGTTTTTTTCTCTTTCTTTACTTTAACTGGCTTTTGGTATGGAACGTCACTTTTCTCAACCCATTCCAAAATTACCATTTTAGCTTCGTCTCCAACTCTTCCTCCAAGTTTAATAATTCTTGTATAACCGCCATTTCTATCTTTAAATCTTGGCGCAACGTTTGAGATAAATTTATCTAAGGCGATATGCGAAAGACTTCCGTGGATTTTTTGCATTGAAGCATTTGTTCCTTTCTTGGCATGCGTTACCATTTTATCAATTTCTGGTTTTATTGCTTTAGCTTTTGCTTCAGTTGTTCTTATACTTTCTTTTAAAACCAACGAAGTCATAAGGCTTTTAAATAAAGCCTTTCTTTCATTTGTATCTCTTTTTAATTTTTTACCAAATATACTTTTTTTCATAAAACTAAAAAAATCTTAAATCTCAAACCTTTAGTTTCGCTTTTGAGATTTAAGACTTTGAGATTTAACAAAAAATTAGCTTTGTAAGCTAATTCCTTTTTCTTTTAACTTTTCTTCTATTGCGCTAATTGATTTTCCACCCATGTTTCTCATTGAAATTAATTCTTTTCTTGGAGTATCAAGTAATTGTCCAATTGTTTCAATTCCGCCGTTTCTTAAACTGTTATATATTCTTGTTGGAAGATCTAACTCATCAATTGTTAATTTTAACACGCCTTCTGCAATTCCAGGATGAGTACTAACAGATTCAGTTGCAGCAACTTCTTTTGGTTGATAAACTTGGGAAAAATATGCTGATAAAATTCTTGCTGCTTCATCTAATGCTTCTCTTGGTTTAACAACTCCATTTGTCCAGATTTTAAGTGTTAATTTATCCAAGTTTGTTTGTCTTCCAACACGGGTTGCTGAAACTTCTGGAGTAACCCTTCTTACTGGAGTAAAGATTGAGTCAATTGGCATAACTCCAAGTGTCCCAATTTTTCTTTCTTCTGCGAGTACATATCCCATTCCTTTCTCAACTGTTAATTCCATATCAAGTTTTGCTTTTTTATCACTTAGGTAGCCTAGATAATGATCTTTATTTACTACTTCTACATCTTCTGGGAGTTCTAAATCTTTTGCGGTAATTTCTTTTGGTCCTTTTACTGAAAGCTTAACCGTGCTTTGTTCTTTGGAGTCTAAAAGTCTTAAATTAAGACCTTTAATGTTTAGTAAAAAATCTACAATATTTTCTTTAAGACCAGGGACAGTTGAAAACTTATGTTTTGCGCCACTAATTTTTACTGAAGTAACAGCTGCTCCTGGAATTGAAACTAATAAAATTCTTCTTAAAGCCTGACCCAATGTATGACCGTAACCTGACTCTAAGGGCTCAATTACAAACTCCCCGTATTCTGCAGTTACTTTTTCTTCTTTAATTTTGAACGTTGGCTCAACCATAAGGTATTATTTTACCATTATCTGGAATAATATTCAATAATTAACTGTAAATCAAACGGAACTTGTAAATCTTCCTTTTTTGGCATTCTTTTAAGTTTTCCTGACATTCCTTTTTTTTCAAGGTATGGCAATACTTCCACTTCTTCTTTAAATAACTCAAGTACTCTTGGATTGGTTTGAGTTTTGGTAGATAAAGAAATAATATCGTTAGTTTTTGCTTGATATGAAGGAATTGTAAGCTTTACTCCATTTACCAAAATGTGCCCATGAGAAACAAATTGCCTTGCCATGTACCTTGTCTTTGCAAAACCCAATCTATAAACTAAATTATCAAGTCTAGTTTCAAGCATTGAAATAATTAATTCTTTCGTGTCTCCTTTTTGTTTTCTTACTGTTTGAACAACTCTTTTAAATTGTTTCTCAAGCAAACCATACGTTGTTTTTGCTTTTTGTTTTTCTCTTAGCTGTAGTCCATATTCAGAAAGCCTTCTCTTTCTTTTTTTACCATGAACTCCAGGAGGAGTATTAAGTCTTCTCATTAAACTTTGAGAAGATTTATCTAAAAGATTTACTCCTTCTTTTCTAGCTAGTCTGTGTTTTGGTCCTGTATATCTTGCCATTATATTCTCCTCTTTTTCTCTGCCCTTGGCCCGTTATGAGGCATGGGTGTTACATCTGCAATTTGCGATATTGAAAGCCCTGCTGATTTTATAGCTCGAAGCGCTGCGTCTCTTCCGGATCCAGGTCCTTTAATAAAAACATCTACGGATTTAAGTCCTTTTTCTATTGCTTTTTTTGCAGCCTGTTCCATGGCTGTTGTTGCGGCAAAGGGGGTGGATTTTCTTGTTCCTTTAAATCCTGCTGATCCTGCACTTGCCCAAGAAATTGTTTGTCCTTTATCGTTTGTGATTGTAATTAAGGTATTATTGAATGTTGCAGAAACATACACGTTTCCGCGTTCTGTTACTTTTAGAGTGCTTTTTTTAACTTTAGTTTTTTGTGTTGATACTTTTGTTGCCATATTATTTAGTTGCTTCAGTTGTTATTCCCATTTTTACTGCTTCTTCTTTCTTAATTGCTCCAATTGTTACTCTCTTTCCTCTTTTAGTTCTAGCATTTGATTTTGTTCGCTGACCCCTTACTGGTAGATTTTTTGAATGTCTTATTCCTCTGTAGCTTCCTACTTCTTTTAATCTTTTGATATTGTTTTGAATCTCTACTTTTAAATCTCCTTCAATCTTATATGCCTCTAAGATCTTTTGGATTCTTTTTTGTTCGTCTTCAGATAAAGCTTTAATTCTTATAGCTCCATCTACTTGTGCTTTCTTTAAAATATCAACAACATTTTTTCTGCCAATTCCATAAAGATAAGACAAACCAATGTCTACTCTTTTTTCATCTGGTAAATTTACTCCTGAAACACGCATAATTTAACCTTGCCTCTGCTTATGTCTTGGATTTTCACAAACAACTCTAAGCACGCCTCCTCTTTTTATGATCTTACATTTTGCACATCTTGGTTTAATACTTGCTTGTACTTTCATTATTTTAACCTAAAAGTAATTCTCCCTTTTTCCTTGTCATATGGCGTCATTTCTACTCTAACTCGATCACCTGGTAAGATCTTAATAAAATGCATTCTCATTTTGCCTGATAAATGACAGAGAACCGTATGTCCATTATCAAGCTCAACTCTAAACAAAGTATTTGGTAGTGATTCTTTAACTACTCCTTCTACTTCCATTGATCCCTGATGAGCCATAAAATATAAATCCTAAATCCATTTGTATTTGGAATTTAGAATTTTGTAGAGTAATTATAGCAAAACCACTCATAAACCGCAAGCTCATTTAGTAAGAATTAGTGGTCCTTTTGAGACTATAGCAACTGTTCTCTCAAATAGTCCTCCCAAACTTCCATCTTGAGTCCTTAGTGTCCATCCGTCTTTATCTAGTTTTAGATCTGGTTTTCCCATGTTATATATAACCTCAACCGCAATAACCATGCCTTCTTTTAATATTGGTGTCTCTTCTATTGATCCTATTAAAAATCCAGGAACTTCAGGCTCTTCATGAAGGTCTCTGCCTACTCCGTGTCCTACAAGAGTTTCTACGACACTGTAGCTATTATCTTCAACAATTGTCTGAATTGTTTTAGAAATATGTCCTACATGATTTCCTATTTTCATCTCTCCTATAGCTTCTTCTAACGCAATTTTTCCTACTTTTAAAAACTTATCTTTTTTGCTGTCATTATTTTCCCCAACTATTACAGTTTCTGACATATCAGTATGAAGGCCTTTATAAAAAACTCCACAGTCTATTCCGATAACGTCACCGTCTTTTAATTTATAATCAGTTGGTATTCCATGAACAACAACGTCATTGGTTGAAAGGCAAACTGTATATTTATATCCATCCACTTTTTTAAAACCCGGTTCTGCGCCTTTTTCAATTATTAATTTTTGTGCCAATTTATCAATCTCAATTTCCGAAACCCCCGGTCTTACAAAAGAAACCAATTCCCACATAGTTTCGGATAAAATCTGTCCGCCTTTTTTCATTATTTCTAACTCCTTTGGGGTTTTAATATTGATCATTAAATTAAATATGAAGCTTTTCTACTATTTCTTTATGAATATCTTCAATCGTCTGCTCGCCATCAACTTCCAAAAGTAATCTTTTTTCTTTGTAATAATCTAAAACCGGCTCTGTAAATTTATGAAAGATTTCAATTCTTTTTCTAATTGCCATAAGAGTTTCATCTTCTCTAATTTCTTCTCTTCCTGAAATTCTCCACAAAGCTTCCTTATCTGAGATTTTAAGAAGAATTACTTTATTTATATCTTGATTAAACTTTTGGGCCTGAGCTAAAGTCCTTGGAAACCCATCTAGTACATATCCATCTTTATATTCAGGACGAGTTAAATATTCCTCTACAATTTTTAGGGTTTTTTCATCAGGAATCAAAAAACCAGCGTTCATTAAAACCTTTATTTGCTTACCAAGAGGAGTATCTTGTTTTGATAATATTCTAAAAATATGTCCCGTGGAAAGGTATGGTACTTGAAGTTTTTTACCTAAGATTTTTCCCTGCGTTGATTTACCACTGCCTTGTATTCCAATTATGATTATTTTCATTTAGCGTATCCTTCGTAATTTCTCATAACCAATTGCGCCTCAATTGCTTTAATTGTTTCTAGTACAACTGATACTACGATAAGAATTCCTGTGCCGCCAAGTGCCAGATTTTGAATATTACTAAAAATTCTTGCAACTTCCGGCAAAATTGCGATAAGACCAAGGAAAAGTGCACCTGCTAAAGTAATTCTTGTTAAGATATAGTTTAAGTAGTGCGCTGTTGGAGTACCTGGTCTAATTCCTGGAATAAAACCTCCGTACTTTTGAATTTCCTCTGCAATTTTTTTGGGATTGAATACAACCGCTGTATAAAAGTAAGTAAAACCAACGACTAAGATAAAGTAAACTGCGTTATATAAGAGTCCTGTTGGGCTAAACCAAACAGTAATTGCCGTGCCGATGTTATGTAATATTTGGTTTGGCGATACAGCCAAATAATTTGCGAAAAGAGATGGCATAAGCACTAATGATACTGCAAAAATAATTGGTATAACTCCTGCTTGATTAAGCCTTAAAGGCAAATGCGTAGACTGTCCTCCATACATCTTATTTCCCCTTACCCTTTTTGCATAGTAAACGGTTATCTGTCTCGTTGCTTCGTTAACAATAACAATTGAGGCAATAACTGCAATTCCCATTGCGACAAAGATTGCGATATTGAAAAAGTTTTGAGCATTAATTGTCGTTGCTGTTTGAGTAAAAAGTATGGGGAGCCTTGAAACTATTCCCGCAAAGATTAAAAGCGAGATTCCATTTCCCACACCTTTTTCAGTAATAAGCTCTCCAAGCCAGACCATAAGCATAGTTCCTGCTGTCATTGTTAAAATTAGAGAAATTAAACCAAGTATTGAAAGATTATCTATAATTCCCTGGCTTCTTAAAAGAGCATACATTCCAATTGCCTGAAGCGCTGCTAAGGGTACTGTTAGCATTCTCGTGTATTGATTAATTTTTTGACGACCCGCTTCCCCCTCTTTTTGCAAAGCCTCAAGTTTTGGGAAAATCATTGTTAAAAGCTGTAAGATAATTGAGGCGTTGATATATGGGTTAAGACCCAGTGCCATTACTGAAAAGTTAGCTAAAGTTCCACCTGAGAATACGTCTAAAAGTGCAAGGAATTGATTTTGGGAAAAAAGAGATTGAAGGGCGCTAGTGTTTACTCCGGAAACTGGTATGTGAGCAAAAATTCTGGTTACAAGAAAAATAAAACCTGTAAACAATATTTTTTTTCTGACATCAGGTGAGTTGATGCTATTTCTAAAAATGGCTAATATTCTTTCCATCTATTTATTATTCTACACTACCGCCGGCTTTTTTGATCTTATCTGCTGCCCTTTTGGATATTGGTAACTTTATTGTATATGCTTTAGTTAACTTTCCATCACCTAATATCTTAACTCCGTACTCACTTGCATCTTTTTCACTAACTATTTTTGCACTAACTAATGCTTTAATATCTACAACTGATCCTGCCTTTAAAAGCTCCAAAGCTTTAATGTTGACAATAACAGGTGTATTTTTATACGAATGGTTTCTATCTTTTCCGCGTCTGAAAGGAAGTCTTTTGATAAGTGACAATGCTCCACCCTCAAAACTTAAAGATACTTTATTTCTTGCTTTTTGTCCTTTAGTGCCCCTGCCTGCCGTTTTAACACGACCAGATCCATGACCTTGTCCAAGCCTTCTTTTTCCCTTTGTTTTTATTTTAGTTAAACTATGTAGATTCATTTTTTATTCTCCTTCCTTCTCTGACCCTCTCTTTTATATCTTTGGGAAAGTCTTTTTAAAGCTTCAATTGTTGCATAAACATTACTTGCCTGATTATCTGTTCCTAAAACCTTTGAAGATATATTGGAAATTCCAGCTAAAGACACAACACTTCTTACTGCTCCACCTGCGATAACACCGCTTCCAGTTGGTGCTGGTTTTAATAATACTTTTGCTGCTCCTAATTTAATATAGAATTCAAAAGGAATTGTACCATTTATAATTGGAATTTCAATTGCGTGTTTTCTGGCAAGTGTTGAGCCTTTTTTAATTGCCATAGATACATCTCCCGCTTTTCCAAGACCCACTCCAACTTTACCCTGTTTATTACCAACTACCATAAGAACTGAAAATCCAATCTTGTTTCCTCCTTTGGTCTTTTTGGAAACTCTGTTGACTTGGACTATTTGTTCTTCAAATCCATCCTGATTTTTTTGATTGTAATCCAGTTGTTTTAATGCTCTATCCATTTAGAATTTAAGACCCCCTTCCCTTGCGCCGTCTGCAATTTTTTTCACTCTTCCGTGATATTTATATGAACCTCTATCAAATATAGCTTCTGTTATTTTTTTGCTAAGAACTTTCTTAGCCAGTAATTTTCCAAGCTCAAAAGCTCTGTCAGTTTTTTTAACT
>ORMF011725603.1_pt1 | contig 10665 bp, 10 predicted proteins | sample 1779871 | NCBI WGS metagenome assembly ORMF01 (sample SAMEA104232316, study PRJEB22302) | groundwater metagenome | biome: forest; feature: aquifer; material: groundwater | place: USA | collected 2011-08-07 | depth 5.4 m
AGGATCGTCTTTTGATGAAGAAGTTTGTTTGGAACCGGATGAACAAGAAGTGAAACGGCGAATTTTGTTCGATTAGTTAACGGAGGTCCTTGTGTCTGCAAACGAAAAAAACAAAGAGTATCAAAAAAAACGTAATTTACTTTATTTTGCCGGAATTCTCTTAACCTCGGTCATTCTATATGGAGCCATTGGTTTGGGTTTAACGTTTTGGTTTTACGATTGGGCGCAATCCTTAAACCAGTCACCGTATGGGATTGTATTTTTATATTTTCTTTTCTTCTCACTTTATTCACTTGTTTTGTCTTTTCCGATGTCTGTTTATTCCGGTTTTATTTTAGAACATCAGTATCAATTATCCAATCAAACTTTCTTTTCCTGGTTGTGGGAATGGCTGAAGAAACAAATTTTAGGATTTGTCATTTCCACACCGCTCGTTTTGTTGCTTTATATTTTAATTTGGAATTTTCAAACGTCGTGGTGGTTTTTGGGTTGGGTGGGATACGCTATTTTTAGTTTGGTTCTGGGCAAACTGTTTCCAGTCGTTATCGTTCCGCTTTTTTATAAATACAGTCCCATTCAAGATCAGGTTTTGAAGGCACGTATTGAAGCTCTGGCCAATCGTTTTGATTTGAAAATTCGAAATATTTCTTCCCTCAATTTAAGCAAAACCACCAAGAAAGTCAACGCTGCATTCACCGGGTTTGGAAAAACCAAACGCGTGATTTTGGGCGATACACTTCTGGAATCTTTTAATCACGATGAAATCGAAACGGTCTTGGCCCATGAATTGGGCCACTGCAAAAATCATGATATTTGGAAACAATTTATATTCGGTGCAATTCTTTCATTGGCCGGGTTCTGGCTTGCCTATCAGCTCTTAAACGGACTTTCTACCCAGCTGGGTTATGAGGGAGCCGGGGACGTGCGGTCGTTTCCGCTATTTTCGCTTATTTTCTTTGTATTTGGTTTGATTATGAGCCCGGCGGGAAATACGTTTTCCCGGTATGCAGAAAATAAAGCCGATCAATTTGCTTTGGAAGCCACGAAGAACAAGTCTTCCTTTATTTCTGCCATGCAGAAACTCAGCGATATGAATTTAGCCGATCCAAATCCGAATCCACTCATCGAGTTTCTCTTATATGATCATCCTTCCATTGGTAAGCGCATTCGGATGGCAGAGCAATACCGCTTGTAGCCCAAATCACTCATGAAGAGAAAAATTTCATTTTTATTGATTTTTATTTTACTTATTTCCATTTCTGTTTTTGCCGACAATCCAGAGCTGGCTTCTCTGATTGAAAAAGGGGAAACCTTAATCAAACAAGGTTCCTATCCGGCTGGAATCGCAGTTTTGGAAACCGTTTTGACCAAAGATCCCAAGAACACCAAAGTTCTCAGCGCCTTGCTTGCAGCCTGCGACAGCTACAGTCAGAAATTAATGTCTGAGAATAATTTTGATCTCGCGCAAAAATACATTAAAAAAATGGATGACGTGATTCAAAAAATTGAATCTCAACCGGAAAGTGAATTCTCAAGCAGCGAGTTAAAATCACAATCCAGAGTAAAACGGGAAATCGCACGCGCCCACGCATTCATGCTCAATCCCAAAGAACACAGTTCTGATCTGGTTTCACTCAATGCCGGTCGTGAGCGTTACAATGAAGCGGTTCAATATTTCAATCAACGCCAATATGATGTTGCTGAAAGTTTGCTCAAAGAGTCCATCGAGCTGGACCCATCCAATTCCTATGCCCATGAATTACTCGGTGAAATTGCAAATCTGACTCAGCGGCTGGACGAAGCCGAGCGCCATTACAAACAAGCTTTTTTAATTAATCCCGATCCAGCTTTGCGGGCGAAGTATGAAAAATTAATGAGAGAAAAAACGATCGATAAAAATCAGCAACAATATGAAGATGAGCATTTCATTATTCGGTACCGACGAAGTGAAACCATCGAAGGTTCCGAGATCAGAGAATTCTTAAGAGGTGCTTACCGAACCATTTCTCAGGATATGGGGCATTATCCGCCGTATAAAATTTCGGTGGCTTTATATGACCGCGAGGAATATCAAAAATTAATGGGTTCTGTACCGCATTGGTCCGGCGCTTTGTTTGACGGAAAAATCAGAATTCCAGTTTACCAGAATTCTCCTAAAGGGACTTTGAATTTATACGACACTCAAGAGCTGAAGAAATTGATTCACCATGAATTGACCCATGCTTTTGTTTTGGATTTAAGTCAAACCAAATGCCCGGTTTGGCTGAATGAAGGTTTGGCCCAATATTTTGAAGATAAAATTAAACCCATTGATCTTGCGATTCTCATCAACGCAGTCCAGACGAAGACATTACTCAGCATCGATGAATTAATGTTTCAGGATATTTCGAAAATCACCTCTCATGGGAAAGCCATGCTTTATTATATAGAATCTTTTTCGCTTGTTTCCTATGTTTTGAAACAAAACCGAATGTATAATCTGAAAAAATTGCTACAGGAATTGGGCAAGGGCACCGCTTTTGCGGAAGCATTTGAAAAATCATTCGGACGCACGTTTCAGGATATGGCTGCAAATTGGCAAGGAGAATTAGAAGCGAAATACGCCAAAAAGGCATGATTTCGATGTAAGTAGTTAGTATCAGAGGCTTTATTTGGTTAAGATTAACTGTTTACAGACCGCCCTTTTTCATCTAAAATCAGCACCTCACGAGGTCATAAAATGAGTCGATATGCAGTATTGGCAATAGGTTCCCATCAGTATCAGGTAGAAGAAAATGCTGTTCTGGAAGTCCAAAGACTTCCTTCTGCCGGAGCTGAAGCAAAAGAAGTGAAGCTGGATCAAGTTTTGATCTTCAATGACAACGGAAAAGTTCGATTTGGTCAGCCCTTCCTTCCAAAAGCTTCTGTGACGTGTGAAATTTTAGGAGAAGTGAGATTGCCAAAAGTAATCTCCTTTAAATTTAAACGTCGTAAAGGTTATAAACGCAAAAAAGGACACCGCCAAACGGTGGTTCGATTGCGTGTGAAAAGTATTCAAGCGGGGTAATTGAGTAATGGCACATACAAAAAGTCAGGGCAGTACAACAAATGGTCGTGATTCAAATCCGCAGATGCTTGGCGTCAAAGCCTACGGTGGACAATTTGTTCAGACTGGTTCTATTATCATCAGACAAAGAGGGACAAATTTCAAAGCCGGTCGTTACGTCAGACGCGCTTCGGATGACACTCTTTTTGCTCTTTGTGATGGCATTGTGCAGTTTAAGTCCAATCGAACTGTTTATTTAGTCCCAAGCAATTAATCTCATCACGCTAATTAAAAGCTGAGGAGGGTCTAAACACCCGACTCAGCTTTTTTATTTCACCCTAAGATTGTCATTCCCGCATGTTTTAAGCGGGAATCCAGAATATGGATCCCCAATAAAGACATTCGGGGATGACAGAAAAGAAAAGACAACATATATATTATGTTTATAGATAAGGTTACAATTACGGTGCGCTCCGGAGCCGGCGGTAGAGGATGCGAAAGTTACCAGATGCGTCCGGACCGAAAATATATTCCCAACGGTGGAGACGGCGGAGACGGCGGAGATATCATTTTGCGAGCGGATCCTCAAACCGGCAGTCTCGATGATCTGAAATCAAAACGCATTTTTGAAGCTGAACGCGGGGAACATGGTTTGGGAAGCAATCAATACGGTCGAAAAGGAAAGGATTGTATCATTAAAGTACCTTGCGGGACGACGATTCATAATAAAACCGAAAATCTATTGATTCGCGATTTGATTTATGCGGGCGATGAAGTCATTGTTTTAAAAGGTGGAAGGAGAGGATATGGAAATCACGCCCGACGGCCTGCAACGCCCGGGGAAGAAGCTAAAGAGCTTGAACTTCTTTTATCTTTTAAAATAATTGCCGATATTTTCCTTGTCGGTATTCCCAATTCAGGAAAGACCACATTGCTGAAACTGCTCACCCATGCAGGAGTTCACGAAACGGAATATCCGTTTGCAACGAAAGCTCCGCAGGCAGGGACCTATCAAAGCCATGATGCTCAACTCAGTTTGTGCGAACTTCCATCCATTTATCAAGCCTCGGGTGAGGGGCGCGGTTTGGGAACCCATTCTTTGAAACATTTAGAACGCGCCAAATTAATTTTTTTAATGCTTGATCCCAAAAGTGATTTTGCACCAAATTTGAAAGAAGGATATCAAATTTTGATTGAAACCATCCGGGAATTTAATCCGGACTTTCTGAAAATTCCGAGATTTATTGTAGTCAATAAAGCAGATCTTTTATCGAAGGCGGAGCAGGAGAAAAAATATTTTCCGGCCAAGGAAAAGGCTTATTATATTTCAGCAACAGAAAATCTAGGCATCGATCGTTTAATGAAAGATGCTCAAAAAATTGTAGGAGCGCGTTCGTGAGGCATCAAATTAATCAAGGAAAACGCTGGGTCATTAAAATCGGAACCAGTTCTCTAACGACCGCAGACGGCCGTTTCTCGGCCCAAAATCTGGAAAATCTGGTCTCGCAAGTGATTACGCTGCTCCGCCAAAAAATCCAAGTGATCTTGGTTAGCTCAGGTGCGATTGCATTGGGCATGGATACGCTGAACCGAACCAAGCGGCCGGTTTTGCTTCCGGATCTTCAAGCGTGCGCAGCGATTGGCCAGGGGAAATTAATGAAAGCCTATGAAGAAGCTTTTTCACGGTTTGGATATCATACCGCTCAAATTTTGCTGACTCAGGATGGACTTCAAGACCGAATACGGTATGTGAATGCCAAGAAAACCATTCAAGCGCTTTTAAAAATGGGAGCCGTTCCGGTGGTCAATGAAAATGATACGGTGGCCACTGAAGAAATTCGGTTTGGGGATAATGATGTTTTGGCTTCGCAAGTGGCTAATTTGGTGGAAGCCAACCTTCTGATTTTTTTAAGTGATATCGACGGCCTTTATTTAAAAGACAAAACGATTATTCGTCAGATTCAGACCGAAGAAGAATTAAAAGAGTACGCGGCCCATATTCACCCGAAGCGCAGTGAAAAAACGGTGGGCGGAATGAAAACCAAATTAGCGGCCGCTCATGCAGCGATGCGCTCAGGCATTCCCATTGTTTTGGCCAACGGACGGGATGAGCGGGTGATTGAGCGGATTTTAAAAGGCGAAGAAGTAGGTTCCTTATTTTTTCCTTTGAATAAAAAAGCAAGTGCCCTTAAGAGATGGCTGACTCATTCTGCTTCCACCCAAGGAACTATTTTTCTCGACGCCGGTGCTTGCCACGCGCTGGTAGAAGGAAAGAAAAGTTTGCTGGCCATTGGCGTTTCGAAGTGTAGTGGAAATTTTAAATTGGGGGATGCGGTTGAAGTAGCAGATCAAAATGGCGACATCTTTGCCCGGGGCTTAGTAAATTATTCTCGCGATGAAGTGATGAAAATTAAAGGAAGCAAAGCCAATGAAATCGATTCTCTTCTAGGTTACAAAAGAAGTGATGAAGTTATTCATCGAAACAATTTGGTATTTTTAAAATGAGCTTAAAATCAAAATTGATCAAACTGACTGAAGACGTAAAGCGGGCTTCGCAAAGCGTCGCCGAACTATCTTCTAATCAGAAGAAACAAGTCCTCGCACGAATCGCCAGCCGGCTTAAAAATGAATCCAGAAAAATTATTCGCGCCAATGACAAGGATTTGAGAACCGCCCAACAGATGAAACTTTCGGACGCGATGATGGACCGGTTGATGCTGAATGCCGGAAGAATCAATCATATGGCAGAGGCCGTTGTCCAAGTCGCAAAATTAAAAGATCCAGTGGGGGAAGTTCTGAGGAGCTGGAAGCGGCCGAACGGGCTTCAGATTTCCAAAGTGACCGTTCCACTCGGTGTCATTTTAATTATTTATGAATCACGTCCCAATGTGACTTCCGAATGCGCTTCACTGTGTTTTAAAAGCGGGAATGCCGTTTTGCTTCGCGGCGGGCGAGAGGCGTTTTATTCTAATCAAGCCATTGTGGATGTCTATCAGACTATATTCCATCGTCATCACATTCCAAAATCTGCCGTATCGCTTGTTCCTGTCTTGGACCGAGAAGCTATTGATGAACTTTTAAAATTAGACGAGTTGATTAATTTAGTCATTCCGCGCGGTGGTGAGGCGTTGATCCGACGAGTGGCCGAGCACGCGAGGATGCCCGTGATCAAACATTACAAAGGAATTTGCCATGTCTATGTTGACCGCGATGCGGATCTTAAAATGGCGCTCAAGATTGCCTACAACGCCAAGGTACAGCGCGCAGGTGTTTGCAATGCGATGGAAACTCTTTTGGTTCATCAAGCCGTTGCAAAAAAATTTCTGCCGCTTTACGGTGAGATGTTGAAGAAAGCCGGATGTGAAATCCGCGGCGATCAAAATACCCGGAAAATTTTAAGCGGTATCAAAGCAGCCACCGAGCAAGATTGGAAGACGGAATATTTGGACCGCATTCTTTCTATTCGTGTGGTGAAAAATTTGGAGCAAGCTCTGGAACATATTCAAACTTACGGTTCTGCTCATACGGACTCAATTGTGACCAATAACAAATCGACCGCAGAAAAATTTATTTCAAAAGTAGATTCATCCTCCGTGATGGTGAATGCTTCCACTCGCTTTTCAGACGGAAATGAATATGGGTTTGGCGCCGAAATCGGAATTTCCACAGACAAAGTTCATGCCCGAGGTCCGATGGGTCTTGAAGGACTCATTTCCTATAAATACGTTGTCCGCGGCAACGGGCAGATTCGTTCCTAAGCCGGCCATGCGAATCGGTCTTTTAGGCGGAACGTTTGACCCCATTCATCAAGGTCATTTGGCTTTGGCTGAGGCCGCTTTGAAACAATTAAAACTGGATCGGTTCTACTTCATTCCCACATATCAGCATCCGTTGGAAAAAAAGGATGCTCAAGCATCTGCTTCAGACCGATTGGAAATGATCAAGCTTGCGATTCAAAACCAACCTAAGTTAGCCGTTTCTAATTTTGAAGTGAAGCGCGAAGGTGTTTCTTATACCGTGGATACGATTAAGGAATTTCGCAAACAATTTCCAAAGCCAAACGGACTTTTTTTTATTACCGGCGGTGATTGGGGAAAAAATTTAGATCAATGGAAAGAAATAGATACCATTTTTTCATTGGCCCATTTCGTTGTGGCGAGCCGGCCTGGATTTGACCTAAACAATTTACCGCAATCCGTTGAAGTTTTGGATTTTGTTCCTTTGAATGTTTCCTCCACTCAATTGAGACGGGACATCAAAGAAGGTAAGATACCGGAACGTTTTCTTTCAAGCGATGTCATCGCTTATATTAAAAAGCAGCAACTGTATCGGGCTTAATATGGATTATTTACCCAAATTAATATATTTAATCGTTCTGCTGATCCTTTCAGCTTTTTTTTCGGGCTCAGAGGCCTCTCTTTTTTCTCTGTCCAAGATGGAGAAGAAGCGTCTGAGTACGCATCATCCCAAAGCTTGGAAAACAATTTCGTTTCTTTTGGAACATCCGCGCCGCACTTTGATTACCATCTTAATTGGAAACATGAGCGTTAATACCGTGGCTAGCGTTTTGGTGACGTCGATTGCCGTCGATTGGATCGGTTCAAGCGGCATCGTGCTGACCATCGTGTTTTTTACCTTGATCTTGGTGATTACTGGCGAATTAATGCCGAAAGTATTCGCCATTCGCCACAATCAATCGTTTGCCTTAGTATCAGCGATTCCTTTGGATATTTTAGCTCGTCTTTTTTACCCCATTCGTCGACTCGTTCGAGGCGCTAGTGACGGAATCTTGTCTTTGCTTCTCAAAGGTCATCATACGGAAGCTGATTTGGTTTCAGAGTCTGAATTAAAAGCGCTTGCGCGAATCGGGGAAGAAGAAGGCATTCTCAATCCTGAAGAAGGGGAAATGATTCAGAATCTCATTAATTTGGGCGACCGAATGGTCCGTGAAATTATGACGCCACGCACCGATATGATTGCATTTGACCTTGAAGAAGGCCGTGACCAATTGATTTCCCTGATCAAACAATTTCATTTTTCCTATTTTCCGGTTTTTGAAAAATCATTGGATAATCTAATCGGCGTTATTTCAACCCAAGATTGCATGCTCGACAATCAAAATCATCTCCAAGAATTAATTCAGGCGCCATATTATGTTCCCGAAACAAAATTGATCGATGAATTGCTTCAAGAGTTTCACAAAAAGGGAACGCGCGTGGCCATTTGCATTGATGAGCACGGAGGAACCGCCGGGCTAGTGACTCAGGAAGATATTTTGGAAGAAATATTCGGTGAATTCTACGATGAATATGCAAAAGCAGATCCGTTGGTGAAGACTTTGGACGATGGCGCTTATCTGGTGCAAGCTAAAATCGGACTTCATCAAATGGAGGAACTTTTGGGAATCAAGCTCACCTCCGAAACATCCGAGACGCTGAACGGATGGCTTTTGGAACAGCTTGGCACCATTCCCAAACAGCATGATTCTTTTTCGTGGGAAGATTATGATTTTCAAATCCGCGAAGTGCATCGGCAAAGAATTTTAAAAGTAGAGATTAGGAAGAAAAGATGATCACGCTTATTCTGATTATCCTAGCTTCATTCGTTCTATTTGGGTTTTTTGCAGGTTCCGAAATGGCTTATCTTTCCTTTAACCGTTTAAAGCTTCGTCATTTGGCGGATGAAGGAAATCGGGCCGCGCAAATCGTAATGCGCTTTCATCAACATCCGAACCGGTTCCTAACCAATATTTTAATTGGTACCAATCTGATGCATGTGACCGTGACAGGTTTGGCCACTTATCTCCTAGAAGAAAAATTTCACATCCAGCAAGAGTGGGCGATTGTTTTGGGACTGTCTTTGGCCATCATTATTTTTGCGGAAACGATTCCTAAAGATTGGTTCCGTCATAAGGCAGATGATTTTATTTATCGGTTCGCTTATGTACTCCGGTTCTTCGATCATTTGTTTAGTGGAGTTTCGTTTCTGTTGATTCGCCTCTCTGATTTTTTGGTCAGTCTTACTTCATCTTCAATCAAACGAAGTCCGTATGTTACGCGCGAAGAATTTCGGTATCTCATTGAAGAAAGTGCGAAGAAAGGCGTCCTTTTAGCTAATGAACAACAGCTAATTAATACTATTCTCAATTTAAGTTCTCGGTGCGTTGAAGAGTTCATGATTCCAGTAGCAAAATTTCCAAAGGTTTCTCTGACCGATAAAATCAAAGATGTTAAGGAGGCGGCCCGCAAAACCAAAACTCAAGCCGTTTTAGTTTACGAAGAAATACCCTCTTTGATTGTCGGTATTATTTATGTGTTTGATATTCTCTTTGAAGAAAATGAAGACCAGATTCTTTCCCGCTATTTAAAAGCTCCGCTCTTTATGACCCACGATATCACGGCTGAAAAAGGGATTTTCCTGCTCCAGTCTCGGCACGCTTCTTTTGGTGCCGTGATCAATGCTGAACGGGAAGTCATTGGGGTCATTAGCATTGAAAATCTCCTCCAGTTTTAATCCCCTACAACTGTAAGGAATTCTCTTAAGCTCTTGCCAAATCAGCCGATATATAAACCGCGTTGAGATGGGCAGCTTTTATACCTAATTTTATTAGATAAAAGTACAGCAGTTAATTCGAGAGAGAAGGGGCAGGGCTCATGCGAATTATTGCGATTGCCAATCAAAAAGGTGGATGCGGAAAAACCACGACGGCTATCAATTTGTCCGCATCTTTGGCTTTTCTCCAGAAGAAAGTCCTTCTGATTGACCTCGATTCTCAAGGTCACGCGACGTGCGGATTAGGCATCCGAGCCGAGTTTTTGGAACGGACTAGCTATGAATTGTTCCAAGAATCCAACGGATCCATTCGTGATTTTGTCGTTCCCGTGAATGATTATCTATCCATTATCCCAACTTATCTTCGATTAAATCAAGTAGAACAAGAACATACCGCCGGACAAGATTGTTTAAAAAATCGCTTAGCCGAATTGTCCGATGATTATGATTTTGTTATTATTGATTCACCACCTCATTTGGGTCTTCTGACCTTTAATGCCTTTACGGCCGCCCACGAAATCATTGTTCCGATTGAACCGTCCTTTTTTTCACTTCATGGTTTGGCCAAAATTTTTGAAACGATTGAGTCTATCAGAAAAACTCAAAACAAAAATTTGAGGATCCATGCCCTAATGACTCGTTTTGAAAAACGAATTCGCTTGGCCAGAGAGATACAAGAAGAAGTCCGAAAATATTTTAAATCTCAATTATTTATGAATGCAATTGAGGAAAATGTCCGCTTAAAAGAAGCGGCTGCTAGTGGAAAAAGCATTGTGGACTTTGATCGCAATTCAACCGGATTTAGAAATTATATGGGCTTGGCGATTGAGGTGATTGAGCGGGGGTTGATTTGGGATGCAACCGAACAACAAGTCTATTCGAAGACCATCAAGCACGTCATCGATGCGCCTGAAGCACCGCAAGTAGAAGCCAATTCCATTCCGCCATCTGAAGAAGCGCCTGTTGTGGCCGAAGATGCCCAAAGCACGGCTTCTCCCATGGAAACAGCGCCGGACGATAACACGTCCAATGAAGAAATTTGGGATCCTGATGAGTTGAGGCCAAAAAAAGTTTTAGGCGGGATTTTA
>ORMF012083112.1_pt1 | contig 10663 bp, 13 predicted proteins | sample 1779871 | NCBI WGS metagenome assembly ORMF01 (sample SAMEA104232316, study PRJEB22302) | groundwater metagenome | biome: forest; feature: aquifer; material: groundwater | place: USA | collected 2011-08-07 | depth 5.4 m
CAACACACAAAGGCCAATCACAACACCCTGCCCAGCAGGACAGTCAATACGCACAGTAAATGCTGACGGCTCAGTAGTCTGCCAGCCAACAGACAGCCACTGGACAGCCGTAGGGGCAGACATCGTCAACAACAACGCAGGAGAAGTCCAGATAGGAGCGGCAGGCGCAGGCACGCTAAACGTCAACTCAGGAACCGTCTGCCTAGGAGGAGTATGCAAAACAGCCTGGCCGGCAGACGGCGGCCCAGGAGGACCGCTGGATTTCCCAGACATTGTCGCTACCGGGTGCGTATATCAGAGTTGGACTAAACGACATTGTTACAGTAGTGAGGGAGGCTGCCATTATAATTATTATATACCTTATGCCATTGACGGTGGGGGAATAGGCTTTAACCCTCATGGTATTTTTTTTGATACTGTAGATTATGACACACCAACTATTCCCGGGTGTTATGATAGTAGTAGTTGCACTACTCTGGCGAAAGCTCCCCCCGTTGAATCTTTTGGTTGCAATGCTCCCTTTTACCTAACTACATCACAAGGCGGCGGGGGTTTTCCAAATACTCCAAGACGTGTAGCTAGCGACTATTATTATGCGTGTTACCCAGCCTTTTGTTACCCTTGCCCAGAGGTTACAGGAGTAACTTGCACTCTTCCGCCTCCATATGCTGAGCCGCCACCCTACGGCTATGAGAGTAGTGACTAAATTTTGAATGGTGATGAAAAAATGACTAAATACGCCCCGAACAAGCCCGCGATTATGGTTTTACTAGCAATCCTTGTTGTGGTGACTGCACTTTTCTTATTTAAAAGCCAAATTCAAAAGCCAGACAGTTCTTCCTATCCGGCCACTTCAGCTCAGCCTTCAGCGCCTGTTGCCCCCGCAGCAGCCTCCCAAGTTTCTTCACAATCGCCTGTCTTTTTTATTGGTACTTTTCCACCAGAGCAGGAGGAAGTAGAGGTTTCTGTGCAAAAAAAAGGCAGCTCAGTTGAGCTTGCTTGGGACGACTCAACTTTTCAGGTATTTCACCTCAGCGTGCAGGATGTCGAACTGTTTCAAACTGGTGCTGCTAGCTCTAGCGTCTGGACAATATCCTCATTGAAAATAAACCCCACTGATGACCAACCCATCCGGATAGAAGACACTTCAGGCTTTCTAAAGACCGGCTATATTATCGGCACCACAGTAGAGGGCTTTAAATCTTATAAACCTTCATCAGCAGTAGAGCTTGGTGTCGGCAAGAAATATTACCTGCAGATGATGGGATTCACAAAAGAAGGCGAGTTGACTGTCGGCAAGGAGCTTACGCTTACTTGATTCAGCTGTTAGCACCTTGGTCTTTCAAGCTGGCTGTAGCAGTCAGGTGTTCTAGTTATATGCAACTTTGATCATGCTCCTTATATGGCAAAGTTCTTGATATTTTAGTCAAGGCATCTTGGACCCCTTGAAAGCCAGAGTAAGTAAAAATCACTAATAGAAAGTAGTGAAAGTAGAAAGATTAATAAATAGACTATTGTTCTCTTATCCGAAATGGTAAAAATTCCTTTCGGGTTGAAATTACCACACATCAGCAAGAGGTATGTAGCAACCTTTGCGGCAGGAGCTAGTAGCGTCGCGTTGCTATGGGCTGCCAGTGCAGTCGCTTTTTCAGGATACAATGGGGATCAGTTATCCTACAAAGGCCAGGTGGGTAATGCCGAAGTTGAGTTATACAGTTCAAGCGACCCTTCTAAGCATAACACATTGCGAGTAACAGCTGATAAGGTCACCTGGGTTTATGTTGACAGGAATAAAGATGGTGATGTAGACCGCGCAGAAAGAAGGGAAAGAGAAGCTGGTTTAGAATGGGGCAATTTAGATTCATTAACTGATGTGGCCTTCTGGGCACTGCAAAGAGGCAAATTGGCAGGGCCAAGCGAAAATGTATCTAGTTTTGATTCGTTAGACCCTAAATTGGGATTAGCAGGAACAGGTGTATTAGCACAGGCCTCAGAGAATTACAGGTTGTTTAGGGATGCTGTACAGTTAAAGTTTAAGTCAGAATTACAATATCAATCACAAAGGTAGTGAATCTTCTTTTCCTTAGTGATAAGCGGTCTTAAAATCTACAGGATACTTTAAAAGCACTGTTTGCCAAATAGCGGTTATGGTCAAAACAGAAGCCCGCATTCTCGGCATTGACGACAGCCCGTTCAGCAAGTTCAAGGACAAGAGGGCGCTGGTAATTGGAACTTTTTTTCGCGGGGGAAGCAGCCTGGACGGAGTTTTGACTACAACAGTTGCAGTAGACGGCAGCGACTCAACAGCAAAAATTATCCGCATGGTGAAAAAGAGCAAGTTCCACACGCAGCTTCAGGCAATAATGCTTAACGGCATAGCCGTTGGGGGCTTCAACGTCATTGACATACAGAAGCTTAGTGCCGAAACGAAAATTCCCGTGATTGTTGTGATGCGCAACTATCCTGAGGCCGGGCGAATGTCAGCAACTTTGGCAAGGCTTGGCATGAATGCCAAGGCCAGGCTGGTGGAGAAGGCAGGCAACATTCACAAGGCTGGCAGGGTTTATATGCAATTTAGCGGCTGCAGCTTGGAAACAGCGAGAGAGCTGCTGATGATATCTTGCACACGTTCGTACATTCCAGAGCCTATAAGGGTGGCGCACTTGATAGCTGCAGGAGTGAAGCTTGGCGAGAGCAAGGGAAAGGCATAACCAGTGTCAAAAACAGCTATGAATTGTTTTCGCCTTTGCCGTTTTTCTTTCAAGATTTCAGCCTTTTTCCGGAAAATTTGCAGCTGCCTCCGCTAATACTCCGGGTTCGCCGGAATATTGACGGCAAATTGGCAGAAACGCATTTTAAGGTGAAAACAGCTTGTTTCTTTGCGCATTTTAATGCGTGAGGTGGTTTGTATGTTTCAGGAATCAAAAGTAAGGCTTGTAATTTTCGCGGTGATGGTTATGCTCACGGCAGCTGCAGCTGCACTCGCTGTTGTGCTGGGCGCAGGCGCGGCAGTTGCCGCAGCTGCTAATGAGAATGCAAATGTAATCATCACTCAGGTCCTCTACGACCCTGTTGGCTCAGAGTCAAGCGGGGAGGCTGTGGAGCTTTATAATCCTGGCACGGCCGCCATCAACATAAGCGGGTGGTCTATCAGCACGGAAACTTCTGCGGCAGATGCTGTTATCCCTCAGGGCTCAGTCATCTGCAGCAACTGCTATTTTCTGGTTGCTGATTTGAACTGGTCAGCTGGGAAGGACAACTCTTCCTGGCCATATGCCGACTATGAGGAAGGGATTACGCTGGCTAATGCTGATGCGGGAGTTGCGCTTAAGGACTCGAATGGCTCGGCTGTGGACGCTGTTGGCTGGGGCAATTCTGCAGGCATCGGGAGCGGCCTGTTTGAGGGAGCACCCCACATTGGCAGCGCCACTGGTAATTCCTTGAGGAGAATATTGGTGAACAGGAGCTATGTTGACACAAACAATAACAACAATGACTTTACCGACACCACTCCTGACTTTCATAACCTAAGCTTAGCAGCAAAAGGTGCAAAGACAGGCAGCGACATAAGCATAGTAATAGTCATCACAGGCTCTGGCCCTGTGGTAAGCGGGCTGGCAGTCCTTCAGGATGATGACAGCCTCCTGGCCGGAAGCCAGGTGAGCCCTGTTCCTAACAGCAACAGAACGATAACGGCTGAAGCAATTGTTTCAGATGAGAACGGCCTTTCTGACGTTGAATCCATAGTTTTATCCTTTAACGGCCTTAGCTTTTCCATGGCAGAAAAAAGCAGCATAAATGCGACCACTGGAGTTTATTCTGCCAATTTAAGCCTTTCCAGCAGCTTCCCTGCCGGAAATTACGCTATCGCAGTAAAGGCCGTTGACCTTTCCGGATTGTCAGGCAGTGCCTCCACAAGTTTTGAGTACCTGAGCCTCGCTGCCATTGATGTCGACTCAACTTCAATAGTGTTCTTCGCATCGCCCGGGGCAACAGCAGAGGTTGTTGGTGACAATTCAACATCCACAGCTGGCAACATAACAATAACTAATGCTGGGAATGTGCAGCTGGATTTTGACGTTTGGTCAACAAATTTCACCTCTGGCAGCAGCTTGATTGATTCCTCAAGGCTGGAGTATTCGTTCAACGGCAGCTATTCTGGTCCTGCTGCAGGAAGCATGACGAATGCAAAAGCGAGGAAAGATATTAACCTAAATCCAGACTCAAAAACAGGCCTTAGCCTGCGGCTGAATGTGCCGGTTGCCACTTCGCCGGGCAATTATTCAGGCATGATATCACTGGTCGCGGTGAATTCTTAATGCTGTTGCCTTATAGCAAATTGCAAAAATATTCAAACTTTCCTCTTGCAATTTGCTATTTAGCGAATCTTGCAAAATGTTTGATAATTAACAAGATTCGCTATTATTTTTATTACTTTCGCTTATGGCTGGTTGTGGCGGCTGCTCTTGCCTTTTTTGCTTGCTTTTCGCAGGATATTGCTGCTGCAGGCTTTGGAGTCTCGCCTTCAAGCATGGAGTTTGTTGTAGAAAAGGGCTCGGAAGTGTCGAGGCAGCTGATAATTTACAACACGGGCAAAGCAGCGGAGTTTGAAGCCAAAAGCAGTAACCCTGGGCTAATAAAGGTATACCCTGACAAAGCCACAATTTCAGGATATGAAAGTAAAAAGCTGACAGTCACTGCATTCGGAAAAAAGTCAGGGGCAGTTGATGGGCACATTGTCATTTCTGTAACTCCTCAAGCACAGGGGGACAGCGACATTTCCCTGTCGCTTGGAACAAGCGTGGCTGTAAAGCTGCTGGTTGCCGAATTGGCAGCAGGCTCTGCAAACTTCATGGTTGGCAGCTTCTTGTCCGCAAGCATAGTCATTGCAGGAATTTTAATTTACTTGCCAATCCGCAACAGGGCAAGGCAATCGCTGCATACATAAATAAAGGCGTAAGATTTATATAGATATACATATGAATATCTATACTATGGCTAAGACAATCATGATTGCAGACAAGGTTTACGAGGACTTGAAGAAGGCTAAGGGAAAGGATAAGAGCTTCACCGACGTTATAGCTGAAGCTCTTGAGAAAGCGAAGCCACGGGAAAAGACTATAGGCGGCTTGCTGAAGTTTGCCGGCATTCTTGAAGGCGACACGGAGTATGACGAAATCAGGAAGTGGTCAAAGAAGAGATGGAAGGAATGGCAGGACAAATCTGTTTAGATACCTCTGTATGCATTGAGCTGGTGAAGAGGAACAGCACTGTTACTAGTTTCATTAAAGAATTTTCTGAAGCAACTGCATTTCTTCCTTCCGTGACGGCTTTTGAATTGCTGCTGAGAAGCCACAACTTGGCGGATGTGAAAGAATTAATACAGAAAACAAAGATTCTTGATTTCACTAAGGAAGCAGCCGAGGAAGCAAGCAACATAGAAAAAGACTTGAAAAGCAGGGGCGCCCTGATAAGCCGTGAAGACATTTTCATAGCCGCGACAGCGATAGTCAATAATTGCGCGCTTGCAACTCTCAACGTGAAAGACTTTTCAAGGATAAAAGGGCTGAAATTGTTGAAGATTTAGCGCATCACTTGGGTCTCTTGTTATTTATAGAGAACTTTGACAATTATGATAGATAATCAAAGTTGTCTATACAATTCACGCTCACTTAATGCGGTTGCACGGACAAGTGTAGCTAATCCGTTCAATTGTAATTGCTCGTAGACCTGCCCCGCCAGCATCTCATCAACTTCCTCCAAAGTGATTTCACCTTTCTCATTAATTTCAAAACGGTGGAACAAGTGAATTTCTCCTCGATCACCTTTTTTAGTGCCTGAAAAATGTCCTTCTTTTGTTGCGACAAAGGTTAAGATACTGTAATCAAATACTGTTGTCAGTGTAACTATGCGAAATTTTGTTTCAAACTTTGCCTTATCAATGCCGCTGAATATGTCATCATAATTAGCTTCTATGGCTCCCAAGCTATCTAACTCAAAGTTTCTAGTACGGGATCTCCATTTAGTGCCTTCACTAGAATACAAGCTTAAGACATCGGCAACTTTACCAGCTGCTTCATACTCAAAATGTTTATCGACTACTGCGTTATTTCTGCTGATTATTTCTTCTATTCCTTGCTCAGTTTGCATTTCAAACGATGGCTAATCTAGCTTTAAATAAATACTTTTGCAATTCGTTTCACCTGTAATAAAACTTCCCTTCTGCCTTCTGCTCCCTGTCCAGCCTTGAGCCTGGGCTGTTTATCCTTGGCCTGCTGGAGTCCTTGTCCCTGCGCAGGGTCATGCCCAGCCCTTTCAGGAAGAGGTTCATGCCTTCCTCCATCTGGAATGGCCCGGTTGCCTGGCCTGAAATTGCAGGCTGGCCTTCAAACACCATTAGCAGGTCTGATACGTAGTCTATCAGTAGCAGGTCATGGTCTACTACCAGCGCTGTCTTGCCGTGCGTGTCCATTCTCTCGCGGAGCAGCTTTGAGACTGCCATCCTCTGCTCAACGTCAAGGTAGGCTGCTGGCTCGTCTAGCAGGTAGAGGTCGGCGTCTTCAGCAAGGCATTTTGCAATCATGACCCGCTGCATCTCTCCTCCTGAAAGCTCTGCAAGTTTTTTCAGCAGCAGAGTCTCAATTTCAAGGCGTGCCATGAGCTGGGCATCATCTTGGGCTTTTGCAAGCAGGTCAGCTACCTGCTTGTCGCCAAACTCGCTTGAATGGATGTATTGCGGCTTGTAGGATATTTTCACGTTGGCGCTTATGCTTCCGCTGTCTGGCTTCAGCTCGCCTGCCAGCAGCTTCACGAAGCTTGTTTTTCCAAGGCCGTTTTCCCCCAGTACGCCGATTACCTGCTTTCTGGGCAGCTCCCCGCTCGCTGCGCTAAATTGAAATTTGCCCAGCTTCTTCTTGATGTCTTTCCATACAACCATGCTTTCCTTGCTGATGGCCTTGGCTGGCGGCTTTGTTTCAAACTTGATTTCGTGCTGCCTGAACTTCATGTTCTCCTCCCGCAGGTAGCCTGAAAGGTATGTGTTTATGGCAACCCTGGTTGGCCTTGGCTGGCTTGCAATGCCATAAGCGCCAGCCTCGCCGTACATTATGTGCACGACATCAGCCATGTAGTCAAGGATTATAAGGTCGTGCTCCACTGTCACCACAGCTGTCTCTGCAGTTTCAGGATTGACGAGCTTCCTAAGGAAGCTGCTCACGCTTATTCTCTGCTTGATGTCAAGGTATGAAGTTGGCTCGTCAAAGATGTAGACGTTTGTCTTTGTGTGGTTTTTCAGCACTGCTGCTGCAATCGCAATCCTTTGCAGCTCCCCTCCTGAAACCTGGCTTACGCCTGTTTCAAGGACGTTGCTTATTCCCAGCTCACCGGCTACAGTGGCTATTTTTTTATCATCGCTGCAAAGCTTGCGCAGCAGCTGCTGGGCTGTGCCCTTGAACGTTTTCGGTATGGCATCTACAGCCTGTGGCTTGAGTGATACTCTTATGGCGCCGTCCCTGACTTTTTCAAAGAACAGCTGGGCTTGCGACCCCTTGAACATTTGTATAAGTTTGGCTATGTCGCTCTTTCCGTTGTCTTCCTTGCCTGCATTTGCGGCAGTAGCTGCAATTCCAAAGTTTGGTTGGAGCATCTGGGCGACTACCTTGACTGCTGTGCTTTTGCCTATGCTGTTAATCCCAAGGATGCCGTTGACCTGGCCGAATATTGGCACAGGCAGGCTGAACAGCGAAAAGCCGTCCTTGCCAAACCGGTGTATTGGCTTGTCGGGGAGCTTTTCCGGCAGCTTTACCATGTGGATTGCACCGAATGGGCACTTTTTGACTGTTATGCTTTCAGCATCTGTGCAGACTTCCTCATTCACCTGAGCCTTCCCATCCGGCCCGACAACGAAGACCTCCTTGCCCATCCTGTTTCCAGGGCTCACCCTAATGCAAAGGTATCCCCCGCACCCCTGCGGGTTGCATTTTTCCTTCTCTATCACTGCTATGCGGCGCTGCATACTGCCCTGATTTGCTATTTTGTATTTAAATTCTCGGTTGTGGCTGCCTTGCTCCTGTTGTTTCGCTCAGTTTTTACAAATTGTTATGTTGTGAATAAGGACAAAAACAGGACTATAGCTGCAAAGTTACTTGTTCTTTACCTTATCAAAAATGTTCCAGAATTCGATTAAGACTTGCGGGCTGAACCTGTATTTTGTGTTTTCCATCTCAGTTACTATCTCCTTTATTTCAGCTTTTGTCAATAGGTTTCTGGCAAACGCCATGAGCAGGACCCTAAGCGAGCCTATTGGCTTGACTCCAACTGCTTTTGCTGCTTCCCTGGCTGCTTTTTCATCTATTACAACCTCTTTTTTGCCAAGCTGCAAGGCAAGCGCTATTGTTTCTGACTCACCTATGTCAATTCCGTATATTTCAGAGATTTTCTTTGCCTGCTGCTCAAACTTGCCGTTAAGCTCAACAACAATTATATTTTTATTACTTATGTTCTCATTAATGATAAAAGCGTCCCGCACGTTTTTCTCCATGCCCTTAGTAACAGCTTCTTCATATACGCTTTCAGCTATTTCAAGAGTTAAGTAAATTTTCTTCAGAAGGCTTATCCTGTTAAGTTTGCCGAATATTATGAGCGGCGAGGCATTTATAATCAAGCAAATCCCTCAAAATCCTCCTTAAGCTCCTTTAGGCCATAGTGAAAATCTATTCCGTTTTGCACGAGGATTTCAAGGAACTGGCTTAAAGGCACGCCTGCAAGCCTTGCGGCTTTCCACGCTGTGGCTTCGTTGTTTCGGAACTTTGCGAGAGCTATTTCAAGCTTCTTTCCCTTTATTCCTCTTTCCATGACTTCCCTAAGCACGTTTGATTTTGTCTTCTTTTCAATCCTTGAAAGCTCTGCAATCTCAGCCAGCTCAGGCTTGTCAATCCTGACCGACACAGTTTCGGACATTTAAACCACCTCAGTTGTATGCAATTGTGGTAATTCGTATATAAATCTTTTGGTTTTGGGCAGGTTTTTTATAGCTGTTCTTCCTATCGAAGCCTTATTATGAAGCGTTCCCTCATGGACCAGGTTGGCGTGCTTTTGCTGAGGCAGGGCTATACTGTGAAGAGCCTTACCAGGACGAGCTTTGACCTTATTGCGAGGAAGGGTGAGAATATCCTGCTGCTGAAGGTGCTTGAAGATGCCAACGGCATTAGCGAGGAGTATGCGACCTCGATGAAGAACCTTAGCAGCTACATTGGCGCTTCTCCTATCATAGTGGCTGAGAAGGCAGGCCATGTGCTTGAAGATGGCGTTGTTTACGCCAGGTTTGGCGTTTATGCCTGCAATTACAGAACTTTCAGCAGCTGCCTTGACAGTAAGTTTCCTGTAATAATTAGCACAAGGGCGGGTTTTACAGCCCAGGTTGTTGGCGAGAAGCTCAGGCAGAAGCGCGAGGAGAGGGGGTACTCTCTGGGCGCAGTTTCCAGGAGGATTGGCGTTTCCAAGAGAATGATAGCAAAATACGAGTCCAACAGCGCTGACATTTCGCTGCGGAGCGCTCTTGCCCTTAACCGGATTTTTGGCAATGATGTTTTCAGCAGGGTTGATGTTTTTGCAGTTGCTAAGGAGACCCTGAATGATAAGCCATCAATAATTGCAAGGAAGTATGACGAGCTGGGGTTCAGGGCTTCCGACACGAAGAAAGCGCCTTTTGACGTTGTTGCAAAGCTGGAGAAGGAGCTTATCCTTACTGAGATTGAAACTGCCAAGTCTGCCCGGCACAGCAAATCCGGGCAGCAGCTGGAGTCACTGCAGCAGCTGCTTGGCGCTGACGCACTGGTCATTTTAGACTCTAAATCAACCATGCAACAGGGGCTGAAAATCAAAAAGAAGCTCCCCTCGCTGCAGAAAAGGGACTTTTTGGGCATGAAATCTGCAAAGGAGCTCATCAAGTTTTTGAGGGAGTTTGAGTAAGATGATAATTCCAGAAGGCGAGCTTGAAAGGCATTTAGGCAATAGCTTAGATATTTTGATTAATGCTTGTAACGAAGGCAAGGCAAAGCCAGCGTTACAGCGCATTAAAGATTATGATGTTCATACACAAGAGGAGTTCCATCTCCCTGTTTTAGATTATTTATTGCTAGCTCATCAGATTGGGAACCGGAGTATAATTACTCTAGCAGATGAAGTTGGGGTGTCGAATGCTACACTAACACGAGTCTTTAATATTTACAATTTGCCTCGATTGACTTGGGAGGAACAGAATAGGAGGCGGGCGTATGCAAAAGTTCAGGAGATTCCTGCTGATGCTTCCTGGGAGCAAACAGAATATAGGGGCTTGCCAGACTTAGATTACAAAATGGCCCTTTTTGTCAGGCTTACTTCTCAGCACTTCTTGAATAAACCGTTTACTTCAACGGATGTTCGAACATTTCTGAACCAAAAGAGGCATGAAGATGGAAGAGAAAATCCAGATTTTTACTATAGCCCGACTTTTTCTAGGTGGTTAACTTCAATACGGTCACCATTGACGAAGCTTTACAACAGTGGTGCTTTGGAAAGGCTGATGATAACTGAAGTCGGATATCCAGATAAAAAGTCCAAGACTGTCACATACCGGTACGCCTCTCATTCACTGGCAGATTTAGGAGTTCAAAAATCTTAGCTG
>ORMF011917594.1_pt1 | contig 10662 bp, 8 predicted proteins | sample 1779871 | NCBI WGS metagenome assembly ORMF01 (sample SAMEA104232316, study PRJEB22302) | groundwater metagenome | biome: forest; feature: aquifer; material: groundwater | place: USA | collected 2011-08-07 | depth 5.4 m
CTCCGGCTTTGGGCGAAGGGCCAAACGGCGATATTTTCTATTCCGAGAAAAATAATCTGTTTCGATGGACTGGCGGGACGACATGGGTTCAAAGTGATACTGGCTTAGATTACAGGGATCTTCAGCCTGGCGCTTATCTAGTGAACGGACAAAATTTTTATGTGTCTGGCAAGAATGTAAGTGCCGCAGTATATGAAAGTACCGATTTTGGCCGAACATGGCACCCCTTCCTTAAGGCCAGTTCGTTACCTCCTTCCACTATCGCGACTACTATCATTCGAGTAAGTCCTGGGGGCTATCTCTTTTTGGGACGAGTCGACGGGGTGATCATGAGAAGTACTTCTCCTTTTGCGGTAGGAGGAACATACTCAACTCCTTATACTACCCCTTACGCGACTCCTTCTGTTTATATAACTCCAGCCTATGCCACTCCTGCTTACGCCACTCCTTATCCTACGCCAGCAGGAGGACCAGTTCCTGATACTTTAACTATTACTGAAAAGGCTGGCTCTTCCTCAACAAATTACCCTGTCCAAATCGCTCGCCCTTTTGTCCAAGGGGATATCGCAAGCTATCCCCAAGCTGTCATAAATGGCACTCCTGTTACTACTCAAGCAGACGTCAAAACCCGTTGGCCAGATGGCTCGGTCAAACATTCTATAATTTCTTTTCTCATACCGACACTTTCAGCCGGTGGTTCTGTTACTGTCAGCTTCCAAAACCAGAGCAATGGCAACAATTCTCAAATGACTGTCAGTCAAATGCTCGGAAGTAATTTTGATTTTGACGCTACGATAAACCTGACTTCGGGAACTACAGTCTCTGCCTCCGCTCGACAAATGCTAACGAACGGTGACTTTACTTTCTGGGCAACAGGCTCGGTGGCTACCACCATAATTTTGGCGGATCATTCAGCGTCTAGAAAATATGACATGGGTTTTGACGCCAATGAATCATTCAGGCCAATCTTTGAAGCCACATTCTGGCCAGTAATTAATAAAGTTTATGTAAGGTACATAGGAGAAGTTTCCAATACTGAAGTCTTGCAAAATATGAGTTACAGTCTTGATCTCAAAATTGGCTCTACCAATCCAACTAGCGTATATTCTCAAGCAAATGTTAACCATACATACGGATCTCGCTGGACTAGGGAAACATGGTTAAACGGCACTCCTTCCAAAATTGCCATTAATCACAACTTGGCTTATCTAGAAACAACTAACGCTATACCAAATTACGATTTATCAAAAAATCCTGGAGCACCAGGAGTATACACTCTGCCCGCTCTTTACAGTAATGGCGGTTGGACTCCAGCCATGAGTACGACAGGTGGGAGACCTGATATTGGACCTTTCCCTGACTGGTCAGTAAGGTGGCTCTACAACGGCGATCCAAATAGTAAAGATCAAGCCTTCGGCAATGCGGATCTGGCGGGAGCTTGGCCGATGCATTTCAGAGAGGGTAGCACTGGAAGATTCATGGATCCAGCCAGCACTATTCCTGCCATAGGCCGACCTATTTCTACTTGCGCTCGTCCGACACAGTTCTTTTACGCAAGCAACGGTTACATGAACAATCCGAGCTTCGTCAATCTGGCAGATCGGTTTAATATGGTTGGCGCTATCAGTGCTAATGGCTGGAATCCTGATGCCTCACATCAACCGAATGCTTTTTATCCTCAATATCTTCTCTCCGGCGACTATTGGTACTTGGAAGAAATGATGTTCTGGTCGTCGTGGAATGATTTTAATGCAAATCCGGGCACGACAGTAAACTACGGTCGCGGACCAACAGCTTGTTCGGGAAATATTCAAGATCAGATTCGTGGTGAAGGTTGGATGTTACGTTCTCAAGCAGAATTCGGATTTATTGCTCCGGACAATCTACCGGAAAAGTCAAAAGTAATTCGACACATCAATGAAGCCATTGCCATTTGGGAAGGAAATAGAAATATTACAGGGACTTCTTTTCAGGGAAATACGGATTGGAATTGGGGCAAGAAATATGTTTTAGGAACCGCTTTTGGGAATATAGGCGGATCTCCTCTTCGTTTTTGGGAAGATGGAGGAACAGCTTGGGCATCTGGCCCGGTAGACGGCACAAAAACTCTGCATGGTATTGCCCCTTGGGAAGAGAACATGCTTCTGTATGCCTTAGGACGAGCAAAGGAATTAGGTTACAAAACTAATGCTCTTCTATCCTGGCACGCGCCAAAAATTATTGGCCAGCTCACTGATCCCAACTATGATCCATACTTAATCGGTGAGTATCGCGAACCGATGATTGGCGTGAGCGGATTATATTTCACAGATTGGGGAAGCGTTAAATCTGGATTTACGGCTACTACTTTGGCCAATTCTGTAACTACTTTTAATAGTCAATTAACTGATCCGGTTCATGGCTATCCTTTCATTGCCCTGGCTGCTATATCTATGGCAGCAAACGAACCCGGCGGTGGTGCAGCCTGGAGTTGGATATCATCAAAAGTTCTGAATGCTTCTTCTCTAAACAACAATCCTAAATGGGCAATAATTCCTAGGGCCATATCACAAGTTCCCCCTCCCGCCCCTACATACGCAACTCCTTATACTACTCCTTACGCCACTCCGCCTCCAACCGACACTACCCCTCCTTCCATCTCATCTGTTGCTTCAGGTTCACTAACTTCAAGTGGGGCTTCTATATCGTGGACAACAAATGAAAGCTCTGACTCCCAAGTTGAGTACGGTCTAACCACTGCCTACGGCGCTTCTTCTGCTTTGAATTCCACTCTTTCCACAGCTCACTCTGTTTCGTTGGGGAGTTTATCTTCGAATACTCTATATCATTATCGGGTCAAATCTAAAGATGGATCGGGAAATCTATCTGTATCCTCTGACAATACTTTTGCAACGCCCGCTCAGGTTGTTTATGCCACTCCTTATATTACCCCGTATGTTACTCCATATCCTACTCCCACTCCTTCAAGTAAGTTTTCTTTAGGAGACAGTGTCCAGACTACCTCCAATTTAAATGTGCGTGCCAGTGCTTCGGCTACAGGAATACTACTTAGTTCACAGCCTTCGGGTACACAAGGCACGGTAGTTGGTGGTCCAGTTTTTGCTGATACTTTTAACTGGTGGCAAATTCTTTATAGTTCTGGATCAAATGGGTGGTCTATCGAAAGCTTTCTAATTAAAGCAATTCCATATCAGACTCCTTATACTACTCCTTACCTTACTCCTAGTGTGCCTGTTGTTCCGGACACGACAAGTCCTTTAATCTCTACCATCCAAGTTCGTCAAACAAAATACAAAACCACTGAAATTATCTGGACCACAAATGAATCATCAGATGGGCAGATTGAATATGGACTTCCGGAAACTTATGGAAATACTACTGCCCTCTATCCTTTCTTAATGGCCACTCACACTGTAAATCTCTTAAATCTTAAACCGGGCACTGTCTACCATTTCCGAGTCAAGTCCAAGGATGCTGTAGGAAATACAGTATATTCTGTTGATCAAGTTTTCCAGACTCAGCCGAGACTATCTAAGCCCCCTTTACCTCCCGGCCCTCTTATTTTTACTCCGGGATCCATTAACCTTTCTTGGACAAGTCTTGATTACGAACTCTGTGCCTCAATAAAGATTTATCGTGATAACGGATCTGCTCCTCTAACTCAAGATCCTGCAAAACTTGTTTCCACTTTAGATTGCATGGAGACCAGCTATCACGATGAAGGGGTTACGCCTGGCCTGACTTACTATTACTCTCTCTTTGTTATAGATGATTTGGGAGTCGCTTCTGATCCTCTATCCGGTTCCTTTACTGCTCCCGGATCTGTTTACCCGACTCCCTATGTAACTCCTTATGTTACTCCTTACTCCACACCGTATGCCACTCCTGCCGCGGCTTACAGTACTCCTTACTCAACACCATATTCTACTCCGGTAAGCACGGGCGGGGGAGGAGGTGGAGGAGGTGGAGGCGGAGTGGTCACATATGCTACTCCCGCGACTGCTTCAAATGCCACAGCTCCGACAGTTAATTTAAGTATTTTTCCTAAAACAATTGCCGCTGGAACTTCCGCTACAATCTCATGGTCTTCTACAAGAGCATCTTCTTTAAGTATTGATGGGGGGCTAGGTACTGTCGGAGAATGGGGAGCACGAACAGTAAATCCCAAGAAAACCACAACATATACTATTACTGCCACAGGGCCCGGAGGTACCGTTACAAGTAAAGTGACATTGACAGTAACTGGAGAAGGAACAAGTACTCCCAATCCTTTTGAGGGGTATCCTACTCCTGCCACAGTCTCAACTCCGGGTGTTGGAGGAACTAAACCAACCACTATCTCATTTACAAATCTCTACTTCGGAAGAGTTTCTAGCGAGATTATTATTTTGCAGAAGATTCTAAATTCCGAGATTAGTACGAGAGTAAATTCTACAGGTGTCGGATCTCCCGGGAAGGAGAGTTCATATTTCGGCTCCGCTACCCAAAAAGCACTTCAAAAATTTCAGGTAAAATACGGTATAGTTTATCCAGGACAACCCGGATACGGAAATTTAGGACCGAAAACAAAAGCCAAATTAAATGAAATTGGCAAGTTAAAAGGTGTTATATAATATACTTATGTCTCAATATTTCGATAGAGATTTCTTCCGATTTTTTCTCGGCTTCATCGCGATTTTAGCTGCGAGCCTCGTAATACTTTTAGCGACTCGAATTTATCAAGAAAGTAGCACCGCAAAATCAAACTCCAATACTTCATCGGTTATTAAAACCATAAAGAATTAGTAGTCCCTCTCAGGGCTTTTTATGAAGAGATTTGCCTTTTTCATAGTAATAACAATTCTTATTTCACGATCAATTTACGCGGAAGTTGATCATGTCGTTTTTATCACTTCTCCTAAAACTATTCTTCTCTCGGCTACTTCTACGACCATTACTATCCAATCGCAGAATTCAAAAGGTGAAAAGGAAGATGTAGTAGAAACGAGTGACGTTATTTTTACTTCTACTTCTCCAACAGGGAAGTTCCTCTCTGTCTCCGGAGGAAAAGTTTCAGAAACTATGTCAAAAAACACAGCCAATAAGAATTTTCTTTATACAGATTTGACTGCTGGAAGTTATAAAATCACTGTAGAACTCAAAGGGCGGAATAGTTCCAAAATTTTATCTGTAAGTCAGGAGATAATAGTCAAATCGGCAAATCCTCCTGTGATTTCAAACACCACACATTCCTCATCTACTCCGAACTTAATTCAGGCCCCAAAAAGTAAAAGGGTTACAAATGTTCCCTCTGCTAAACCGTCTACTACTACTGAACCAATCAAAATTAAAGAAGAGGAGAAGCCAGGGACGAATACTGTCACGATATTTGTTGCTCCACAGAAAAAATATTTGGCAAACAGTCTATTTTCTTGGCCAAATAAACTCTTTCATTTCATCCGTCATATTTTTGTAGAGGACTAGCCACGTAGTCAGCTTTGCTTAAGTACTGTGGTTGACAAAATTTTAATTTTCGATAACCTTACCTTCATAAGGTCAAAGACAGTAGGTGCCAAGTTGGCCTATCGTATTCGATAGCTGCCAACTTGAGCATCCCGGTAGTTGTACTCAACTAGCGGGACTGCCAAGCTTAATGAAAGATTACTTTCGCCTGCCGAGATTATTTTCTCTTACCTTAGGTCGGATTATTAGTTGAAAGTTATAAAGTTCATAAAGTTTGTAAAGTAAAATCAGAAAACTGTTCTGACTTTATAAACTTTTAACTTTAAAACTTTATAAACTTATTTTATGGCAGTATCAAAACAAAAGAAAGGTCAAATCCTAGAAAAGCTTAAGAAAATCGTAAAAGACTCGAAAGGGATTGTTTTCGTGAACTTTCATTCTCTTCCAATGGTTGAAACAAGAGAGATTCGTAAAACTCTTCAAGAAAAAGGCGTGGGGTATACTGTTGCTAAAAAAAGCCTGACTCGCAAAACTTTTGCCGAGGCTGGATTAGAAGGCTCAATGCCGGAACTTCCGGGAGAGCTTGGAATAGTTTACAGTACTCAACCGCTTGATTCTTCTCGCGAGATTTACTCTTTTCAAAAGAAGATGGATAAGAAGATCCAGATTGTCGGGGGAGTTTTTGAAGGGAAATTTATGAATCAAAGCGAAATGCTTGTGATCTCACAGATTCCTAGCCTCAAAACTCTTCAGGCCCAGTTTGTTAATCTTATAAATTCACCGATACAAGGACTCGTAATTGCTTTAAACGAAATTACTCAAGTAAAAAGTTCTTAAAGTTATAAAGTCTATAAAGTGGATGCAGATGCCTTTACTTTATAAACTTTACAAACTTTCAACTTTATAAACTAATAATAATTAAAATGGAAGAAAATAAAAAAATAGAAACACCAGTGAAATTCAAATCTATAGTAGACACTATAGAGGCTATGTCAGTTATTGATTTGCATGAATTAGTAAAACACTTAGAAGAAAAGTTCGGAGTGTCTGCAGTAGCAACTCCAGCAGGAGGCGCAGCATCCGGAGCTGGGGAAGAGAAATCAACAGTAAATGTTGAGTTAACAGACGGCGGAGCAACAAAGATTGCAGTTATCAAGGTTGTTAAGGAAGCTCTAGGTCTTGGCTTGAAAGAAGCCAAGGACCTAGTAGATGCCGCTCCAAGTATGCTAAAGGAAGGAATGAAGAAAGAAGATGCGGAAGATATGAAGAAGAAACTAGAAGAAGCTGGCGCCAAGGTTACATTGAAATAAGACAAAAAATCGAGCATAACTGCTCGATTTTTTGTCATGCAGGTAGGAAAAGTCAATGTCGCATTTGAGTTCAAATTAACCTATAATGCCCCTATGGATCCTGTATCTATTGGTGTCATTCAATTAAATTCGTAATATGGAAACACTCGGGAAAATATTTGGCAGTGAGGCAAAGGTAAAAATAATGCGGCTTTTTCTTTTTAATCCTGAAACTGTTTTTGATGTTAAAAATATTGCTGAGAGAGCCAAAGTTGAACTACCAAAAGCTCGGAGAGAAATCTCTGGTTTAGAAAAAATAGGCCTGATCAAGCGCAGGGCAAGCAACAAGAAAAAGAAAAATGGCCATGGTTTTATTTTGAATTCTCAATTCGCCCATCTTTCTCCACTTCAAAATTTTCTTATAAACATAGAGCCTCTTCAGCCAAAAGAAATAATAAAAAAAATAAGCAGGTTAGGAAACATAAAACTGATCATAATTTCGGGCATTTTTATCCAAGAGAGGGAGAGCAGAGCCGATATGCTGATCGTCGGAGATGGAGTAAAAAAAGCTAGTTTGGAAAATGTCATAAAAACTCTAGAAGCTGAGATTGGAAAAGAGCTAAGATACGTCTACTTTTCTACAATAGACTTTAAATATCGTCTAAGTATGTTCGATAAGCTCATTCGCGATATTTTGGACTATCCACACAGAAAGGTTCTAAACAAGCTCGGAGTCATTTAGTCGTGTTATAATATAGGCATTATTCATTTAATATAGTTACTATGATTGTAGATACATGGCGTCAAGTTTTGGGGGCTTCTTTCCAAAATCTTTGGTCAGGAGTTGTAATGTTTATCCCAAACTTGATCGTTGCGCTAGTTATTTTGTGTATAGGTTGGGCTATCGGTGCTGCAGTTGGGCGAGCCATCTCGCACTTTATGAAAATGATAAAATTCGACGAAGCTTTGCGGAGAGCAGGCTTTGAAGATTTTGTCAGGAGATCTGGTCTTAACTTGAACTCGGGACGATTCCTTGGGGGTTTGGTAAAATACTTCATCATTGTAGTATTTCTAATCGCCAGCTTCGATGTCTTGGGACTTAATCAAGTTACCGCATTTCTTCAACAGATAGTTATCGGTTACTTGCCGCAACTTATCATCGCTGTGCTCATTCTCCTGGTGGGGGGTGTTGTCGGAGATGTTCTATCCAGAATAGTAGTTGCATCAGCTCGTACCGCAGGACTTTCTATGGCAAATATGCTTGGAGCTGTTTCTAAGTGGTCTGTTTGGGTTTTTGCTATTCTTGTGGCTCTCTCTCAAATGGGAATTGCCGGCGCATTTATTCAGACTCTCTTTACAGGTTTTGTAGTTGCAGTTTCTCTTGCTCTGGGACTTTCGTTCGGTCTTGGAGGACAGGCAGCAGCGGCGAGGGCTATTGAGAAAGTTTCGAACAACGTCGCTTCTCACCACTAGTCGCTCTGGTCTTTTTCGCGAAATTCTGCGTTGCTCGCTTGCGTTTGCTCCACGCGCAGTACTACATGTACAGCTTGGTCGCAATCCGCACTCGCGCCTTGAATTTCCCAAAAAATCCTCAGAGCTTTCACTTTCTAAATGATAAGTTCTGAAAGTTTTCAAAAAACTCCCACTCGGGAGTTTTTTGTTTTGCCCCATTGACCCGATGGATTTTTTGGTATAGTTTTATCCGAGGAGGTTCCAGTGAAAATCTTACTTACAGTGGTGACTGGTTATATGATTGAAGGTCAATTGCGTGAGTCTCGAAGCGGTACTGTAGTGATTCATGTTGATTTTCCGGGATGGGATCAAAGTCTTATTCAGGTTATTTCGGAAGGGGTTGATAAAATTCGTATGCATCACAAGCCTCCTTCAACTCCAGAGTTTCCTGATCTATTTTCTGTAAGCCATTCCATCCTTCCATGACCGTACTGCGAACCGCCCGTAAGGGCGGTTTTCATATTAATAAATTTATTTTAATATTATATTATTCTGTTTTTAATTTACTACAATATATTGTAGTAAATTATATTTATGTATTTCGATATATCGTAAGAGATGGATTTTTGACAAAATATGAAAAGTAGGAGGTAGCACAACTTGGATACGGCGTGTTTAAGTTGCTATAAAAACAAAAACCCGGCCTCACATCGGGCTTTGCTGTGAGTTACCGGGATTCCGTGCATGCAACTTCTTCGGGGAGTATGATTTGTCGAGTCATCCCGTCACCAAACTCATCCACCCATTCTTGCATCACTACTCTACCCCTATCGCATAGAAAAACATATCCATGACTTAAACTGATCTTAAACGAGGAGATGATTTTGGCATCTCCCAATGCATAACTTTTTTGAGCAACTTCCTTCCAATCCTCGTTCAGTTCGCTACATCCGTTTGAGATAACAGATAAGCACAGGATTAAAGCACAGAAAGCAAGTTTCTTCATTTCCAACTCCTTGAATTTAGTCTGACTGGAATACTATATGACCTTAATTTAAACGTCAAGACTCGCTATTTTATGCGTTTTATTTTATCCCCATTTTGTCCACTAATTAGGGTGTTTTACACCATATTGACACTACTTTGCGGTTCGTATATACTCTTATCCATTGCAGATATGTTAAACATTCACTTAACTTCAAAGCGGTATAGGTAACGTGCTTTTTTGCATGTTAGCTGAAAAAACCGCCAGCAGGGCGGTTTTTTAAATAAAACAGCCCCGCTCCCGTCCGAAAGGACGGTTTGAATTAAAGGAATTCAGATCGGATTGTCTTTTGAAAACTTAATGCCACCGTACTATGTTTTCTGAGGTCTTAAAGGTATAGGTGGACTGCAAGTAAAAGTAAAAGTACCCGGTAGTAGATTTTGGCATCGCTCCTTTGGAGCAGGCGAAAGCCAATGCCAAAATTCACTACCGGGAGTAAGTCTTGTTGCGTAATTAATTTTATGTAACAGGATAAAGTACCCGCCTAAGTTTTTTAGATATAAAGATCACTGACTGTGATTTATTATCTATGTGGTAGATATTAACTTGGGTTAATGATTTTCTAAAAAAATTTTGGCGGGTTGGTTTTTAAATTTCCTAATGGGAAATTTAAGAGCGTATGGTGGATGCCTTGACTCAAAATGGCGATGAAAGACGTAGCATGGCTGCGATAAGCTTCGGGGAGGTGCCTAGCAACCGTTAATCCGAAGATTTCTGAATGGGGAAACCTGGCCGAGCATCAGCAATGGTGTTTCGGTCGCTGTGCAAATTATGTACAGTGCAGACCCGGGGAAGTAAAACATTTCATTACCCGGAGGAAAATAGAACAATTGTTATTGCGCAAGTAGCGGCGAGCGAAAACGCAGAAGCCCAAACCGAGCATCTCACAGAGGTTCGATGCAGTTAAAAGTCTATAAAGTCGAAAGTCTATAAAGTAGATGCATTTGCATTCACTTTACGGACTTTATGAACTTTCAACTTTTGACTCGCACCGCACTTCCGTGCGGTGCTCGGGGTTGTAAGGCAGAAACGTCATAATTTATTATGAGAGAAGTTACAAAATATTTTGTTAAACGAATGTGCTGGAAAGCACGACCCTAGAGGGTAATGGTCCCGTAGTTGAAAATAAAATATCTTCTTTGTTTCTGTTCTTGAGTACTTCGAGACACGTGTGGCTCGGAGGAATCTGCCGGAACTAACCGGTAAGGCTAAATACATTTTGAGATCGATAGTGAACTAGTACCGTGAGGGAAAGGTGAAAAGAAGGCCGGGGAGGCCGCTGAAATAGAACCTGAAACCATTACGCTTACAAGGAGTCGGAGTCCTTCGGCAGCAATGCCTCGGGATGACGGCGTATTTCTTGCTAAACGAGCCAACGAGTTTACGTATGTTGCAGTCTAATTCCCGAGAGGGAAGAAGGCATAGGGAAACCGA
>ORMF010092928.1_pt1 | contig 10661 bp, 7 predicted proteins | sample 1779871 | NCBI WGS metagenome assembly ORMF01 (sample SAMEA104232316, study PRJEB22302) | groundwater metagenome | biome: forest; feature: aquifer; material: groundwater | place: USA | collected 2011-08-07 | depth 5.4 m
CGACGCCGGCCGCAACCACATCCGCAGCAACAACCTCACCCAGCTCTACACGGTCATCGAGACCGGCGCCATGCACAAGATGCACACGCTGGAGCGCTCCATCCGTGAGCTCCTGAACCGCGGCCTCGTGTCGCACGAAGTGGCCGAGGCGTATCTGGCCCTGGCCAACCAAAAGATCTAAGCCCGCAGTTCAGATCCCGTCGGCCCCGTTTATAAACTTAGCTTTTCAAATTTTCTCCCATACTCCACCTCCCTATCAGCCATACTTGTTAGATACCCATGAGACGATTGGCACGGATATCTCTGGCTGGATTCCTGACGCTTACGCTAAGCCTGAGCGGAACTCTTTCCGTTTTTGCCCTGCGCCAGTTTAACGCCGGTTCTGAAGAAGCTCCCGCCCACCGAGAGTTGCGTGAACGTTTTAACGTACAACTACTTCCGCAAGCTTCCGGCTTGGAAGAGATCAAGGCGCTTGAAGAGATTTCTCCGGACCCCGAGCGGTGGGGGAAAAAGGGGAGTCGTCTAGCCCAAATGAAACAGGCAGGATTGCCCATTCCGAACGGTTTCGTAGTAGGAATAGGCGCGTTCCAAAAATTACATGCCCAGCAAATCCCCTGGGTTCAAATGAAAGGACAACTTTTCGCCCTGGAGCAAAAAACCGTCCGCCGGTTCGGAGATTCGCAGCAGCCTCTCTTTCTCGCCGTTCGTTCGGGAGCCGCGGAAGCGCTACCGGGTTTAATGGCCACCCTGATTGGCGTCGGGCTTAATGATGAAACGGTGAAAGGTTTGGCCCAAGAGATCGGCGAGGTGGCCGCGTATGATGCCTATGCCCGTTTCTTATGGCACTACGCGGTGGAAATTACCGGCGTTGACAACCGCTTGATCCGCCCCCAAAGGCAACAGACTCTAAAAACTCTTCAAACGCTGATCGAAGAATATAAACTCGCTATCGACAAAAAGGGCGGAGAACGGTTCCCGCAAGATCCCTGGAAGCAATTGGAAGGGGCCTTACGTGCCGTGGCCACGTCGTGGGATCGAGCCGACGTCCAAACCTACATAGACAACTTGGGTTTACAGCTAAATGGAACGGCCATAGTCGTTCAGGAAGCGGTTTTTGGAACTAGTAGCGCCCCTATCTCCGGAGCTGGAGTTTTCCACACCAGAGATCCTCAAACCGGCCAAGGCCGTTCGGGTTGGTTCCTAACCAATGCCCAGGGAGAAGATCTGATGACGCGAGGTGTTACCTGGAGCCCTTCGCAGGATGCGTTCAGAGATCTTCTTCGCCGGCGGCAAGAAGATCTAAATTCTCTTGGCGATGTCCTTGAATCCATCTTTCATACTCCTCAATCTGTAGAGTTTGTTGTTGACCATGACGGCCGATTCCATCTTGTTCAGTCCGACGACACAATCATGGGTCCTTTAGCTCGATTGACGGCGCTGAGGGCTCTGCGCGAAAAGGGAATACTTACTGAACCGGATTACATATCCCAATTGGCAACGATTCCAGTGACGCGCAAAGCAGTAACCGGTTACGGAATTTGGGAGTCACTGGCAAGCGGGCATCCGATTGGCGAAGGAGTGGCGCGCGGAACACTAATGTTCATCACTGATTCTAAACGATTGGAGGAGGGCGCTCAGAGCGCGATCGTTGTGGTGGACCAGATTGACGAGTTTATTCGTCGGGCAATCCTCCGAAAGAGCATTAACGGGCTTATACTTACCGGCTCTAAAATTTCTTTGCATGATGAAAGCTTATTAAGAACAAGGGGCCTCCTTACCTTGGTGGGCGCGCAATTCAAACAGGTAGTTTTAGAAGAAGCTTTGAAAGCTCACCAACATATTGACGTTATTCTAGAAGTCGGGTTCGATCAAGGCGTCCTGGTCAAAGACCAGAAAATTGATGAGGTTCCTCTGCTGGGGGAAGGTTTACCTTCCAAAGATTATGTCCTGGTGCGGAAACAAGGAAAAGAGTCGAAAACATACGGACAAATGTTGTTAGCGTTCGATTACGATGCCGGGATAGTGGAAGAGACGTGGGTGCATTTTAATGCACCTCCTGTGTATATAGGGAAAAGGCCGATAGGACCCTCTGAATTATACGAATACCTTCCTGTTGGTTTCCACACAACTGTTATTCCTCCGTCTAGTGCTAATCCGTTTGCGCAGCCTACTTCATCAAAATTTTGGTTGGATGAACATCATGAAGTCTTCGTCGTGGATCCGCTGAACGTCTTCTACCTAACAGAGCGGACCGGAGCTTTGGCGGCCAGCTTGATTCAGGGAGCGCTTATTGATCCAGAGCGATTACCGGGTCTACAACCAGAGGATATTCGAGTCTTACCGCTTGTCGTCAATCAGGAACCGGTCTCGTACTCAATTGTAGTCAAAGCGGACGGGGAGATTCTGCCTCAAGAGAAATTATGGAAGCAAAACCATGTTGCTGTTATCACATTGAACCCCCAGACGACCTTAGCCCAGTTCGTCCAAGAAGTGCTTGCCCAGTGGACAGGCCGCCCAGTTGGTGAAGTTCTCCAGATTGAGCATGAGAACGGTCGACTTAGGATCTACGCCTAATAATATCTACCCATCTTGCCTATCAGACTACATATCTCAACACGTCCTTCAGCCTTTTAACTTCTTCTGTCAGACACCACGCTCGGAACTCCACTACAAACCTGTTAAAATCACGCTCAGCTAGACCTTCGGGAGTTCGGACGTCGTTCCGTCGGCCCCGTTTATAAACTTAGCTTTCGAGATTTTTTCCGCACCTTAGCTCCACCATCAGCCACACTTATTAGATGCCCCACAAACAATCGGCACGGATAACTTTGATTCGATCCCTAGCGCTTACGTTAGTGCTGAACCTTAGCGTAACCCCTCCCGTTTCTGCCTTGCGCCAAACGGGTCTTGAAGAAAACGCCTCCAGACAGGATTTTCTGAGCCAACTCGGAATTCATTCGGACGCTGTGATCACTCGATCCGGAATGGAAGGAGCGGAAGAGGATGCGGAAGAAAAACAAACCCGAAGGGAATTCTTTGGCGATGCCACGAGACGTTTGACCGCGCTTCGAGAAGCACTCTCGGGAAATATTCTCGGCCCTCTGTTTCAATGGCTTGCCCAAACAAAAGCGCCCCCGGCGGATCCCAAGCTTCTAGCTCAATTCGGCAAACTCATCCGGTATCTCGCCACGGATGAGCCTGCCAAATTGCGGCGGAGGGCCGACTTCTTGGACGAAAGCGCCACCGGCCTACACCATCTCAGCCAGCGCAGTAGAGGGGCGGCCAACACGTTCACCCCCACGCTCATCGTGGCAGCGAGGGGCGCGGTGGAGGACCAGGAAACCGGCTTGATCCAACCGCTAGGAACACAGGTGGAGGAGACGATGCAGACAGCCCGGCGGCTAGCCAACCCTGCCACCGAAACCTGGGAATCTTCCACGGCTGAACTGCTACAAAAGCTTCTGGAACAAGTCCGGCGCCGTCTTGGGCTATGGGAATCGGAGCCCGTAGAAGCTCTCGGCGAGGAACAACCTTTAACCTTAGGAGAAGAACTGCGCTTGGGGTTCGAACTGGGCAGATTTCCATCGGGCGAATCAGGTAAAAAACCAAAGTTGCGGCAACTCCAACAGGAAAGAATCGGGCAGATGAAAGCGCTCCTGCAGCAGATTGAAGACCTTCGCCGGCTTTCTCGGGAAAACCAACGGGTTGTCCTCCGAGAAGGCTTGGGACAACAGCTCCAAAACCTACACGGTTTAGGAACCATGCTGGAAAAGCGCCTGCAAGAGGCGATCGCCTGGGTGCGGGGAATCGAAACCGGAGCCCCAGAGGCTGCTCAGTTGGCTAATCAGTTGGTTAAGCAGGCGAGAGACAGCCGCCGGACCGGGCGTCAACCCGATCAAGATCCAGACGAAGAGGCGCTGGAAGAAACCCTTCGGCGGATAGGAGAAGCCCGGAAAAACAGGAGACCGGCGCAAGAAGGTTCGAAACGACTTTTCCCCGAAGGTTTTACGGGTCAGTTCATCGGTCTGAAACCCTTTAGGACCGTTAACGCTCCGCTTCCGCTTGTTCAAGATGATTTCCGGTGGATCTACTCCACTGCTGAACAACAAGGGCCAACGGTTGCTCTCACCCTGCGGGAAGAGACCGTCGGCCCAGGATTGGATCCCGTTGTTCGAGCGGGAATATTAGCCCGTGAACAGGCGCAAGCCGGTTTTAAAGGACATTTGGGAATCGCTCTAGGAGCCCTTTCCGAAAACCATTCCGGGCTTTCAGATTTAACCCGGCTTGCAGAGCGTCTTCATCAGGGTTATCCGGGGTTCACCGTCACCTTTTTTTACGCGGAAATGGAAACTTTAATCGCGGAGAAACGAGAGATGGGGCAATCTCTGGGCCTTGATCCTCAGGGTATCCGCTCGCCAAATTTCTATTTGCCAACTTTTTACACCTGGGCAACCGAGTTGAGAAACGGAGTCCGCAGATTATCGGTCGATGATTTATACACCGCTAAGTTTTCGACCATCAAACTTGCTGCCGAGCCGCCGGCTGCCTGGAGGCTCCAAGGAGAGATTATTGTGGAGGACCTTGTCGTTGACCAGACCGCGGCGGCGCAGCCCCTTCAGCTTGAAATCGCTGCTCATGAAACTTTACTGGGGCCTTTGCAGGATAATTTTAGAGGGATACCTATCCGCTCCGTATCCGCTGAGCAGAAACAAGCAACCGAAACCCTTAAGGATTTCACAGCGCAAGATCAAATCTTTCGAATGATCGTCCTGGATCAAATGCTTTTGGACGGGCCTGCCCAGGTGTCTAAAATCCTTCCGAACGAGCATGCTCCTACTTTCTTGCTTTATGGGGCCGAAACCGCCCTTTTTACCCCTTCGGTTGCGGCTATAATCCTAAAGCTACAACTTCCCATAAACGGATTGTTTCTGCTGAAACTCCGCCAGGACGAACTTGGCCAGACCCGCCTGACGATCTACGCATAACTTCAAGCCGGCTGCGGCTTTTGGGCCACCTGTTGCGCCCATCCAACAGGCCGGACTTGATTTTGATAGTATCATATGATACTATCATTATATGGAACCGCCGTTCGAGCTCACCCGCCCCATGCTGGATTTGTGCATGGCGATCTCCCGCCTGCTCGGGCAATACGAAGGGATCAAACTCCCCAAACCGCAGCCGATGCTGATCAGGCGCAACCGCATTCGGACCATCCAATCCAGTCTCGCCATCGAAGGCAACCGGCTGAACGAAAACCAAGTGACGGCCCTCCTGGACCACAAGCGCGTGATGGGCCCCAGCAAAGATATCCTCGAGGTTCAAAACGCCATCAAAGCTTATGAGGCGCTGCCTCGCTACAAGGTTTGTGAGTTGAGCTCGCTGCTGCAGTCCCACAAGATCATGATGCGAGGATTGGTTCCGGACGCGGGGCGTTTGCGGTCAGGAAACGTGGGGATTCTTAAAGGAAGCCGCGTCTCCCACGTCGCTCCCAAGCCGTCCCTGGTTCCGGGGCTCATGCGGGATCTCTTCGCTTTCATCAGGGAGGATAAGAACGTTCACGCGCTGATTAAATCCTGCGTTTTCCATTATGAGTTTGAGTTCATCCATCCCTTCTCGGACGGGAACGGCCGCGTGGGCCGGCTTTGGCAATCCGCTCTTCTTCTCCATTATCACCCTCTCTTTGAATTCACCCCCGTCGAGTCGCTCATCAAGAAGAAGCAGCGCGCCTACTATAAAGCCCTCGAGCTTTCAGACAAAAAAGGGCGGTCCACCGATTTCGTTCTTTTCATGTTGGGAACCATTCGGGAGTCTCTGGAAACGCTTTTGCTGGAGCTCCGTCCCACCCGCGAAACCGCTGAGTCTAGAGTCCAAAGCGCCAAAGAATATTTCCTCAAAAAATCGTTTTCACGAAAAGAGTATCTGCAATTCCAGAAAACGATCTCAACGGCGACCGCCAGCCGCGACCTCTCGCGCGCCGCCAAACAAGGATTGCTCATAAAGAGAGGGGATAAAGCGCTGGCTAAATACTCTTCGTGATCTCTTCCAGCACGGAAATGAAGCGCTTGTTTTCCATCACCGGCTCGGCCCCTTCATAGGAAACCTCTTCTCCCAACTCCACCCAGGATTTGCAGCCGGCGTATTCGGGGCGGACCGCGTGGAGGACCGGCTTCCTTAATTTGTAGGCCCGCAACACGAGGACCTGCAGCGGAAGTTCCGGTTTATAGGCCTTCCTCTGTTCGAAAAACTCCGGGCTCCAGAGATGGTACTTTTTCAGCCCGGCCAATTTGGATGGATCTGTGATTTCCTTTTGGGCGGCGACGCCGGCGTACACTTTGAGAGGGACTTTCGTCCCCGCCGGAGCGGCCTCTTTCAGCCGCGAGCGGAATTCGGAGCGTAGGAATTCCTCTTTCTGGTGTTCCCAGGTGGGATAAAACCAGAATTCCCGGTGCTGAAGATGGAACCCGCCGCCCGGGTCGGCGATGCCCCCCTTGCGCAGGAGCAGCATCTGTTCGCCGCGGCCGATCGCGTCCACCAGCACGCTCCATTCCTTCAGCGCAATGTTTGATGAGGCCATAGCCGGCATTATACCAAGCAATCTGAAATCCGCTTGACAGTGCCTATATGTTGCGGTACAAAGGTCCTTGCCTTCAAGATCTTGTGGACGGGGGGAGGAGATGGTTTTCTGAGAGAAGCCCTTGTCGGCCCCCAAAATGACGGGCAGACTAGGGGTTCTTCAGCAGTAATGAGCAGTATTGGACTCATCCCTACACTCCCCAAGGGAAACTTCCCTCCACACAAGATCCCCAAGGCAATTGGCGTTTGCTTGAACAACCGTTGATCTACCTCACTTAGAAAGGGAGGGGTCTCTCTTATGAAGGAAGCCAATCCGGTTGCCTTAGGACACGCTGCCGCGAACACCACGGCGTCGCAGGGACCTTCCGCCGGCCAGCCCTCTCACGGTCTGGTGGTCCCCCGCTATTTCACCAGCCCGGGTTCGGACCCCTACAGCGAAGTCACGTGGGAATACCGCGCCGCCGCGATCACCAATGAACACGGGGAGCTTGTCTTCGAACAGAAACAGGTGGAGGTGCCGATCTTCTGGTCGCAGACGGCGACCAACGTGGTGGTCTCCAAGTATTTCCGGGGGCCGCTGGGCACCCCGCAGCGGGAGACCTCGGTCCGCCAGCTGGTGGGCCGCGTGGTCAACACGATCACGGACTGGGGCATCAAGGACGGCTACTTCGCCGCGCCCGAGGACGCCGAGAACTTCCGGGCGGAGCTGACGCACCTCATGCTGATGCAGAAGGCCTCCTTCAACTCGCCGGTCTGGTTCAACGTCGGCATCGAGGCCAAGCCGCAGTGCTCGGCCTGCTTCATTCTGTCGGTCAAGGACACGATGGAGTCCATCCTCGACTGGTACAAGACCGAGGGGATGATCTTCAAGTACGGCTCCGGCTCCGGCATCAACCTCTCACCGATCCGTTCGGGCAAGGAGCAGCTGGCCGGCGGCGGCACCGCCTCCGGGCCGGTCTCCTTTATGCGGGCGGCCGACGCCTCCGCGGGCGTGATCAAGTCCGGCGGAAAAACGCGGCGCGCGGCCAAGATGGTGGTGTTGAACGCCGACCATCCCGACATCGAGCGGTTCATCCGCTGCAAGTGGGACGAGGAGCGCAAGGCCTGGATCCTCGTGGATGCCGGCTACGACTCCACCATCGACGGCGAGGCCTACTCGAGCGTCTATTTTCAGAACGCCAACAACTCGGTGCGGGCCACCGATGAGTTCATGCAGGCGGTGCTGGAGGACAAGCCCTGGGACCTGCGCGGCGTCGCCTCCGGCGAGACGATGCAGACGGTGCGGGCGCAGGACTTGATGCGGCTGATCGCCGAGGCCACCTGGCACTGCGGCGACCCCGGCATGCAGTTCGACACCACGATCAACCGCTGGCACACCTGCCCCAACACGGGCCGCATCAACGCGAGCAACCCCTGCTCCGAGTACATGCACCTCGATGACTCCGCCTGCAACCTGGCCTCCCTGAACCTGATGCGGTTCATGGACGACAACGGGCATTTCCACGCCTCCGATGTCCGGGCCGCCGTGCGGACCGTGACCCTGGCGATGGACATCATCGTGGACAACTCCTCCTACCCGGTGCAGAAGGTGGGGGAGACCGCCCGCGCCTACCGGCAACTGGGGCTGGGCTACGCGAACCTCGGGGCGATGCTGATGTCGCTGGGCATCCCGTACGACTCCGACACCGGCCGGGCCTACGCGGCCACGGTGACCGCGCTGCTGTGCGGCGAGGCCTACCGGACCTCCTGTGAAATCGCCGGCGTCAAGGGACCCTACGCCGGCTACGCGAAGAACCGGGAGCCGCAGCTCAAGGTGATCCGCATGCACCGCGACGCCTTGGTCTCGGTGGACGACCGGCTGGTGCCGGAGGAGATGTTCTCCGCGGCCGCCCACGTCTGGGACGAGGCGCTGCGGCTGGGGACGGCCCACGGCGTGCGCAACTCGCAGGTGACCGTGCTGGCCCCGACCGGCACCATCGGATTCATGATGGATTGCGACACCACCGGCGTCGAGCCGGACATCGCGCTGGTCAAGTACAAGAAGCTGGTGGGCGGCGGGCTGATGAAGATCGTCAACCAATCGGTCCCGCGGGCGATGAAGCGCCTCGGCTACTCCGAGGAAGAGGTCAAGGCGATCTGCCAGCACCTCGACAAGGAAGAGACCGTCGAGGGGGCGCCGGGCTTGAAGCCGGAGCATTTGCCGGTCTTCGATTGCGCCTTCAAAGCGCTCAAGGGGACCCGCACCATCCACTACATGGGCCACGTCCGGATGATGGGGGCGGTACAGCCGTTCATCAGCGGCGCCATCTCCAAGACGGTCAATGTGCCGACCGAGATCACCGTCGAGGAGATCTCCCAGGCCTACCTCGAAGCCTGGAAAGCCGGCGTCAAGGCAATCGCGATCTACCGGGACGGCTCCAAACGGGTGCAGCCCCTCTCCACCGGCAAGGGCAAGGACGCCGTCAAGGAAGCGGTCAAAACGGCGGCGGCTCTCAGCGCCTCCGAGATCGCCAAGGGCCACACGGTCCAGCGGAAGTACCTGCCGGACGAGCGGCACGCGGTGACCCACAAATTTTCCATCGCCGGGCACGACGGCTACGTCACGGTCGGGCTCTATGAGAACGGCAAGCCGGGAGAGATCTTCATCGTGATGTCCAAGGAGGGGACCGTGATCTCCGGCCTGCTGGACGCCTTTGCCACAGCGATCTCGCTGGCACTCCAGTACGGGGTGCCGCTGGAAGCGCTGGTGAAGAAGTTCAGCCACATGCGGTTCGAGCCGGCCGGCATCACCTCCAACCCGAAGATCCGGTTCGCGCAGTCCATCCTGGACTACGTCTTCCGGTGGATGTCGCTCAAATTCATGCCGACCGCGGAACAGCCGGCGCCGCCGGCTACGGTGACGGATCTCGCCGCCACGCAGGCGGATGTCACGACACCAGCGCCGACCGCGAAGACGGGGTCAAACGTGAACCCCAGCCGGCAGGCGTTCCAGGGCCAGGTGGACGCCCCGCCCTGCCACAACTGCGGCCTGCTGATGATCCGCTCCGGGAACTGCTACAAGTGCTTCAACTGCGGAGAGACTTCCGGCTGCTCGTGAGGTCTCTTGCCGCTTTTCTAATCGGAGGGATTTTGCTCGTGAGCGGACACGCGGCTGCGGCCGGAAATCCAAAGGCCACGATCGAGACCGATAAAGGAACGATTGTGGTGGAGCTGTACAAGGACCAGGCCCCCAAGACGGTGGAGAACTTCGTCACGCTGGCCAATAAGGGGTTCTACAACGGGATCCTCTTCCACCGGGTGATCCCCGGCTTCATGGTCCAGACCGGCGACCCGACCGGCACCGGCCGCGGCGGGCCCGGCTACACCTTCGAGGATGAGTTCGGGCCGGGCCTCAAGCACACCGGCCCAGGGATCCTCTCCATGGCCAACGCGGGACCGAACACGAACGGCAGCCAGTTCTTCATCACGCTGGCGGCAACGCCGTGGCTGGACGGAAAGCACGCGATCTTCGGGAAGGTGGTGGAGGGGCAATCGGTGGTGGACGCGATCGCCGCCGCCGAGCGGGACGGCTCGGACCGCCCCCGCACAGAGATCGCGATGAAGAAGGTGACGGTCAGCCCGTAAGGTCAGCCGGCCTTAGGCCGACTGCTGGATCGCGAATTCGAGCCGGTCCAGCTCCAACCGTTCCGCGATCGAAATCTGCGCCGGGGCCGCCGCCATCCACAACTCCACAACGGACGGCGCCGGTTGCGCGGGTACAGGCATCCAACCCATCATGAGCAATAGAGTCCACGCTGCAGTCATGTTTGCCTCCGTATGATCCGGACCGCCCGGCCGCGATGGCCGTGCCGTTCGGCAACCGCCCCCCATTCCCAGCCGGAGCAAAGCTTGCCCGCCAGCTCCTCCAGCGACGCCGCCCGGTAACGGACCAGGCGGGCCTGGTTCAAAACGCTGTAGCGCCCGCCTTCCATAAAGACGCAGACCGTGTGGGCATACCCTTTCTTGCCGTACAGACTGAAGAGGAAGGAGTGGACCCCTTGCCGGGCCAGCAGGTCGCTGGCCAGCAGCGCGTAATCCTCGCAGTCGCC
>ORMF010406295.1_pt1 | contig 10661 bp, 9 predicted proteins | sample 1779871 | NCBI WGS metagenome assembly ORMF01 (sample SAMEA104232316, study PRJEB22302) | groundwater metagenome | biome: forest; feature: aquifer; material: groundwater | place: USA | collected 2011-08-07 | depth 5.4 m
AGCTCCGCGCCATCGAGCAGGAAATCTGGGCCGCCGTGAAGGCCGGCAAGCTCACCGAGGAAGAGGCGCACGCGAAGCTCGCCGCCGTCAAGCGCGAGCTCGCAGGGAAGGACGGCGGCGACGCGAATGACGTGCGCGCGGCCAAGCTCCGCGCCATCGAGCAGGAAATCTGGGCCGCCGTGAAAGCCGGTAAGCTCTCCGAGGAGCAGGCTCACGAGAAGCTCGCCGCGATCAAGCGCGAGCTCGCGGGCGAGCACCCGGCCGACAAGTAGCGTCCAACGAGCAACCGAGACCGGTGCGGCTCAGGCCCCGCCGGTCTCGTGTGTGGCTCAGCGCACCTCGTAGTCCAAGGCGAAGGGCTCGAGCCCCAGTCCGCGCGCGACCGCACGCGACGGGGCGTTCTCCCACGACGTGCTGTACAGAGGCTCGGCGCCTTCCGCTCGCACGAGCCGGCCCCAGGCGTCGACGGCGACAGTGGCGAGTCCCAGTGTCGCCGCGGATATGATGCACCCGTGCCTCGCGATTCGCCCGCGCGCTCCACCGGGTTCTCCTGCTGCGGCCGGTGCCGACTCGTCGAGCGGCTCGCAACGGACCGGGGCCGCACGCCCCGCGCACGAGCCTGACGCGGCATGTTGTTCAACTCGCTGTGCTTCGGTGTGTTCGTGGTGGTCGCCGTGGGCCTCTACCACCTCTTCGTCGGCTGGACGGCGCGCAAGCTCGTGCTCCTCGGCCTGAGCTACGCTTTCTACGCGGCGTGGAACCCGTTCTTCGTGCTGCTGCTCGTGTTCTCGACCCTGGTCGACTGGTTCGCAGCCCGCGCCATCGACCGGTCGAGCTCGCACGGGCGACGCTGGCTGTACGCGGCCGGTAGCGTGTGCGTGAACCTCGGCCTGCTGGGCTACTACAAGTACTACGGCTTCTTCGCCGACAACCTCGACGCGCTCGGCGCGATGGTCGGCGTCGACCTCGGCGTTCCGCACCGCTCGATCGTCCTGCCCGTCGGCATCTCGTTCTACACGTTCCAGACGATGTCCTACACGATCGACGTCTACCGCGGTCGGCTGCGCCCGACGTTCTCGTTCCTCGACTTCGCGCTGTACGTCACGTTCTTTCCCCAGCTCGTGGCCGGCCCGATCGTGCGCGCCACGGACTTCCTGCCGCAGTGCACGGAGCCGAAGCCGTTTCGGCTGGACGAAATCGGCTGGGGCCTGCAACTCCTGCTGTTCGGGCTGTTCCAGAAGGTCGTCATCGCCGATCGCGTGCTGGCCCCGGTGACCGACGCCGTGTTCGCCGCCCCCGACGTCGATTGCCTCTCGGCCTGGACCGGGTGCGTCGCCTTCGCGGGCCAGGCCTACGGCGACTTCGCGGGGTACTCCACGTGCGCGATCGGGCTCGCGGTCGCGTTCGGCTTCCACCTGCCGCTCAACTTCCGCTACCCATTCGCCGGGCTCGGCATCAGCGACGTGTGGCGCCGGTGGCACGTGTCGCTGGGCAGCTGGCTCCGCGACTACCTGTACGTTCCGCTCGGCGGCAATCGCGTGCCGAGGTGGCGCATGCACGTGAACCGGGCCCTGACGATGCTCGCGAGCGGCTTCTGGCACGGCGCCGCGTGGACGTTCGTGATCTGGGGGGCCCTCCACGCGGCGTACATGGTCTTCGAGCACCACCTGGCGCGCAGCCGGATGGGCACGTGGTCGATCTGGCGTACCGCGCCCGGACGGGGCGTGCTCATGGCCGGCACGTTCGCGCTGTTCTGCTACTCGCTTGCGTTCTTCCGCGCGACGTCCCTTGCCGGTGCCGTGGAGGTCGCGACCGCGATGCTCTCGCCCACCTTGCCGGCGAGCCCCGCGCTGAACCGCGCGCAGATCCTGATCGTGCTCGTCACGATGTCCTTGGTCGTGGGCCACCACTGGATCATGCGCGACCGCGTTCCGTCGGCCTGGATCGCGCGCTGCCCGGCGGTCCTCTTGGCGACGCTCGACACGGCGATGATCCTCGCGATCGTGCTCGTGCCGGGCGGCGATCGCGCCTTCGTCTACTTCCAGTTCTAACGATGATCCACGAACCGCCCCGCAAGGACTTGGCCACGATCCTGGCAGTGAGCGTCGCCGTCGCGTTCCTCGCGCTGTACGCGATCGGACGCCGGTGGACCGACGCTGGGTATCGGCCGTCGGTCGTGGACACGATCGATCTGTGGGCGTACCACCGCTCCGACGTCTACGCGGCTCGCCGCGATCACGTCGTGCTGCTCGGGACGTCGCTCATGCAGTTCGGATTCTCGCTCGACGCGTTCCACGAAGCGCACCCCGACCGGCGGATCACACAGCTCGCGATCCACGCGCAGTATCCGATGGCGAGCCTGCGCGACCTCGCGCGCGACCCGGACTTCGAGGGCATCGCCGTGGTCGACGTGCACGAGAGCTCGATTCCGCGCGAGACCTGGGACCAGCAGCAGGAGTTCGTCGACTACTACCGCGAGCGCTATCCGGCGTACCACGAGCTCGAGTGCCCGCTCGTGGCGGCGCTCCAGGAGCGGTTCGTCGTGCTGAACCACCACTATCCGCTCGACAACGTCCTTGCGCGCCTCGCGCGCGGCGAGCCCGCGCCACCTCCGTACTTCATGACGATGCGCGCCGATCGCGCGTGCCTCGCGGACTACAGCGACGTGCCGGCCGACCTGCGGTACCGAGTGAGCGAGAACCAGCGCGCGCGAACGGCGAAGGACGCTCTCTCGCCGGACGAGTGGCTCGCCGACGCGGCCTCCATCGACGAGTGGGTGTGCGACATCCACGAGCGCGGCGGCCGCGTGGTGTTCGTGCGCTTTCCGGCGGACGGTCCCATCGCGGAGGCGGACGAACGCGTCTACCCGCGGTCCGACTACTGGGGTCGACTCGGCGAGCGGGTGTCCGCGGCGCTCATCGATGGCCGGGACGTGCCCGGCATGTGCGGTTATCGGCTGCCGGACTTCCTGCACCTCGACCACCGCGACGCGCGACCCTTCACGCGCGCCTTGCTGGCCGAGCTCGCGCGCAAGGGCGTGCTTCCGCCGCCGCGGACGTCACGCCGGTAGGGGCGTCACACGAGGATCCAGATTCGCGCGACGACGAGCGCGCCCGCCGCGAAGCACCCGAGGCCCCCGTACACGAGGCAGCGCAGCGCGAGCACGCCCGGGTCCTCCGCGAGCGCACCGCGCCGCGCGGCAAGCCCCCAACCGAGCGCGAGCAGCCCCGCCGACAAGGCCGACAGCGACACCGCGGTCACGAGAGCGATCGCGGCGCCGAACCGCGCGGCGCACGCGAGCTGCACGCCGCCGCCGAGCACGAGCCCCAGCGGGTGGAGCACCGCGGGGTGGGCCGGTTCCAGGCCCGCGCGAGGCGCCGCGAACCCCAGGAGCGCGCCAACCGTCACGGTGAAGGCCAGCACCGCAACGTAGATGTCGCGCGCGCCGTCCACGCTCCCGCCCGCGGGCAGGGCGACGAGCGCCGCGAGCACGAGCACGGCGAGCGGATGCTCGGGCGGGAGCGGCACGTCCTCGTCCCCCAGGTGCACGGCACGCGCGATCGCGATGGACGCGTGGGACACGGCGAGCTGGAGCCCCGCCCCGAGCGCACACGCGCCGACCGCGACGGCCGGACCGTGCTCGCGATGGACCGCCACGCCGAGGCCCGCGGCGAGCACGAGCGAGATGACCCCCTCGACGGCCTGGCCCGCGCCGCCCGTCCACCAGCCCGCGACCAGGACGACCCGCGCGCCCGCGACGGCCAACTGCGCCCCGACGAAACCGAGGGCCACCCACACGACCATCGGCGTGGTCAGCGCCCCGTGGGGTCGGGCGAGGCCTGGAGGTCGCCCAGGTGGGCGTCGATCCACGCCCGCCACGCGACCGGATCCTCGCCGAGCTTCTGGCCCGTGATCGCCTCCAACGCCCACGCCGCGGCCGCGCGCGGACCGGGGTCCGCGTCGCGCGCGAGGGTCTCGGCCAGCGCCGCGCTCGCGCGGGGGTCTTTGATGTGGCCCAGCGCGAGCGCGGCGTTGTAGCGCACGAGCGGGTGCGCGTCGAGCAAACACCGGCTGGACAGGGTCGGCACGGCGAACCGGCTCTTCACCATCCCCAGCGCGAGCGCGGCGTGGGCGCGCACGGACGGCACGGGATCGGCCGTGCCCTTGATCAACGCCCCCGTCGCACCGTGATCTTCACCCGGGCGCAGCACGAGCGACAGCGCGTACCCGGCGGCGCTGCGCACGGCCGGATCGGGGTCGCCCTCGAGCCGCGCGGCGAGCGACTGCACGCCCGAACCCGCGATCCCGAGCAGACCCAAGCCCGCCGCAGCGTTGGCACGCACCGCCGCGCGCTCATCGCCCAGCGCCGCCTCGAGCGGTGGAACCGCCCGCGCCTCGCCCGAGAACCCGAGAGCCATCGCCGCAATCGCCCGCTGGTGCGGATCCTTACCCACGAGCGCGTCGCCGAGCATGGTGAAGTTGCCGCGCGCGAGCGCGTCCAGGCTGCGCTTCGCCGCGATCTCGCCGGCGGCATCCAACCGCGCCTGGGCGGCGCTCCAGTTCTTGAGCTCCTGGTCCAGCCGCGAGAACAGCACGCCCGCGTTGCCGATCGACCCGTAGTTGAGTCCGACGTCCTCGCTGACGCCGAGTGCGCTCGGGCCGGCCGCGGCGTTGGCATCGGCGCGCGGCGCGTCCGCGCGCTCCTCGACCGTGTCGCACCCGGCGAGCACGACCGCGAGCGCGACCGTGGCGATTGTTGCGCGGACGTCGAGCATGGGGCTTCCTCGTCGGACCACGAATGCTCCACCAACGCGAGCTCCACGAGCGAACGACGTCGTGGAGCGAAACGCGCGGGTTGACTCTCGCCGCGGTCTCGATACTATCACCTCACCTAGTGCAGCGACCATGAGGATTTACGCTCGGTAACGCCTCGTACCTGGGTCGGCTCGCGAACGCGAGCCTCCCTCCAACCGCGCGGTCTCCTGCCGGGCATGGTGGAGGACGGCAGCCATCGCCGCTCGACGCTTCCTCATCACCGGCGGGGCCGGCTTCATCGGCAGCCACCTCGCCGAGGCGTTGCTGGCACGCGGAGCGCGCGTGGTCGCGATCGACGACCTGTCCACCGGCGCGATCGACAACCTCGCACACCTCAAAGGGCACCCCGGCTTCGCCTACCACGTCGACTCGATCTCGAACGAGCCGTTGCTCGCGGAGCTGATCGACGCGGCGGACGTGGTGTTCCACCTCGCCGCGGCGGTCGGCGTGCGCCTCGTCGTGGAACACCCCGTGCGCACGATCGAGACCAACATCGAGGGCACCCGCATGGTGCTCAAGCACGCGAGCAAGAAGAAGAAGCGCGTGCTCATCGCCTCGACCTCCGAGGTCTACGGCAAGTCGGCCAAGGTCCCGTTCAGCGAGGACGACGACTCGATTCTGGGCCCGACCTCGAAGGCGCGGTGGAGCTACGCATGCTCGAAGGCGATCGACGAGTTCCTCGCCTTCGCCCACTGGCGCGAGAGCGGGCTGCCGTCGGTCGTGGTGCGGCTGTTCAACACCGTTGGGCCGCGTCAGGTCGGCCACTACGGGATGGTGATCCCGCGCTTCGTGCAGCAGGCTCTCGCGGGCGGCCCGATCAGCGTGTACGGCGATGGCCACCAGACGCGCTGTTTCTGCGACGTCGCGGACGTCGTGCGCGCGCTGATCGACCTGGTCGCGCACCCCGACGCGCCCGGACGCGTGTTCAACATCGGCTCGGCCGAGGAGATCTCGATCAACGCCCTCGCGCGCAAGATCGCCGACAAGGTCGACCCCACGGTCGAAATCGAGCACGTGCCGTACGATCAGGCCTACGGCCCCGGGTTCGAGGACATGCTGCGCCGCGTGCCGGACCTCTCCCGGATCGCCGGCTTGATCGGGTATCGACCGACCCACACCATCGATCAGATCCTCGACCGCGTCATCGCCTGGATGCGCGCGACCGAGGCTGCGTCCGCTCCCGAGGCCCGCCCATGATCGCCCACCTTTCGCGCGTCGCCTACCCGGCCCCGCTCGCCGCCATTGCCTGGGTGCTCGCCCTCACCCTGTCGCCTGCCGGGCTCCTCGCCCAGGAGCCACCGGGCCCGCCGCCGGCGGAGATGGTCGTGCGCGCGACGGGAGATGGTTTCCCGGCCGCGGGAGCGACGGGCGGCGCCGCCGTGCTCGGCGCCAAACGCGCGGCCACGGTCGTCGCGCTCCGCAATCTGGCCGTTGCGGTGGGGGCGATGGTGCCCGGCGGCGAGAGCGGCGAGTGGGCGAGCGAGCTCGTGAAGGGCCACAAGGTGGTCGGCATCGAAGACCTACCGGGAGGCGGCTACCGCGCGACGGTCGAGCTGCCGGTCGCGCACCTCGCGGTGGCGCTCCATGGCGAGCTTGCGCGAACGGCCGCGCTCGCGACCGAGCTCCGCGCGTCCAAGGACAAGGCCGCGGCGCTCGAGAGCGAGCTTGCAGCACTGCGCGCCAGCGCGGACGCGATGCGCCGTCGCTACGACGAGCTCGTGGCCGCGCTCGCGCGCACCGTCGACCAACTGCGCGCGCTCGTCGAAGCCGCCCAGGGCGCTACCAAGTAACCCGCAGCACCGAGCGAGCTCCATGTCGACCCCGATCGCCCCGCACCAGTGCCTGACCAAGATCGACGACATCTTCGTCGAGGTGTGCCGCGAGTCCGGGATCCTCGCGACCAAGGCGATCAAGCAGGCGAAGAAGATCCAGGAGCGCTACAACAAGCAGGGCGAGCACGCCGGAATCCAGGACATCCTGTTGTACGAGGGGCTGATCCAGCGCCGGCAGGTCGACGAGATCCTCGAGCGCTTCGGCAAGCAGATCTACGGCTGCACGGCGTGCAACGCGATCGACCGCTACCCCGAGGGACCGACCGCCTGCAAGCACTGCGGTGACCTCGTGGTGCGCGTGTTCCGACCTCCACTGGGCTCGATCGACCCGCACACCGCCGAGCTCAAGTTCCGCAAGGGAAACACGCTCGGGCGCTACACGATCCTCGAGATCCTGGGCAGCGGCGCGATGGGCCGCGTGTTCCGCGCGCAGGCGGACGACGGTGCGCTCGTGGCGATGAAGGTGCTGTCGCCCGATGACGGAATCGTGTGGGAGGACGTGAAGCGCTTCCAGCACGAGGTCCTCGCGATGGCGGACCTCAAGCATCCGCACGTGATGACCGTGAGCGACCACGGCACGGTGGGGGACTGCCACTACTACTGCATGGAGCTCGTGCGCGGCGTCTCGCTGTCGCGGAAGATCGATGAGCGCAGCCTGACGTTCGCCGACTCCGTGGCCATCGGGGCGAAGATCGCCTCGGCGCTCGACCACATCCACGGCAAGGGCATCGTCCACCGCGACCTCAAGCCCGACAACATCATGTTCGACGACAAAGGCGAGCCGCGGCTCCTCGACTTCGGCATCGCCAAGAACGCGATGCAGACGACGCAGGTGACCGAGTACGGCACCGCGTTGGGCACGCCGGCCTACATGTCGCCCGAGCAGGCCAAGGGCGAGACGCGGAAGATCGACGCCAAGACCGACATCTACTCGCTGGGCGTCTTGCTGTACGAGATGGTGACGGGCGTGATCCCGTTCGACGAGGAGCACGACGTCAACCGTCTGCTCGACCGCATCGAGAACGACTCGCCGCGTACGCCGCGCGAGCACAACGCGGAGATCCCCGAGGCGCTCGAGCAGGTGATCCTCAGGGCCATGGCCAAGGACCCCGCCCAGCGCTACGCGCAGGCGATCCTGTTGTCCGAGGACCTGGAGGCGCTCGCCGTCGGGAAGGTGCCGCCCAACCTGAGCGGACGCCGCCCGAAGGGACCGACGACCCTGATCGGCCGGCTCGTGCGGAAGTTCCGGGGCGACGCACCGGAGTAGTCGCGGGCGCAGCCGCCCGCGCGGCCGCGGGATCGCGAGCGATCGCGCACGAGGGCCGTCGGTCGAGCGGCCTGGAAGCGCACCGCGGGGCGCGTTCCCGCCGCGGCACGGTGCTTGCGAGGTCCGGAGCAACTCACTCGGAGCCTCCCATGCCTCGCACGCCCCCTCGCGCGTCCCGTTTGCCGCGCCGCCCTCGTCCGTCCCTCGCCCCACGCAACGCCGTTCCGCCGATGGCACCGGCCCGCGCCCGCCGACTCGGTGGCGCGGTCGTCGTGACCTGGCTCGCCCTGACCGCCGTCGCGCTGTACTGCGTGGTCAGCGGCATGCCCGAGCCACCGGACCCCGGGCCGGACCTCGGGCCCGCACCGGACACCACACCCGTTCCCGAGCCGACCCCGCCGGCCCCGCACCGCGCTCCACCGGCCCGGGCGACGCCACTCACGGACGACGCGCCCCTGCCCGAGCGGCTCACGATCGGCGAGACCGACCCCACGATCGAGCTCGCGATCGATGCGCCGAACCCGGCGGACTACGAGCTCGTGCTCATCGGCGTCATGCCGATGCTCGACCTGGGACCCTGCCGCGTGTTCCTCACGCACGAGGGGGCGCACCGCCAGCGCTCGCAGCCGCTCGCGCCGGGAAGCTGGCTGGTCTCCTTGCGCGCGCGCGGCTCATGGCGCCCCTTGACCGAGCGGACGGTCGAGCTCGTGCACGGTCCGGGCGGCTCGCGCGTCGTGATCGCCCCGCCCCCCGAGATCACGCTCGAGATCGCCTTCACCGACGCGGCGGGCGAGGCCGCCTGCGACGTCCACGCGTCGATCCAGGGGATGACCGAGGACGATACGACGGCGACGCCGATTCCCACGGACGAGCGCGGGCGCTGCGTCCTCGCCCGCGTGCCCCCCGGCAAGTACTACCTGATGGCGCGCAGCGCCTCGGGTGACGGGTGCCGCCGACTCGTCGTCGCGCCGTCTCCCGCGACGCAGCAGGTCGAGCTGCGGCTCGGGCGGGGGCCCCGGGGGGGGGCCCCCGCCGCCGCCCTCCCGGCTGCCGCTGCCCGGCCCCGCCTCGAGCGGCGCGACCGCGAAGCCCTCGCGGCGCACGGCCGCATCCAGCGCGGCCTGCTCCGGCGCGCGCGCGGCCTCGTGCTCCACCCAGGCGCGATGGTGCGCGAACGACACGCGCACGCGCACGACGCCCAAGAGCCCGGCGAGCGCGCCCGCGACCGTGCGCGCGCAGCCCTCGCAGCGCATCCGGCGGACCTCGAGCGCAAGCACGGCGGTGCCGGGGTTCGGCACGAGCGGCTCGTCGCCCAGGCACGGGTCCGGCGCGGGCGCGCTCTCCCTGGGCTCGTCGGGCTTCGCAACGGGCGCGCTCACGGTGGGCTCCGGTGCCGGAGAGGGCTCGCACTCGCACGCCGCGAGCAGCACGACGAGCGCGCCGGCGCGAACCCGCATCGCCTACCGCGCCCGACCGGTGACGGGAATCACGAATCGCGCGACATAGACCTCGCCGTCGCGGTGCTGCAGGAGGTCCGCCACGGCGAAGCCCCAGTCGATCGCCACCTTGCCGAGTCGGAGCTCGCGGCCGTCGACGTCGAGCGCGATCGTGCGTTCGAGGTCCACGAGCGCCGGGTCGATCAGGAGCGTGAGCTTCCCCGTGCCCGCCGTCTCGAGCGTGAAGCGGTTCGTCGCCCGGTCGTAGGTCCCGGTCGCGGTGGCGAGCCCCCCGGGCTCCCACGCGCTCCCCAGGCGGCTCGCGTCGATCTCGAGCCAGCGGCTGCGCGCGTCGGTCGAGCGCAAGGCCCGGTGGTGAACGACGCTCGGCGTGTGCGCGCGGCGAAGCAGACGCATCCAGCCGCACATCGCCTCGTACTCCTCGACGAAGCCGTCGTGCCCACGCCCGCGGTACTCGACGTAGCGCGCGCGCGCACCGAGCTTGGCGAGGATTTCCATCGCGCCGCGGTTGTTGGCGGGGGCGCCGTAGTCGTCGCTGCCGTCGACGCAGTACAGGCTCGTGCCGAGGAACCCCGGGAGCGTGTCGTGCGTCATCGGGCAACCGATGACCGGGAGGATGCCGGCGAAGCGGGCCCCCTGGGTGCCGCCGATGTCCCAGCTCGCGTGGCCGCCCTGCGAGGCCCCCTGGAGGAACACGCGGTCGAGATCGAGGTTCAGGCCGACGGCCGCGTGCTGGATCGCCCCGAGCACCGCCGTGTGCTCCTCGGCCGAGCACCGGTATCCATACGGACGGCCGTAGATGTACTCGGGCGCGATCAACACGTAGCCGTGCTTGTCGCAGAGCGTTCCCCAGAAGCCCTGCTGGGACGCGGCCGTCGCCATCTGGCCGTGCAAGCTCACGAGCACGGGATGGGGGCGGTCGGGGGCGTAGCTCGTCGGGAGCTGCACGTAGTAGTGGAACTTGGGCGCGCGGCCGGCCGGCTTGGCACGGGGTGGGTGGTCGAACTCGACTTTCCTCCAGCGCTCGCCGGGCTCGGGCGGGTCGTAGCGTCGCGCGCTCCCGAGAATCGCGAGGGCGACGGTACGCGACGGGACTCGCGCGCGCTCCGCCGCGTGGACGTAGCGCGCCACGAGCGCGTTGACAGCGGCCGCGGTGGGGAGCCGCTCCGCAAACACCGCCGCGGTGGCCAGGGCGAGCTCGCCCGCCGCGCCCAAGCGCGAGGGCTCGAGGTCGACCGTCGCGAGCGCGCGTGCCCATGGCTCGAGCAGGAGCGGCAGGAGCGCGGGCGC
>ORMF011761796.1_pt1 | contig 10661 bp, 10 predicted proteins | sample 1779871 | NCBI WGS metagenome assembly ORMF01 (sample SAMEA104232316, study PRJEB22302) | groundwater metagenome | biome: forest; feature: aquifer; material: groundwater | place: USA | collected 2011-08-07 | depth 5.4 m
CAAGCCAAAGCGCCAGAGGACTGGCGCAGTCCACAACCTGGCGGACCTTCAGAGGTCCATGGGGAGGCAGACGCCATTGTTCCTCCCGACGCACTGGCGCTTGTTGCGTAACTTCTTTGCCGCCGCACTATGGCAGCACGTGCGTGCCGCCAACCGAGCAGGTGGGCGACGCGGCGACGGTCGTCACCGCGTAGGTCCCGCCCGCCGGGCACTGCGGCTTGGTCTTGATGTAGAGACTCGCGCCGAACAAGTCCGCGTCGGTGACCGCGTCGGACGGCCCCTTTTTCTGCTCGAGCGCCCATGTCTCGATGGCCCCGGAGATTTGCCGCAAGTTATTGACGCACGCGGTGGTTTGCGCCGTCGTGCGGGCCTTCATGAAGTTGGGGATCGCGATCGAGGCGAGCAGCCCGATGATCGCGACGACGATCATGATTTCCACGAGTGTGAAGCCCGCGCGCCGCGGGCTGTCCACCCGCCCGAAGGAACCAGGCAAGCGAGTATTCATGGCGTATCTATAGCTAAGATTCATTGCTGTCGCAATGGCAATCAACACCTGCCCCCGCAAAAAGTTGCCGGGGCGTCGCGGAGCGAGAAGCTACTTCGCGCTTTTCCCGGACGCCTCCAACTCGCGAAGCAAGTCGCTCATCTGTTGCTGGGCCTCGGCGGTGCCGTATTTGAGGTGGAGGACGAGCTTCAACCCGCTGGCGAGTTGTGCCCGGAGGACGCGATTGTCTTTCACGTAATCGCGCAGCTCGTTCACCTTGACGTCCAATTCAGAGGCCACGCGCTCGGGGCGGATCAAGTAGCGCAGCGCGGTTTCGAGTTGCGCGTCGTCGGGCTTGCGGCCCGGCAGCGGTTCGCTCGCGCGACCGTCGAGCGGAGTCGGACCGGCCGGGGGGATGGCCGGGATGAAGCGCGCGCCGGCCTTCCGTTCCTCGGTAGCCAGTCGCTCGCGCGGGGCCGCGGGGCCTGCGTAAGCAATGGCCTTCAGCGCCCGGCGCTGCACGGTGATGGCTTCAACCTTCTTTCGCGAGAGCGGCGCGGGATGCGTCGTGCCCGCGACCCAGAGCGGGACCTGATTCGTGTGAAACGGGCTGGCGGCGTCCTCCGACAGGCCGGGCGGAAGGACCGAGCGCGAGTTATCGACATCGGCCAGATCGACGATCTGCGAATACGAATTGCCGGCTTGCGACCAGATCGTGCCGCCTTGCGCGCAGGACAGTGGCGGCGAGAGCAAATCGAGCGCGGAGTCCACCGACGGAAAACCGAGCGGACCGTTGGCCTGGTACGGCATCGCGTGCCGGGCGCTCGGGCCGGGTCGCGCCCGGCCGGCAGCGCGTCCACCGGCCCGCCCGCCCACGCCCGCGGCGGCCTTGAGCCAATCGAGCAAATAGCCGCGGACCTGCGGATCGGTCGGTGTCGCGTCGCCCGAACCGAAGCGCTCCCCGAGCAGACGCGCCAAATGACAAATCCCGCCCTCGCCGCCGCCGAGCCGGTCCCGCAAGCCGGACATGCGATACGACAGCACGAGGTTGTCCGCGAGCGCCATCGCCGAGGCGTAGGCCGGCTCTGCGGACCGGTAAAGGAGGTCCCAACCCTTCAGCGACTCGATGAGCGTTCGCACGGCTGGCTCGCTGACCTTCTCCTCCAGCGCGACGCGACGCGCCACGGGCCAGAGGGCGGCGACTGCGGCGTTCACGTCGTCGCGATGGACGACGCGCTCGAAGTCCTCGACCGAGAGCTTGCGCCCGCCGGTGAGCAATTGGCGCAGCCGCATCGAGCGCGTCGTGTCGCCGATGCCGCCGGTGCCGAGACCCAGTTCGTGCGGATACCACGAGCCGACGGGCAGGTTGTTCGCGTGGCTGATGAAGTGCGCGTCTGGATTCAGCATGTGCGGCAGCTCGCGGAGCGGGATGCGGCCGAGCACCTCGTCCGCGCCCGTCCAGCCTTCCAGCGCGAGCCGCGTTGAACCCCTTGCGCTGGGCCGATGCACGAGTGTTTGGTAGGCGATGTTGCCCGTCGCGTCGGCGTACACGAGGTGCAGCCCCGGACTGTAGTAATGCTCCATCGCCGCCTGAAACTCCTTCCAGTGGCGCGCCCGCATCCACTCCAGCATCGCGCGCACGGAGGTCGCCCGGTCGTGCGCCTGCTTGAAAAAGCTCACGCAGGCCTCGTTGGGATTCGGCTGGCGCAGCAGCGAATTGAAGACGAATCCGTGCGGATTGGTCAGCACCTCCTGGATCACCGGCTGGCCGTCTTTGACGCTGATGCGTTCCAACCGCCGTTCGAAAGCTCGCGCTTCACCCTTGAGCACGTAGCCGCGCCCACCGGCCGACAGTTTCTCGAGGAAGCTCACCGTGCTGCCAATGCCCAACGCCGTCGCGCCCCAGGCCACGCGGCGGTTCCAGCCGATGAGCATCGCCGGGCAGCCCGCCACGCCGATCCCGCGCACGTCGTAGCGGCCAGCCGCGAGATGAAACTCATACCAGAGCGCCGGGTTGTTGACGGAGGTTTGCGGATCGCTTTCGAGAATCGGCTTGCCCGTCGTGGAGCGCGTCCCATCGACGGCCCACGCGTGACTCAGCTTGATCGACTCGTCGGGCAAGCTGCGCGGCACGAGGCTCCGCACGCGCTTCATCGCCTTCAGTCGTGCATAGACTGCTTTGTCCTTCGCCATCTCCGCTTCGGACACCACGGCGGCGAAATCATCAATCACCAAGGTGCGCTGCTGAGGGGCCTGCGCTTCGGCCTGTTGGGGCGCGAGCTGCTGGAACTCGTGATACGCCCGCACCGCGCTCTCGTCATAAAGATGATCGAACACCTCCGCCACGCCCAGCCACGCCGCGAGGCAATCCGCCGGCGTCCACGGCTCCGGCTCGACCCCCAGCGGCGCAAAGCGCGTCTTGATCTGCTCGGGATGCTCCGCGACGAAGGCGTTCACACCCGCGGCGAAGGCCTCGAGGTTCGCGCGCAAATCCGCCGGCAAATTCGCCTCCGCCTCCGCGCAGTACCGCGTTGTCCCCGCGATGCGAAACTTCCGATCGCTCTCGACCCACTTCTCGCCGAAGACCTCCGCCAACCGCCCGTGCGTCCGCCGCCGAAGCAGTTCCATCTGGAGCCGCCGATCCTCGGCGCACACGTAGCCCAATCCGAAGAAACCATCCGCCTCACGCCGCGCGAACACGTGCGCCACGCCCCACTGGTCACGCAGGATTTCGACGGTGCCGGCTTGGATTGACCCCGTGCTACAGGCCACGAGAGCCCCAACGATGAGAGCGAACAACGGACCGCCTGGATTGGTCGAACGAAGTGCGAGTTGCATGAGCAACAGGCTTGCACAAAGACCGCCAAACCGACAGCCATTTTTGACAGCGGGTCACCAGTTCCCACTACCTGTCACGATCTTTGCCTTGACCCACCCATTCGGTTGGTGATTCAAATGAGCAGCTTCAACACAAACTGAATGAAAACGCCGCTCGTCGTGCTCGCGGCGGTCGTGGGATTGCTCACCGGAGGCCCCGCGCCGCTCGCGCAACCGAACCTGCAACAAGTCCTGAAAGACACCGAGGTCGGCGCGCACTGGATTTACGACGACTACGCCAAGGCGGTCGCGCAAGCGAAGGAGACCGGCAAACCGCTGCTGGTCGCCTTCCGGTGAGTGCCGTGAGTGGCCTGCAAAGGCTTCGACGAGCAGTTTGTTCGTGACGACAAAGAACTGGAGCGGTTGGAAAAGGAGTTCGTCTGCGTGCGCCTGGTGCAGATGAAGGGTGTCGATCTGCAGGTCTTCCAGTTCGATTACGACCAGACCTGGGCCGCCTTCTTCATGAACGCCGACGGCACGATTTACGGACGCTACGGCACGCGCGCCGGCAACAAGGAACAGGCGACCACGCACATCTCGCTGGCCTCGCTGAAGAAGGCGTTGAAACGCGCCCTGGAGTTGCATCGCGGCTACCCGGCGAACAAGGCGCAGTTGGCGGGCAAGCTCGGCCCAGAGGTCGAGTTTCGCAACGCTGAGCAAATCCCCGGCGCGCCCCAGAAGGAGCGCCACTGCATCCACTGTCATAACGTGTGGGAGGACGTCCGCCGCGTGAAGTACCGCGAGAAGCGGCTGAGCGCCGCCGATCTCTGGGTTTATCCGCTGCCCGAAAACATCGGCTTGAAGATGGACGTGGACGACGGCCTGCGGGTGAAGGCCGTCACGGCGAACTCCGCGGCGGCGCGGGCGGGGCTTCGCGCCGGTGACGAGCTGGTGCTGCTGAATGGCCAGCGGCTCATTTCACAGGCGGACATCCAATGGGTGCTCCACAATGCACTGACCGACGCGCGGCTTGCAGTAACCCTCAAGCGCGGCACGCGCACACTTCAGAAGACCATCGCGCTCAGCGGCACCTGGAAAGAGACCGACTTGAGCTGGCGCGAGACCTCCTGGTCGTTGCGGCCCGGCATCTGGACGCTGCCGCTTTCAAACGCGGAAAAACAGCAGCGCGGTCTCCCCGCGGACGCGCTCGCCCTGCGGCTCAAGTGGACCTTCGGCAAGTCCGAACTCGCGAAGAGCAGCGGTCTGCGCGAAGGCGACGTGATCGTGGCCGTCGACGGCAAGAGCGCGGTGATGAACGAGAGCCAGTTCCTCGCTTACGTGCGGACCGCTCATCCGCCGACGGACAAGATGCGTTTGACGGTCCTGCGTGGCAGCGAGCGACAGGAAATCTTGCTGTCGCTGGAGTAAGCCGAAGCCGGGACGCGACACACCCTGTTCAACGCGGAGGCGCAGAGCCTCAGCGCGACTCCGCTGCAAGCGAAGGCCTCGTGCTCGTTCTCACCTTCGTCCTCGAAGTCGCCTCCCCGCCGTTCGAGGACGAGGACGACGGACGAGGACGAAAAGCGCCGCGATGCTCCGGAGCCGAACTCAAATCCCGCTTTTCGTCAGCGTCGCGAAGAGGGCGTGGGCGGTGTAGTCGTTGGCGCCGCCGGCGGTCGGCTCGGCGTAGCGGAAGAAGCCGTATTGGAGCGTTGTCGCAAGGTTGTGTTTGAAGCGGCGGGTGAGGCCGGTCAGCACGCCGTGCCGGTCGTATGCGACGCCCAGCGGCAGGCCGTCCGCAAAATTGTTTTGGCCGTAGTCGGCGCGGGAGAAGGAATGCGAGGCGTGCCAGTCGGTGCTTTGCGAGAGCACGAAGTTCGCGCTGCTAAGCACGCTGTAAACGTCCCCCTCGAAGGGCACGACTTGCGCGCCGTTGTTGACGCCGGTCGTAAGCCGCGTCCGGCTGAGAGAGAAGGTGGTGGACAGATAGAGCCGCCGCCAGGGCGTAAGCGTCGTGTTGACGCTGTACACGTGCGCGTCGTAGTTGCCGGCGAAGATGCGGCCGCCGCTCACGAAGACGCCCCTGGCGGTGCCGTCGTCGATGGGGTCGGTCACCGTTTCGTAATCCGTCGCGACGAGTTGGTATTTGACGGTGGTCTTCAGCCACGCGAGCGGGCGGAGCACAAGTTTGGTCTCGAACTGGTCGGTGGTCAGGTCGCGCGAACGGATGAACGCCGGGTAGCCGTCGCCGGGCACGCTGAAGGTCGTCGCATCGGTGTCGCGGACGTGGGCGAAGTCATTCTGCTTGAGCCGATGTTTGTAGCTGGCCTGCCACGTGAACCAGGTCCAGGGCGAGACGGTGACGCCGGCCTTTGCTTCTTTCAAATCACTCGTCGCGTCGGTGTCGCGGAGGAAATCCTGCGGATCGTCCGAGCCGTCCTCGATCCCTTGGCGCTCGAAGTGGCCGATGCTCTCCTGTTGGAAGCGGCTGTCCGCGTAGAGCACCGTGAAGGGGATTTTCGTGTAGCGCAGCCCGAAGTTCTCCTCGACGGTCGCACGATCGAGGTCGGCTCGGTAAAACGCGGGCACGCGGTCGCCCACCGAGGGCCTCAAGATCGTCGCGTCTCCGAAGCCTTCCTGGCGGGTCCATTCGCTCTGCACGCCGCTGGCGAAGGTCAGGCCTTCCCACGGGCCGAGCTGCGTGTTGGCGTTGAAGACGTGCGAGTCGCGACGAAGGAGGATTTCGTTGCTGGTATCGCCGAGCACCGACGGGGCCGAAGGATCGATCGGGAAAAAGCTTTCCATGCGGAACGCGCCGTCGCCGTCGAGTTTGGAAAAAAGGTAGCCGCCGGAGACGAAGAGCCACTCCCGAAGCTGCTTCTCCAAACGGAGCGTGTTCGCGCCGTTGAAGTGCCGGTAGCCCTCGTCGTAGCGGGTGAGTGGATCGGCCACCGTCCCGCCGAGCGTGTAGCCCTCCACGTTGGGCCGGCTCGTCTGCAGGTGATAAAACTCGCCGCGAAAATTGTCCTCGATGAGCACGCCGCCGACTTCGTGGCTGAGGTCGAACTTGATGATGTGCGTCTTCTCGTCGATGACTTTGTACGACGGGTAGATCGCCCGCGGCCCGCCGGGACTGCCGAAGACCGGGCCCCATTGCAGCGTCGAGCGCGCGCCGTGACGGAAATGGTATTCGTAGCCGAGCGCCATCTTCGGCCAGTCCGGCAGCGTGAGGCCGAGATCAATCCACGCGCGGCCCACGTCGAGGTGCAAGTCGCGATCAAGGCTGAAGGGCTGCGCGCCGAACGGCTCGTAATAACCGCCCGTGTCGTCGAAGTAGCGGCGGAATTGATCGTAGCCCACGCGCGCGAAGCCGAGGTCGGGCTTCTCCACGCTGAGTTTGATCCCGTAATCGTGCGCCGGCTCCAGCACGCGGCCTTCGGCGATGATCTTGCCGTTCTCGCCGAAGCGCTCCTGCCACAGCGCGCTCTGGACGCCGCCGCCCCAGCCGTCCTTTGTCCACCAATGCTCGCGGAACTTGCGCTCGTTCCCATCGACGCTGATCCAGCGCACCGTGGGCGAAAGCGAAAACAGACTCTGCACCGGCGGCGGGCCTTTCGACCACGGCGCGCCTTGGTCGATCCAGGCGCGGAACAAGCTTACTTGGTCGCGCGTGAGCGGATCGCCTTTGCCCGGCGGCGGCATCTCCATGTCCTCCACGAGGCGCGCGACATAGTGGATCAAGTGGCTCTTCGCACTGTCGCCGGGCACGATGTCGTCGGTGTTGTTCTCGCCACCGCGGAGGGCCGACTCGCGCGTGGCCAGACTGAACTTGCTCTTCGGCCGCTCCGTGCCGTGGCAGCGGAAGCAGGTGGATTCGAAGATCGGTTTGATGTCGCGGTCGAAATCGACTTGGACGGTGGCGGGGGGAGGGAGTTTGGTGAGGTCGGCGGCGGGGGTCGGGAAGGCAGTGGAGAGGAGGACGGCGTAAAACGTAAAACGTAAAACGTAAAGTGTTCGGCAGGTAACGAAAGGCCTTGGCTGCTGCCTGCCGGTGGCGGCGGCGAACTGTCCCTCGCGGCTGCTCGACCGTCGAAACGAACTTCGAAGAAATGGTTTGGTTTCGCGCATGAGAACTTCGCTCTGGTCTCGAGGGTCAGCCGAGGGAGTGATCTTGGAGCAGAATGTCAGGCATGGGGACTTCGGAGAGCAGCTTCCCTCGATCACTTGGGAGATCGGGATTGCTTGGCAGCGCAGGGATGCCATACGGAGGAGGTTCCTCCCGGAGAAGAGTCCCACGTTGGTCGGGAATCATCGCGAGCAACAGTTTGATTACCTCGGTGAGGAGCTCGATTCGATGGCTAACCACTCCTTCGCCCAGGATGTGACGGCCCTTGAAATACCAGCCGCGTCCTTCGCGAGCCGAGCCAAGACCGTATTCATAAAACCGAGCGCGATCTCGGCCAGTTCCCCGCGAATAACCTTCTTCGACATCCGCGCTAACGCCGCCGACGGAACGGAAAAGCTGGTCCGCCAGGCTGATCGTGCGTTTGTCGCCGAGCAGTTTCGTAGCGTCGTGCCACGCCAACTCCGCTGCGAACAACGCCAGCCTGTACGCCTTAGCCTTCCAAACCGAGTCGGTCTTGATCTCGGCTGGCACAGACTCTTCCCACTCTCGGTAGTTCACCGCGTGCCTCTCTTCCGTTTTACGTTTTACGTCTTCCGTTTCACGTTTTCCGTTCAATACAGCAGCTTCGGGTTGATGTTTGACCCGTGCACCGCCGTGTGGCAGCCGGCGCTCCAGCAGGTGCCGAAGCGGAGCAACTGCCCGTGGTCCTGCTTGCCGATGAGCAACTCGGCATTGGGCGTCTGCATTTGGGCGTGGCAGCGCAGGCACAGGTTCGCCTCGCGATCGACCAGCAGCTTGGCGTGGACCGTGCCGTGCGGACTGTGGCAGGTGGTGCAGCCCTCGCGCAGGGCTTCGTGCTCGAACACAAAGGGCCTGGCTTGCTCGCGATGGCAATTGCCGCAGGTCTCGTTCTGCCGCGCCATCGCGAGGCCGCCCGCCGGCTTGAAGATTTCGCGGCCGTGCGGATCGTGGCATTGCACGCAGTTGAGTTTGCCTTCGACCACCGGGTGATGCTGCGGCAGGTTGAACTCCGCGTGCGTTTCGAGGTGACATTGGAAACAAGCGGTCGCGTCTTTGCCCGGATTGACGATGAACTTGCCGCGTCCGCCGCCGCCTTGGACGTGTTTGCTGCCCGGCCCATGACAAGACTCGCAGCCGGTCATCCCCGCCCACTTGAGGTCGTCCTTGTAGAAGCGCGCGTGCGGGCTGCCGGGGAAGAGGCGGAAGATGTTCGTGTGACAATCGGCGCAGGTCTTGTTCCCGACGAACGTGGCCCCTTCAATCTGCGGCGGCGCCTGGACGGTGCGCTCGACCGTGGCGCAGGAACTGACGAACAAGCCGGCCACGGCGGTCGCCAGCAGGCACACGATCCACGTTGTCCAGCGCATCCGATTCATCTGAGCGTCTTCGGTGGGCGAGCGGGCGGGCGCTTTGTCACGCGCCCCTTCGGCGCTGCTCCGCGTCGGTGTGGTTCACGCCGAGCGGGTGCGCGGGCCGCTGCCTTTCAGTTAATAGTTGTTTGGACGGACGGTCTGACCTGGCCTCGCCGGAGCACCACAGCACCGCGAGGAATCTCTGGGCCCAGCGAACCAACTCCCGGCTGCACGACACTGGTTCGCCTCGCGGTGATTTCGCCAGCGTGGGAAAACATGGCGTCCGTGTAGCGGAATCCCGCACCGAAGTCAACTGTGTCCGCAAAGCTGCGTCCGCAAAAGCTGTGCCGATGGAGAAGAACGGGTCGCATCACTGGGCGCAGCCGCTCTCCAGCGCCAATCCCGGCATCCGCGAGAAAGGCCTCGAGGCGCTCAAGCAAACCCTCCGCGACGCCAAGCGCTACGGCGCCAGCTCGGTGTTGCTCGTGCCCGGCGTGGCGCGCGATGGCGTGAGCTACGAAGAGTGCTGGGAGCGGTCCATCGCGGAGATTCGCAAGGCCATTCCGGTCGCGGAGGAGACCGGCGTGAAGATCGCCGTCGAAAACGTCTGGAACGATTTCATCACCAAGCCGGAGCAGGGGGTCGAGTACGTGGACGCCTTCAACAGCTTATGGGTCGGCTTCCACTTTGACATCGGCAATGTGGGCCGGTACAGCCCGGCCGAGACGTGGATTCCGAAGCTCGGCAAGCGCATCCTCCAACTCCACATCAAAGAATTCGACACCCGGCTGATGACGGCGGAGTCGCCCGGCAAAGGCTTCGGCGTCGAACTGCTCGCCGGCAACAACAACTGGCCCGCCATCATGAAGGCCCTCGACGTCATCGGCTACAAAGGTTGCGGCATCACCGAGCAGTCGGGAGAGCAGACGAAGGACGCGGAGAGGTTGAAGACCTTCGTCGGGAAGCTGGAACGGATTCTCGCGAGTTGAGCCGGGCGCTGTGAAATCTGAAATCTGGCATCTTCCATCAAGCGAAGCGTGGAGCCGGCTGGCAACTGCGCGCGTTCAGCCGCCAATGACCCAAGACAAGTGCATGTTGCAGATGCAACACATACTTGTCCAAGCGCCTCATCGGCTTAAAAACTTTTCCTCCTTCGCCTTCACCGCTTCACCGACCTTGATGAACGGCGGCCAGGGCCGTTTGAAACCTTCGCCGGGCAATTTCTTAGCAGCATCAATCCCAAACTTCGTTCCGATGGCCAATTCGCCGGTGGCGTGGTCGAGCACGTCGGCCGGGTCTGAAACTGGTTCGGATTTCGGATTTCGTGTTTCGGATTTCCTCCTCGGGTCGGTGCTGGCGCAAACGCGGAAGAGGACTTCGCTGGTGTTGTGCACGTTGGTGGCCGTGCGCCAGCGCTCGTCGTCCACCACCACGAGGTATTTGGTGAACATCATCTGCCCCATGCCCCAGAGGCCGTGCATGATTTTGTAGGCCTGCATCGGGTAGGTCTTGCGGATGCTCACGAAGACGAGGTTGTGGAAGACGCCTTCGGCCCTGCCGGCCGGCCGGCAGGCGGCAGCGCGAGGTCCACGATTTCGGGGAAGTTCATCTCGAAGATGGGCAGGAAGAGTTTCATCCCGACGCGTCGGGACCAATGTAGAAGTCTTCCATCGGCGGGATGCCGACGAGGGTGGGGTCAAGTCGGCAAACGGCTACTTGCGGATCGCCAGCGATAGTCGGCCTCGAGAAGCCTGAGGTTGAGATCTTCATTGAGCCTTTAGGTCCAGCGGCCAGGCGCCGCTTATCAGGAGGGGGAGCATTTGACCCGACGGCCCGCCCCAAATGAAGTTCACCCACCCGG
>ORMF012471174.1_pt1 | contig 10661 bp, 7 predicted proteins | sample 1779871 | NCBI WGS metagenome assembly ORMF01 (sample SAMEA104232316, study PRJEB22302) | groundwater metagenome | biome: forest; feature: aquifer; material: groundwater | place: USA | collected 2011-08-07 | depth 5.4 m
CCAGGAAAATTTGGACACCGCCAAAAAACTGGGAGCCGATGAAGCTCTGCAAATTGGCGAAGGCGCTGATGTCATAAAACAAATCATGGAAAGCACAGGTGGTATTGGCGTTGATATTGCCCTAGAAATGGCGGGGCCTCATTCTTCGGTTATGAATGCACTAGAATCAGTGCGCAGGGGCGGGCACGTGATGTTATTTGGCTTAAAAGACGGGGACTTTACCATTCCCAAATTTTCAAAATACATTGTTAAAGGTATAACCCTGCATGGAGTTATCGGCCGGCGAATTTTTGAAACCTGGGAACTTTCCCAGCAATTTTTAGCGGACACCCATAATGGCATTCAAGAAAAAATTTGGGAGGTGATGTTACATAAAGGAGCAGGCAGTATTTTGCCGTTTGCCGAATATGAACCGATTGCATTTGAACAATCAATGAAGCAAAATGTAAAAGTCATTTTTAAGTTTTAAAAAGTATGAATAAACAATTTAAAAAAATAATAGCAGAACAATTAGACCAGATAAAAGAAAAAGGGCTTTTTAAAGAAGAGCGGATTATTAGTTCGAAGCAGGGGAGGGAAATTACGGTTGGCAACCCTTCGAGGCGCTCAGGGCAAGTAAAAAAGTATTTGAACTTTTGCGCTAATAATTACTTGGGGCTTTCAGGAAGAAAAGAATTAGTTGACGCAGGAAAAAAGGCGCTGGACAAGTGGGGATTCGGGCTGTCTAGCGTCCGTTTTATTTGTGGGACTCAAGAAATTCACAAAGAACTGGAAAAAAAGATTGCTAACTTTATGGGCTATGAAGATGCCATATTATATAGTTCGTGTTTTGATGCCAACACAGGCTTGTTTCAAGCTATTTTAACCGACCAAGATGCGGTTATTTCAGATGAATTAAACCACGCCAGCCTGATTGATGGCATCCGGCTTTGCAAGGCGGAAAGGTTTGTGTACAAAAATTCTGATTTAAAAGACTTAGAAGAAAAACTGATTTTGAATAAAAGTAAACGGTTGCGGATGATTGTAACGGATGGAGTTTTCAGTATGGAAGGGGGGATTGCCAAGCTGAAAGAAATTTGCGATTTGGCCGATAAATATGATGCCGTTATGGTTATGGATGATTCCCATGCCACCGGTTTTATGGGTAAAACGGGCAGAGGAACCCACGAATTGGCCGGAGTTAAAAATCGCATTGATTTTATTACTTCCACTTTTGGCAAGGCGCTTGGCGGAGCTTCGGGCGGATTTATTGTTTCGTCAAAACCCAATGTTGAATTTTTACGCCAGAGGTCGCGCAACTATTTATTTTCAAATACGCTTTCTCCAGTGATTGCGGGAGTTAATTCGTTTGCCATTGATTATATAAAAGCCCACCCTGAATTGCGAACCACGCTTTGGAAAAATGTTAGAATGTTTAGAAAAATGATGCAAGAAGCCGGGTTTGCCATTTCCAAAGATGAGCATCCCATTGTGCCGATTATGCTAGGCGATGCCAAGCTGGCCAAAAGCATGGCAACTGAATTATTTAAACAAGGCATTTACGTGATAAGTTTTTCTTATCCGGTGGTGGCCGATGGCAAGGCAAGGGTCAGGGTGCAGATTTCAGCCGCTCATACCGCCCGCGACATAGAAACGGCCGTAAAAGCATTTACCGATATTTATAAAAAATTAGTTTCATAAAAAGAAAACCCTTCGACGTTGCTCAGGTTGATTTAATTTTTATTATATTATTATTTGATATTAAATCATGTGTGGGATTATTGGCTACATCGGGAAAGAACCGGCGCTTCCTTTACTCATGGAAGGCTTGCGCCGGCAAAGTTACCGTGGATATGACTCCAGCGGTATTGTTGTTTTTGACCCTTCGACAGGCTCAGGGCAAGCGGCTAGCGCCAAAATGGCCAAAGCCGCGGGGAAGCTGGAAAAACTGGAAGAAAAAATTGCCGGCCAATCGTTTCCCGGAACCGTTGGCATCGGCCATACCCGCTGGGCAACTCATGGAGGAGTCACTGATGCTAATGCTCACCCCCATACTGATTGCCAACAAAATATTTTTGTAGTCCACAATGGTATTTTTGAAAACTATCAAGTATTAAAAGAAAAACTGCAAGCCGAAGGTCATGTTTTTACTTCAGAAACCGATACCGAGGTGCTTCCACATTTAATTGAGCAGTTTTTTAAGCCAGGCGCGAGCAAGGCCGGCTCTGCCGGATTGCCCGTCTCTGGTAATTTAGAAGAAGCGGTGCGCAAAGCATTAAAGTTAATTAAGGGAGCTTACGGCATAGCAGTGTTTTCTAAAGACGACCCGGATAAAATTATTGTTGCCCGGCTTTCAGCGCCCTTGGTAGTTTCTATGAATACCTTAGGGGCGTTTGCCGCCTCTGACCCGGCTGCCATTTTAAGCCATTCCAATAAAATGGTTTTTTTGGATGACGGAGAAATGGCAGTTTTAACCAGAGAAGGTTTTTCAATCACCGATTCAAAAAACAATCTCAAAGAAAAAACGGTGACTGAAATTGAGTGGAATTTAGAGGAAGCAGAGAAGGGTGGACATGCGCATTTTATGCTTAAAGAAATTTTAGACCACCCGGCCAGCTTGGAAAATGTGTTGCGTGGCCGACTGTTGGTTGATGAAGGCCGGGCCAAACTGGGAGGGCTGGAAAGCATTAAAGATAAGTTGCGCAATGTAAATCGGATTCAAATTATTGCCTGCGGTGGTTCTGCTTACGCGGCGGCAGTGGGTGAGTATATGCTTGAAGAGTATGCCGGCATTCCCACGGAAGTTGAAATTGGTTCTGAATTCCGATATAGAAAACCGGTCTTTGATAGCCAAACCCTTTCTATTTTTATTTCCCAGTCCGGGGAAACGGCTGATACGCTGGCGGCGCTCAAAGAAGTCAAAGAGCGTGGGGGACTTTCTCTTGGAATTGTGAATGTGGTTGGGTCTACCTTGGCTCGCGAAGTTGGCGCCGGAATTTATACTCACTCGGGCCCTGAAATTGCCGTGGCTTCAACGAAAACGTTTACCGCCCAAGTGGCGGCTCTGGCATTGGTGGCTTTATTTTTGGGCCGGCAGCGCCAGTTATCTTTGGTGGTAGGTCGGGACATTGCAAAAAAGTTACAGCAAATTCCAGACCATGTTAGGACTATTTTAGCCCAAAAACAAAAAATTGAAGAAATTGCCAAGAAATATTATCAATACCCAAATTTTTGTATTATTGGCAGGAAATATAATTATGGTATTGCTCTTGAGGGGGCGTTGAAATTAAAAGAAGTGGCTTATATCCATGGGGAGGGGTTGCGCAGTGGTGAGCTAAAACACGGTTCTTTGGCGCTGATTAACGAAGAATTTCCAACCATCGCTATTGTTCCGAGTGATTCAGTCTACGAAAAAAACATTTCCAGTATTCAGCAGATTAAAGCGCGGGGCGGCAGGGTGATTGCCATTGCCATTGAAGGCAATGAAGAAATAAAAAAGATTGTGGATGATGTAATTTACATTCCAAAAACCATAGAAATACTGACACCGATTTTAGCTACCATTCCATTGCATTTATTTGCCTATTACGCGGCAGTTTTAAGGGGTTGTGAAATTGACAAGCCGCGCAACTTGGCAAAAAGCGTGACGGTGGAATAGAACAGTTTACCGTGGTATTATTTGGTATATGCCACCCTTCAATTCTATTCAGGGCAAGCAAGACAAATACACTGCAGTTTGGGTTTCGCATTCTTCCATGGGGGACTTTATCAAGTGCCCCAGGGCTTATTTTTTACATAACGTATATAGAAATGCGGCTGGCAGGAAAATTAATATTGTCAACCCGCATTTATCCTTAGGAATTGCTGTTCATGAGACGTTGGAAGGGTTACTTCAATACAAAGCTGAAGAAAGGTTTTTAAAACCTCTCATGGCCGCATTTGAAGCCAATTGGAAAAAAATTACAGGAAAAAGAGGTGGCTTTAAAACGCCAGAAGAAGAGGCAGAAGCCTTTACGCGTGCTCAAAGCATGATAGCCAGGGTGGATCAAAACCGTGGTCCGCTGGTAAAAAAAGCGGTCAAATTGCCGGAGCATGCCAATAACATGCCACCGAACTTTTATCTTTCAGAAGAGCATAATATTATTTTATCCGGAAAGATTGATTGGTTAGAATATGTGCCAGAAGACGATTCGGTGCGTGTGATTGATTTTAAGACGGGCAAAAATGACGAAGCCGCCGACTCACTGCAGCTGCCTATTTATGCTTTACTGTTGAATGCCTTACAAAAAAGAAAAGTTTCAGGAGCGGCGTATTGGTATATAGAAAGGAACAATGAACCAACAGAAATGCCATTACCGGATTTAATTACTGCTAAGCAAAGAGTTTTGGAAATGGCGCTCAAAGTCAAAGAAGCTCGTGAAAAGAATGAATTTGTTTGTCCCCGAGGCCCTGGAGGCTGCTTCGCCTGCAAACCATACGAAAAAATCCTGAAAGGGGAGGCGGAATTAGTGCAGGTTGACGAAACCCGCAAAACCGAAATTTATTTAGTTTAATACATGTCAAATAAAACCATCTATCCAAAAGTTACCATTCTGGACGTATTCAAAGCCTTCTGGAACGGCATGAAGCCGCAAAAGTGGAAGTTGCTGGTGATTGTTTTGAGTTTGGTCACACTCAATACCCTTGTTATCATCACACCACTTTTTTATAAGCATTTTTTTGATGTTATTTTTGACGCCGGTAGCACCACTTCCATTGCGCCAACTCTTTTGAAGATAATTATCTATATTGGTTTGTTGCATGGATTCATCTGGTTGTTTTACCGTGTTGCTGAATTTATCAACAACATCTATCAGCCTATGACCATGGCAAATTTAAAACAGCACGCGTATGACCATTTAATAGAGCATTCGTACGGATTCTTTACTAATAATTTTGTTGGATCATTGGTCCAAAGAGTCAATCGTTTTGGCAGGGCCTTTGAGCGTCTTTCTGATAACGTGATATGGAATTTATTGCCGCTTTTTATCAGAGTTTGCGGCGTTTTGGTGGTTTTGTTTTTTATCAATCAATGGATTGATCTGGTAGTTTTAATTTGGGTGGCCATTTTCCTCGCGTTCAACATAACCTTTTCGCGCTGGAAATTAAAATATGATATCAAAGCGGCGGAAGTTGATTCAAAAGCAACCGGATATTTGGCTGACACCATCACCAACCAAAATACAGTTGTTTTATTTAATGGTGTCCAAAATGAAAAAAGGGGATATAAAAATGTTACCGGCGAGCAGGCTGCATTAACGAATTTCAGGTGGAACCTGGACGCCACTATTAATGCCGTACAGGCTGCCCTGTCAATTGGGATTGAATTCGTCTTATTCTATTTTGCCATCAAATATTGGAGCGTAGGACTGATTACGGTGGGTGTTTTCGTTTTACTACAAGCATATGCAGGAAACTTGATTGACCAGCTTTGGAATTTTACCAGGATTGTGCGCGATGTCTATGAAGCTTACGCCGACGCCAAAGAAATGGTGGAGATTATGAAGTTACCCCACGAAATCCAGGATGTCCCCGAAGCCAAAGATTTGAAAGTCACCCGGGGCGAAATCACGTTTGATACATTGCAATTCAGTTTTGAAACCCATTCGACAGGCTCAGGGCAGGCCAGGAAAGTATTGAAAAATATTAATGTCGTTATCAAGCCCGGCGAAAAAGTGGCGTTGATTGGCCCATCTGGCGCCGGTAAAACGACGTTTGTAAAGTTATTGCTAAGATTGTATGCACCAACTTCCGGAAAAATTCTTATTGATGACCAAGATATTGCCAAGGGGACCCAATCAAGTTTGCGTAAAAGTATTTCACTGGTGCCGCAGGACCCTGTTTTATTCCACCGCACGCTGGCAGAAAACGTCGCTTATGGAAAGCCCGGAGCTTTACGCAAAGAAATAGAAAAAGCCGCGGCGTTAGCTCACTGCGATGAATTTATCAAAACATTGCCGCAGGGACTGGAAACATTGGTGGGTGAGCGCGGTATCAAGCTTTCGGGCGGAGAACGTCAACGAGTTGCCATTGCCCGCGCCATTTTAAAAAATGCTCCGATATTGGTGTTAGATGAAGCAACAAGTAGTTTGGATTCACATTCTGAAATGCTCATTCAGGACGCCTTGGCAACATTAATGGAGGGCAAGACGGTAATTGTCATTGCGCACCGGTTGTCAACTATCCAGAAAATGGATAGGATTATTGTAGTAGACAATGGAAAAATTATTGAAGAGGGGAATCATGCTGATTTACTGCAAAATCCGGAGAGTTTGTACAAAAAGTTGTGGACATTGCAGGCCGGAGGATTTTTGACCGGAGAAGATAATGAAGATGAATAATAAAAGGTCGGATTAATAAACATACTATTATAACCATGAATACTAAAAAATATATCATTCTTACAACTGCTACAGCGCTGTTAATGGGTGGGGCGATGATGGTTTCAGCTGAAAATACCGCAACTACGACTGTGGTAAAACCTGAAAAGCCCATGGTGGTTGAAATCGGTCCGGGAGGCAGGACTCTTTTAAGGGGGACTGTGACGGTGGTTGGGACAAATTCATTGACAGTAAAGTCTTGGGGAGGGGATTGGACAATTAACATATCGGCTTCAACTAAATTGGCTCCAAAAACCGATGTATCCCAGTTCCAAGTGGGTGATTTTGTCGGAGTGCAGGGCCTGGCGTCTACAACGGCTTTGTGGACCATTGATGCGACTTTAGTTAGGAATCGGACCTTGCGCCAAGAAGTCAAAGAAGAGAGAAAAGAGAATAAAGAAGAGCGGAAAGAAAACAGTTCTGATATCCAGGGAAAAATACAGTCCATTCTTGAACAGATAAAAAAACTCCAAGCGCAAATGGGCACCCAATAGGGGTATAAATTCAAGCAAAAAATGGCCTGAAGGGGCTGTTTTTTGTTACAAATTCATGTTATAATTGTTGCATATGGTCATCATCTATGTGTACGCACTATTAGCCACCTTTGCAGTCAGCCTGGTTTCTTTGGTAGGCCTTTTTACTATTTCGCTAAAAGAAACTACCATTAAGCGTTTTATCTTTATTTTCATCTCGCTAGCGGTCGGGTCGCTTTTGGGAGATGCCTTTTTGCATATTATTCCCAAATCGTTTGCCATGGCTTCTAGTCCGGTTCTTCCCGGTCTGTTAATTATTACTGGTATCGTGGTATTTTTTGCCATAGAAAAGTTTTTCCACTGGCATCATCATGGCGATGATGACGGTCAGCCCCATATCCACCCGGTTGGCAATTTAGTACTTTTTTCAGATGGGTTACATAATTTGTTGGATGGTATTATCATTGGGGTCAGTTTTTTGGCCAGCATTCCTTTGGGAGTTGCTACTACCATTGCGGTTATCTTGCATGAAATTCCACAGGAAATTGGTGACTTTTCAGTGCTTTTGCATGCGGGCTACAGCCGAAAAAAGGCCTTGTGGTTTAATTTTCTTTCTGCTTTGGCCGCCATCGCAGGTACTCTGATTGCGTTTTGGATGGGGGCATCTGGCGAACAATTTGTAGCTTGGGTGTTGCCGCTGGCGGCAGGGGGGTTTATTTATATTGCGGTGGCAGATTTGATTCCAGAATTACACAAAACCAAGCAAACCTATCATTCCATCCCCCAGATTATTGCGGTCGTATTCGGAGTGATGGTGATGTTAAGCTTGATGTTTATTGAATAAAAGTTATGCATAAAGATATTCTCATTGATACTACCGAGGAGAAGGCGCTTTTGGCTGATATACAAAAGAGAAGCGATATTAAAGCTGAGCGACTCAAGCGGGTTTTGGCGTTGCCGGATTTATCGCGCACTGAAGGCAGTCCACTTAAGGCCATGGTGGATAGGGTATTGGCCATTCCTGATTTTGTAGATTTTGACAATGTGGTGATTCCCGAAATTATTCCCACCGAAATTTTATTTGACTTATTTGATTTTGCCAAAGACCATCCGGCCCGGAGTGAATCTGATACCTATTATGTAGATGACCCTTCGACAGGCTCAGGGCAAGCAAAACATGTGTTGCGGACCCACGACACCGTTTTTTGGTATTACTACTTGCACCAGCCGGAAATTAAAGAAAGGATTGCCGCCAAAAAATCGTTCGGGGCGTTTTGCCATGGCAAGGTGTATAGAAAAGACGAAATTGACCGCACGCACATGAATGTGTTTCACCAATTCGGCGGTTGGTATTTGACGCCAGATGACACCAAGATGCTGACCATTGATGATTTAAAAAATGCCCTTTCAACTATTGTCAAAAGTATTTTCGGCGAAGACGTAAAGTTTAGGTTTAATCCTGATGTGTTTCCTTATACCGACCCGTCGCTGGAAGTAGAAATTGACTTGAATGGAAAGTGGTTGGAGCTTTTAGGCGGGGGAATGCCTAAAAAGTTGGTGCTGAAAAACTTTGGCATTGAGGGCTATAATGGCTGGGCATTTGGATTTGGTTTAGAAAGATTAGCCATCGCTAAAATGGAGATTCCAGACATCAGGATTTTCTGGTCAAACGACCAGCGCGTAAAAGACCAGTTAAAAAATTTGGAAAACAAATATAAAGAAGTCAGCAAATATCCGGCTGTTGAGCGTGATATATCGTTTATTATTGATAAAAATATCAGTTTAAATAACTATTACGAATTAGTACAAGATGTGGCCGAAGGCTTAATTGAAGAAGTAAAACTGACCGACAGTTATGAAAATGACGAAAAATTCGGCGCCGGCCAAAAATCTTACACATTCCATATTGTATATCGGTCTCTTGAGAAAACTCTCACCAATGAAGAGGTAAATGTCATCCACGACAAAATCACGGAAAAGACGAAAAAAGAATTAGGTGCTATAATTAGGTAACATGAAACTCAAAATAAAAGACAAAGACGAGGAGAAAAAGGAGGTAGCCGCCTCCGCCAAGGCTACGGCGCCCAAGGAAAAACCTGCGCCTGTTAAAGATGAACGGAAAACTGAAGTGAAACCTGCCTCACCGGCAGGCAGGACTATAAAGCCAGAAAAGGTTAAAGAAAATCCGGATGATTTTACCAGAAAGGCAGATAAGAAAGGTGATTATGGCGCCAAAGACATTCAGGTTTTGAAAGGCCTGGAGCCTGTCAGAAAGCGCCCGGGAATGTACATCGGTTCAACCGGTTTGGATGGCCTGCACCACTTGATTTGGGAAGTGGTGGACAACTCCATTGACGAAAGCATGGCCGGCTATGCTAAAAACATAGAAGTGGTTTTACTGCCTGAAAATCGGGTGCGTATTACCGACGACGGCCGCGGTATTCCCGTTGAAAAACATCCTGATACCGGCAAATCAACCTTAGAAACGGTTTTGACGACCTTGCACGCCGGAGGGAAGTTTGGAGGTGATGCTTACAAAGTTTCGGGTGGGTTGCATGGAGTGGGAGTTTCGGTTGTGTGCGCCCTGTCAACATTTATGGAGGCAGAAGTCCACCGTGATGGCGGAATTTACAAACAAGAATATTTTCGTGGCGCTCCCAAAGGCAATGTGAAAAAAACCGGCGAATCAAAAAAAACAGGTACCACCATGACCTTTGACGCTGACCCGCAAATTTTTTCGGAAATAAAATGGGACACCAAAAAGATTTTAAGCCACTTGCGCCATCAGGCTTATTTGACTAAAGGCGTACGCGTCATGTTCCGTGATGAACGCGAGACTGGAAAGGATTCAACCCTTCGACACGGCTCAGGGCAGGGCTATGGATTTTATTTTGAAGGGGGAGTGGGAAGTTTTGTAAAATTCTTGGTGATGGGCAATACTCCAAGGCATCCCAATATCTTTTCCGTGGCCGTCACCAAAGATGACATTTTTGTTGAGGCGGCGTTTCAGTACACCCAAGAAATGGAATGTACGGAGCAATCCTTTGCCAACAATATTTTTACTCCCGAAGGCGGCACCCATATTTCAGGATTTAGAACAGCTTTAACCCGCTGCTTGAATGCTTATGCCAGGCGTGAAGGATTTTTGAAAGAAAAAGATGAAAATTTTACGGGGGATGATGTGCGTGAGGGGCTGACAGCTGTGGTTTCGGTTAAAATTAAAAATCCGCAGTTTGAAGGGCAGACCAAAGCTAAATTGGGAAATCCGGAGGCCAAGGGTTCAGTGGAAGATGCGGTTAATGAAAGCCTGGCCGATTATTTAGAGAGAAACCCAACGGATGCCCGAGCCATTATTGAAAATTGTCTTTTAGCCACCAAGGCTCGCCTGGCCGCCAAGGCCGCACGCGCCACGGTTTTAAGAAAAGGAATTTTAGAGGGCTTGCAATTACCCGGAAAATTGGCCGATTGCTTAAGCAAAGACCCGGAAGAATCTGAATTGTATATTGTGGAGGGCGACAGCGCCGGAGGTTCGGCCAAAATGGCGCGGGATAGGCGCTTCCAGGCTATTTTGCCTTTGCGTGGGAAAATTTTGAATGTGGAACGCGCTCGCATTGATAAAATGCTGGCTAATAAAGAAGTCAAGGCGTTGATTATTGCTTTAGGCACAGCTATTGCCGAAGATTTTAGTCTTGAGAAATTACGCTACCACCGGATTATTATCATGACTGATGCTGATGTTGACGGCAGCCATATACTCACACTTTTGCTGACGCTTTTCTACAGATATTTC
>ORMF011441306.1_pt1 | contig 10660 bp, 10 predicted proteins | sample 1779871 | NCBI WGS metagenome assembly ORMF01 (sample SAMEA104232316, study PRJEB22302) | groundwater metagenome | biome: forest; feature: aquifer; material: groundwater | place: USA | collected 2011-08-07 | depth 5.4 m
GACCTCCTTGAATCGATCGAGATCGAGACAGAGCAGGCCGAAAGTGGTCGGAGTTTCCGCGGCGCGCTCGATAGCAAACATCAGCCTATCGGTGAAGGCTGCGCGGTTCGGCAGATCGGTGAGCGGGTCATGATGCGCCATGTGCGCGATCCGCTCTTCGGCGCGCCTGCGCTCGGTGACGTCGTCGGCCAGGACCAGCAGATATTTGTTTTTGCCGTCGGCATCCGGGATCACGACTTTGTGGGTGGACATTAGACGCGCGCCGCCCGGCATATGCATCCAACGTTCACCGAGCATGCTGCCCCCGCCGGATTCCACCACTTCGCGATCGCGTGCGGTGGCGAAGTCGGCTTCCTCTTTGGGAAGCAGATCGTGGGCGTTCTTTCCGATCGCCGCCTCGCGCGACATGCCGATAAACTCCGCGCCCGCCCGGTTGCACAGCATCAAACGAAATTCCTCGGTTTCTTTGACGTACAAACATTCCGGTATGTTGTCGATCACGGTGTCCAGAAACGCACGCGTGCGATGGAGTTCACGTTCCGCCTGCTTACGCGTGGTGATGTCCTCGTGCGCAGAAATCCAACCGGCATCGGCCATAGGCTGATTGATGATCGAGACGCAGCGGCCGTCCCTCAACTCCACGACATGCTTTGCTGCGCGACCAGCGTGGATGGCCGCGAGCTGTGTGTCAGCGAAAGCCTTGGTGTCGCCAACGAATGTTCCTGTTGCCTTGCGGTGTTCGAGAATCTCCAAAAGGGAGCAACCGGGCTTGATAACATCGCGCGATACGCCATACATCTCCACATAGCGGTCGTTGCACATGATCAAGCGCCCATCGGCATGGAGCAGGCAAAGCCCTAGCGGCACGCTGTCACCGGCAGACCAGGTATCCGGAGCCGATGCGGGATCGTCGACCCGCGGCGGCGTTGTTTCGATCCGTTCCTGTTGAGAGGTTGGGGGAGTATCAGCCATGGGCGGCAAGTCGTCCTACGCGAAACCGGCGCGCATTCGAACGGTATCTTTGTATTGTCGCGCTTATTTTAAGTTAGCTTGCAAATATCTTGAATGAATGAATGACGGTCGCTGGATTTGACCGAAATTAGTAGCGATGCCTAGTCCGGATGCCGGGTAGCTTTCAAACAGCACCATTCCGATACCAGCTGGCCTGGCTCGGCCACTCGCCACGACAACGCGCCACACCGCCGCGATGCATTAATAAGGCACGCTAAGACTTGACGTCTAAGTGGGCGCGCGCTGCCTGCACGAAAGCCGCGCTAAACCAGCCGGCTCTGCTCGACTGCGGCCTCGACGAACGAGGCAAACAGCGGATGCGGCGCAAACGGCCGCGACTTCAGCTCGGGATGGAACTGCACCCCGACGAACCAGGGATGGTCGTCGTATTCGATGATTTCGGGCAGCACGCCATCGGGTGACATGCCGCAGAACCGCATTCCGCGCTGCTCCAACCGGCCCTTGTAAGCGGTATTGACCTCGTAGCGGTGGCGGTGACGCTCGGAAATCTCCGCCGCGCCGTAGATCTCCCCGACCCGGCTGCCGCGCTGCAGGACCGCGGGATAGGCGCCGAGCCGCATGGTGCCGCCGAGATCGCCGCCGGCGCGCCGCTTCTCCAACTCATTGCCCTTCAGCCATTCGGTCATGAGCCCGACCACCGGCTCAGACGTCGGCGCGAACTCCGTCGAATTGGCATCGGCGATGCCGCACAGATTGCGCGCCGCCTCGATCACCGCCATCTGCATGCCGAAGCAGATGCCAAAATATGGCACGTGGCGCTCGCGCGCGAACTGCGCCGCACGGATTTTGCCCTCCGCCCCACGCTGCCCGAATCCGCCCGGCACCAGAATGCCGTTGACATGTTCCAGGAACGGAGCCGGGTCCTCGCGCTCGAACACCTCGCTTTCGATCCAATCGAGATTGACGCGGACCTTGTTGGCGATGCCGCCGTGCGAGAGCGCTTCGATCAGCGATTTATAGGCATCCTTCAGGCCGGTATATTTGCCGACCACGGCGATGGTGACGTCGCCCTCGGGATTGCGGACACGTTCGTTGATCAGCCGCCAGCGCTCCAGATCGAGCGCCGTCCCTGGTTCGATTCCGAAGGCGCCGAGCACTTCCCGGTCGAGGCCGGCCGCGTGATAGGCCTCGGGCACCGCATAGATGTTGCCGACATCGCGCGCCTCGATCACCGCGCCTTCCCGCACATTGCAGAACAGGCCGAGCTTGCGCCGCTCCTCCACAGGGATCTCCCGGTCGGTGCGGCAAAGCAGAATGTCGGGTTGGATACCGATCGATCGCAGTTCCTTGACGGAATGCTGGGTCGGCTTGGTCTTCAATTCTCCCGAACTTGCAATGAACGGCAGCAGGGTCAGGTGAATGTAGATCGCCTGATTGCGCGGCAGGTCGTTACCAAGCTGGCGGATCGCTTCCAGGAACGGCAGGCTTTCGATATCGCCCACCGTGCCGCCGATCTCGCACAGCACGAAGTCGAAGCTCTCGTTGCCCTCGCGGATGAAATCCTTGATCGCGTTGGTGACGTGGGGAATGACCTGAATGGTCGCGCCGAGATAGTCGCCGCGCCGTTCCTTGGCGAGGATCTCCTGGTAGATGCGGCCGGTCGTGATGTTGTCCTGGCGGGTGGCCGGGCGGCCGGTGAAGCGCTCGTAATGGCCGAGATCGAGATCGGTCTCCGCCCCGTCATCGGTGACGAACACCTCGCCATGCTGGTAGGGCGACATGGTGCCGGGATCGACATTGAGATAGGGGTCGAGCTTGCGCAACCGGACCTTGTAGCCGCGGGCCTGCAACAGGCCGCCGAGCGCCGCCGAAGCCAGACCCTTGCCGAGGGAAGAGACCACGCCGCCGGTGATGAAGATGTACCGCGTCATGGGGCCCAACCTTTAGTCCGCCGCGCTCGATTCGACGAGAGGCGTGCCCGCGTCATCACGGCCGCCATGCGGATGTGGCATGTCGATGAATCCGTATTCTTTCGCAAACAGTTGGCACCATTCCCTAAAATCTGCCTTCAACTTCGCGTTTGGAAACCACATAGCGCTCCACAAGATAAAAGGGCCGGTTTCCCGGCCCTTGAAACCCCTACCGCGACTGCGGCGCCTGCGGCCCCGCAGGGGGCGCCTCCGGCTGGCGGAGTTGATCCAGCACGCCGCCACCACCGCCCGGCTGGCCAAGCGGCGCCTGCGGCGCGCCGGGAGCACTCTGGCTGGGAGGTGCGGCGCCTGGGGTAAGGATGGACCGCGGTGCCCGGTTCCAGCTTGCGAGGATCGACAACACCAAGCTGGTGACAAAGAACCCGGCCGCCAGGATGGCGGTAGCACGGGTCAGCACATTGGCTGTGCCACGGCTCGACATGAACCCGCCGCTCGAGCCGATGCCAAGGCCGCCGCCTTCGGACTTCTGCAACAGCACGACGCCGATCATGGCGGTGACCAGCATCAGATGGACGACAATGACCAGCGTCTGCATAAACCTAACCCGAATACGCCGCCAAACCAGCCAGCGGCTTCATTCCTTTCGGCCTCATATAGGATGTTGCGGGCGTCTCTACACTATCCGTGACGGCATTTCCACCGCCCTGCCCGGCCACCGATTCGGCCCCAAATTTCCGCTACCGGGCGGCCCGCGCGATGGCGAGAAAGTCCTCCGCCTGCAGGCTTGCACCCCCTACCAGGGCGCCGTTGACATCGCCTATGTGCAAAAGCTCCCGTGCATTCGCCGGCTTGACCGACCCGCCGTAGAGAATGCGGATTTGCTCCCCCGTCGGGCCAAAGCGCTCGGTCAGCCGCTGCCGAATGAGCCCATGCACCTGGGCGACGTCGTCGGGTGTCGGCGTCACCCCGGTTCCGATCGCCCAGACCGGCTCATAGGCGACCACCACGGTCTCCGGCGCTGCGTCATCCGGCAACGATTCCTGGAGTTGCGTCGCAACGATCGCGAGCGTGCTGCCGCCAAGGCGTTGGTCATTGGTTTCGCCGATACAGATGATCGCCTTAAGTCCGGCACGCTTGGCAGCCGCCGCTTTGGCCCGGACCTCTCGATCCGTCTCCCGATGATAAGTGCGCCGCTCTGAATGACCCAGGATGACAGCGCCGGCTCCGGCGTCCTTGAGCATCTCCGCGGAAATATTGCCGGTAAAGGCGCCGGAGGCCTCTGCGTGGCAGTCCTGCCCGCCGATGGCGACAGCAGAGCCTTTTGCCAGGGTGGCAAAACTCGCGACGAGCGTGGCCGGAGGACAGACGATCAGATCGAGCGCCGCGACCAGATCGCCCGATCCCTCGATGACCTGCCTGAGCTCTGCCGCGGAGCGCTGCAGGCCGTTCATCTTCCAATTTCCGGCAATGAGGGGGCGCGGCGCGCTCGCCATGGCTTTTCCGTTTCCGACTGCGGCGCAAAGGGGTTAGCAGAGCCCTCGAATCCATGCCAGTGGTGCATGAAATCCCTGCAACGAAACGCCGCGCATGTTGCGATGCAGGGTGGCTATCCCTATGATATGTCACATCCGGCCGGCTTCGCCTGCCGGAGATTCACCGCTCACATCGTGGTCTGCGCATGCTGCGAGGTTTACGAACCGCCTCTTCGAACTGGCTCGGCAAAGTGGTCATGGCCGTCGTCGTCGGCTTTTTGGTCGTAAGCTTTGCGATTTGGGGAATTGGCGACATTTTCCGCGGCTTCGGCCGCTCGACGCTGGCTGTGGTGGGGCGGACCGAAGTCACCATCGAGCAGTTTCGCCAGTTGTATAACGACCGGCTGCAGCAGATCGGCCGCCAGACCGGGCGTTCGATCACCCTTGAGCAGGCGCGGTTGCTGGGCCTCGACCGGCAAATCCTAGGCCAGATGGTGGCCGACATGGCGCTCGACGAGCGGGCGCGCACGATGCCGCTCGGCATCTCCGATGCGGAGATCGGGCGGCGGATCACTTCGGAACCCGGCTTCCGAGGCTTGAGCGGGCAGTTCGATCGCGCGCGTTTCGAGGCGCTGATCCGCCAGGCGGGCTATACCGAGCAGCGCTATATCGCCGAGCAACGTCGCGAACTGTTACGCAAGCAGTTGCTGGGCACAATTCTTGCGGGACCGGCAGTGCCGAAGACCACGCTGGACGCGGCAAGCCGCTTCCAGAATGAGCAACGCTCCATCGAATATGTCCTGCTCGACCGCAACCATGCCGGCGATGTTGCACCCCCCACGGCAGAGGTGCTCGCCAAATATTTCGAAGAGCGCAAGATCCTGTTCCGCGCCCCCGAATACCGCAAGATCGTCGTGCTTGCGCTGATCCCGAGCCAGCAGGCGCAATGGATCGAGGTCTCCGATGCGGATATCAAACGCACCTATGAGGAACGCCGTGACCGCTACGCCAAAGCCGAACGGCGGCATATTCAGCAGCTCGTGTTTCCCAATCCCGAGCACGCGCAGGCGGCCGCCGACCGGCTCGCCAAGGGTGAAAGTTTCGCAAAGCTCGCTGCCGATCCCGCGGTCGCCGACAAGTACAGCGATCTTGGATTGATGACCAAAGCCGCGCTGATCGACCGCATGGTGGCCGACGCCGCCTTTGCGCTGAAGGAAGGCGAAGTCACCGCACCGGTGCGCGGGCGGTTCGGCGTGGTGCTGGCGCATGTCGCCAAGATTGAGCCGGAAGAGGCGCGCTCGCTTGAGCAGGTCGCCGCCGAGATCAAGCAGGATCTGGCGGCTGAACGCGCGCGAACGCAAATCCACGCGGCCTATGACAAGGTCGAGGACGAACGCACCCTCGGCAAACCGCTGGCCGAGATCGCCGAGTCGCTCAAGCTTCCGGTCCGCACCATCGAAGTCGACCGCTCCGGCCGCACCGTCGCCGGCACGCCGGTGGCCGATCTTCCGGAAGGCCAGCGCGTGTTGTCCCTGGGGTTCAATGCCGCGGTCGGCGTGGAGAATGATCCGCTGCAGTCGGACGGTGGCTATGTCTGGTACGAAGTCGCCGGCATCACACCTGCGCGCGACCGTCCGATCGAGGAAGTCAAAGACAACGTGCAGGCGCGTTGGCTCGAGGAAGAGGTGGCGAGCCGGCTGAAGAGCAAGGCGACCGAGCTGTTGGAGAAGCTCAAGGGCGGCACCGCCTTCGCCGAGGCTGCCGCTTTGCAAAAGCTGAAGGTCGCAACCAAGGCCGGGGTAAAGCGCGGCGAGCCGGCAGCCCCGCTGTCCGCCCGGACCCTCGACGCCATTTTCCGCACCGCCAAGGGCGAGATCGCCTCGGCCGACGCCGAACAGCCGGCCGAGCAGATCGTGTTTCGCGTCACCGAGGTCGCGCTGCCGGTACTCGACCCGAGTTCGGAGGAGGCCAAGCGCCTGCAAGATGCATTAAAGAACATGTCCGCGGAGGAGATTTTCGCGGCTTATGTGAGCCGGCTTGAAAACGACATCGGCGTGTCGATCAATCAAAACGCGCTGGCCCAGGTCGTCAGCGGCCGGGCGCCGACCGAGCAATAGACCGAACTGACCGATGCAGATCGAGCCTTCAGCCAGCGCGTTTGCCGAACGCTATGCGCGGGGCGAGGCGCAGGTCGTGTGGACGACGCTGGTCGCCGACCTCGAAACACCGGTGTCGGCGTTTCTCAAGCTGGCCGCTGGGCGGCCGATGAGTTTCCTGTTGGAATCGGTCGAAGGCGGCGCGGTCCGCGGGCGCTACTCGATCATCGGACTTCATCCGGACGTGGTGTGGCGGACGATCGGCGACCGTGCGGAAATCAATCGCGCGCCGGCTCAAGCCGAAGACCGGTTCGCCGCCTGCAACAAGCCCGCGCTCGAAGCGCTGCGCGCCCTGATCGCCGAAAGCCGCATCGCGCTGCCGCAAACGCTGCCGCCGATGGCCGCCGGGATTTTCGGGTATCTCGGCTACGACATGGTGCGGCTGATGGAAGAATTGCCGCAAGCCAATCCGGATCCGATCGGAGTCCCGGATGCCATGCTGGTGCGCCCGACCGTGGTGGTGGTGTTCGATGCGGTGCAGGACGCGATCACGGTGGTAACGCCGGTGCGTCCCGAACAAGGTGTTTTGGCGAAGACCGCGCTGGCGCGCGCCGGCGAGCGGCTGTCTGCAATTGTCGATGCGCTCGATCAGCCGCTCGACCATGTTGCGGCCAACGGCAAGGTGGCGGCGGTTGCCGTCCTGCCCGGCTCCAATACCAAGCCCGCCGAATACGAGGCCATGGTGCGGGCGGCAAAGGAATACATTGCCGCCGGCGACGTCTTCCAGGTGGTGCTGTCGCAACGCTTCGAGGCGCCGTTCGAGCTTTCGCCCTTTGCGCTTTATCGCGCGCTGCGGCGGGTCAATCCCTCGCCCTATCTCTACTTTCTCGATTTCGGCAGCTTCGCCGTCGCGGGATCGAGTCCGGAAATTCTGGTCAAGGTGAGCGGCGGCACGGTCACCATCCGGCCGATCGCCGGAACGCGGCCGCGCGGCGCCACCCCGCAGGAAGACCAAGCGCTCGGCGAAGAGCTGCTCGCCGATCCGAAGGAGCGCGCCGAGCATCTGATGCTGCTCGACCTCGGCCGTAACGATGTCGGCCGCGTCGCGGAGCTGGGAACGGTCAAGGTCACCGACCAGTTCTTCATCGAACGCTACAGCCAGGTCATGCACATCGTCTCCAATGTGCAGGGCGCGCTCGGCGGGCAGCACGACGCGCTCGATGCGCTGGCGGCGGGATTTCCGGCCGGCACCGTCTCCGGGGCGCCGAAGGTGCGGGCAATGGAGATCATCGACGAGCTGGAGAAGAACAAGCGCGGGCTCTATGCCGGCTGCGTCGGCTATTTTTCCGCCGTCGGCGAGCTCGACACCTGCATCGTGCTGCGCACGGCGCTGATAAAGGACGGCAAGATGTATGTGCAGGCCGGCGCCGGGATCGTGGCGGATTCCGATCCCAAGTCCGAGCAGCAGGAATGCATCAACAAGGCCAAGGCCTTGTTCCGCGCCGCCGAGGAAGCGCGGCGGTTCGCAAGTGCGGCCCGCCGCGCGCCGTGAGCCTTGTTAATACCCCCCCTTGCACGGGAGGCAGCGAATTCTTAGGATATACACATGAATATCGTATATCCAGGAGCCCGCTATGCAGGTTGCCAAATGGGGAAATAGTCTTGCTGTTCGCTTACCTCGGGCGGTGGTTGAAGCTCTGAGGTTGAAAGAAGGTGACGCGATCGAGATTCACGTCGCGGGTGCGCGTGCATTTGAGGTCGCGAAAGCGCCCATGCCCCGGCAGCTTTTGGCACGACTGCGCAAATACCGCGGCCGGCTGCCGCTCGAATTCAAGTTCGATCGCTGGCAGGCGCATGAGCGCGGCTGATTCCTTCTTCGATACCAATGTGCTGCTCTACCTCCTGTCGGAAGATTCCGAAAAGGCGGATCGGGCTGAAGCACTGGTCGCATCCGGCGGCATCGTCAGTGTCCAGGTCCTCAATGAATTCGCCGCCATCGCAGCCAGAAAACTCGCGATGCGCATTCCAGAAATCCAAGAGGTGCTCTCGACCATACGTACCGTCTGCGCCGTCGTCCCACTCGATGTCGAGACGCATGAACTTGGCCTTGAAGTTGCCGAGCGCCAGCGACTATCGATTTATGATGCGATGATTGTGGCTGCCGCCCTGCAATCCGAATGCCGGATTCTTTATACCGAAGATCTCAACGCAGGGCAGAAGATCGACCATCTTACGATACGTAACCCATTTGCTGGTTCCGTGCGACGTCCTTGACCCCCTAAAAACCCGCGTCTAAGACCTTAGGCCGTAACAAAAATCTCTCCCCTCACCCTGAGGAGCCGCCGTAGGCGGCGTCTCGAAGGGCGAGGCCACGATATTTTGCCATCCTTCGAGACGGCGCTACGCGCCTCCTCAGGATGAGGTTCGCGTTCATGATCGTCCTGATCGACAACTACGACAGCTTCACCTTCAACCTGTTCCACTATCTCGGTGGACTGGGCGCGGATGTCGTTGTCCATCGCAACGATAAGATCGCCACGCACGAGGTGATCGCAGCCGATCCCGACGCCATCGTGCTCTCCCCCGGCCCCTGCACGCCGGATGACGCCGGCATCTGTCTCGATCTGATCGCCAAGGCCTCGCCGGCCATCCCGGTGCTTGGCGTCTGCCTCGGCCATCAGGCAATCGGGCAGGCGTTCGGCGGCCGTGTGGTGCGCGCGCCCACGCCGGTGCATGGCAAAATCTCCACAATCAGACACAAGGGCGACGGGGTGTTCCGCGGCATCGACGGCGCGTTCCAGGCTACTCGTTATCATTCGCTGGTCGTCGATCGCAAAACTTTGCCAGCCGATCTCGCCGTCAGCGCCGATACCGACGACCGGCTGATCATGGGCCTGGTCCACGCGACGCTGCCGGTGCACGGCGTGCAATTTCATCCGGAAAGCATTGCGTCCGAGCACGGTCATCTCATTCTCAAAAATTTTCTCGATATTGCCGCAGCATGGAATATGGCGACCGGCCGGCGCGCAGCCGGCATGGCGGCGGGCCGCCGCCGCGCGGCGAATTGAGGGCGCCGTGACTGACGAATTCAAGGGGCTCATCGCCAAGGTCGCGACCGGCGCGGCGCTCAGCCGCGACGAGGCCGCGCGCGGCTTCGATCGCATGATGTCGGGCGAAGCGACGCCGTCGCAGATGGGCGCGCTGTTGATGGCCTTACGCGTGCGCGGCGAGACCGTGGACGAACTCACCGGCGCGGTGACCGCCATGCGGGAAAAGATGCTGCGGGTTTCGGCCCCGGCCGGCGCCATCGACGTGGTCGGCACCGGAGGCGATGCTTCCGGTTCGTACAACATCTCCACCTGCGCCGCCTTCATCGTGGCGGGCGCCGGCGTCCCGGTCGCCAAGCATGGCAACCGTGCGCTGTCCTCGCGCGCCGGCGCCGCCGATGCGCTGGCCGCGCTCGGCGTCAATATCGAATTGTCGCCCGAGGGCATCGGCCGCTGCATCCGCGAGGCGGGCATCGGCTTCATGTTCGCGCCCGCGCACCATCCGGCGATGAAGAATGTCGGCCCCACCCGGGTCGAGCTCGGCACCCGCACCATCTTCAATCTGCTGGGCCCGCTGTCCAACCCGGCCGGCGTCAAGCGCCAGATGGTGGGCGTCTTTTCGCGCCACTGGATCGAGCCGCTCGCACAGGTGCTGAAGAATCTGGGCGCCGAGCATGTCTGGGTGGTGCACGGCTCCGATGGCCTCGACGAGATCACCACCGTCGGTCCGACCGCGGTGGCGGCGCTGGAGAACGGCACGGTGCGCGTGTTCGAGATCACGCCCGAGGAGGCAGGATTGCAACGGGCGACCTCGGAGGATCTGCGCGGCGGCGACGCCAAGCACAATGCGCAGGCGCTGCGCGATGTGCTCAAGGGCAAGCGCGGCCCGTTTCGCGACGTGGCCCTGATCAATGCCGCCGCCGGACTGATCGTCGCCGGGCGGGCCAAGGAGCTGAAGGACGGCGTTGCGCTGGCTGCCAAGGCAATCGATTCCGGCGAGGCCGAACGCCGGCTCGACCGCCTGGTCGCGATCTCCAACGCCTGAGCGCCGCCATGGCCGACATCCTCACCACCATCGAGACTTACAAACGCGAGGAGATCGCCGCGGCCAAGCGCGCGCGCCCGCTGTCGGTCGTCGAAGC
>ORMF010393931.1_pt1 | contig 10659 bp, 8 predicted proteins | sample 1779871 | NCBI WGS metagenome assembly ORMF01 (sample SAMEA104232316, study PRJEB22302) | groundwater metagenome | biome: forest; feature: aquifer; material: groundwater | place: USA | collected 2011-08-07 | depth 5.4 m
AGGGGAGTTAGGCCTAGTACGAGAGGACCGGCCTGAGGGAACCTCTAGTGTGCCTGTTGTACCAAAAGTGCAGCGCAGGGTAGCTACGTTCCTTTTTGATAAGTGCTGAAAGCATCTAAGCACGAAGCAGACCCCAAGATGAGGTATCTTTAAGATCCCTGGTAGACTACCAGGTTGATAGGTTGGCGGTGTAAGCACTGTAAGGTGTTTAGCCTACCAATACTAATGATCATAGTTGAGTTTTTTTGACACATGCCTTCTTTCGCCTTAGGCGAATCCGTATTCACATTTTAGGGTACAAAGAGTATTCAAAAATGTACAATGTAAAATGTACAACTTGCTACTACTTCTGTTTGTAAATTGTACATTGTAAATTATAAATTATTTTAGTATACTATAGTCCTCGGTGGTTTACAGAGGAGTGGTCCGACCTGATCTCATCCCGAACTCAGTCGTCAAACGCTCCATCAGGGACGATAATACATCCGCAAGGTTGTGTGAAAATACCCCACTGCCGGGGTTTAAAAAGAAAGACAGGTGACCATGTTTTGTCAAAAAACTCATTAAATAATCCACCAACAAATTCCATTATAGACGTTGACTATAATCGCCCAAGCTCGATTATGGAGAAGCTACTTGCTTCTCAAGATAAAAAAGTAGTTCATCTTTCTCGCGGTCAACAAGCAGAAGGTGAAATTGTTTCCGTATCTGATAAAGAAATAATTCTAGATTTAGGTACAAAGTCAGAAGGAGTTTTACAAAGAAAAGATCTTAATGGTAAAGATGTAAAGGTCGGAGATAAGCTTAAAGTTTATGTTAGTTTGCCTGAAAATGAACATGGTCAGGTAGTAGTATCAACCACTCATCAGGTCAGACAAGTTTCGGCAAAAGGCTCAAGAGGAATTGTCTGGAATAGGTTTATTCAAGCACAAAATCAAAAAAATATTCTTAAAGGGGTGGTTTTGGAAGTTAATAAAGGGGGGTTAATAGTAGAAGTTGAGGGGGTCAGAGGTTTTTTGCCAAATTCGCAGGTTGGTTTTGAGCTTTTAACCAAAGTAGCCCGGGGGATGGAAGATTTGATAAGTCAGACATTAAATTTGATAGTCATTGAAGTAGATTCAAATAATAATAAACTGATTTTTACCCAAAGAGGACAAGTTTCAGAAGAGGTTAAAAGTAAACTTCAAGCTTTTAAAAACGGCTCCAGGGTTTCTGGTAAAATTGTGGCTGTTTTGCCTTTTGGACTGGTTGTTGATATAAACGGCGCAGAAGGATTGGTTTTCATATCTGATGTAGCTTGGGAAAAAATAGAAGATTTAACAGTCATATATAAGGTAGGTCAGACAGTTGAAGTAATTGTTACAGGAATAGATGAAGAGCTGGGTAGGCTGAATTTATCCATAAAACAATTATCCGAAGATCCTTTTTCCAAATTAGCTGAAAAGTTCCCAGTAGACGAGGTAGTTAAAGGTCAGATAGAAGAGGTTTCGGGTGAAGGAGTATTAATAAAACTAGCAGAGGGTGTCAATGGTCTATTGCCAACTACCAAGATGGAAGCTGGCTATAAGTATGAGGCTGGTCAGAAAATCACAGTTTTAATAGATAGCATTGACACAAAAAGAAGAAGAATTAATTTAGCTCCATTTGTTACTTCAACCGAAGGGTTGATATACAAGTAATCTCAAAACTCAAATCGCAAAACTCAAAACTATAACTCAAATGTTAAAACTTTTTAAGATTTTAGATTTAAGATTTAGATTTGACATTTGAGATCTAACATTTGAGATCTTAAGAGGTATAATACCTCCATGGCCAAGGCTACTTCAGTTTATATCTGCCAACAATGTGGATATAAGTCTTCACAGTATTTAGGTAAGTGTCCTCAGTGTGATTCATGGAATTCGTTTGTTGAGACAATAGAAGAAACTCAAAACTCAAAACTCAAAACTCAAAAGCTTGGAAGCTCTGAAAGAGCTGAAATTATAGATTTATCTAAGCTACAAAAAACAGATTATAAAAGACTAAATACTGGTTTTGAAGAATTTAATAGGGTACTTGGTGGAGGAGTTGTTAACGGATCATTGGTACTTGTTTCAGGGGATCCGGGTATAGGCAAAAGCACGCTACTGACACAGCTAGCATTGAATATAGGAGCTAGGAACTTGGAGCTAGGAACTAAGAATCCTAGTTCCCAAAACCTAGTTCCTAGATCTTTATATGTGGCTGGGGAAGAGTCTGCTCAACAAATTAAACTGCGGGTAGACAGGATTAATCCCAAGGCCTCGCTTTCTGTTTTGAATGAGATTGATATTGATGCAATTTTAAATCAGATAGAAATTTTTAAGCCAAGTTTGGTGATTATAGATTCTATCCAAACTTTGGAAACCCAGGATTTGGAATCTGTGGCTGGTTCGGTTGGTCAAGTCAGGGAATCTGCCCATAGATTACAACGAATTGCCAAGACTTTACATATTCCAATATTTTTGGTTGGTCATGTTACCAAAGAGGGTAACTTGGCCGGGCCTAAAACTTTGGAGCATGTAGTGGACGTAGTGCTATCTTTAGAAGGTGATCCAAGCTCATTATTTAGAATTTTGCATTCAACAAAAAATAGGTTTGGTCCCACAGATGAAGTAGGGATATTTGAGATGGCAGATAAAGGCATGGTCGAGGTTAAAAATCCTTCCAAGTTGTTTTTAGACCAAAAGGTTAATGCCCCAGGCTCGGTAGTAGTGCCTGTTTTAACAGGACTAAGACCTATATTGGTAGAGATTCAGGCTTTGGTTACCAAAACTTCTTTGCCTTCGCCCAGAAGAACAGGCTCAGGAGTGGATAATAACAGATTACAGCTTTTAGTGGCTGTTTTGCAAAAGAGATTAGGTTTGCCGCTTTTTGACCAGGACATTTTTGTAAATGTCACAGGCGGATTAAAGGTATTTGAGCCTGCTGCAGATTTAGGTATTTGTCTTGCCATAACTTCTTCATATAAGGATAAAACCATAAAAGATAAAACAGTTTTTGTTGGTGAGGTAGGATTACTAGGAGAGGTAAGGGTGGTTAGGGAGATAAGCAAAAGAACAACTGAGGCTAAAAAGCTGGGTTTTACTAATGTAATCTCACCAGAAAATGTCAAAAATCTAGCTCAAGCTATTAAACTAGTGATTGTAAATTAAACCAGCAAATGGGAAAATACTAGAGTAGAGGATTATTTTGGTTAGTTTACTAACTCTACTGAGAGGATTTATTTGTGCGTTTAAGATTGATTTTTCGCCTGGTTTGGGCGTTTTTAGCTGCAACTCTTGCAGCCATATATTCACAACTTATTCCACCTTTTTTTGGTGAATCCTCTTTTATTATCAGGGTATTGCTTACTTTGGCTACAGCAGGCATAGGTTATATGGTTTTTCCGCCTGTAGCCAGATGGATTAGGGTTATTACTTTAACTAGCTTTAATTTTATGGTACACCGGGTTTCATCTGAGGTATCAAATCAGATCATTAAGTTGCCAAGGCCCCAATTTCCTTTTGGTTTTCCCACTCCTCAGGTTGGATCCGTGGCTATGACCAGACCTTTAATACTGGATACCTCAACAATTATTGATGGCAGAATCCTAGATATTGCTAAAACAGGTTTTATATCAGGCTTAGTTTTAGTGCCAAAATTTGTTTTAATAGAACTTCAGCAGGTGGCTGATTCTTCAGACGGATTAAAAAGACAAAGAGGCAGAAGGGGATTTGAAGTAGTAGAAGAATTAAAAAAAATCAAAGCTTTAAGAATAGAAATTTGGGAGAAAGACCAATCAGGTAAGGCAGTTGATGATAAGTTGATCGGGCTAACCAAGAGCTTAAACGGCAAATTACTAACCACAGACTATAATTTAAACAGACTTGCTACAGTTTCCAATATTATTGTTTTAAATGTTAATGATTTATCCAATGCTTTAAAAACAGTAGCCTTACCAGGAGAAAAAATGGAAATTAGGATCGTGCACTTGGGTAAAGATAAAACTCAGGGAGTAGGTTATTTAAATGATGGAACGATGGTAGTAGTAGCTGATGCAGCTAAGGCATTGGGTAAGACTATTAATATAGAGGTAACCAAGAATATTCAATCTCCTGCAGGCAGAATGATTTTTGCGCAGCAAAAATAGTCCACGTCTATTTTTGGAAGAGCAGATTAGTTCAGAGATTTGCTATACATACCCCATAGTGTTATACTGCTGTTAATGAATACACCAGAAGCTCCTTTAAGTTCAAGACGTATTTTCATGACTCGAGGATTACCCGCAGGGTTGATAGTTGCCAAAATGGTGCTACCGCCTGCAGCTGGTCTTTTGGGACTACTTGCTCATACAGTTAGAGCAGAAGGTGCAAAAGTAATTAATAATCCTAGACCTCCAGTTCTTGCAAATGGTAGTAGCAATATTCCTTGGGCTCCCTTATGTAGAGAAGCTGGTGAGGGTTATACGGTGCAAGATGATGGAGGAATTGCTGAATCCTTGGGACATGTAATCCGGGCTTCAGGTAGAACTGATTTAGATCCTCAAGGCCAATTGAGAGCGCGAGCAGATGCCTTAGCAAACCATCCAGAAAGAGCCTCAATAGGTTTTTGTCCAGGAGCAATTAAGTTTGCATTAGCAGGTCCACTTATTCAAGGTGGAATTACTTTATTTGGTAAATATATTAGTGAATTTAATCGTAAAGGAGCAGGGGCTATAGTTTACTCTGCCAATGGTTTAAGACAGCTTGATGATGGTAGTTTTGTTGATTTTGGATCTAGTGAAAAGCCAATAACCCCAAAAGAATTTCATATGCTTGTCAGAGATATAACAGAATTAGGAATACCATTTGCTGTTAATACTAAAACTCAACGATACGGATTGCCTTGGTGGAGAGCTGCTTCTGAGGCTTTTTACTCTAAAACCAGATTTGGGACAATAAGTGGAATATTAAGAGTAGGGGAATATTTAAAGCTTGATCAAGAAGGTCGTCCTTACAGATATATTGAATTACCTTTTGAGTATCGTTTAAATACAGAAGACCCAAATGATGCAGGTTCCTGGTTAAAAGGGAATGAACGTATTTGGGCAGCTTTTCAGGTAAGCTCAGATCTTAATGCAATTACTACCAATAGAGAACTACGTAGTACCCGTAATTTGTTTGGTGGTACGAAGGATGCTATGGATGCTGCAGGATTAATCTTTGGTACAAAGGTATTAGCCTAACTTCTTATTTATCCACAAACAATAAATCCTTGTTAATTTCTAAAAGTATATCTATATTTTATGTTGTTGTAACAGGCTAAATTATGTATCATATCCTTCAAAATAAACTCTAGGACTACCACAAAAACCAGTAAAAAAACCTATGGGACTTGTAAAACTTGACAAATAGTATTTAAGGTGATAATCTTAATTTAACTATGTTTGCCCAAAGATTCATTGCCAGTTTAAAAAGAGAAAAAAGAGTCAGAGCTAGAAAAGTAGACCCCGATCAAATCGGGGTAGATGTGGTATCTGAACAAGTGAAGCAAATGTTACAAGAAACTAATCAGAAGTTAATACTTATGGTTAGGGGTTAAAAAAAGATAGTGGGAAGCAGACGGACCCACTATCTTTTTTTGTACTTTGAAATTTTGACCAAAAAAAAGAGCATTACTACCGCAGACGGACTCGAATAGCAATGCCCTTTTATTAATTTCGAAAACAACTTCAAGAGCAGATAGAAGTTGCTTTCTGTTTTAACAATAGAGCAAATATTAGGGGGTTGTCAATACCCCAGTTTAGGCTCATTTTTGAGAAATTGTATACAATATAACCTCAAAAATAGAAGTTTAGAAACAAGGTTTTTGATGTAGTTATTTGCATTAGGGCTTAATCGGAGAATTTGTTAGGATTGGTATTTTGGATTGGGAGCTAATCTAGGGCAGGGATTAGTTCCCAATTCAGGACATCATTTCTTCTAATAAATCTTGCGATACGCAAATGGCGGATCTTAATGTGTAAGGATTAATTACCCAATATAACTAACCTTTAATAATATACATAGTGATATTCCTTCATTATATATGTGAGGCAGAAAGAGAAGGTATTTAACATGGGGCTTGACAAATCAATAGCCCTATAGTACAATACACCCAATGTTTACAAAATTATTTTCCAAATATTTATTAATAGGTCTTTCAGCTATAGTTCTTTTGGCCGGTGCCCAAAATGGTTTATTAGCTCCTCAAAGACTTTCCTCAGTATCTGCTGAAGAAGGACAAGGGGTTGAAATTCCTGCTCCAGAACCTGTTTGTAATGAAGGTGCTGAATGTCGCGGAGATGAGAGTTTTTGGGTTAGAAGATGTGATGGACAAGTAGTTTCTGAAATAAATTATGGTAGAAATCCTAATGGGGAATGTGGTTATACACCTTCTGTTCCTTCAGTTCCACAAGAGCCAGTCCCACCAGCTCCTCCGGTTTGTAATTTGCCTCCACAAGAAAGATATCCTGAATGTGCACCAGATTGTTCTAATGGGGGAAAGCAAGCTGCTACAACTTTAGCTATGGTTACCAGGAATGTTGATTATAATTCATGCAGTATAACTTCATATATATGTGATAGTTTTGAATATAACTCTTCTCAATGTGGTTACTTGGCGCCACCTCAACAACCAGAGCAACCTTCACAGCCTCAACAGCCTCAGCAACCTCAACAGCCTCAGCAACCTTCACAGCCTCAACAGCCAGCTCAAAGAGCAGGAGCTTGTTATCTTTGTGACGGTACAACCAGAAGACTAGTTAGCGGTGATGGTGGTAATTTTACCTCAGAGAATGATTGTAGAAATTCAGGTGAAGGAAACAGATCTTTTGATTCAAACCCGGCTATTTGTGCTTCAGTTCAAGCTCAAGCCCAAACATGTTTTGTTTGTGATAACAGCGGATTTGCAGATGGTCAAGGAAGATGGAGATTAGATGGAAATGGTTGTCCGTCAAACCCACCTTCATGCCAAGCTAATAATTCTTCAACCTTTGGTGGTTGTACAGGAGCTTCAGCAGGTGCAATTTGTGAAACAAGATCTAACCCGGTTTGTCAGTCAAATGGCAGCTGTAGTGTATCAACCCCTGCAACTTGTGGTCAAACAGCTACAGGCATAGATAATTGTGGACGCTCTTGTTCACGCGCATCTGCTGCTTGTGTAACCCCAACTATTGCTCAACTTCCTCCTCAAGGCGGAAATACCACAGTTAATCCTGTGATTACAGTAAGTCCAGTTATCACAAGTAACCCAACTGTGACCAGTACAAATACAAATACTAATACTATTACTAATAACGTGAATAGAGAAGTAATCAGAGAAGTAGTTGCTCCAGCCACATTTGGCAATGTCGGAGTGGGTAACAGCGTAGTTTATACTCAACCAGTTCAATACACTGCTTTGCCTAAAACAGGATTACCAGAACTTGCTTGGTCAGCCTTAGCCTTTATCCCAACTGGATTTGGTTTAAGAAGATTTGCCAAAGTTAAGAAAGCAATGGAAGCTCACCCAAGCTATATATTTGAAGACAGACAATTCAAAGTCTAAGCTATTGACCCCGATAAAATCGGGGTTGACAGAAACAATTAAGTATGGTTTACTTAACAACAGTAAACCTCAGGTACAATTTTCAATTAACAATTATCAATTTTTAATGAACTACCAATAAATCTAATGCCTCGAGTAACTAAATCATTTAAACCAACATCATCTCCTCGTACACTCGATAACTCGAGTACCGAGCAGTTTGTTGATAACGAGACAACAAGTCAACCAGCAAACGAGCAACCCAGAAACGATTATGGTTTCCGTCCCAGATATAATGGGAATAGTGGCGGTTATCAAAATGGGTCAAGGGATTACCCTGACCGTGATGTGCCAACAGAAGAAGTTAAGGGTATTTTGGAAATCATGTCAGAAGGACATGGTTTTTTAAGACCAAAATATATTCCTTCTGATCAAGATGTTTATATTTCCATGAGCCAAATTAGAAGATTTCATTTAAGGGCAGGGGATTTAGTAGAAGGTGCGGCCAGACCTCCCAAAGAAACAGAAAGATATTTTGGACTATTGCAAGTAAACAAAGTTAATGGCGAAGATGCTGAAAAATTAGTAGGTGATCCTGCAACAGGACAAAGAGTTAAAAGAGTTAAGTTTGAAGACTTAACAGCTATCTATCCAAACAAGCATTTAAAGCTGGAGACTGGCAAACAGCCTTTATCGCAAAGAGTGATTGATTTGGTGTCTCCGATTGGATTTGGTCAAAGAGGTTTAATTGTTTCCCCTCCTAAGGCCGGCAAAACTACCATCTTAAAAGATATTGCCTCTGGTATTGCCAAGAATCATCCTGATGTGATTTTAATGGCTGTTTTGGTAGGAGAGCGACCTGAGGAAGTAACTGATTTATCCCGTTCTATTAAAGGAGATGTAATATCTTCTAACTTTGATGAGCCAGCCGAAGAACAAACAGCTGCAGCAGAAATTGCCTTAGAACGAGCTAAAAGATTGGTTGAAATGGGTAAAGATGTAGTGATTCTTTTAGACTCTATAACAAGGCTTGGTAGGGCCTACAACTTGTCTGTACCGCCCTCTGGTAGAACTTTAAGTGGTGGGTTTGATCCAATTGCTCTTTACCCTCCAAAGCACTTTTTTGGGGCTGCCAGAAACTGTGAAGAAGGTGGCAGTTTAACCATTATTGGCACAGCCTTGGTTGATACTGGTTCAAGAATGGATGATTTAATTTATGAAGAGTTTAAGGGTACTGGTAATATGGAGCTTCACCTTAGCAGGAACCTGGCTGAGAAAAGAATATATCCTGCTATTGATATTGAGAGCTCAGGCACCAGGCAAGAACAGTTGTTATTTAAAGAAGAACTGTATAAACAAATGGTGATACTTAGAAGAATGATTGGTATTTTAGGGGAAAATGAAAGAACTGAGATTTTTCTTGAGAGACTTTCTAAAACTGATTCAAATGAAGAATTTTTGAATAACCTCAAAGACGTTAAGTAACTTAAGTGTCTTAAGTTACTTATGGTAAAATACCCCAGTGAATTCTTTAGCAGACGACCTCAAAGCTCTACTTCGTGCCTTAATTTGGTATTCCAAGCGTAAGATTAAATATTTCGCTCATCAGTTTGAAACTTTTAAAAACTCTATTAAAGAGCTTTTAATGCATGGTAGGGGGGTTCATCAAAAAAGATTCTGGCATGGTTCTATTATGGCTTTGGCAGTTGTAGGGATTACTACTTCAGGGATTTTTGGCGGGCAAAGTTTAATCTCAGCCTCATATCCAGGAGTGGGCAGCCCAGATCCCAGGTTTGCTCAGGCATTTGAACCTTTTCCCAATGGCCCTTTAGTAGAAGGTTTACAGGATCCACACACCAATATTTCTCAAAAACCCAGAGCCGAGATAGAAGAATATACTGTAGAAAATGGTGATACTATTTCCTCAATCTCCAAGAAGAAAGATATCTCAACTGATACTATCAAATGGGCAAATGATCTAACTTCTGATCAAATCAAACCAGGTGATAAATTAAAGATTTTGCCGGTTTCAGGAGTTTCTTATATAGTTAAATCAGGGGATACCATCGAATCTGTGGCTAAAAAGTTTTCTGCAGAAGCTCAGCCAATCTTGGATTTTCCTTTTAATGATATTCCGGATGATTTAAAATTAAAAGTGGGACAATTATTAATTGTGCCTGACGGAGTTCCGCCTCAAGCTCCTATTACTTCACCCCGTTCCAGGCCGCAACCGCAATATTTGGCCCAAGGACCAAAGTCACCTGCCTTTACTGCGCCTTTTGGAGCACAATTTATCTGGCCTGCTGGTGGGCAAATTACCCAATATTTTGCTTGGTATCATCCTGGGGTAGATATAGCCAATAGAGCTGGACCTGGTATTGCAGCCTCAGATGGTGGGGTGGTGACGGTTGCTGGGTGGCCTGACGGATATGGTTATGGTAACAGAGTAGTTATTGATCATGGCAATGGATATAGTTCTTTGTATGCTCATTTATCAAATATTTATGTTTCAATTGGGGAAACAGTATCAAGGGGACAGTTAATAGGTCAAATGGGATCAACCGGCAGATCAACAGGAACTCATTTGCACTTAGAAATTCACTATAAGGGATTACCCTTAAACCCGCTGGCTATCCTGAAATAATTTTAAATTTTAAAAGCTAAATTTTAAATCAAATTAAAATTATTGAATGTTTTAATAATTAAAAATTTAGACATTTAATATTCATTGAAAATTTAAAATTTATAACTTAAAATTAAAACCATGGGCCCGTAGTTTACCGGTAAAACTCCTGGCTGGCAGTCAGGTAAAAGGGGTTCAATTCCCCTCGGGTCCACATTTGGATTTAAGAGCTAAGAACTAGGATCTAGGAAAGAAAAACTTAGTTCCTTAAACTTAGTTCCTAGTTCCACTATGGGGTCGGCTCAGGGGTGGCGTTAGGCTTTTTAACAGCTGATGGAGTGGCTATATTTTGAGGTGGATTACCCACATTTACTTCTTTAGGTAATTTTTTCTCTTGTAAAGCCCCGGTAGTTTGAGCAGCAGGAGGTTCACCGGTTTTCTCTGCTTTAGTTTTTAGCTCATCTAAATAAGCCTGTGCTAATTTATAATCC
>ORMF010110360.1_pt1 | contig 10658 bp, 10 predicted proteins | sample 1779871 | NCBI WGS metagenome assembly ORMF01 (sample SAMEA104232316, study PRJEB22302) | groundwater metagenome | biome: forest; feature: aquifer; material: groundwater | place: USA | collected 2011-08-07 | depth 5.4 m
CGCGCATATCCTCATCCGCGTCGATCTTCCCAATGACGACGCGGCCACCCGATTGGTGAAACGCTGTCTTGAAGCCGTGGCGTTGCGTTTTGATGATGACCAAGTGGGGGTTGATCGAGGCGTTTACAATGCGGCGCGAATCAGCAAAGTCTACGGCACGCTCGCCTGCAAGGGCGACTCGACACCAGACCGACCGCACCGGCTCGCAAAACTTCAGATCGTGCCGGAAGTCGTCAATCCCGCGCCGATCGCCATGCTTGAGAAGCTGGCGCCCGAGGAACTCAAGAAAGAACAAAGGTTTAAAAATTCCGGCGCGAAGGAATTCGATCTGCCCCGCTGGATCGCCGAGCATGAACTCGACGTTAACGGGCCATTGCCCTGGGACGGTGGTGAGAAGTGGATATTCCCAATCTGTCCGTGGAACCCCGAGCACACGAACAACTCAGCGTACATCGTTCGCTTGGCTAATGGTGCCATCGGAGCGGGCTGTCATCATAACGGTTGCGTCGGCAAAGACTGGCACGCGCTGCGCGATTTAGTCGAACCGGGATGGCGTGAAGCTTCCAATCGTCCGCGCGCGGAATCCGACTGGCCCGATCCTAAGCCAATTCAATCGAGTCTCTATCCGGTCCGCTCGTTCGACGGCGATGTCCTTCTTCCCTCCCCATTGCGATCATGGATCATGGACGAAGCCGGGCGCATGCCATGCCCGCCCGACTTTGTGGCGGTAGCGGTGGTGGTGTCCATCGGCGCGATCATCGGCGCCCGCTGTGCGATGAAGCCCAAGCATCGTGATGACTGGCTGGTCGTTCCTAATCCGTGGGGTGGTGTGGTCGGTCCACCGTCTGCACTAAAGTCCCCTGCGCTCCTTGCGGGCTTAAAACCGCAGGACCGGTTGGTTGCCAAAGCAATGAAAGCCCATCGCGAGCAGTTGGAAGAGTTCGAATCTAAAAAGACTATTTTTGAAGCTGAGACCCAAGCGCTCGAAAACGAACTCAAGGCCGCGGCAAAATCCAAATCTAAAAAGTCTAACGGCAGTAACGGCAGTACCCTTGCCGAGGTTGCGTCAAAATTACAAAGCCATCGGCGCCAAGCTCCGCAAGAGCCGATATTGCGGCGCTACAAGACTAACGATTGCACGGTGGAAAAGCTTGGCGAATTACTAAGGGACAATCCTGCCGGCATGCTGGTGGAGAGAGATGAGCTTGTCGGGTTAATCGCATCGTGGGAACGCGAGGGACGGGAGGGAGAGAGAGCCTTTTTCCTGGAAGCTTGGAACGGTAATGCGAGCTTCGACGTAGATCGGATCAAGCGCGGCCATATTCACATTCCTAATCTGTGCGCGGCGATTTTAGGCGGAATCCAACCCGATAAGCTCACCGTGTATCTCGAACAAGCGGCACATGCGCTCAGTAACGATGGCATGCTGCAACGCTTTCAACTGCTAGTCTACCCCGATCAGCAAGATTGGGAATGGCGCGACCGACTGCCTGCTAAAGATGCCCGCGATCGGGCGTTTGAGATATTCGAGAAGCTTGCTGATTTTGATCCAGTGGACTGGGGCGCGGCTCCCGCTGACGATTTCAACAAATTCCCGCATTTTCACTTCGACAACGCAGGGCAGGAAATCTTCATCGAGTGGTCCACCGAACTGCATCGCTTCAAGCTACCCGCCGAGGATAACCCGCTTATGGCTCAACACTTGGCCAAGTATGACAAGCTTTTTCCGGCCCTCGCGCTCATCTTTCATCTGGTCGATTGTGCGGCCACGAACCGAAGAGGACCGGTCACAAAGGAGGCCGCGCTAACGGCGGCTGCCTGGTGCGAATACCTGGAAGCCCATGCTCGTCGCTGTTATGGCCTGCTAGCTGATGATGGTTTACGGGCGGCGCAAGCGCTAGCGGAGAAGATCGTGCAACGACGGTTAAATGACGAGTTCACGGCGCGCGACGTACGGCGAAACCAATGGCGGTCGCTGACGACCGACGAGGCGGTGCAATCGGCACTTGACTGGCTAGAGGATGAAGGTTGGCTGTGGGCCGAGAAGTTCGGCGGTAACGGTCCAGGGACGGGGCGGCAGACATGGAAGCATTGGATCAATCCAAAAGCTGTAAAAACGATCAAGGCAGAGGAAGATTATGACAAAGTGGCTTGAGCGAGCAAAATGCGAAATTCTGAAATCCTATGGACAGGGTACTGCCGTTACTGCCGAAAGAACTCTAACGGCAGTATTGGCAGTACGTCCCACAAAGGAAAATGAAACCTCAGGCTTGCAAGACATAGGCGGCGACGAGGTTGAAACGATCCTCGCTGTGTGGCGCCGCACCGTTGGTCTCGCGCTCGACCGGGATAGGGTCCGGGAGCATCTTGCCCGCCTGAAACAATGGAAAACCAAATTGAGAAAGGAACATCGATGAGAACCCGTGCCGAATACGAGAGAATCGCCTACCTCGACCGGGGCGCGAGCGGGGCAAGCTACGACGCTCCCGCCGCGGTGTCTCAGTTAGCCGAACAAATAGACCTGCCGATCAGGCAGATCAAGAAAATGATCGGGGGATGGGACGCTGCCAGTGCGCCACGTCGTGTTTGGTGACCGATGGCAGCGAACCATAGTGTCCGAGGACGTTGTCGCGATGATCAAAACATTTGGACCCGGCAAGGTTGGGACTATCCTCAAACGGGTCAAGAGATCGCGGCGGTCGATACAGGGGCGGTAAAGGATCGGTAAAGGAGTGAATGTGGGCATGGGCTTGGACAGCAATCTTGAAGAAACTTTATCGCTGCTGGTGGCCTCACTATACCTTCACGCGGAGCCACCAACCTTAAGGCGGTGGATCAGGGAGAGGAAAATTGAAGCGCGCCGCATTTTGGTCAGCGGGCGCAGCTACAAATTGGTCATTAGCAAAAAAGAAATTGCCAGATATATCCGCGACAATTGGCCGACCCTTGACGATTTGGAACTACCGCCACGAAGCGAGCGAGCGGCGAGGATCAAGAAAATTATCACCGCCAAGCGCCGTTTCCTCGAAAAAGCATCGGCTGCCAAGGCGGCGCGACGATATGGAAGGGTGAGATGACCATGCGCGAACCCTCCTCTCCCCTCGAACTCGCGCTTGAAGGACTCCTCCGGCGCATTGTGCGCGAGGAAATCGGAGTGGTACTAGAGAAACATCACGCGAGACTTTCCGAGGGAACGGGGAAGCCTTACCTGACGATCAAAGAGGCGGCGGAAGTCTCACGGCTGGCGTCGGCCACGATACGGCTTGCTATCCGCAAGCGGGAGCTGCGGTCGCTGAAAGTGGGGTCGCGGGTGATAATCAAGCGGGAGGATCTTGAAAGCTACCTGGAGGCGAATCCGATAGAGACAAAGAAAGTTGAGTTTTGCTGTTGACAGCTTAGGACATTATGTCATAGAAGACATTATGACCAAAAAAGAGTTCAAGCTGCTACGGGGTTTGATCGGGTTAAGTCAGGGGAAGCTCGCCAAGGAACTGGGAGTGACAATCCGCACGATTACGAGATGGGAACGCGGAGAGTTTCCCATACCGCGAGTCGCGGAGCTGGCACTTAGAAACCTATATCGTGAATCGCTGAAGGAAACGGTTCCCTGGGAGAAAATCAAGAAAGATTTAAAGCTTTAGAGGGAGGCTGCCAAAAACACTGAGGCCGGCAACCTTTCGGAAGCCGGCCTCGCACCCTGGCCCGCAGGCGTAGGGGGGATAACGATCGGGTGAATCTAAAAAAAACACCCGCCCGGGGTTTCAACAGATTGCTCTGTTTACTTCCAGCGGACGGGGTGAAAGTGAGAAAAGCATAATGCGCGATAGTTCTTTTGTCAATGGTTGAAAAAGACGAACGCGCTGCTTCCAAGCGTATCCAACGATAACCAGCATGAAAACCATAGTCCTTTTTGACGGCCAAAATCTTTACCATATTGCCAAAGAATTGTGGGCACCGAGACCGCAGGTTGGTGGCTCTCCTTATGGTTATCCAAGTTACGACGTGGAAAAACTAGCTGATGCATTAGTAAAAATGGATAGCCAGAGAATCTTATCCGAAATTCGTTTTTATACTGGCGTGCCAGATCCAAAAGAAAACTACTTTTGGCATGGCTTCTGGAACAACAAACTACGGTATCTGACAGGTCGAGGAATTCACGTATACAGAGGGCGGATAAATCCGGGCGGGCAAGAAAAGGGCGTAGACGTTAGCCTTGCAATCGATCTCATCCGACTTACGTATGAACACGCCTACGACGTTGCGGTCATAGTGAGCCAAGACTGGGATTTCGGACCGGCAATCGCACTGGCCAAACGGATCGCCAAGGATCAAAAAAGGTATCTGCAATTTTTCTCTGCTTTCCCGTATGATTCGAACCTGTCTCGGACAAGACGCGGCATACCTGGAACCACATGGATACATATTGAAAGAACGCTGTATGATTCGTGCTTCGATGGGACTGATTATCGCCCGATGCCAAAGGGCGGGAAGCAGGGATCGCGCTAGGATACGACCGGAATTTAGTAAGACGTAAAATCGCTGAAGGCGTTCTTAGGGGGAGGCAACGGAGACAAATCATGGCAAAAGGAATTTACGAGCGCCAGGGTAAGAACGGGGACGTGACCTATTACATCCGCTACCAGTTCAAAACCATGGGCGCGGACGGGGTGGAGTTTATCAAAGACCTAAAGGAAAAGGTCGGGCGGAAATCGCGGGGATTCACGCGGGAGCTGGCGCGGGAAGCGCTGAAAGCGAGAGAAGGCGAGATCGCGCAAGGCCGGTTCAATCTGGAGAAGGTCAAGAAGCCCCACGCCATCGGCGAACTGTTGGAGCGCTACCACAAGCACGCGGAGAGCTACAAAGCATCCTACAGCCGGGAGCGCTACGCGCTGGAGCGCTTTAAGAAATACTTCGCCGGGCGCTACCTTTCCGACGTGACCACCTGGGCGGTGGAGAAGTGGAAGCGAGAACGCGAGAAACAGGTGGAAAGATCGACGGTGAACCGCGAGTTGACCGTCTTGAAGCATATGTTCAAGACGGGCGTGAAGTGGGGCTTGATGGAGTCGAACCCCGCCGCTGGCGTCGCGCCGTTCCCGGTGCAAGAGGGACGCTTTCGCTACCTGTCGGAAGATGAAATTCCGGCGCTCTTGACCGCTTGTGAAAAGCAGGTGACTTCCCCTTGGCTCTCTCCTTTGGTTGTCATGGCGCTAAACACGGGGGCGAGGCAAGGCGAACTGCTTCAGTTGCGTCATGAGGATTTGGGCCTTGAGCGAGGGCTAATCTACTTCGGGAAAACCAAGAACAAGAAGTTAAAGACGGTGCCGATGAACCGGGCCGTCCGCGAGGTCGTGGATTGGCTTTCTAAGCATCGCTACGGCGAATATCTGTTCATGTGGCCGTGGGGAGAGGAGGTAGGCCGGACGACGGTCTATGACGCATTCAAGACGGCTTGCCGGGAAGCGGGGATCGAGAAGTTCCGTTTCCACGATCTGCGACACACGGCGGCGAGCTACCTTGTCATGAACGGCGTAGATTTGCCCACTGTAAAAGAAATCCTGGGCCATAGAGAGATCGAAATGACGCTACGGTACTCTCACCTAGCCCCGGCGCACAAAGCCAAGGCGGTGGAGAAGCTAGGCGAGGTCTTGGAGAAGATCACGAACCCCAAAGAGAGAGAAGCGGCGAAAAACGCGGAAGCGGAAAAAGCCCCCGCTTTGGCCGCGAACTTGGCACAAATCAGGAACGTTTTCTTGGTTAGAAGCGGACGCGGGCTATCGGTGATCGGCCCAAAAGAACCGGCGAATCAAGCCGTTAGCCGCTCAGGTGAATGGTGGAGGCGGGGGGAATCGAACCCCCGTCCGAAGGTTTTCCGCCAAATATGACTACATGCTTAGCCGCTGTTTTGATCTCGCCCTTCGAGCCCCCAACGGCCGGGTTTCGCAGGACCATCCGGTTTGGATCTCGGCCTCATCCCCTCCGGCAGGAGAATCAACCTATCCCACTGAATGACGTCTTATCCAACCCCGTGGGAGAAAGCCGGTAAGACGCTAACTGCGATTAGGCAGCTAGGGCGTATTCAAAATTATCTGCGTTTAAATTGCAGAGCTGTTTGTTTAACGGGATAACAGCACCCCGGCATGCCACTTTGACTTCCCGCCCCCGTCGAACCCACATCGCCCCCATGTCAGATACTTTACCGTTTTGAGCCGCGCGTTGCTAGGAGCCAACATTACCCTTTACAATCATCCCGGCTTCAAAGTAGATTCATGCCGAGGTCAATCCAGTTGGACCCAGTAGCTTGAATTCCCCGCTGTAAGGAGGCCTTTCATGAAGAAAGTCCGTGAAATCCTCGAGGTCAAAGGGCGCGATGTTTGGTCCATTGGACCTGACGCGTCCGTCTTTGATGCGCTCAAGCTCATGGCCGAGAAAGATGTCGGCGCGCTCGTGGTTTTGGAGGGCGGCAAGTTAGTTGGCATTATTTCCGAGCGGGACTACGCGCGCAAGATTGTGCTTCTCGGCCGCGCCTCGCCGACGACACAGGTCAAAGAGATCATGACAACCGATGTCGCCTGCGTCGACCCGGAGCAGAATGTGGACGAATGCATGGCCGTGGTGACGGAAAAACGGATTCGCCATTTGCCCGTCTTGGAAAGCGGGGAATTGATCGGTCTAATTTCCATCGGCGATTTGGTGAAATCCATCATCACCGAGCAGCAGTTTATTATTGAACAACTCGAGCGTTATATTAAGGGGTGAGGGTTCACAGCCATTTAAGAATACTTCCCTGCGGCATAAATCTTTTCTCGATCGTGCGCTCTTTTCGACCTCCCGGTTTCACATTTTCTGAATCGGAGGCATGCGACCCAGACTGCGAGTTGGAGTCGTTGGCTATTCAGTTACTGCCACATAGCCGCCGGCCCAGATCACTTTTTTAAATTTACCGCAGGAATCCAAGAAAGGTGCTTGACAATCTATCAGGACGATGACATAAAAACTTTAGTTTAAATATGATTTACGCTTAAGTTTATTAACTTGCTAGACCAAATAGATTTAAAAATCCTTTTTATTCTGCAAAATAACGGCAGATCCCGGTTGGCTGATATAGCTGCAGAAGTCGAGCTTTCGACCCCGGCCGTGATGGAGAGAGTTAAAAAACTCGAGGCCAGCGGGGTTATCAAGGGGTACCATGCCCTTATCGAAGGCAAGAAGGTCGGGAAAGATATTGCGGCGTTTATCGGCGTATCCATTGGTCACCAACGAGACACCGAGGGATTCGCCGCGCAGATGCTCCAATACCCTGATGTGTTGGAGTGCCATCACGTGACGGGCGACGAGAGCTTTCTTCTCAAGGTGAAGTCGGCAAATACCGGGTCGCTGGAAAAGCTCCTCGGCGAGATTCGCTCCGTCGAGGGCGTCACGCGAACGGTCACGAAAGTCGTTTTGTCGACGGCTAAGGAAAGCCAAGTGCTGGAGTTAGATGCCGGGCTGGCGGGAAATTCTCATGGGAAGAAAAAATAACGTTGCGAGAGAAGCTGTGGTTGACGAAAAAAGTTTTTCTCGATATGGCCGGTAAGTTCGCCGTTGCCTGATCGATGAACTTGACTCGTCGCGCCGCGGTTCCAGGTGAAAGAATTGGAAAACTAGAAGAAGGGTAGGAGCATGAGCAAGGCAAGTTTACCGCCAGCCAAACAGGGTCTCTACGATCCGCGTTTCGAGCATGATGCCTGCGGCGTCGGGTTCGTCGTCAACATCAAAGGGGAAAAATCCCATGAAATCGTCGAGCAGGCATTAACGGTCCTGCAAAACCTCGATCATCGGGGCGCATGCGGCTGCGAGGAGAACACCGGAGACGGGGCGGGCGTGTTACTGCAAATTCCCCATGCGTTCTTCAAGCACGCCTGCGAGGGGTTGGGCTTCGAGCTGCCCGATCCAGGCGAATACGGCGTGGGGATGATCTTTCTGCCGGATGACCGCAAACAGCGCCCGCAATTTGAAAAGATCGTCAAGGAGATCATCGTCAGCGAAGGGCAAAAACTTCTCGGCTGGCGCAAGGTGCCCACCGACAACCTCTATCTCGGTGATACGGCGAAGTCCTCTGAGCCTTTCGTGCGCCAGGTTTTCATCGGACGCGACCCGGGCATCAAGGACGACATGGCTTTCGAGCGCAGGCTCTATGTGATTCGCCGGCGCGCCGAGAACGCCATCCGCTACGCCGGGCTGCCAGGGGGCGAATTCTTTTACGTCTCCAGCATGTCGCACCGGACCATCATTTATAAAGGCATGCTGACGCCCAGGCAGGTGGCGACATTTTATCCCGACCTTTCCGACCTTGAAGTCGAAACCGCTATCGCGGTGGTGCACTCCCGTTTCAGCACGAATACGTTTCCGAGCTGGGGCCGGGCGCACCCGTACCGCTACTTGATCCACAACGGCGAGATCAACACCCTGCGCGGCAACGAAAACTGGATGCATGCCCGCCAGGGCATGCTGGCCTCGGAGCTTTTCGGGGACGATCTAAAGAAACTCATTCCGATCATCCAGGACGACGGCAGCGATTCGGCGAAGTTCGACAACTGCCTCGAGTTTCTCGCGTTGAGCGGCCGCTCGTTGCCGCACGCGGTCATGATGATGATTCCCGAGCCCTGGGAAAATCACGAAAGCATGGATGCCGACAAGCGGGCTTTCTACGAATACCACAGCTGTTTGATGGAGCCCTGGGACGGCCCGGCATCCATCGCCTTCACCGACGGCACGGTGGTCGGCGCCGTGCTCGACCGCAACGGGCTGCGCCCGTCGCGCTATTACGTGACCAAGGATGATCTGGTGATTATGGCTTCGGAGGTCGGCGTGCTCGACGTGCCGCCGGAGCGGGTGCTGGAAAAGCGCCGCTTACAGCCGGGCAGAATGTTTCTCGTCGACACCAGCGAAGGGCGCATCATCAGCGACGAAGAGATCAAGGAGCAAATGGCCATAGCTCACCCGTATGCTAAGTGGCTGAAGGACAACGTCGTCTATTTCGACGAGCTGCCCGAGGTCAGCGACCCGGAGCCGCCGGCGAACCACCAGGCCACGCTTAAACGCTTGCATGCCTTCGGTTACAATTTTGAGGATCTGCGCGTCAACATCGGACCGATGGCGCAAAATAACATCCAACCCGTGGGTTCAATGGGGACGGACACGCCGCTGGCGGTGCTGTCGGACAAACCGCAGTTGCTCTACAACTATTTCAAGCAGCTCTTCGCCCAGGTGACCAATCCGCCCATCGATCCGATTCGCGAAGAACTGATCACCTCGACGACGTTGATTCTGGGATCGGAAGGCAATCTAGTCGAGCCGAAACCGGAAAGCTGCCACCAGTTGAGGCTCCACGATCCGATCCTGAAAAACTCGGACATGGAAAAGCTGCGCAAGATCGATCAGCCGGGAATCAAGTCGATCACCTTGCCGATCCTCTTCAACCCGAGTGAAGGCAAAGAGGGCCTGGAACGGGCGCTGGAGGAGTTGTCCAATGCGGCCGATCAAGCCATCGCCAACGGCACGACGATTCTAATTTTATCTGACAAAGGGGTCGACCACACCCATGCGCCGATTCCCGCGTTGTTGGCGTCATCCGGGTTGCACCATCATTTGATCCGCTCCGGCACGCGCACTCGCGTGGGGCTGGTGCTCGAATCCGGCGAGCCGCGCGAAGTGCATCATTTCTGCCTGCTGCTCGGCTACGGCGTCCAGGCGATCAATCCCTATCTCGCCTACGAGTGCCTGAATGACATGATTCACGAAGGGATGCTGAAAGGCATCACCTATCACGATGCCGTGAAAGGCTATAACAAGGCGGTCTACAAGGGCGTCGTCAAGGTGATGGCCAAGATGGGCATCTCGACGATCAAGTCGTACTGCGGCGCGCAGATTTTTGAAGCCGTAGGATTGGGCCACGAGCTGATCGACAAGTATTTCAGCTGGACTCCGTCGCGCGTGGGCGGCATCGGCTTGGCGGAGATCGCCCGCGAGGCGCAGCAGCAACATGCCAGGGCGTTCCCGACCTATCCGCTGAACGGCCACACGCTGGAAGTTTACGGGCAATATCAGTACCGTCAGGGCGGCGAGCTGCATCTGTTCAATCCGCGCACGATTCATCTGCTGCAGAAGGCCAGCCGTAACAATGATTACCGGACGTTCAAGGAATACACCCGGCTGATCGACGATCAGTCGGAGCGGATGGCGACCCTGCGCGGGTTGATGAAACTCAAACTCGCCCAGAAGCCGATTCCCATCGACGAAGTCGAACCGGTGGAGGAGATTGTCAAACGCTTCAAGACTGGCGCCATGTCCTACGGCTCCATCAGCAAGGAGGCCCACGAAGCGCTCGCCATCGCCATGAACCGCATCGGCGGCAGGAGCAACACGGGAGAGGGCGGCGAAGATCCGGCGCGTTATGTAGTTTAACCGAACGGTGATTCGACGAAGAGCGCGATCAAGCAAGTCGGCGCGGGCTGCTTCGGCGTGACAAGCTACTACCCCACCCAGGCAAAAGAGCTGCGGATCAAAAAGGCGCAGGGTGCCAAGCCCGGCAAGGCCGCCGAGCTGGCAGGGCGACAGGTTTAGCCGTGGATCGCCAAGGTGCGCCACTCAACGCCCGGGGTCGGTTTGATTTCGCCGCC
>ORMF011227544.1_pt1 | contig 10658 bp, 9 predicted proteins | sample 1779871 | NCBI WGS metagenome assembly ORMF01 (sample SAMEA104232316, study PRJEB22302) | groundwater metagenome | biome: forest; feature: aquifer; material: groundwater | place: USA | collected 2011-08-07 | depth 5.4 m
CCCCCGCCAGGTGCGACGTGCCATCGACGAGTTCACCGACGACCGCAATGAGCATCCGGTGCCCTTCGAGTGGAAGAAGACGGTGGTTCACCCTGGCAGCCTCACGCAGCATTACGCTAAGTTACGCAAGTAAGTACTAGACTACGGAGGGGTCTGCCGCCGCAGCGCCCAATGCATCAAAGGAGCGATCCCTGTGAAGCTTGAGTTTTCCACGGATGAGTTCGGTCCCCACAAGGTGGTGTACGTCTTCGAACCGCGTATCGGCCTTTCGGGTTTTGTCGTGGTCGACAACGTGGCCTGCGGCCCCGCCATCGGTGGCATCCGCATGGTTCCCGATGTAACGGTGGAAGAGGTGGCGCGCCTGGCCAGAGCCATGACCTGGAAGAACGCGGCCGCCGGTCTTCCCCACGGCGGCGGCAAAGCCGGCATCGTTGCCGATCCGTCCATGGATCGTGCGCAGAAAGAGGAGGCGATCCGCGCCTTTGGCCGGGCCATCCGCGGCCTCACCGAGTACATTCCAGGCCCGGACATGGGGACGGATGAGACGTGCATGGCCTGGCTCAAGGACGAGATCGGCCGGTCGATCGGCTTACCCCGCGCGCTGGGCGGCATCCCGCTCGATACGCTGGGGGCGACCGGTTTTGGGCTGGCCATCTGCGCCGAGGTGTTGGAGGAACTCACCCCGTTGCGACTGAAGGGCGCCAGGATTGCGCTCCAGGGTTTCGGCGCCGTGGGGAAGCACGCGGCGCGGTTTCTGGAGCAGCGGGGTGCGACCATTGTCGCGGTCGCCGATATCGGCGGCGGCGTGTATAACCCTGCCGGCCTGCCGGTCTCGGACCTGGTGGCCCACAAGTACCCGGGCCAGTCGGTCAGCAGCTTCCCGGGTGGCGCCCCCCTGTCCGGCGATGACTTTGTCGCCGTCGACTGCGACGTCTGGATTCCGGCCGCCCGCCCCGATGTGCTGACCGAGCAGAACATCGGACGGTTGCGGGCTAAATATGTGATCCAGGGCGCGAACATTCCGGCCACCTCCGGAGCAGAGACCTGGATGCACCAGCATGGCATCCTGTCCATCCCTGACTTCATCGCCAACGCTGGCGGGGTCATCTGCGGAGCCGTCGAATACCGTGGCGGTTCGCAGACCGAAGCCTTCGCCGTGATTGAGGAGCGGATCAGAGACAACACCCGGACCGTGCTCCGGGAAGCGCAGACCTCCGGCAGCACCCCGCGGGCCGCCGGCGAAGCGCTGGCCAAGGGCCGTGTGATGGAAGCCGAGGGCTACCGGCGCTGAGGGGCGCCCCGGCAGTAGGAAGCGCGCCGATGCAGGCCTTTTACCATGCCGGGACCCAGGTGATGACCATCAGGACCCGCCTCGCCTCCCGCCACTTGAACCGGGAGCCCCAGCGGGAGAGATTCTCCGTGCTTCTCGCTGCGGTCGAGCGGGCCCTTTCCCTGGCTACGGCGGCCGCCCTGCTCGATGAACCGAGTTCCCAGGGCCGAATCGCCGGGCCGGAGTCAGCGGCATTGCTGCTGGAAGCGGTGGTAGAGCACGTCCGAAGGACGCGCTTCCCACACCTTCCGACGCGCGTTAGCGCGATATTCCTGACCCCTACCATGGAAGATGCCCGGCGGTTCGAGGAACTGACTCCCGGCAAACGGGGTTACATCCACTGCTGCCTCGCCGAACCCGACGACGGGGCGGTGCTGGATTGGAACCTGATTGTCCCGCCGGCTCGATGGGATCCGGGAACCCCGCTGGATCGCTTGTTTGAGATCGCGACCCGGTACTGGAGCGGTGAATCTTCCGCTCACCCCATCCGGGAGTTTGTCACCCACGGCCAGGTGATGGTGCTGCAGCGGATGGAATGAATCGTACGAGATGAAGGGGGACCGACCCAGGCCCGCCGGCTCGCCCCACCGTTACAGCCCGTAAAACGCCCTTGGGTTATCGTCGACGATCTTGCGGCAGGCGACAGCCGAGATGCGCCCGGCGGCCACTTCCTGTTGCAGCAGATCGACGAACCCCAATTCGGCCGAGTGGTCGCTGTGGGAATAGTCGGATCCGGTGACCAGGTTGTCTTCGCCGGTGAACTGCATGAGATACGGCAGGGCCTCGCCCGCCCTGAAGCTCACGTAAATCCGGTGCGCCCGCAGCGGGTTGGCTCCAACCTCAAACCCCGCGCCACGTAGTTGATCGTCCACCAGGTGGAGCTTGGCCAATTGACGCCGCAATTCGAACAGGACGTAAGGTACCCAGGAGGCCGTGGCTTCGATGAAACCGAACCGTAGTTCGGGGAACTGCCTGGTCAGTCCGTGCCGGATGATGGAGTGGAACGCATGGACCACCGGCAGCGTGATGCGGTAGAAGGCGCCTGAGGAGAAGTTGCGGGTCGAAGTGAAGTCCGGCACGCCGGTGCCGGTGTGGAAGCACAGCGGCAGGTTTAGCTTCTGGGCTTCTTCGTACAGCGGGAAGAAGTAGGGGTCGTCCAGCCAGTGGTCGCCCGCCTCCTGGTTTCCCTTCTTCATCACCCCCACCGCCCCGTTCTCTTTGGCAAACCGCACCTCGTCCAAGCAGCGGTCCATAGTAACGGCAGGGGGCAGCATCACCCAGCGCAGCCGTCCCCCGGAGGCGCGGCAGCGCTCCGCCATCCAGTGGTTGTAGCTGACCTTGAGGGCTTCTTCGACCTCGTTGCGGACCGCGAACTCGACCAGGAAGATCGTCGGGTAGATCACCTGGATGTCGACCCCCATGGCGTCCATGGCTCTCAGCCGGGCGTCGACGTCGAGCAGTTCCCGGGTGGCGGCGGTGGTGCCGGTCCGTTCGTCGCTGCGGATGAAGCGGAGCACCCGGCGTCCGTCCACCATCCAATAACGGGTGGGCGGACGGTTGGGGTCCAGGTTCTTCGGCGCCGCATGGTAGGGCTTGAGGTGCTGAGAGCCCGGGTCCAGGTGCTCCCAGGTGTCCTCCGTCTCATCGACATGCGTGTCCGCGTCCACGATGGGCATGGCATTCCTCCTCGGGGGAATCAGACGATAACGTTTGCGTCGACGAGCTGTTGCAACTGGTCGGGTCCCGCCCCCAGCACATCGCAGAAGATCGAGGTGTTCGCCTCACCCAGCGTGGGCGCGCCCCGGCGGATGGCGCCCGGCGTTCGCGACAGTCGAGCAGTGATTCCTGGGAAATCGCTGGGTTCGCCGTTGGCTTTCGCATAACGGACGATGAAGCCACGCTCGCGCAGGTGGATGTCGTGGGACAGGTCCTCGCTGGTGGCCACCATCCCGGCTGGAACGCCCGCTCGTTGCAGCCGGTACATGGCCTGGTGGGGCGTCTGGGTCCGGGTCCAGGCGGCAATGGCCTCGTCGATTTCCCCGCCGTGGCGCGCCCGGCCCGCCGCGGAGGCAAACCGGGGGTCGGCGGCCAGCTCGGGTCTCCCGATCGCGGCGCACAGCGCCCGCCATTGAGCCCCCGATTCGCAGGCAATGGCCACCCAGCGGTCCGAGCCCTGGCAGGGATACACATCGTGGGGAGAGAAGTTCGGGTTGTGGTTTCCCTCGGGTTGCGCCACCCGGCGGTTCACGAAGTACTCCAGGTAGGCGACACCCATCATCGCTGCGGTGGCTTCCAACTGGGGGACCTCCACGTACTGGCCCATTCCCGTGCGCTGCCTGAAGTGCAGCGCGGCCATGGCGGCGACACTGCAGTACGCGCCGCCCGCGTAATCGGGGAACGCGAGCTTGGTGCGGGCCGCCACCGGCGATTCAGGGTGGCCCCAGAGAGGAGCCAACCCGCAATAGGCCGCCAGTTGGGGACCGTAGGTGACAAAATAGCTGTACGGTCCGGTGGATCCCATGCCCGGCATGGAGATGAAGATAATGTCCGCCTTCACCGCTCGCAGCGCCTCGTAATCGAGGCCGAGGCGCTGCATGGCTCCCGGCCCGAAATTCTCCACCACCAGGTCGGCGCTGCTGACCAACTCCTTCACCAGGCGCTGCGCTTCGGGAGAGCGCAGGTCCAGCGTGATGCTGCGTTTGTGGCGGTTGAGGTCCGCATAGCTCCAACCGGCCTCGTAGTCCCGGCCGTCCGCCATCAGCGCCGATTCGATCTTTATGACCTCGGCCCCGAAATCGGCCAGCGCGCGGGTGCCGAGGGGACCCGCCCAAGTGCGGGTGAAGTCGACCACCCGGATGCCCTCCAAGGGCAGCGCAGAGGCGTCGTCCATCGCCACCGGTCGCCCAGCCGCCGCCATGCCCCTGTGCGCCGCCAGTTGGTCGAACACTTCGGCCGTGTGCTGTCCCACAAGCGGCGCCGGACGCCGGATGGAGAGCGGCGATTGTCCCATCCGGAGATAGGGGCCGGGGTACCGGAACGCTCCCACCACCGGGTGATCCTGCTCAATGAAAAACCCCCGCGCCTTCACGTGCTCGTCATCGATAAAATCGGCGGTGGTGTACACCGGCGCACTGGGGACTCTGCGCCGCTGCGACTCCTCTACGAATTCACGGGTGTTGAACTGCTGCGTGAACGCGCCCACGCTGGCATCGATCAGATCGGCGTGCTCCTGCCGGATCCGGATGTCGTCCCACAGCGGGTCGGAAAGCAGTGGGTCGCCGATCCACTCCGCCAGCAGCTTCCAGAGCGGCCCGGCGAAGGGCGACACGCATACGTGGCCGTCTTTGGTAGGGTAGAACGTGTTGGGGGCCACGCTGCTGCGCGCGCCCTGGCGCATGATGATGTCATGCTGACTGCCATAGCGGGCCACCAGGAAAAAGAGGTGCGCCACAACGTCCTGCACCGACACGTCCACGTGCTGCCCTCTTCCGCTGCGCCGGACCTCCTGCAACGCCACCAGCGTCCCGAAGGCGGCGTGCAGGCCGGCAAGCTGGTAAGCCTGGTAGTAGGGCGCGGCCGCCGGTGGCTGCTCCGAATCCCCGCTGATGTAGAGCAGTCCGCCCAGCGCCTGGGCGATCATGTCGTTACCCAGGTAGTCCCGAAACGGGCCGGTTTGCCCAAACGGCGTGACCGACGTCAGCACGATCCCCGGGTGCTCCCGGCTTAGCGCTTCATAACCGGCGTGCCAGCGTTCCAGCGTGCCCGGCGGGAAAGATTCGACGACAGCGTCGGACGAGCGCACCAGGAGGAGAAAACGGATCCGGTCCTCGGCCTGTTCCAGGTCGAGCACCACGCTGCGTTTGTTCGCGTTGAAATTCAGGAAAACCAGGCTGGTTTCCGGGTCCGGCCGGTCGTCCTTAAAGGGAGCGAGGGAGCGGACCGGGTCGCCCGCCGGCGGTTCGACTTTGATGACGTCGGCGCCCAGGTCAGCCATGATCTTGCCGCAGTACTGGCCGGCAAGGCCGGGGAGTTCCAACACCCGGATGCCGTCCAACGCCGACGGATGGTGCCCTGGTTCCATCACCCGCTCCGCAGCCGGGGATCCCAGATGTCCCGCAGCGTGTCTCCCAGCATGTTCCAACTCAGCACGGCGAGGCAGATGGCGATGCCGGGCCAGATCGCCATCCAGGGCGCAGCCAGCATATACAGGCGGCTGGCTCCGCTCAGCATGCTGCCCCATGCCGGGGCGGGGGGTGGGACGCCCAGGCCCAGAAAGCTCAGCGAGGCCTCCGTCAGAATGGCGCGGGCCATGGTGAGGCTGGCGATGACCAGCACCGGAGCGGCGACGTTGGGGAGGATGTGGTTCAGCACCACCCGGGTCCCCGACGCGCCCATCGCCCGCGCGGCTTCGATGTACATTTTCTGCTTTTCGACGATCACCGATCCCCGCACCACCCGCGCGGTGGTGGGGATGCTCACCACTGATACCGCCGCAACGGTCTGCCACATACCCGGCCCCAAGGCCGCCAGCACCGTGAGGGCGAAGATGATGAGCGGGAAGGCCAGCCACGCGTCAATGATGCGTTGCGCCAAAGCATCGATGAAGCCGCCGAAATACCCCGCAACCAGGGCAAGAGCGGCGCCTGCCACCGTGCTGATGATGAGTGTGCCCACGCCGATGGTCAGCGTGATGCGGGCGCCATGCAGGATGCGGCTCAGGATATCGCGGCCGAGGTTGTCGGTCCCGAACCAATGGGTGGTGGACGGCGGTTTCAGAATGGCGTTGAAGTCCTGCTCCAGCGGAGAGTAGGAAACGATGCGGTCGGCGCCCAGCGCCATCAGTATCGTTATGACAATGATGGCCAGGGCGGCGAGGCTCACCGGACGGCGTTGTAACTCCCGCAGTCCCACCGTCCAGTCGCGGGCCTGGCTGCGAACCGCGGTAAGGGTGGCCTGCTGGGTGGCGCTGGCCATAAACGTTAAGCGTAGCGGACGCGCGGGTCCAGCCAACCGTAGGCCAGGTCCACCACTAGATTGATGAAAACGAAGGCCACCGTGAGGAACAGGACGTTGGTCTGGATAATTGGGTAATCTCGCAGCATGACCGCGTCTAGCGTTCCCATACCGACGCCCGGCAGACCGTACACCTGCTCCACCACCACGGTGCCGCCCAGCAGGAATCCCACCTGCACGCCCGTAATCGTGATCACGGGGATGAGGGCGTTTTTCAGGGCGTGGCGGAACAGCACCTGGGTTCCTCGCAGACCCTTGGCTCTGGCGGTGCGGATGTAATCATCCCGCAGCACCTCCAGCATCTGCGACCGGGTCATTCGCATGACCGACGCCGAGAGCGCCCACCCGAGCGCCAGGCACGGCGCCAGGAATTGCCGGACGTTGGTTGCAAGGTCTTGGAAAGGCGAAACGTAACTGAGCGGTGGCATATACCCGATGGTGACCGCGGGGACGATTATCAGCAAGGTCCCCAGCCAGAAAGAGGGAACCGAAAGTCCCAGCACCCCGAACAAGCGCGCGAAGTAATCCAGCGGGCGGTCCTGGTAGACCGCGGCGATGACTCCCAGCAGGAGCCCCACGATAACCGAAACCAGGCTGCTCCCGATGGCGAGCTCCAGGGTCACCGGCAGGCGGTTGATCAATTCCCCCAATGTGCGCTCGCCGCTGCGAAGCGACACGCCGAGATCGCCTCGCAACAGCTTCCCGAGCCAGAGCCCATACTGCACCTCGATGGGCTTGTCCAATCCCATTTGTTGCCGCATTGCGTTCAGCGTCGCTTCGTCGGTCGCCCCGGTGAGCGCTTCGCCGGCTTTCACCAACGCGGCATCGCCAGGCAGGACGCGCACCAGCACGAACAGGATGATGGATACGCCGAGCAGCGTCGGGATGGTGAGGAGAAGCCGCCGGGCGATGTACTCGACCACGATTTGTGCTCGGGCGGGGAAGAAGACCCTCTCCCCCGGCGCGCTCAAGCCTGACTAGCGGGTTTTTCTGTCTGCTGGAGCCTGGTCCACATCCATCCAAATGCTGGAGGGATTCATGATCACCTGCCGGCTCGCCTTGTTCCCCACCCAGTTGTAGACCCAAGGTTGCCACAGGCCGTAGGTGGTGGGTTGGGGAATCGTAAAGAAGTACGCCTTATCCAGCAACAACCGCTGCATCTGCACGAATATCGGTCCCCGTTTTGCCGGGTCGAATTCGGTGGACTGCTTTTCGATGATCTGATCGACCTCCGCGTCCTTGATGCCATAGGCCTTGGCAAAGGCTCCGGAGGAATGCAGGTAGAACCAGGCGGTGTTGGCCGGATTATCCAGTGCCGCAGAGGTCAGGTCCAGCAGCATGTCGAACTCCGCCCGGGGCTTTTTGGAGAAGTAGGTTGGATTATCCCAGGAGGCCAGTTCAACGTCGATGTTGAGCGATTTCTTCAATTGCTGCTGGCTCGCCTGGGCAAACTCAGGGACGCTGGCATAGGTCATATTGAAGCCGAGGACCGCCTTGAAGCCGTTGGCATAGCCCGCATCGGCCATCAGCTTCTTGGCCTGGGCCAAGTCGCCGGTCTTGGGAGTCCGGTAGCCGGGCAGCTTCAGCAACTCTTCGCCAGGGATCTCCCAGCCCTTCTTGCCGGCCTGGACGATGGGGCCGGTCATGACCCCCTCGCCAAAGGTAACGCCCTTGTCCAGTTCCTGACGGTCGACGGCGAGATGGAACGCCTGCCGCACCCGAGGATCGGAGAATGGCGGTTTGGTCGAGTTGAACCAGATGCCGAATTGAGTGTTGCTCACATATTTCTCGTACTGCGCTTTCGGGTTTGCCGCGAGAATAGGCCCAAAGAGGTTCTTGTCCAGCCGGGTCAGCAGGTCTGCCTGGCCGGCCGCAAACGCGGCGCCCTGAGTACCGGTCTCAACCAGGAGCTGCAGCTTCATCCCATCAAGGTACGGCTTGTCCTTCTGCCAGTAGTTTTCGTTGCGGAGGAACAGGGCCTCGGCGTCCTTTTTATAGGCCGCAACTTTGAATGGACCGGTTCCGACGTACTCCTTGTTCAGGTCCCCGCCGCCATCGACAAACTTCTTGGACATGATAGAGATGATGGGCTGCGCGATGGACTGCAGCAGATCCGGGTCCGGGCGTCTCGCCTTCAGTTTGACGGTGTTATCGTCGATCTTTTCGACCGATGCCAGCCCGGACAGGTACTGTTTGATGAGCGCATTCAACTGGGGGTCATTCCCCAGCATGATGCCGAAACTGTAGACGACATCATCCGCGTTGAAGTCGAGGCCGTTATTGAACTTGACGCCCTTCCGCAGATTGACGGTATAGGTGGTGGGATCGTCCTGCTTCCACGATTCGGCGAGGGCTGGGATGACCTTGTTGTCGACGCGCCAGTCAACCCCGCCCTTGTACTCGATGTCGAACAGCGATTCCCAGATGTGGCGCGACAGAAACAATGCCGCCGTGGAGTTGTCGGTGACGTAAGGGTTGAGCGAGGTGGCGCTGTAGGGCAGCATGTGCCGCAGGTAGCCGCCCCGCTTGGGCTGGGCCGACGCCTGGGGCTGACCCGCGGGGGCGGGCCCGCCACCGGAGGGGGCGGACTGCGGCGCGGCACAGGCGGCCAGCAGTACCGCCATCAGCGATGGCGCCAAGAACGCCAATCGTCGCCATTGAAACAAGCGGAACCGTGTTGGGCTTCCCCTCATGATGTCCTCCTCGAAAAAGTACGCTTGAACGACCTGCTGCGCGGCGCGGAATCGGGTCGAGCGATTCCAGTAGTATATGGACTTGGCGGGTCTTTCGCAACGCGCCGTATATACTCGTAAGAGTTCACAGTTGAGGGGCGTCCCCCAAGACTGAACTCTTGCATTCACTCATCTAAGAATGTGACTGAGCGGTGGCTGAAGCAGCCGCAAGGGATAACGTATACTTGACTGGCCGCAGCCCCTCGGCGCGTCGGGGCGCTCGCCGGACAGGGAGCAGTCCGTAGGCGTTAGCGCGCTCCGGCGGCTCCAGAAAAGCCCCTCTGGCTCAGGAGGTGTGGTGTATGGAACAGAAACTTCAGCGCATCACGGTCGACCTGGCCGTGCAGCAGGAGGTGGAAGACCTTCTCTATTATGAAGCGGCGCTGCTGGACGAGTGGCGGCTGGACGAGTGGCTGGAGCTGTTCACGGAAGACGCCAGATACCTGGTGCCAACGACGGACCTGCCGGAAGGCGACCCCGAGAAACACGGCGATCAGATTGTCTTCATCGATGACAACCTGCCACGTTTGCGGGGACGCGTGACCCGGCTGAAGAGCCGCCACGCCCATCGGGAGTATCCCTGGTCCCGCACCCGCCGGCTGATTACGAACGTGCGCATCACGGAGGCGGCGGCAGACGAGCTATCGGCCACCGCTGCGTTTCTCGTGTATCGCGTCCGCATGGGGCAGGTGGCCCCCTTCGTTGGCCAGTACACCTACCGGCTGAGGCGGGTCGATGGAACCCTGAAGATCGCTTTTCGGCGGGCTGTGCTGGTGCTGGAGTCCCTGCGGGAGACCGCAGCTCTGAGCATCATCCTCTAAGAGAGGCCGCCGGTGAACCTGCCGGGAATAGACAGTACCTCGGGGCAGCAGGAGGCAGCATGATGGCTGAGGAAACCTTTGTCCACTGGCTGGAGCAGCAGGCGGACCGGCAGGACCCGGTTGGCGCCATCGCCCGGTGGTTCCGGGATGACGGCTGCTGGACCAGGCCCGGTTGGACCCGCCCCCAGGCTCCCGGGGAGATCGACGATCACCTCTCCTACCACCGCGCCTCCACGGACCTGGTTGCCGGCATGCGAGAGGCCTGGCGGGAGTGGGGGAGACCACGCGGCGAGGTGACCCCGTGAACTGGCGGCCTATTCAGCAGTCCCAAATGGGCCTCAGAATGCTCCCCGCGTCACAGCGCCGGCCCGCGGGGTGCTACGGTGGAAAAGCAGCCGCCGGACTGTGTTAGAATACGGTGACCGGATCATCGATCATCAGTTCAACAGCGGAGGAGGGCCCATGCGCCGCTATCTGCATCTGGTTCTTGGCATCACTGCCCTTGCAGCGCTGCCGTTGCTGGCGTCCGATGCCCCTAGAATCGAGGCCAACAACTCCTGGGGCGGCTATCACTGGGCCCGCACGGCGAACCCCTTCAACCTCAAGCTGGGGGACAACGTCTCCAGTGCCTGGGACTCGTATCTTGCCACGACGTCCTCCGATTGGAGCGTGTCAACCGTCCTCGACACCACCATCGTCGCGGGCGGGGCGGGGGACCCCCGCCCCTGCCGGGCGACCCCCCGCCGGGGGGGGGCGGGCAAC
>ORMF011873687.1_pt1 | contig 10658 bp, 12 predicted proteins | sample 1779871 | NCBI WGS metagenome assembly ORMF01 (sample SAMEA104232316, study PRJEB22302) | groundwater metagenome | biome: forest; feature: aquifer; material: groundwater | place: USA | collected 2011-08-07 | depth 5.4 m
CATGTAAAAGAGGGCAAGGTTTTTGAGCTTGCGCTGCTTTCTGGCATCAACTGCTTCAAATGGATAGCCGTAAGAATCATTCGTCCGCGTCTTAACTTCAACAAATACGATTGTGCCTTTATCTTCTGCAATAATATCCACCTCGCCTATGGGGGTCTTGTAGTTCCTTGAGATTATCCTATATCCTTTTTTCTTTAAAAATCCCGCGGCAAGGTCTTCACCCTTACTGCCAAGGAGTTTCATCTGCCTCGAGCCTTCTCAGAAGTTTTGGTATCCCCTCGATGTCCTTTATATCTTTCTGGCAGAGGATTTTCAGGAGTTCCCTGAATGCTGAGAATTCCTCCCACTGCCCGTTCAGGTGTTTGCACAGGCTCTTGCTCAGGCTTTCTCCTTTTTCATCCCAGTCAAGGAGTATTATTACCCTGTGGAATCTCTCAGAGATATCTTCGCAAAAATCATAAATGCTCTGTCCGCTGTGAAGTGTTATTATCTCGCCATCGAGGCCGAGTTCTCTGAGGGCAGCCGCATCCCTTTTGCCTTCTACAATAACAGGGACGTTCTTGTTCCTTTCGCAGAGGGCCTCAAAGACCTCCCGCAATCTTGACGCCCTTTCCATATTATCAGGCGTCTGGCCGTTTTTCCGGATGTTTATCGCCATATTTCTATTTTAGCTCTATTCCGGATAAAAACTAAACCAAAATTTAATTGACATGTAAAGTCCGGTTGCATTACTCTATCTGTATAAATCTTCTGTTTCCCGAAGGAAAAAACCTGGACATGAAAGAAAAAATATTAAAGGCATTTGAAGAAAGCATCAGCGTTAAAGAGAAGTTTGTAAAAGACAACATTGATGCCATAGTAGAGGTATCAAAGGTCATAGCAGACACCTTTAACGACGGCAAGAAACTTATCCTTTTCGGTAACGGAGGGAGCGCAACAGATGCTTCCCATATAGCCGCTGAATTTGTCAACAGATTCAAAAAAGAGAGGCCGAGCCTCCCTGCCATTGCACTTAACACTGACATGGCAATAATCACGGCCATTGCCAATGATTATGACTATTCGGATATCTTTGCAAAACAGCTGAAGGCAATCGGGTCTGAAGGCGACATTGTTCTTGCCATCAGCACGAGCGGCAGCGCCGCTAATGTTCTGAAGGCAATGGACGTGGCAAGGAAAAAGAAATTAAGGTCAATAGCATTTACCGGGGCTAAAGGAGAGAAGTTTGCATCAAAGGCTACCTATGCATTCATCGTCCCGTCTGATAATACCCCGAGGATTCAGGAGACCCACATAACGCTTGGACACGTCCTCTGCCAGATGGGGGAGGAGATACTATTTGAGGCGCCACGAAAAAAATAGGCCAAAGCTCATACTCGGCATAGACCCCGGAAGTATTGTCTGTGGTTATGGCATTATAAGCGCTGAAGCGACGAGGCGCATAAGCACGGAAGGCCTTAAGGCCGGCACTTCGAACTTCAGGACTTTTGCAGTGAATCCGGCCTATGTCGCATCAGGAAGGATAATGCTTTCTTCCAAACAGCCTCTCGAGGCAAGGCTCAGGGAAATTTATAACGGCCTTTCAGAGATCATAAAAGAATATTCTCCGGATGAGGTTGCGATCGAAAAGGTTTTTTTCGCAAAGAGCATAAAGGCGGCTCTGACGCTTGGGCAGGCAAGGGGCGCGGCGCTTGTGGCAGCAGCTTCATGCGGGATTCCTGTTTATGAGTACAGCGCCCTTGAGGTGAAGAAAGCAGTTGTCGGTTATGGCAGGGCGGAAAAACATCAGGTTCAGGGAATGGTTGCAATGGCGCTTAATCTGAAGGTCAGATTGTCTGCCGACAGCGCGGATGCCCTGGCACTCGCCCTATGCCACACAAATACTCTGCGAATTAATAAATAATCCATGATGACGCCCGGATACGCCATAAACAAAATCATAGATGCCCTGCCCTCCATAAAAATTTCCATAGAGCCGGAAGACCTTGTATGTTATGGTTTTGACGCCTCAGGACTCGAAGGGGCTCCCTCTGCAATAGTCTGGCCCAAAGATACAGGGGAAGTTGTTAGGGTGATGCAATATGCCTGGCAGAATGAAATCCCTATTACGCCAAGAGGCGCAGGCACCGGCATGACAGGCGGTTCAATACCGTTGAACGGGTCTATTGTGCTCAGTTTTGAAAAGATGAACAGGCTGGTAGAGCTTGACTCCGATAATCTTAATGTCATAGTGGAACCCGGGATTATAAACGGCAGGCTTCAGCGCGAGCTCGAATACCTTGGATTTTTTTATCCGCCTGACCCGGCAAGCATGAACTTCTGCACTATCGGAGGCAATGTTGCTGAAAATGCAGGCGGGCCCAGGGCGTTGAAATACGGCGTCACCAAAGATTATGTTATGGAGCTTGAGGCAGTCCTGCCCAACGGCGAGATTATAACCACAGGCGTAAAGACCCAGAAGGGCGTTGTGGGGTATGACCTGACAAGGCTTATAACAGGCTCGGAAGGAACCCTCGCAGTAATAACAAAAATCCGCCTCAGGATACTTCCATTGCCTGAGGAGGTTATTACGCTGCTTGCCATGTTTGACAACCTTGAGGCATCGGGAGCCGCAGTTTCAAAAATAATAGCGTCCAGGATAATACCGAGGACGCTTGAGTTCATGGATGCAGAAACAATCGCAGCAGTTGAAAGCTTCAAACCCGTTGGTATTCCAAAAGGGGTTGAGGCGCTACTGCTCATCGAGCTCGACGGCCACCCTGCGGCCATAACAAAAGAGGCGGCAAAAATAGCGGATATCTGCACCTCGCTTAATGCAGAGGTGAAGATGGCAGAAGATGCTGCTGCAAGGGGCAAGTTGTGGGAAGCAAGGCGGGCGGTATCGCCTGCGCTCTATAACCTGAGCCCTGCAAAGATAAATGAGGATATTGTTGTGCCGAGGAACAAGATACCTGATATGCTTAAGTATCTTAAAAGACTCTCTGAAGAAAGCGGCATAAAGATAGTAAACTTCGGGCATGCAGGGGACGGCAATATCCATGTGAATATCATGGCTGACAGAAACGATGCGGAAAAATATAAGAGGGCGGAATCCCTTGTCAGGGTGATATTCGATATGACGCTTAAACTCGGGGGAACCATCTCCGGAGAGCACGGCATAGGGCTTACAAAGGCGCCTTATATCGGGATGGAGATAAAAGAGAGCGAAATGCAGATTATGAAAAGTATCAAAAAACTTTTTGACCCGAAAAACATCCTTAATCCCCAGAAGATATTTTCATAAACGATAGGATGCAGGGGTAAAATTGTCAAAGTAGTCCGCTCAAACGTGGCCCTTTCTCATTCCCATCTAATAGTCCCTGCTTCAAATTGTTATCGTTATGTGTATAATACATTAAGGAGTTAAAGGGTTGCGTTATTATTTCGATTGGGATCAAAATAAGGCGAAAGCAAATCGAAAAAAACATGGGATTGCTTTTGAGGATGCATCTACTATTTTTCTTGATCCAAGAATGATAAGCGTCTTTGACACCGAGCATAGCGAAGATGAAGACAGATGGGCTACAATTGGAATAGATAAAAACGGCATCTTGCTGGTTGTGGTACATACTTTCCAGCAGTTGGCCGCCGACTCTTGCAGAATTAGAATTATTTCTGCTCGTAAGGCAATCATAATAGAGTCAAAACAGTATAAGGAGGAAAATAAATGAAAAAAGAATACGATTTTTCAAAAGGCGAAAGAGGCAAGTTTTATCGCCCGGATACAAAATTGTATCTACCTATTTACATCGAGCCTGACATGATGGAAGTGCTAAGAAAATTCTCAAAGAAAAAAGGCGTCGAGATTGCAACAATAGTAAATGAGTGGATAAAAAAAGACATCTCCATCGTAGAAACAATAACGAAGTAACACATAAAAGTGCAGTTTTGCATTCATCCTTCGCAGTGGCACTGCTACGGAGAACGGAAGCAGGGAAACCAGCCCTCAAACAAATTTCTTGCATTTTTAATTCAAATGATATTTAATAACTGGGGTTAATAAATGTCTTAATTGTTATGGTATAATTCACGCTAAAGGCTTATAAGAAGAGGGCTAATGAAAAAGGAACTGACAGAAGACGAAAAAAAAGAAGCGCCGCTGTACCCAATCGGCATAGTGGCTGAATTAATAGGCACAACAGACCAGACCTTAAGGCTTTATGAAAAACATGGGCTGCTGAAACCTGCCCGCAGGAATAAAAACAGATTTTATTCAGAAAACGATATCAAGTGGCTGAGATGTTTAAGGGAGCTTATCCATACCAAAAAAATAAGCATTGAAGGCATAAAGAAACTCCTCGAATATGCTCCCTGCTGGGAGATAACAGTATGTTCTGAAGAGAGGAAGAATAAATGCTCTGCTTATATAGACAAGACAAAGCCCTGCTGGGAGCTCAACAGAATGATATGCAACAAGGAAAGCGGCAAGATATGCGAAGACTGCATTGTGTATATCTCAAAAAAAACCAAGAAAAAATAACCGCAACCTAATCAAAATCTAAATTCACCGCATCTTTTTTCTCGGGTATTATTGGCGCGCTTGCAAATTGTGTCGGCTGGGTGCCTTCCTTAAAATATTCCTTCAGAATACCGGGTATTTCTTCTTTTGCCAAAAGCCCTGTGGCCGGGTCTATCGCATATCGTACAATCCCTTCAGGCACAGAAAAATCAAGAGGCTCTTCGCCGCCTGATGCAGACTTCATAAAATTAAGCCATATTGGCGATGCTGCCTTTGCGCCTGTTTCCTGGGACCCGAGGGGCCTTATATCGTCAAATCCAACCCATACACAGGCAGTGAGGCCTGTTGTGTATCCCACGAACCACGCATCCCTGTAATCATTTGTCGTGCCTGTCTTTCCTGCGGCAGGCCTGCCCAGCGCCTTTATCCTCCAGCCTGTTCCATAATTTATAACGTCCTGCATCATGGACGTTATGAGGAACGCTGTCTGCTGGCTTATTGCCTGGGTGCTCCCGGGTTCATTGCTCGCAACTATGCTGCCCTTTGAATCTGTGATATATTTAATGGCCGTTGGATTCATCTTATTCCCGCTGTTGGCAAAGACGCTGTATCCTGAAGCAAGTTGCAGTGGTGTTACGCTTAAGCTGCCAAGGGCTATGCTTAAATTATGCGGTATGTCGCCTTCAAGGCCGATGCTCCTTGCAAAGTCTATAACCTTGCCAACGCCCATTGCATCCACAAGTTTTACTGTAACAACATTTCTGGAATATGCCAGCGCATCTCTCAGCCTCGTGGCGCCATAGTGTTTGTGGTCATAATTTTCCGGTTTCCAGTCGCCTTTTGGGCCGCCCGTATAAGTAACCGGTGCATCGTCTATTATGCTTGCCGGCGTGAACCCATTGTCCATCGCAGCAGCGTATATTATTGGCTTAAATGCAGAGCCCGGCTGGCGTTTTGCATAAATGGCCCTGTTAAATTCACTCTTTGTAAAGTCGTAACCTCCCACAAGGGCCCTGATAAATCCTGTGCCCTGTTCGATTGCAACAACAGCGCCTTCTACCTCGGGTTCCTGTTCAAGAGAAAGGCTGATATCTTTGCCCTTTGCCCCTTTAATTTTAACCTTAACCATATCACCGGGGGCCAGTATCTTCGTAAGATTAAGCCCTTTAACTGCAAACGGCTTCTTTGTTTTTTTGTCTATTGCAATGCCCGCCCACTGGGCATCTTCTATAGACAGCCTCCCTATAATTCCCCTTGTCTTGATAACAGCATCTTTCTCGCCGGCCTTGAGCACCAAGCCTGACGTTATCTCGCTTCCGTCCGTGATAACGGAATTATATACATCTTTGCTTTCCATTTCTTTTTTAATATCTATTTCCTTGTGTTCCAGCGGCCCTCTCCAGCCGCGCCTTTTGTCAAGCTCTCGCAGCCCTTCCTGCAATGCCTTCTGGGCAGAGAGCTGCATTCTCCTGTCAAGCGTTGTATAGACCTTTAACCCGCCTTTATATACAGTTTCTTCGCCATAGGTGCTTTCGAGATATTTCCTTATGTATTCAACAAAATAGTTATTTGCCTCCATGCCTCTTCTAAGGCTCGATAAGTATAGCGGTTGCTTTGCTGCTTTTTCTCTCTCTGATTTTTTAATGTATCCTTCTTCCTCCATCCGGAAAAGAACCGTATCCTGCCTTTCCTTTGCCTTTGTAAGGTTGTTATATGGGGAATATGTTGAAGGGGCCTTTATAAGGGCTGCTATCATGGCTGCCTCAGGCAGGGTTATGTCTCTTACGGACTTGCCGAAATATACGCGGGACGCCATCTCCACTCCGTATGCGCCGTGGCCAAAATATATCTTATTCAAATAAAGCTCCAGTATCTCTTTCTTGTCAAGGTTCTTTTCTATTTTTATTGCAAGCGATGCCTCTCTGATTTTTCTCTTAAGGGTCTTTTCCGGCGTAAGAAACACGACCTTTGCAAGCTGCTGGGTTATTGTGCTGGCGCCCTCTTTAAGTTCTATATGAATAATATCCTTGAGTACAGCCCTGCCGATTGCAACATAATCTATCCCCTTATGTTTCCAGAACCTTGAATCTTCGGTAGCGATCACTGCATCTATAAGATGCTGCGGCATTCTGTTCAGAGGCACAAATATGCCTTTTTCAACCTTGAGTTCCCCGATAAGCACATCATCGTCTGCATATATCTTTGTGCCGGTGGTGGGCTTGTACTGCTTGAGTTCAGCAATAGATGGAATTCCCCTTGCAATGGCAAGATAGCTTCCGACAGATACACCGGTAACAATGGATATGATTATGAGAGAGATAACAACCCTTGATTTCATTTTAGAAAAGTATTATACCCCTGATATGAAAGTCCTGTCAAAGATGTTGATTCCATAATGGTCTCTTGATATAATTTTATTATGAAGAGCCGGGAGATGTCAGAAATTTCCAGTAAGATTGCCGGCTTACTGCTGTTTTTGGGCTTTCTTGTCCTTGTTTTGGCTCCGACAGGCTGCGGCTCGCTGCTTCCAAGCGTAAAACAGACAACCAGGTCGCCATGGGAAACCTTTGATGAGGCTAAAAATGCCTTTGATAAGATACGCCTTTATAAAACATCAACTGAAGAGCTGCAGCAGCTTGGTTTCTCTCCTTTTTCAACGCCTAATATAAAAATCATAACCTATCTGGATATTATTCAGCGCTTTATGGCTAACCCCTCTATAAAAAAAGAGGATCTTGATAACGGGCTGCAGACCTGTATTGATGCAAAAAGTAATTGCAGCGCTTACGAGGTTCAGCCAAAATTTATTGCGAGCCAGCGATACGGAAGTGTGCTGCTGGACCTTTTTAATTTTAGCAGAAAAACTCACCAGTCAGGATGGGAGTTTGAAGCGCTCATTGTCATAGTTCATGATACCGTTGTCTATAAACTCTGGGGAGGCAAGCCTGCAATAGATGAAAGCAAGGAGAGCAAAAACCCACTGGGGCCTCTGCAAGACGCTTCGGATTTACTGTTTGATGCAACAAGAAAAACGCTGTAAACAGCCTGATTTTTGCATGGGTTTGATATACTTTACTGATGAAAAACCAGGAGATAGCGGATATCTTCAATGAAATAGCTGACCTCCTTGAAATAAAGGGTGAAAACCCCTTCCGCATCAGGGCCTACAGAAGGGCCGGCCAGAACATTGAGGCGCTTGCAAAGGATGTTGCCGCACTTTCCAGAGATGAACTCCTCGATATACCGGGGATAGGGCATGACCTTGCAGAGAAGATTCAGGAATATATAAAAACAGGCAAGATTAAAAGCCTCGAGGATATCAAAGAAGAAGTCCCTGAAGGGCTTTCAGCGCTTCTTTCTGTCCCGGGCCTTGGGCCAAAGACAGCCAAGCTTCTCTATGAAAAATTAAACATCAAAAATGTGGATGAACTTGAGAAACTGGCAAGAGAGCATAAATTAAGCGGCCTTCCCGGAATAAAAGAAAAGACAGAAGAAAATATTCTGAAGGGCATTGAGATGCTCAAGAGGGGCAAAGAGAGACAGCCCTTGGGAAGAATCCTGCCGATAGCATATGAAATTGTCGAACAACTGGGGAAAGCCACTCAGATTGAAAAGATAAACATTGCAGGAAGCCTGAGAAGAATGAAGGATACAGTAAAAGATATTGATATCCTTGCAGCATCAAAAAATCCACATGATACAATGAAGGCATTTGTACATCTTCCGCAGGTAAAAGAGGTATTAATGCACGGGGATACAAAATCCAGCATTGTCATAAAACAAGGGCTTCAGGTTGACCTCAGGGTTGTTGAGGATGAATCTTATGGCGCTGCGCTCGCATATTTCACGGGCAGCAAGGAGCACAATATCAGATTAAGGGAAATGGCTGTAAAAAAAGGGCTTAAGATAAATGAATACGGGATATTCAGGGAGAAGGATAATAAAAAACTCGGCGGCAAAGATGAGAACGATGTCTATAAAGTACTTGGGCTTCAATATGTCCAGCCTGAAATGAGAGAGAACAGGGGAGAGATAGAGGCTGCCCAAAAAAATGCTCTTCCGCGTCTGGTTAAACCTGGCGATATAAAAGGAGACCTCCATGTGCATACAAAACAAAGTGACGGAAGCCACACTCTTGAAGAACTTATTGACGCGGCAAGGGCAAGGGGATATGAATACATTGCAATCACTGACCATTCAAAGGGGCTTGGAATTGCAAGGGGGCTGAGTGAAGAAAGGCTGCTGGAAGAAAAAAAAGAGGTGGATAGCCTGAATAAAAAACTCAGAGGGTTCAAGCTCCTCATGGGGATTGAAGTTGATATAAGAAGTGACGGCAGGATGGATTTTGATGATGCTATCCTTTCGAAGATGGATATTGTTGTTGCCTCGATACATTCCGGTTTCAGGCAGTCCAAAGAACAGATTACAAAAAGGCTTGCCTCTGCAATGGAAAACCCCTATGTCTCGATAATCGCTCATCCGACAGGAAGGCTCATAGGAGAAAGAGATGCGTACGAGATTGACATGGAGCAGGTTCTTAATATGGCAAGTAAGACAGGAACTGCGCTTGAGATAAATGCATATCCTTTGAGGCTTGACCTGAGTGATATTTATGTAAAACAGGCAAAGGAACTCGGGGTTAAATTTGCAATCAGCACAGACACGCATGTGATAACGCAGCTTGATTTCATGCACTATGGTGTTTCAATGGCAAGAAGAGGGTGGCTTGAGAAAAAGGATGTGCTTAATACTTTAAAATACAAACAGCTTATGAAGGCGCTAAAAACGAAGAGGTAAAAACCTCTTCGCCCCGGAAAACCCGCCTGGGGCGGACCCTTGAACCCTTTGCATCAATCAACCCGGAGGCCAGTGCATGTGGCGGCCGCCGAGGATATGAAGGTGAATATGAAAAACAGTCTGCCCTGATTCAGGGTTGCAGTTCATCACAAGCCTGAAACCCCGGCCTGCTATCCCCTTATCTTCTGCAATCCTGTTTGCTGTCTGAAACATGTGTCCGATAAGTTCATCGTCTTCCTTTTTAATATCAAGGTTTGTTGATATATGTTTTCTGGGAATCACAAGGGTATGCACAGGCGCCTGCGGATTAACATCTTCAAAGGCCAAAACAAGGCCGTCTTCGTAAATTATCCTGGCAGGTATTTTCTTCTCTATAATATTACAAAAAATGCACCCCATAAAACCTCCGGATTATTTTTGAGTAATTATAACACCAAACTGAATTTGCCATAAAGTGCATGGGCTTGCCTTATAAATCAGTGTAATGATATATTCTGTTTACTATGGACCAGTTAAAGCTTGAAGACGATAAGTACTGTTTTGCCTGCGGCAAGAAAAATCCCTGCGGGTTAAAGCTGTCCTTTAATTATTCCGGGGGCAGGCTTACTTCTGAATTCACACCTTCAAAGATTCATCAGGGCTACAAGAACATAACTCACGGCGGAATAATAACAACCATACTTGACGAGGCAATGATACAGGCTGCCATAGCAGAGGGCCTGAACCCTGTTACCGCAGAGATAAACGTCAGATTTAAAAAACCGTTGCTGGTTGATGAGAGGGTGATTGTGGAAGCGGAAATAACAAAAAGAGGGTCCAGGCTAATTGAGGCAGCTGCCCGCCTTTTAATGCAAAGTGACGGTTCTGTTATTGCCGAGGCCTCTTCCAAGCTGATTTCGGCAAAGTAATTCCTAATATAAAGGTGGTGTATGGTATTCGAGCGGTTTTTTTGCCTGCCTCTATGCAGAATGCATGGACAGGCAAAACCTCGGAGACCCGAGTCATCGGGTCGAGAATGAGCGAGAATATTATGCACCGCCTTTAAGCCATAGTTTATCAAACCTCCTGTTTTCTGTTATATTTAAGAGTGAAAGGTTATTTGCTGATAATCGGCACCCTTATAGTAATAATCTCTGCCCTCATTACCCTTAACATCTTTTTCCAGCAATCCCTGCAGATGGAGGTAGCAGAACAATTCAACAAGCACCAGCTCCTGCTCTCCACGTCTACGGCAAACAACATAAAGTCATATTTTTATTTTCTCAAAGAAGAAATTGTGGAATTTGCCAGGGAACTGCCGGAAAAAGGCATTGAAAACGAAACTGCTTTTGACGTATTAATAGCCAACGAATTGAAACATAAG
>ORMF012099735.1_pt1 | contig 10656 bp, 11 predicted proteins | sample 1779871 | NCBI WGS metagenome assembly ORMF01 (sample SAMEA104232316, study PRJEB22302) | groundwater metagenome | biome: forest; feature: aquifer; material: groundwater | place: USA | collected 2011-08-07 | depth 5.4 m
ATTATTTTTGCCTTGCTTGCAACCACTTACGTTGACTTTGTAATTCTTGCCCTCTTGACAAGCTCCCGACGATGCTTCGTCGCGCCCGAGATTCCCATTTTCTGAAGACTTCATGAGCCGCTCGTCTCATTGCCGGCGTCCTCACGCCTGTTTGATCAGCCCGCTCTCCAAAAAAGCCCGCGACAACAAGTCCAGCGCATCCGGCACTTCCCGCTCCACCGTCCGCAGCGGACAGGGGAGCAGCCGCGCCACTTCGGGCAAGCTGTATTCCTCCAGCACGTTCATTGCGATCAGCCGTTGCTGGAACGGGTTCAGTCGCCGCAATGCAGTGTCCATGTCATGCACGAAGATCACGATGTCCTCGAAACTAGTCATCGGGTAAGAGCTGACGCGCGCCCGGAAGCATTCCCGCCCCAACAGCGACGGCAGCCGCCCCACCTCCACCGAGGCGCGGGCATACCGTTTCAGCAGCGCCACCGTTCGGTCACGGTAGGGCCACATATCCAACTCCGTTTGGCCCAGCCACGGTCTCGCTGCCGGAGTCCGTGTTTCGGCCATCAACCATCCCCATGCCGCCGTCATGGCTGCACTTCCATCTCAGCCACGCCCAGCAGACATTCGATCTGCCGCGGATTCTGTGCCATGCGCGGTTCGGAACCGCGCCCCCGTCCGGTACGCAGCAGCGCCGCCAATCGAGCGCGGCAACGGCCGCAATCCACGACCTCCTGCCCCTGCCGCCGCAGCCACAATCCCCCGCAGCGCTCGCAATACTTCAACTCCACCGCAACTTCCTCCTGCCTGATCGTGCTGATGAAATTCATAAGTGCCTCTCCGTATATGAAATGAAAAGCGGCTGCGAGCTATGAGCCGCGAGCTTCAAGCCGGCTCGTTTCCGGATTTGCTTGGGTCGCTCGCGGCCCGCAGCTCGCAGCTCAAAACTAAAAAAGCCCTGGCGCCGATCGCTCGGCCCAGGGCTCGTTTCTCTTACGATGACCTGCCGTTCTATGTAGTTAGGAGGAAAAAAGACGCAACCGCAGACCGCTCACTCCGGGCTGGCTGCCATGCTCGGCTCCTGCTGCCGGAAGTAGCCTTCCTCGTATCCGGACTTGAGCACCGTCCCGTTCTGAACCACCACGCTCAACTTCCCGCTAAAGTGGAGGGTTCGCAGCAGCCGCTCCATCGCGGCCGACAGCACCTCGGCGGAGCGCACTTTTCGGCGAAACTCCCCGAAGCTCTTCTCTTCGTTCTCATAGGATTGGACTGCAATCATGGCAAACCTTTCTTGCACATATGAGTTATATGATTGCGCGATCCTATAGCTGTATCTCTTCTATGTCAAGAATGATGACTATGCATTTGACACAGAGAGGACGCTATGAAAATCTCAAGAAGCCGTGACAGGGCAAAGCCGAAGAAACGACTACTCAACATTGATTGCCGAAACAAGGATGCTGTGACGGCATTCAACGCTTACCGAGAGCCCGCAGAATCTCCTCAACAATGTCAGTCTTTATCGCAATCGGATCAATCGCCACGCTCAAGACTTTCTGGCAGTGGGGACAAGCATAAGTGATACCGCGCCATTGATCGGTCATGAATCCGCCGACCGTGACTTCTTGGATATTTACATGGCCGATAGGCTTTTCGCAATGCGGACAGAGAGCCATAGGGCGTCTCGCTTTCCGGGGAAGGCGAGGATTGTACCAAAGGGGAACAGCGTGAGGCTGTGACTGGAGCAAAATTTCGCCATTGCGCAACTCTTGTGTATTGACTGGCTCCTTCTCGGCACGTACCCTCACTTCACTTCGCACCAAACCAGCCCGCCAATTGTCTGAACTCGGTACCTATGGCACTTTTTTAGCCACAATATGTAGAGGTATTCCCTTGACTGACACTATGGGCGGGAGTACGTTAAGCATCCAGAGGCTGAAGTTAGCGGGATTTCTTTGCCTTGGGCTTTCGGGGTGTCGGCGGCTGGCGGAGAAGTTTAGCCAATACATCGTCGAACTGTTTTTTAGGAACCTTCGGAGTTTTGCTCTTTGACATGATGTTCAACTGATGGGCGTGTAGCTCAGCGGAGCGGGGTACGGTTCCTCACAGGATCAAGCCCCCACAGAGCGCTGATTTCGTAAATCGGAGGTCGTTGGTTCGACTCCAACCACGTCCACACCCACCAGTTTTCGTCGATACGGAGAAGTTGGGCATGTGGTCAAGCCCAGCGGACTTATAATCCGCCGATTCCCTGCCGGGGTCTTGTGGGTTCAACTCCCACCTTCTCCGCACCAAACTTGAAAGAACCTTCCGCCCTGCGATTCGTCGCGGGGCCTTTTTTTGAAGCCCGAAGTGTATCCGCTGGCTGCCCACTCTGCAAGAGCACCACAGCGGCTTGTCCTTAATTAAAGGATTTTTTCATTTATAATGCCTTAATCTGATGGAGTCAAGTGATAAAAGCGAGAAGTCAAAGGCAGGCCGTCCAAGGGAATTATCTGAAGACGCCGAGAAGGTCTACTTTAGCCTGACACCGGAAGAGCAGCTAGTCTTGCAAGTGATTCGCATTAGAAGGAAAAAACACCTGCCGGAGAGAAGCAACAACAGTCAGATCGTGGCAGATGCCTTGTGGAAGTTGCTGCTTGAGGAAGAAAAGGTTCCTCGTGAATACATCACGAGATTATCGGAGGAAGGATTGCCTGACAGTGATAAGGGGAGCAATGTCAGGGAATTCCGCAAGAAAGACAAAAAGTCCTAGCTCCTGATCCATTTTCAACATCTCTCCAAGAGCGCCAAGAACGCCTCGCGAGTGATGCCCGCCGTTCTAAATGAGAGTGGTAATGATGTCGCGTCCAACTTCATCGTACTTGGGTACGATTAATGGCCGTGCCATACCAGGTTTTTCAAGCTTTACGTGACTCCCCTTTTGACCGGACTGTTTGTATCCGATCTGTTCGAAGACGCAAACTAATTTATGCCAAGGAAGGGGATTTAGGCGGGACATCCGGCAGCGACCTTTTCGAAGCCGAACGGGATTGGGACAGGAAAGCGGAACCCGCCTGCTGGAATCTTCGGAGACTCCCCACTGTGCGGTACCGCATGACCTGCGACAAGATGCCACCCAAGCTCACGTAGGGCCTGTTCGAAGGTGCCTCTTTCGAAGCAACTCACGACGAAAAGTTCGGACGCTTCGATTAGATTTTTCTTCGCTTCAGCTTCGGTTCTTCCTTGCGTGGTAATGTCAAGCGGCGGGCAATGGGCAATGTACCAGCCGTCTTCTTTTTTCATTACACCGAAGATCTGGAATTTTGCTTTAACTAGAACGCGCATACGTAAGGACGCCACGGGGAGGAGGGATTCAACTTCGCCTACACTCTACCTTTCATATAGATGCTGTGTCAACAGATTACGATGCCTTGGGGATGTGACGAGTGAACATGTCTCTGGGATTCATAAAAGCCCCGTTTTTACTGGGTTTTGTACCTGTTTTCACGGGCGAACGAAAGGCGTAAACGCGTGCTGCTCGACTAGCTTGCTGTAGGGCATCGCGCCGATCCCGGCCATCCGTGCCACGGTCTGCTCGAACATGTCGGCTATTTCCCGCCGATTGAACCTGTACGAGAACTCATTCAAATAGCGTTGCAGATGCTTTATGGAAAGCTGGTGGTACGTCCCTATGACGGCCCGCTTGAGCAGCGAGAACGCGGATTCCACGGTATTCGTGTGGACTTCGCCCCTGACGTATTCCTTGCGCGAGTGCCGGATTGTCGAGTGCCGCACATTGCGGAATTTCGTCAGCCGGAAGTTGTAGGCTCCTGCGTCATCGGTGACGATATGGTTCGTCTCGGGGTCAACGTGCTTCGAGATGGCCTCGTAGAGCGTGCCTGCCTTGTTGTCCCTGATCTGGACTAGTTTGAGAGGCCCGCCACGCTGCCGGATGCCGAGAACCACGTCTTTGTTTTTCAGCTTCCCTCTGTGGCCGCGCTGTTTTCCGCCGATGTACGTCTCGTCAATTTCCACTGTTCCTGTCAACTTGAGGCCGTCCGGCTCGTCCATTGCTTCCCTGATCCTGTGGGCTAGGTACCACGCTGTACGGTAGTTCACTCCAAGATTCCGCTTGAGTTCCAATGCGGACTTGCCCTTCTTGGCGTCAATCATCAGCACGATGGCCGTAAACCACTTCGACAGAGGAAGGTGCGAGTCATGGAAGATCGTGCCGGACGTGGCCGAGAACTGAGTCTTGCAAGACTTCTCTAGGCACTGATAAAGCTGGGCGCGGACGTTCTTGGACTTCGACTTCCGCGTGATCGTGGAGACTTCCTTGGCTCCGCAGACAGTGCAACGAATTCCGTTTGGCCAGCGCATAGCTTCGAGGTATGCTAGGCATTGTTCGTCGGTACCAAAGGTTTTGGGAACGTCTATGAGTTTCATTTGCGTTTTCTCTTTTCCAAGCGGTCAAATAAAACGCGGATCAGGTATGCCAAAACCGCGATTGCCGAGAACCAGATCGCCATTTGCCGCAGTGTCACAAGACAAATATACGCTTGGCAGCCTTCTGTGTCAAGTGCATAATCATCTCAAGAATTCTATTTCCTTATGGATGTTATAGTTGTGGAATAAATAGCATGGTGATATAACCGCGTGGTATACTTCCAGCCATGAAATTCCGGACTCTACAGGACAACCTCCGCAAAACCCTTTGGCAACGCATTGACGAAGGCGACCTTACCGGCCTGCGCCTGGCGGAGCAGACCGGCTTCAAGCAAGCCCATATCTCCAACTTCCTCAATCGTAAGCGCGGGCTCAGCCTGGAAGGCATGGACAAGGTCCTGTCCGTGCAGCACATCTCCGTGCTCGACCTGCTCGACCCCTCCGAGATCAATAAGCGCGCCTCGATCGTCGCGCCCAGCGCCGACGAATTCGACAGCGTAGTGGTCGCTGACCCGCAAGTCGCTGCCCAGCAACCGCTTATCATGAATATGCACGTCAAGGAAATCCTGAAATTCAAGAAGATCTTTCTCCGCCGCCTGCGCGAAGACATGGAGGGTGACCGGGACGGCTGGGAGCGCTTCGTCGTCATCAAAGTCGATGCCCGCGAAGGCATGAGCATGTATCCCCGTATGCTGCCCGGCGCGACCCTGCTCCTGGACCGCCATTACAATTCGCTGGCACCTTACCGCAAGGGCGAACAAAACATGTACGCCGTGCGCAAAGACGACGCCTGCACCATCAAATACGTGGAAGTAGCCAATCGTCACCTGGTCCTGCGTCCCCACAACCCCGCCTACCCGGTGGAAGTGATGCCCATCGAAGAAGGCGCCAAGTCCGGCGACTATATCGTCGGCCGTGTTTGTCATGTAGGGATTGAAACGTAGGCTAAGAACAATTGCAGAGGTCAGAGGTCAGATTGAAGAGGTGAAAAGCTCCTGGTGCATACGAGACTTCTGGAACCTGAGGTTCTTACCTCTGCAATCTGACCTCTCACCTCTGACCTCTCACCTCTGCCATTCGAATTTTCCCTGGAACCAACCTCACCAACTCCCCGTACCTACGTCTGACTACCTGGGGTATTCGTCTGCCTCCAGGTTCCGGAGAGAAAAACCATGCGCTATTTCACTTTTGCCCTGTTCGCCGTCGCCCTGCTGCTGACCGCTGCGCAAGCCGACGACTGGTCCAAGACCTACACCGTCGAACACGCTCCCCAGCTGCGCGTGGACACCTCCGACGCCGACATTCGCCTCGACACCTGGGACCAGAACAAGATTGAAGCCCACGTGACCACCGAGCGCTGGAAGATTGGCGAGGGCGGGATCAAGATCCTCGAGCGCCAGACCGGGGACACGGTGGAAATCGAAGTTCGCTTCCCGCACCGCAATTTCGTGATTGATATCGGAAACCGGCGCGTGGCGATCGAGATTCACATGCCGCGCGCGGGAAAAGTCACGCTGCGCACCGGCGACGGCCGGATTTCCGTCAACCATCTCAAAGGGGAGATGGATCTCTACACCGGCGATGGCCGGCTGGAAGTTGAGGACGTTGACGGCGAGATCCGGGCCCGCACCGGTGACGGTTCCATCCGCGTTGCCGGCCGCTTCGATGCGCTCGACGTCGCTTCCGGCGACGGCCGGGTCTCCCTCCTGGCGCGCCCCGGCTCTCGCGTCGCCAGGTCCTGGGATGTGCGTACTTCCGACGGCAGCGTGAACCTGGAGATTCCCGCCGACCTGGCCGCCGATCTTGACCTCCATACCGGGGACGGCCACATTACCGTCAACGTGCCGGTCACGGTCGAAGGACAACTCAACCGCCAGGACATTCACGGCAAGTTGAATGGCGGCGGCAACCGCCTGGTCGTCCACACCGGCGATGGCTCGATCACAGTGGACAAGACCTAGAACTGACTGGTTTCATGAATGGTCATGGGAGGGCACGGCTTCAGCCGTGCCGCCCAGACCCGCCAACGATGCGGGCTTCAGCCCCTGCGGTCGCCTTTCCGCGGCCAATGGAGTTTTTCCGGCAGCCAGCGTAGCCGCTGAAGGGCAGACGCCGCTCGGAAATTAGTTTTTGTTAGCAGGTCCCTGGCCCAAAATGTTAGGGTCTGAGGTTCGCCGATTTCTTTTGAGGTACACATGTTTAGAAAGAACGCCGCCCTATTGCCGGCAGCCCTGACCCTGATCCTCCTCCTTCCACTCTCGGCGCAAAACGCGCCGGCGCCCGACCAGCCTGTGCTCGACCTTTCCTCTATGGATAAGACTGTCGATCCCTGCGTGGACTTCTACACCTACTCTTGCGGCGGCTGGATGAAGAACAACCCGATCCCACCCGATCAATCGAGCTGGGGCGCCTACGGCAAGCTTCAGGACGACAATCTTGCCCAGTTGCGCACCATTCTTGAGGAATCCGCAAAAGCCAACGCCAGCAAGGGCTCCGTAACACAAAAACTCGGCGACTACTACGCGTCCTGCATGGACCAGCCCGCCGTCGAGAAGCTTGGCGCCGCTCCTCTCACTCCCGAACTGAAACGCATTGCCCATCTCAAATCGAAGCAGGCGATCGCGGAGTATCTAGCAACCAGCCAGTTCCCCACCTCGATCTACGGCGGCGGTTCGCTGTTCACCTTCCGTTCCACCCAGGACTTCAAGAATTCCTCCGAAGTGATCGCCGAAGCCGATCAGGGCGGACTCGGCCTCCCCGACCGCGATTACTACTTCAAGGATGACGCCAAGTCTCAGGAGCTGCGCAAGGCTTACCTGGCTCACGTGCAGAAGATGTTCGAGATGCTCGGTGACAAGCCGGAACAGGCCGCCGCCGAAGCCGCCACCGTAATGCGCATCGAGACCGAATTGGCCAAAGGCCACATGACCCGCGTCGAACGCCGCGATCCGAAGAAGCTCTATCACAGGATGAGCGTGAAGGAGCTCGACAAGATTTCTCCCGGCTTTAGCTGGAATACTTACCTGGAAAAGAACGGCTTGGGCGCGATTCAGTCGTTGAACGTCGCCGTTCCCGAGTATTTCCGCACGATCAGCGCGACCATCGAGAAAGAAAGTCTGCCCGATTGGAAGACCTACCTGCGCTGGCACGCGGGGCACAATGCCGCGACCAACCTTTCGTCGGCGTTCAACCAGGAGAACTTCAATTTCTTCGGCAAGACCCTGCGCGGGCAGGAGCAACTTCCGCCCCGTTGGAAGCGCTGCGCCATCGATGTGGACAACGACCTCGGCGAAGCGCTTGGACAGGCCTACGTAACCCGGTATTTCAGTCCGGAAGCGAAGCAGGCCGCGGTCAAGATGGTGAAAGAGATTGAAGGGGCCATGCAGAGCGAGATTCAGGCTCTCCCCTGGATGGGAGCGGCCACCAGGCAGCAGGCGCTAGCCAAACTGCAATCGATCGCGAACAAAGTGGGCTATCCCGACCAATGGCGCGACTACAGCGCGCTCGAGATCGTCCGCGGCGACGAGATGGGCAATACCCAGCGCGCCGCCTGGTTCGAGTTCCGCCGCCAGCTGGCCAAGGTCGGCAAGCCCGTAGACCACAAGGAATGGACCATGACGCCGCCCACCGTCAACGCCTACTACGATCCGCAGAAGAATGACATCAACTTCCCCGCCGGCATCCTCCAGCCGCCGCTCTTCAGCGCGAAGTCCGACGCTGCGCCCAACTACGGCAATACCGGCGGCACCATGGGCCACGAACTCACGCACGCTTTCGACGACGAAGGCAGCCAGTTCGATGCCCAGGGCAACCTTCGCAACTGGTGGACCGAAGAAGACCGCAAAGCGTTCGAGCAGCGCGCGCAGTGCGTCGTCGACCAATATTCCGGATACACCATCGTGGACGACATCAAGATCAACGGCAAACTCACCAACGGTGAAGACCTCGCCGACCTGGGCGGCACGCTCCTCGCCTACCTGGCGTGGAAGGAAGACACGAAAAATCAGAAGCTCGACCCGATCGACGACTTGACGCCCGCACAGCGCTTCTTTATTGGCTACGGGCAGAGTTGGTGTACGAACGATCGCGAAGAAAACAAGCGCCTGCGCGCGACAGTCGACCCGCACTCGCCCGAGAAGTACCGCGCCAACGGAGTCGTCTCGAACATGCCCGAGTTCCGCGAAGCCTTCCACTGCAAACCAAGCCAGCCCATGGTGCGGGAGAACGCTTGCCGGGTCTGGTAAGTGTGTGGGTCGGACACTCTTGTCCGACGCCGTTGACTTTGTCTAGGAACTGGGAACGGTTCGTATCTGGGCATGGCTTCAGCTGTGCCGAAGAGACATCCATTTCGTGGCCCCTTCAGGGGCCGGGTTCAGCGGCATCGCTGAAGCGATGCCCTGATACGAATCTCCTATCCCCGCTCGAACGCGTGCTTCTGTTCCAGCTCGCCGCGTGCACTGGCCATCTCCGACTCGAAACGGTCTTTCTGGTCCATGAGTGCGGGGAGCGCGGTGGCGTAACGCCGGGCCATGGTGAACAGCCCCTGCTGCGTGAGCCCGGCCGCAACTTCGGCGATATGATCGGTCGTAGTCTGGATGTAGAGGGCTTCTGTCGCATCGCCCAGCCACACGTCGCCGCCCACCAAACGCGTCTGCCAGTACACCTTGCGCTCGATCAGGCGCGCGATGTCTTCATCTGTGGCCTTGCCAAAGACCCACTGGCTGCGCTTGAAGTCGTAGTGCCGGCTCGAAAACGGTAACGGCACCAGCTTGCCGGACTTCACAAACTCAATTTGTTTGCGGTCCACATCCTTACGCAGGGCGTTGATGACCGGCGCTCCGGCGTCTTTCGCCTCCAGCGAAGGCAGAACCTCCCGCAGCGTGACGGAGAGATTCACGGCCACCAGCGCGCGCAACCCGCCGGAGTTTTCCAGCGTAATCTCGCCGTGGAGAACGTGGCAGTCCGCTCCAGAACTCGCGGGGCGGAAGGGCCAGTCGAGCTTGAAACTGAGCGGGAGTCCGCTCTGCGTGACATAAATAGTTTTTTGAGGAACATCAGCGGGCGTGCTCATGTTGTGTCCTTGTCAGCTTGGAAACATTTCATTTTATATTCCCGCTGCCGAAACGTGGTGCGGTCGGCACTGGCCTAATTTCAAAGCAGATTAGGACAGTACCGGCAAGAGAGCGGATCAACCAATGGCCTAGCCGCGAAGCGGCGGAACAGGAAAGCCCGGCACGTGAGAGTCTGTGTGAGAACTAGCTTCGCGTTGATCTCATGGACCGGAGACGCCCCAAAATCAGCCCAGGAGGGGCGAACCAGCTTAGCCCAGCGCTTCAGCGCTGGGAAAAGTGGAAATGACGACTCAAGTCCCGGAGGGACGACCCACGTTCGCACACAGATTCGTGAGTGCCGGGTACGCGCGAGATCAAGACGGAGTCCCGCCAGGGACGGCACCCGGCCTGGTCGTACCCTCGCGCGCTCACGGCCTCGCCGCGCGCGCCAGCTCCACCAGATTCCGCACCGCCGACGCAATCAGCAGCCCGCATAGCGCGGCCATCACGAGCAGGCCGCGCCGGCTCTCCAGCAGATCGGCGAAAACGCCGGCGACAAACACAAACAGAAACACCAGCGCCGTCAGTTGGAAACTCTCGCCCGGAAAACTCGGAGCGCCCATGGCCAGGACTAGCAGCAGCGCCGCGATTACGAGCGGTGCGACGTTGCCAAAATAGCGGGCGCGCTTCCACCAAGCAAACACCAACAGGGCGACGGGCAGGGCCAGCATCAGGGGCGGACTGCCACGGAAGATCGCCTGCTGATTGTGCCGGTAGGCGACCCATGCTGCCAGCGCGCGCGGCTCGAAGTCCAGCCAGCGCGCGTGCGCCATCCCTTGCCACAACAACGTCGGGTGAAAGAAGTACGACGCGAACAGAATCGCCAGCGCCACTCCGCAAGCAGCGCCCCAGATCGCAAACACGGCCCGCTTCCGCACCGGCGCCACCCACAGCATGAGCGGCAGCGCGACCAGCGCCAGCACGCCCAGCGAGAACTGGTTTCCGGCGGCGAGCGCCAGCGACAAACCCAGCAGCAGGATACGCCGCCAGTTCCAGAGCACCACCTCGCGCGGAGCGTAGAGAGTGTGGGCCACCGCGATAGCGGTCCACACCGCGCCGAACGCACCCCATACTCCGCCCATCTCTCCAGGATTCTGCGCGCCCGACACGCCGGCGATCATGGCGG
>ORMF010781513.1_pt1 | contig 10655 bp, 11 predicted proteins | sample 1779871 | NCBI WGS metagenome assembly ORMF01 (sample SAMEA104232316, study PRJEB22302) | groundwater metagenome | biome: forest; feature: aquifer; material: groundwater | place: USA | collected 2011-08-07 | depth 5.4 m
CGCGCATGTCGCGCTGCACGCGCTCGAGGTCGGCGCGCGGCGACGTGCCGAACGCGAGGTCGTCCGACTGGAGCGCGTACACGTCTTCCGGCGAGAGCGACGTCAGCGCCGGGTCGAGCAGTTCGTACGACTTCCGGAACAGCTCGTAGGTGGTGCTGTTGAGCCGCAGCCCCGGGTACGCCGCCAGGCGCAGGAACTCGTTGACGCGCGCGACACCGCCCACCTTCGCGATCGCGAGGTCGGTGGCCGTGTTGTCGCTCGTGATGGTCATCTGCAGCAGCACGTCCCGCCACGTCGGCTGCAGTCCGAGGTCGTGGGAGCGCAGCACTCCAGACCCGCCGCGGATGTCTTTCCGCGCGATGGTCACGCGCTCGTCGAGCGAGAGCTGCCCCGCGTCGGCCAGGCGGTGAGCGAGCACCATCACCGGGATCTTGATGACGCTCGCGCTGTTGAACGCCTCGTCCGCGCGGATCGCCACCTCTTCTCCAGTCGTGAGGTGCTTGATGTACACGCCCGTCCGCGCCGGAAAGCGAGCCAGCTCCGCCTCGAGCAGCCGCGCGAGCGGCGAGGGCGCCTCTGCCGCGCCCACCGCCGCCCACACCACCAGCGCCACCAGCACCACAACGCGCTTCAACCCTCGCTCCCTTCTGTCGTCTGTCGTCTGTCGTCTGCCGTCTGTCGTCTGCCGTCTATTGCATCGGCTTCCTCGGCGCCGGGCTCACGATGGTCGAGATGTTCATCTTCCGCAGCTTGTCGTTGAACGCCGCGAGATCGGTGTTCACGAGCGTGCCGAGCTTGCCCTGGTGGGCGCGGAGCTGCTCCTCCAGCACCTTCTGCACCTCGAGGTGCTGGTTCGTCGGCCGGTAGTCGTTGCTGGCGACGCCGTTGGCCAGGTACACCAGTTTCGAGTGGAGCTTCGCGCCGAAGCGCACGTTGTCCTGCCCGCGGCCGGTCGCGCGCAGCTCCACGAGGTTCGCCTCGAGCGCCGTGAACTGCTGCTCGAGGGCGGCGGCCGCCTTGGTCACCTCCAGGTCGTTGACGAGCCGCGGGAGCGTCTGCAACTGACCGCGCACGGTCTCGATCTGGTTGATCGCTTCCGCGGCGCCGTCCACATCGTCTCGGAGCGCGGCGAGCGTCTTCGTCTGCTCGGCGATCTCGGCCTCGCTCCCGCCGGAGGTCGGATCCTTCTTCACCACGAGCGCGGCCGTGAGTTCACGCCCGGCCGCCGCCAGCTTCACGGTATACGTGCCGGGCGGCTGGAGGATCGTCAGGCGCGGACCGCCGGGGCGCGTCCCATCGGGCCCGAGCGGTACGTCGGGTGCGTAGAGCGGCGGCGTCCTCAGCCGCACGTCGCGTGTCGGGTCCGACTCGAGGTTCCAGTACACGCGGTTCACGCCCGCGCCGCCGGGGCCCTCGAGCGTCCGCACCGCCTTGCCCTGCGCGTCGAGCACGGTGATCTTCACCGGCCCGCCCTCCGCCGCCTTCAGGTAGTAGTTGATCGCCGCGCCGTACGGCGGGTCCTGTCCGATGGTCGGATCCGTCGCCGGCCCGTATGGCGGCGTGATCTCGCGGAAGCGGTACGTCGCGCGCGGCGCGAACAGGTGCGCGGCAGCGGCGGTCACCTCCGGCGTGAGCTTCTGGATCGGCGTGAGGTCGTCGAGGATCCAGAAGCCGCGCCCGTAGGTGGCGATCACGAGGTCGTTGAACGCCTCCTGCACGGTGATCCAGTACACCGGCGCGTGCGGCAGGTTCATCTGCAGCGTCTGCCAGTTGTCCCCATCGTCGTACGACACGTAGATGCCGTTCTCGGTGCCGAGATAGAGCAGGCCGCGGCGCGTCGGATCCTCGCGGATACAGTGCGCGTAGCTGAGCGGGCCGCGCGGAATGCCGGTGGTGATCGCCTTCCACGTCCGGCCGTAGTCGGTCGTCTTGTAGACGAACGGGTCGCGGTTGTTCACCTGGTGGAAATCGACCGCGAGGTACGCCGTGCCCGCGTCGTAGCGCGACGGCTCGATGTTGGCGACCGTGCCGAGCGGCGGCAGGTTCGGGACGTTCTTCGTCAGGTTCGTCCAGGTCTTCCCCGCGTCGCGCGTGATCTGCACCTGCCCGTCGTTGGTGCCGGCCCAGATGACGCCCTTCTCCTTCGGCGATTCCGCGATCGCCATCACGACGGCCGCGTACTCGACGCCGATGTTATCGCCGGTCAGGCCGCCCGAGAACTGCTGCCGGCTCTTGTCGTTGAGCGACAGGTCGGGACTGATCACCTGCCAGCTCTGGCCGCCGTCGGTCGTGCGGTGCACATGCTGGCTGCCGGCGTACACCGTGTTCCGGTCGTGCGGCGAAAGAGCGAGGGGCATCGTCCAGTTGAAGCGGTACTTCAGGTCGGCCGGCACGCCGTTCGCCTGGTCGGGCCAGATCTCGACGTTGCGTCCCTGCCGCCGGTTCTCTTCGTAGCGGACGACGATGCCGCCGACGCTGCCCGAGCCCGACGCGCTCGACCAGATGATGTTGGCGTCCACCGGATCGGGCGTCGCCCAGCCGCTCTCGCCGCCGAGCACGCCGTGCCACAGCGCGCGCGGGATGCGCCCGCCCATGCCGCCTGGCCCGCCGCCGAGGCGGCTGTTGCTCGGGCCGCGGTACGACGGGCCGTCCTGCTTGTTGCCGTAGACGTTGTACGGCACCTGGTTGTCGGTGGTGACGTGGTAGATCTGCGCGTTCGGCAGGCGGATGCGGTTCCACGTGCGCCCGCGGTTCGCCGAGATCGAGATCCCGCCGTCGTTGCCCACGACCTGCCGCCGCGCGTCGGTGGGATCGATCCACATGTCGTGGTTGTCGCCGCCGGGGCCGTTCGTGAAGGTGGCGACCCTCAGCGTGGCGCCGCCGTCGAGCGACACGCTGTACGAGGCCGTCAGCGAGTAGGTTTCGTTCTCGTCGTCGGGCGCCACCTCGATGTGGGAGTAGTAGTGGGCGCGGCCCATGTGGTTGCGGTCGGCGCTCACCATCTGCCACCGCTGCCCCGCATCGTCGGTGCGCCAGAGCTGTCCGCTCTCGGTCGGCTGCCCCTTATACGGGATGCCGTCGCCCGTTTCGATGAGCGCGTAGACGCGATCCGGATTGGAGCGCGACACCGCGAGGGCAACCTTGCCGACCGGTTTCGTCGGCAGCCCCCGGCCCGTCTGCCGCTGCCAGGTGACGCCGCCGTCGTTCGAGATGAAGAGCCCGCTGCCCGATCCGCCGCTCTCGCGTCCCCACGTGTGGATCTCGAGCTGCCACATCCCGGCGTAGAGCCGGCGCGGGTTCTTCGGGTCCATCTCGAGGTCGGAGCAGCCGGTGTTCTCGTCCACGAAGAGCGTCCGGTCCCACGTCTTCCCGCCGTCGGTCGTCCGGAAGACGCCGCGCTCCTGCTGCGGGCCGTAGGCGTGGCCGAGCGAGCAGGCCAGCACCGTGTTCGGGTTCTGCGGGTCGACGACGATCTTGCCGATGCGGCCCGTCTTCTCGAGGCCCATGCGCGTCCACGACCGGCCCGCGTCGGTGGACTTGAAGATCCCCTCGCCGATCGAGATATGGCTGCGGATGCACGCCTCGCCCGTGCCGACCCAGACCACGCTCGGGTCGGAGGGGGTGACGGCGATGTCGCCGATGGAGGCGACCGGCTGGTCGTCGAAGATCGGGTCCCAGTTGAGCCCGCCGTCCACCGACTTGAAGATGCCGCCCGAGGCCGCGCCCGCGTAGTAGACCAGCGGGTCGCCCGGCACGCCGGCCACCGCCGACACGCGGTTGCCTTCGGGGCCGATGTAGCGCCAGCGGAGCTGGCCGTAGACGTCCGGCGCGATCCGGGGCGCCTGGCCGTGGGGCTGGGCCGCGCCAAACGCGAGCCAGAGCAGGGGAAGCACGAGACCGAGACGGAGTGCCCGCATCGCCGACCTCCTGATGATGACGCCCGGCCTGCCCGGGCGCGGGCATTACTACCCCGGCCCGGAGGGCGAGTCAAGGCCGCGTACGGCCGTCATGCGTCGTAGCGGGGCTGGTCGGGTATGTCGGCGCCGGTGAGGAAGTCGCGCAGGCTGGGGTGCTGCGCGTGGGCGCGCCAGCGTTTCCATTCGACCGGGTGCGCGCGGGAGTCGACGTGCACGAGCAGCACGGAGATCGCGATGGCGCCGATGACGAGCGGGTGCAGCAACAGGTCCGACGCGTCGATGCCGCGGAGGCCGGCCATCACGACGATGAGGCTCAGCAGCGACCCGCCGGCTATGGCGATGGAGGCGAACGGCAGCCGCAGCCGCGCCCAGACCAGCGCCGCGCCGCGCGAGAGCTGGAGCGCCACGAGGGTGAACAGCAGGACCCCGCCCCACGGCCGCGGCACGAAGTGCAGGACAGTCGCGACGACCGCGCCCCCGATCAGCCCGGACCACACGCCGCGTTTCACAGGTGGCTCCTTGGTGCGAGCGATGGAAGATTCTGAGCGTGCGAACCGGACGACATCGTAGGGGGACGACGGGTGTTACCCATGTTCCCGGCAACGCTGTTAATAGATCTTGAGCGGTGATGGCAGGGGCGCCACGACCCTGGCGGCAAGGTTGATGATCTTCGGAACCGCTGGCGGTCCATAGAGCCCACCCTTGACGAAAGTGATCGACTTGAAGAACTTGTCGAAGTCGTGAATTCGGATCTTGCCCGGGTGCGCAGCGGCCAACTGGCTGAAGGCCGGAGAGAGCGCGCTCTTCCACGACCACACCTCGACCTGCCATCCCCTCTTCAGCGCTCGCTGGGCCTGGAGAGCGAAGCCGGTTCCGAATTCAGAGACTCTGCCGTCGCCAGTGACCAACACCAGCGCTTGGGGTTGCTCCGAATCGAGCAGGAGGTTGGCGATCTTCAGGTGCAGCAGTTCATCGACCCCCTGTTCGCCAAGACGGCCGTCGTCCTTCTCGACTTTGCGGAGCAGGTTGGTCTCGTATTTCATGTCCTTCGCGTACTGCCACAGGTCGTCGTCGCCAGGCGGGACTGATCCGGCCAGCACGCGGGTGCTGATCTCCTGACCGCCCTCCACGAGAAGGACTAGATTGCGGAAGTGGACGCGGAGGGCGGGCCACGGAACGTGCTTCTCGACACGCTTCGACATGCTCTGTGCGCCACCGAACACGTTTGAGTTGTCGATGAAGACGTGGTGCACCATTGCCTTGTCTGCCAACCGATCGCGTTCACCAGCGGCCGCGCATGATTGCACCGGCGGCCGTCTGGTGCAACGCGAGGTTAGCCCGCACCTGAGGTGGACAAGCAAATCGTCGAGTGTTCCTGGTTCCGTCCGAGCAGCGTCCTTGAAGTAGCCGACGATGGGGGCCAGCCCCACTCCCCACTGGCCAGCTCCGTAGTCCGTCGCGCACGTCGCCCGCGGTACAACTGGGTGCAGGCATTGCCAGATGTAGTCGAAGATTGGCGGCCCAGGAATAAACCAGGCTTGCTCCGGGCGTCGACCAGAGCGCTCTGGTGAAACCAAACAGAATCGCTCGCACTCTCGCATCGCGAGGGCACTCAACAGTGGGAGCGACCGTTGCCCCTGGCAACGGCTGCAGAATCGCCTGCACGGCCGGAGTGTTGGCGGCGACTTCTTCAGCACTCAAGTGACCCCACCATTGCAGGAACTTCGACACTGCCAGCGCAGTTCGAGCTTGGTCATTGAATTGAAGCGACTGGCCGCGACTCTTGACCTCGCCGATGATGAAGTCCAATCCTCCGTCCCATCTATTCAGTTCCTCAGCGCCTCCGATGATGCGTTCGGGCTCGGCGTTGTGGGGCAGCCTGACTGCCAAAACGTCCAGTTCAGTCGTCACCTGGCCGGGAGTGGCCGACTGAGCGATGAAGCCAGTCGTGAAGTACCCATTCAGTCGAAGGTATAACGCGACGAGCGCCTCTTGGACATCGCCTTTGGTCATCGTTCAGGTAATCTGGCTGACTATCATTCGACCGTAGCGCGCCCCCTCGCCTCCGCCCCTCCCTCGCGGGATATCTGGATAACGACGCACGGGGCGCGGCGCCATTATAGGCGCCAGCGGTCAAGGGCTTGCGGGGAAATCAACGCGCGGCGTGCCCCGAAATATGCGGGTCGGGATAGCGGGATATCTGACGCGGGGCGCGCGGGCCGGGACAGCAGCTGTCGGCGGCGCGGGCGGCGCCGAGGATGGCGATGGTATGAAGGTAATGTGTCGGGCCTCAGCCGGCTTTCCGGACTTCTTCGCGAACGATTCGCCGGATGGTGTCCGCATCGATACGATCGCCCGATCGCCCCAGGTGCTCTCGCAGGGCCTCATTGATCATCGTCTGGTACCCCCGGCCGGTCGCGTCGGCTCGCTCTCGGAACGCCTCGAGCACCTCGTCGTCGAGGTGAATCGTGATGCGCGTCTTCCCCCGCTGACGGATCACGGGCCCGCGCTTGCCCTTGCTGAAGTCGTATTCCTTCTTCATATTGGCGCCACCACTACGACCCGTCCCGCGAGGTCGAGCCCAAGCGACACGAACCGGCGCTCGTCTTCGGCTGTCGCGTCGTCGCGGGTGATCGCATTCGAATCCAGGAGCGCGGCTTCCGCGTCTGAGAAGCGGACCCCATGCTTCCGAAAGTTCGCCCGGGCCGACGTGCAGCGCTGAGCCGCGCGGCGCGGCGACAGGCTCGCACGGACCATGAGCGCGACGGCTCGACCGCGGGATTATGCGGCCCTGACGACGTCAGGCCGTCTTCGTTCGGACCACGAGGTCGATCTCGCAGTCCAGCACCTGAAGGAGCGCCAGGAGTTGACGGGATCCACGAGGCTGGGCGCCGGCGCGGCCTTCGAAAACGGAAATGTAAGGCGCTTGGTCGACGTTCGAATGCCGTCAGGGCAGCAGTTCAAGTGCGCGCGCGAACCGTGGGCCTATGCGGATCGCGGCGAAATCGCGCCGATCAGTGGTCAACACGCGGTAGACCTGTCTCCGCTCGGCAACGGCAGCCACCGTGCCGTCGACCAGCCCGATGCGAAGGTCTCTGAACCTGGCGTCGAACTCGAGCGCACGAACGATGTCGGACGGGAGAGGTAGTTCGTATTCGTAGCGCGTCCCCGCGTCGAACACCTCGGCCACGAGCTTGCGCATCGCGGCCCGGTTCTCTCGAAGAAAGTAATCCACTTCCGCCAGCACGAGCCCCGGGACGATGATGCGGCTCGCGGACGTCAATACGGCTTCGTACTCCGGGAAGCTCGCGCCGCCGTCGCGTGTCCGGGCGAGCGCTCGAAGGAGCCCGCCGGTGTCAGCGACGATGGGAGGCCTCAATCCTCGAGACCTCGGAACAGCTCGACCTCATCCCCGAGCTTCGTATCGGTGGATTCGAACAGACGCGTCGACGGGGGACGCCGGCCCGTGTAGTACCGCGACGCCACGACGCGCAGACCCTTCCTGACGAGTTCAGAGGCCGAGTGGCCAGCCCTCCGGGCACGCTTCAACGCGCGCACATCCTCCTCACCGAGACGAACCGTCGTCGAAGTCAATCGTGCCATACACTCACCATACAACGAGTGATGCCGGAAGGCAATCGCGCGGCTTCAGCCGCGACGACCCTCCATATCGACGGCCGTCGTCGGATGCAAGCCGATGTCATGCCGCCGCTTCAGTTGGCACCACCCAGCCTGGAAACACCAGCACGCCTGGATGGCACTTGAGCGCGCGCGCGAGCATCTTCGCCCGCTCCACGCCAAGGCGTACCCGGTCGTTCTCAATCGCTGAGATCGTTGCCTGGGAGATACCGGTGCGCTGCGCCAGCTCGTTCTGGCTCAGGCCCTGGAGTTCACGGATGATGCGGACCGACTCGCCCACCGACACGGGCACGCGCTTTCGCGCCTGACGATAGTTCTTCATCTACTGCCTCCGGTAGTCGTGGGCCGTCATCGACTCGATGTAGTACGTGAGGCGGTCCGGCACGACGCGGTAGATGACGCGCCATCGGTCACCGAGTCGAGATGACCGAGACCCCCTCCATTTCCCGGCCAAGGCCTCGTCAGCGCTCCCAAGGCCCTCGCCCCTCCCTCGCGGGACATCTGGATAACGACACGCGGAACGCGGCGCCATTATTGGCACTAGCCGGCAAGGGCTTGCGTGACAATCGGCGCGCGGCGTGCACCGAAATATGCGGGTCGGGATAGCGGGATAACGATCGCCGGCCGAGTGATTGAGCCGCGCGCGACAGCCACGGGATCCACGACCGCCGGTCTGGCGTCATGGCTCCAAGCGGTATGGCGCAGCCCTGCCGCTACGAGGCCTTCTTGTGACGCGCAGGTCGCTTCGGCAGCTCACGAACGAGGGGCTGTCCGCTCTCGTCTTCGTGCCGGCGGATCGTCGCCGCGATCCGGTGGACATCGAAGTCATGTGCCCGGCCGATCGCCTGTCGCACCTTGTGCAGGTCGTCGATGATGACGTCGCGGCGCTTCATGCGGACCCTCCTGACGGCAACTCCTCGGGCGTGCAGATAATCGGCGGGGTCACACCCGCGGAGCGGCAGATCGCCTCAATCGTACCACGCATCGTCGCATTCGCCAGGTGCTTGCAGTTCCACGTCAAGAGGTAGTCGATCTGATGAGCAGCCGCGATGCCGATGTGAAAAGCGTCCACCGTGACCTTCTTCGGCAGCGCACCCCGCCGTACCAACTCGCCCGCCAACTCAGTGGCCTCCGCGGTCAGCGCGAGACGCGGAATCCCGCGAAGGACCCTCAACCGACGCGCCCCTACCGTCGGGTCGCCAAGCGCAGCCTCATCGAGCACCACTTGCGAGATGAACACACTATAGGACGATCGGCCTCGCCACCAGCGCCGAGTCAGCGCCTGGTGAGCCGCGACGACGATGTCACGGCTCGGCCGCGCGCTCAAGTAACTGATGATGCTCGTTTCGATGTAGACGCGCGCCGTCATGGGCTCTACACCTCCAAGGCGCCTTGGACGATTTGGGCCGGTTCGTTCGTTTCGTCTGCCCAAGTACTATGCGATTCCCACTCGTTCCGGCCGCTCATGGCCGCAGCCGAACGAGCGGGTCGGCATCTCGAACGCCGCCGCGCCCCCGATCGGCCCGAACATCAGCCGGCCTTCCGGACTTCTTCGCGAACCATTCGCCGGATCGTGTCCGCATCGACACAAACCGCCGCTCGTCTTCGGCTGTCGGATCGTCAAAGAGGCTGTTCACGCGGCGACGACACTGATCCGTGCAGCGCTGCGCGATCTCGGCTTCTCCTTGATGACGATCTCGACGTCCTGGTCGAGGGCGGTGAGCAGCGTCATCAAGCGCTCGACCGAGAAACCCGCGAGCTTGTAGCGCCGAAGGGCGGACACCTTCGGCTGGGTCAGGCCGAGTAGCTTCGCTGCGGCCGTCTGCGTCAGCTCCCGCTGGTCGAGCACTTGGTTGAGCGCATGGGCCAGCCGCAGCTTCGCCTGGCGTTCCGCGGCATCCGGATATCCGAGGTCCTCGAGGACGTTCGTCGTGCCTCGGGTAATTCCAACAGAGTCAGCGCGTCGTCTTGCCATCGTGTTCCTCGTAGTCGCGCTTGGCTGCGCCCACCCAGTGCAGAGGTTTCTCGTTGGCGGCCAGGACGCGACGCACCGTCTCAATATCCCACTTCGGGTATATTCCGTCAAGGCGGGCAGCCTGGTTGTGTCAACCTCAGTCGTCCACCGATCACACGCCCACGGCGGCCTCGACGGTTTCCGGCACGGCGAGGAGCCGCCCGCTCGCCACGTCGTCGATGAACCCGTGAACGGCGATGCCGCGGGGCACCAGCGGATGGGCGCGGATGCGCCGCACGTCCTCCACCACGCTCCGGGCGTTGTCCGCGATGGTGAGCCCGTTGACGTGGCGGCCTTCGGCCGACCCGGGCCCGGCCCCCTCGCGTCTCGCGGGATCGGCGACATCGACGACGACGATCGTCACATCGTCCTGAAGCGGCGTGTCGGGGCCGATCCAGCGGCGCACCTCGGCGACGATCCGATCGACGAACGGCCCGGGCCCGACCGAACCGCCCGCCGCCAGCAATTGCTCGAGCCGGGCCTCGCCGAAGTAGTCGCCGCCGGGGCTGCAGGCCTCGACGACGCCGTCGGAGAAGAACAGCAGGCGGTCGCCGGGGTCGAGCGCCACGTCGGCGGTGGCGTACTGGGCGTCGGGATCGAAGGCGAGCAGCAGACCGCGCTGGTCGAGCTGTTCGACGCGGCCGTCGCGCCGGCGCAGCATCGGCGCGGGATGCCCGGCGCTCGCGTAGCGAAGCCGGCGGTCGGCGGTGTCGATCACGCCGCAGAATGCCGTCACGTAGGCGCCCGCGAACCGGCCGCAGAGCGTGCGGTTGATGTTCCGGAGCGCCAGGCCCGGCGCATCGAGCCGGTCGGCTTCCGCCACGAACGCGATCTTGACCATCGACGCCACCAGCGCCGCCGGCACCCCGTGCCCGGTGACGTCGGCCACGATGACGCCCAGACGGTCCGGTCGCTCGGTGTCGAAGTCGTAGAAGTCGCCGCCGATGTCGCTCATGGGCAGATAGCGTGCCGCGACGTCGAGGCCCGCGACGGCCGGCAGCGTGCGGGGCAGGATGGACTGCTGGATCTCGCGGGCGAGATCCAGTTCCCGCGACACCGCCACGAGCCGGCGCTCGCCGGCGAGC
>ORMF010322028.1_pt1 | contig 10654 bp, 8 predicted proteins | sample 1779871 | NCBI WGS metagenome assembly ORMF01 (sample SAMEA104232316, study PRJEB22302) | groundwater metagenome | biome: forest; feature: aquifer; material: groundwater | place: USA | collected 2011-08-07 | depth 5.4 m
GAGAAAGGCGACATCCGCCAGTCGCAGTACGGCTTGTTCGTGCACAGCGATGAAGGCTGCAAAGATGTGCCGCTCATCGGCGGCGGCGGCCCGTCGCGGCGCGGCGAGCTGATGGAACTCTACAACGCCGTGGTGCTCGACAAACCGATCCGTCACACCGGCCCCTGGGGCATGGCGACGTTGGAAGTTTGCTTGGCGATCATTGAGTCGGCGAAGCAACGAAAAGAAATTTATTTAAAGCATCAGGTGCCGGCGCCGGAGGAAGACTAACAACGGTCTCCTTGCCGTCATTCCCGCGCAGGCGGGAATCCAGGGATGGCGGGGCGGGGACCAGGAATGGATGCCGGCCTACGCCGGCATGACGCAATGAAAAAACGATTCAGAAAATAACCAGGAGGCAATATGCATAACGGACAAATCACCGTAGACGTTCACGGTCACATGACCACACCCGCAGTGTTTCGCCAATTTCTCGCCGAACTGGTTTCGCAAAACACGCCCAATCGCAAACTCGACATGAGCGACGAGCAGCTCGAAGCGGCGCAGCAGCGCCATCTGAAATTCATGGACGAGCGCGGCATCGACGTGCAGTTGATCGGCCCGCGCCCCATCGCCATGTGGCACTGGATGCGGCCATTCTTGCAGGAGTTCTGGGCCAAGACGACCAACGACGTGATCGCGCGTATCGTCAAGCTTCATCCCGACCGCTTCCGCGGCATGGCCCAATTACCGCAGTCGCGCGACAAGGACACACGCAACTGCTTGGCCGAGTTCGAGCGCTGCATCAAGGAGCTTAACTTCGTCGGCGCCTATTTGAATCCCGATCCGGCCGGCGACAAGCAGACGCCCGGCGTGCATGAAGAGTACTGGCATCCGCTCTATGACAAGGCCGTGCAGTTGGACGTACCGCTGATGGTGCACCCGTCGACGACCTACGACAAACGCTTGGAAGTGATTCCGGCCAACTACCAGATGAACAATTATCTGGAAGAGTTCGTCGCCATGAATCTCTACATGCACAGCAAGATTTTTCAAACCTTTCCCAAACTCAAAATCGTCATCTGCCACTGCGGCGGCGGCCTGCATCGCTTTATCGCCACCGACCATCACGTCGGCCAGGGCGATTTTAGCGACAACCTATTCTACGATTCCTGCGTTTACGATGTGAATTATTTGGAAGCTGGGATCAAGCAGCGCGGCGTCGATCAAGTTCTCTTCGGCACCGAATCCCCCGGCTCCGGCGGCGCCATTCGTAAAGACACCGGCAAAGCGTCCGACGACATGATCCCGGTGATCGACAGCCTGGATTTCTTGAGCGCCGAGGACAAGCTGAAAATCTTTCAAAAGAATCCTTTGAAGGTTTTTACCAAGGTGAAAATCTAACAACCCAGCAAGCTGCCGACGTAGGGGCGGGTCGTGACGCCGCCCCTTTCGCCACTGCCATATGGCAACAGAGTCAGCCTGAAAAAAAAAGTTTACGGAGAAGACAGAGAGATGGCCTACAAAAGCGTCAACCGAGCAGTCCCGCGCATCGAAGGCGCGGACAAAGTTTCCGGCAACATGCGTTACGCCGCGGATTTGAAATTCCCCCGGGCTTTGGCGGCGAAGATTTTGCGAAGCTCATTGCCCCATGCCCGCATCGTCGGCATCGACACCAGTAAAGCTGCCAAGCTGCGCGGCGTGCGCGCCGTCATCACCGGCGCCGACGTCAATGGCGTGATGGTCGGATTGCGCATGAAAGACATGCCGCTGCTCGCCCACGACAAGGTGCGTTACGCCGGCGAACCGGTCGCGGCCGTCGCCGCCGATACCGATGAGATCGCCGAAGAAGCGTTGAATCTGATCGACGTACAGTATCAGGAACTGCCTTTCGTCACCGATCCCGTGGATGCGACGCGCGCCGGCGCGCCGGTGTTGCACGACGATCCGATGTCCTACAAAAATGCGCCGGAACGCGAGATCGATTTGCCGAACGTCCAGTCTTATGGCAAATGGTCCAACGGCGATGTCGAAGCGGGCTTCAAAAAAGCCGCGCGCATATTCGAACATACCTTTCGCACGCCGCTGGGATTTCACGGTTACCTCGAGCCCCATGCCTGCACGGTGCAAGTTCACGACGATGGCCGGGTCGAGATTTGGGCATCCAACAAGGCGCCGTTCTCGCTGCGCACGCGCTTCGCGCGGGACGTCGGCATCGAAGAGTCTAAAGTCAACGTCCAGATTCTTCCGGTCGGCGGCGATTTCGGCGGCAAGACTTCCGTCGCCGAAGCGCCGATCTGTTATTTCCTCGCCAAGAAAACCGGCAAAGCGGTGCGCCTGGTTTTGGAATACACCGAAGAGGTCACCGCCATATCGCACCGCCATCCGGCGGTGATCACGCTGCGCACCGGCGTCGACGGCGACAACAAGATTTGCGCCATGACGGTCAAAGCGGTGTTCAGCGGCGGCGGCTATGCGGCGTTGAAAGCGAATGCCGAAGTCACGGTCCAAGGACCGCGGCGCGCGGCGAGCTACTATCGCATTCCGGCGATCCAAGTTGAAACTTTGTGCGCCTACACCAACCAAGTTCCCTGCACCCAGACGCGCACGCCGGGCAGCCCGCAGACGACCTTCGCCGTCGAATCGCAAATCGACATCATCGCCCGCGAACTGGGAATCGACCCGGTCAAATTTCGCATGAACAATTTGATCAACGCCGGCGATCCGACGCCCTTCGGCCAAAAACTCCAAGGTATCGTCGTCAAGGAAACCCTGAGCAAAGCCTTGGAAGTATCAGGCTGGAATAAACCTAAGGCGAAAAACATCGGCCGCGGCGTCGCCGTCTACGAGCGTCCCTCCGGCGCGGGAAAATCCGGTGCGGCGATCACCGTCGCCAGCGACGGCAGCTTGAGCGTGCACCTCGGCGTTCCTGACGTGGGTCCTGGCATCCATACGGTCGTCCAGCAGATCGTCAGCGAAGTCCTCGACCTGGCGCGCGACCGCGTCAGCGTGCGCGTCGGCGACACCGACAGCTCGCCCTACGACTCCGGCACCGGCGGCAGCAAGTCGACCAACAGCGTCGGCACCGCGGCCTATCAAGCAGTCACCGAGTTGAAAGAAAAGTTGCTCGTCCTGGCAGCGGCAAAGTTTGGCTGCCAGCGCGAAGCGATCACAGAAGTGAATGGCCGCTACATTATTTTTGGACAAAAGCCGATGACCTGCACCGACTTGATCCGCAACGCCATCGCACAAAACGGCGGCGCGCTGACGCATTTGAGCATTTACGAACCGGCGCGCGCGCCGATCACGTCGTTCGCCGCGCAGGTCGCCGAAGTCGAAGTCGATCGAGGAACAGGCCAAGTCAAAGTGACGAAGCTCACCACAGTCCACGACTCGGGGACGGTATTGAATCACTTGAGCTACACCGGCCAAATTGACGGCGGCATCATCAACGGTCTGGGCTTCGCGCTGATGGAAGACAACTCGCTGGTCGACGGCAAGATGCCGACGGTCAATCTCGGCGAATTCAAAATGGCCACCATCGCCGATGTGCCGAAGCTGACCACCGTGCTAATGGAGAGCCCCGCCGGCCCGATCCCCTATCAAGGCAAAGCCATAGCGGAAATCCCCAACGTCCCAACAGCCGCGGCGATCGCCAATGCTGTAGAAGACGCCTGCGGCGTGCGAGTTGTCGATCTGCCGATCACGGCGGAGAAAGTTTATGAGGCGCTGAGAAATTAGCAGCTCGATGCGGTTCCCTAAGGTCACCGCATCCTACAAAGTTAAAGAGTGGTACTGCCTACCTACTTCCCCTCCTTCACCTTCACGATCTGTTTAAGCAGATCGAACATCGGCGTCATGTCGGCGTATTTGGGGTCGGAGACGTCGAAGTATTTTCGTCCCGGCGTCGTCCGCATCGACGGTGCCAGCATGTCCTTGGGAATATCCATGCGGCGTGAATTGGGGGCATCTTCGCCGTAGAGATCCTGAAATTTTTGCAAAGCGAGCTGGCCGCGCCGGGAGAGAAACCAATTCACGAATACTTTAGCGGCGTTGGGATTGGGCGCGCCCTTGATAAAACTTATGGACCCGCCACCCGAAGTGATATTGAAACCCTCTTTCCACTCCACTTGATCCAATTCATCCACCGGCAGCCCTTGCTGTTTCGCCCGGTTAGTATCTCGGCAACCGATGCACAGCGCGAATCGCCCCTGCGCCAGCCAATCGGTGATTTGCCGCCGGTCGCGACCGAAGGTCGGTTGTAAGTCGCCGAACAATTTTTTTAGAAACTCGGGCCCCAACTCGGGATGATAATAATAATGTTGCAGCGACGCCCCCAGGCCGGTGCCCAGGGGATCCTGCGAAACGACCTTGCCTTTCCACTTGGGCGACACCAGATCCCAATAGGATTTGAACTCTTTGGGGTTGACCAAATTGGTGTTGTAATAAAATCCGGAGGAAGTTGGATTGGCGATGTAGATCAACACGTGGCGTTGCTCGGCGTCGGTGTAGCGTATCCGGCCTTCGTACCACTTACTCTCGTCGACGACTTCGGGAAGGATCAGCAGCGACTTGATCGAGTCGAGCGCTTTGCCTTCGTAGAGCACTTCGTAATTGGTGTTGGCCCCGCCGCTGAACAGATCGGCGACCACATGGCCGGCGCGCAGCTCGGTGATGATCCGGGTTCCCAGCGAATTACCCGCCCCATTGACCGTGACGATTTTGATTTCGGGAAATTCTTTGCGGAACTCGTTGAGCAGCGGTTCGCTGCCATAACGGCCGACGTAGAAATTGAGTTTACCTTCCTTCTTCGCCGCCGCCACGGTTTTCTCCCAGTTGGCTTGCCATGCCGGTTTGGCGTCGGCGGCAAAGCTTGCCGAGACAAATAGAGTGGAAAATAGCAGGAGCAGCTTAAGCGCTTTCATGATCACTTCCCTTCGCGTCCTTTCATGAATTCCTTGGCCAACTGATGGATCGGCGTCATGTCGGAATACTTCGGCTCGGAAAAATCGAAATAGCGCCGCCCTTCGACCAATCGGCTGGTCGGCGGCAACATGTCTTTGGGAATATCGACGCGCCGCGAGTTGGGCGGCTCTTCGCCGTAAAGGTCTTCATACTTTTGCAACGCGATCTGGCCCCGGCGCGACAGGAACCAATTGATAAAAACCTTGGCGGCGTTGGGATGGAGCCCGCCCTTGATCAAACCCAGGGAGCCGCCGCCAGAGGAAATATGCGCCCCTTCCTTCCAATCGACCATGTCCAAATCATCCACCGGCAGTCCCTGCTTGTGGGCTTTTTCGGAATCCCGGCAGCCCAGGCACAGCGAGAACTTCCCCTGGGCCAGCCAGTCGGTCATCTGGCGCCGGTCTTTCGAATAGACCGGCTGCTGATCGACGAACAGCTTGCGCAAAAATTCCGCGCCGAGATCTGGATTGTAATAAAAAAACTGCAGCGACGGACCGATGCCGGTGCCGCTGGGCTCCTGGGAAACGAATTTGCCTTTCCATTTGGGCTGGACCAGATCCCAAAAAGATTTGAACTCCTTGGGATTGACCAACTGAGTGTTGAAATAAAGACTCGCCGAAGTCGGATTGGCGATGAAGATCAACACATGCTGCTGTTCCGGATCGTTGTAACGGAGCTTGCCGCCATACCACTTGGAGTCGTCCAGGACTTCGGGCAGGATCAACGCGGACTTGATCGAGTCGAGCACTTTGCCTTTGTAGAGAAATTCGTAATTGGTCACCGCACCGCCGCTGTAAAGATCGGCGACCGGAATGCCGGATCGCGCTTCAGATACAATGCGCGTCCCCAACGAATTGCCGGCGCCATTGGTCGGAACAATCTTGATCTCGGGAAATTCCTGGCGAAACTCGTTAAGCAGCTTCTCGCTACCGTAACGACCGACGTATAAATTTAGCCTACCTTCTTTCTTGGCCGCCGCGACGGTCTTGTCCCAAACCGCTTGCCAATTGGCTTTAGTCTCCGCCGCGTGCGCTGCGAGGGTCGACGAACCCACTAACAGACAAGCGATCAACAAACTAATAAGAAATTTCACGCCCACGGATTTCCTCGCAACCCACTCGTTCTCACACATTAGACGCAATCCCGCCGAGAAACCACAAACTGAAACGGCTTCGCTCCCCCAGCGCCAATCACGAAACGCCGTACAGCGCGCGCGGGTTGTCACAGAGAATCTTTTCGATCACCGCCGGCGCCATATCATGGCGCTCGCGCATGTTTTTGACAAACTCCGGCTCCTTGGACGGATCGTTGTGGCCGTAGTCGGAACCGATGACCAGATGATCTTCGCCGATGTAACTCAATAGATGCGGCAATTCCTCGTCCGCTTCGCAGGCGATCCAGAAGCGATATTCGCGGAAGAAATCCTGCGGGTTCTTGGTCTTGAAATCGGGCCGCGCCGAACGGCGCAGCACATGCCAAATATAAGGAACCCAGCTCGCCGCCGCTTCGATGAAACCGAAACGCAGCTTGGGAAATTGCTCGGGAATCCGGTTGGCCACCAAGTCGCGAAACGCCACCACCGGCAGCACGCGATTGTGCGCGAAGGTGTGATTGCGCTCGCCATCGAATAGCTGCATTAAGTGACGGCTACCCGAGCCGGTGTGAATGCAGATCGTGAGATCGAGTTTTTCGGCGAGCGCATAAACCGGATGGAAGTACGGATTGTCGAGCGTCAGGTTACCTTCCATACCGCGGCAGAACACACCCACGGCGCCCGCCTCCTTAGCCCACTTCATTTCCGCCAACGAAGCTTCGATGGAGCGATACGGGATGATCGCCACCCACTTCAAACGCGCCCGATCCTTGGCGCAAGCATTGGCGACAAAACGGTTGTATGCCCGGCTCAGTGCGACATCCAACTGCGCATCGTCGGTAAGATAGACCAAAAATAACGTCGGATAAATGACCTGTATCTCGACGCCAATTTTATCCATGTCCTTCAGCCGCGCCAACGGATCGCTGAGCTCGCGCACCGCCAGATGAATGTCGCCGCGCCCGGATTCCTTCTTCTGCGCCGATGGCGTGATCAAACTGAAGCTCGCCTTGCCCGCGGGCTTGGGAAAAATTTCACCGTCGATCAACCAAAAGGCATTGCGCTCGCCATACCAAGTGTCGTCAGGAATCCGCGCTAGCACCGGCCGGCGCGGATACATCTCTTTGTCGATAAAACTCCACATCGCCTCCGACTCGGCGATGTGTGTGTCGGCGTCAAAAACTCCAGCCATGATTTTCCCCTCAATAAACTCCGTTCAAATAGTTCCAACCGTTCAAGCCTTTCAAACCGTAGGATATTTGCCAGGCGACCGATGCCGTCCGGCCATCCGGTTATTTCTTAAATTTTTCGATGAAGCCGCTTTTCTTGATTTCGTCGAGCACGCTGTCATCCAACAAACGCAAGCTCTCCGCCGTTTGGCCTTTCGCTTTCGGGTTATCCTTCGCCACCTGGCCGATAATAAATTCGATACCGCGCCGGTCCGGCAGCACCATCACACCATCGCCATATTTAGCGAGGTAGTAATCGTAACCGATCGCCGCGTCTTGGTCGCTGACGCGGATATATTTTTTGATCATTTGAATCGCCAACGGCTTGTCGTTCTTCAATAGAAAATACCCCTCGATCACGCCCTTCATGAAGTTGACGACTCTGGCGCGGTTCGATTCCAAATAACTGCGCCGCACCAGAAACGCATTCTGCGGGAAAGGCACGCCGCTCTCGGCCAAATCGATCAGCGAATTCATCTTGTGATCGCGCAGCGCCATGGTCGTCAGCGGCTCGGCTAAGAGAGTCGCATGGATGCTCCCGCCGACCAGGGCGGAGAAGCGGGTTGAGTTGCCGCCCACCTGATTGATCGTCACGTCTTTCGGATTGACGTCGAGCTTTTCCAAGGCGAGCTGTGTTGCATAATCGGAGGCTGAGCCGAAACGGCTGATGGCGATCCGTTTACCCTTCAAGTCTTGCGGCTTTTTTATCTCGGGCCGGGTTACCAGTTTGTTGGGAATAAAATTGATGCCGCCGGCGATAATCGTCGTGTCGGCCCCCTGCAAGTTGGCGGTGATGCCCAAAGCGCCGGTGGTAAACACCGCTTGAACTTCATTGGCCAAAAGCGTTTGCATCGAGGTGGTGCCATTTTCGATGGCGAGATATTCGAAATCGAGCCCGTACTTGCTAAAGATTTTCTTCTCGTAACCAACCCACAGCACGGCATGGATCGCGGTGCCGAAGCCGCCGCTGACAGCGCGGAAACGGTCGGCGCCGTTAGCCGGTTGGACGAGCAGCAACAGCCATCCGCAAACGATAACGCGCGCCACGTAGCTCATGAAAAGCTCCTTCGCCCTTTGCGGGATTTACAGAAAGGCATGGAACGGCTATACCAACCTCTAAAACCGGCTGTCAATGAAACGGGGTCATTCACCATGATTTTTCTGACCAACGAGCAGATCGAGCAAGTTCTCGACATGAAGACTTGCATCGCCGCCATGGAAGGCGCCTACCGCGAGTTGAACGAACTCAAAGCCGGCTACCGGCCGCGCATCGATTTCTACGTGCCCAACGACCCCCACTACTATCGGTGGGGCACCATGGAGGGCGCGTCGCGCGGCCTCGGCATGTTCGCCATTCGCATGAAATCCGACATGCTCGCTTGGGAAAATCAGGACGGCTTCATGGTCGAAGACAAATATTGTATGGAGCGCGGCCGCTACTGCGGCTTGATCTTTCCCCCCAGCACGGAGACCGGGGAGCCGCTGGCGATCATGAATGACGGCTATTTGCAGCACATGCGCGTCGGCGCCTGCGCCGGGCTGGGCACAAAATATTTGGCGCGCAAAGACGCCAAGGTGATGGCCATGATCGGCTCCGGCGGCATGGCGCGCACCTATGCCGAAGCGATCAAGGAAGTTAGAGAGATAGAAATCATGCGCGTCTTTAGCCCGACCAAGAAAAACCGCGAAGCCTTCGCCGCCGAGATGACTGGGAAGTTGGACATTGAAGTGATCGCCGTCGACTCGCCGGAGAAGGCGCTCAAGGGTGCCGACATCGTGTCACTGACGACGGATTCCTTAATCCCAGTCATCAAAGCCGAATGGCTCGAACCGGGCATGCACATCAACAACGTGCGTAACAACGAAGCCGGCCCCGACGTGTTGGCCCGCGCCGATGTGCGCGCCCGGCTAGGGACTTCGACACTGTACGCCGACCGCAACGCGCCCGAAGTCGTCACCGGCAGCGACGGCATGTTCGGCTTCATCGCCGGCAGTCCCGAAGAGAAGAAACAAATTCCGTCGTCACCGCACCATGAAATCGACAATCCCGACATCGGTACGGTGCCCGACATCATGGCCGGCAAGTGGATCGGCAGAGCCAACGATCAACAGGTTACTTTTCTTAACAACCAAGGAACACAAGGATTGCAATTCGCGGCGGTGGGAGGAACGGCGTACAAACTCGCCAAAGCCAAAGGGCTCGGCCATCCGCTGCCGCTCGAATGGTTCACGCAAAATATTCGCGACTGATAAGGAGACTGTCATGGCAACGCTTCGTTACATAGCATATCTCGCTGAAGATCCCGCAAAGCTTGTCGACTTCTACCAGCGCTTTCTTGGCACCGAGGAATTAGGCCGCTCGCCGGAGGGAGACATCACGATCACCGACGGCTTCTATAATCTTACTTTTTTCAAGAAGCGCCCTGCCCTCGGTGAGATGCACACGGAGACGGGCTTGCATCATATCGGCTTGCAAGTGGACGATCTCGAAGAAGTGAAAGGACGGTTTCTCAAACTCTATCCGCGCGGCATGATCATCCAGGAAGCCAACGACTTGCAGCACGGCGAGATTCGCCTGCATGACCCCGAATGCCGGCCGGTCACGGTCTCGACCAAAAGTTTCGGCGTGCCGGCGAGCAAAGAGAAATTGTTTCCGCGCGTGCGCCATATCGCCTATAACGCGCTCGACCCGGACACGATGTTGCTTTTCTACACGCAAGTTTTCGCTTTGCGGGAGATAGCGCCGAGTTATGAACGACGCCGACAGGGGCGCGGCAATCGCTTCTGCGTCGACGGCAAGACCAACCTGGCGATCCATCCGTTCTACAGCCAGGTGGAAGGGCATGAAGCGAAGTATGGTATCAATCACATCGGTTTTTTGACCAATGAGATGCAGGCGACGATGGCCGAGCTGAGCAGCATTTTAAAAATCGCGCCGCGCCCGTCAACGCGCCTCTATGCTGAATTGCGCTTTCGCGATCTCGAGTGCAATGAGCTGGATCTATCGCAAACCAAATGCTGGGAAGTCGACGTCGATAAGTGGGAGAGCGCGGCGTAAACCGGAACGGCGGAGTTCAATTCGTTCAAATCTTTCAAGCCGTTCAAACCGTGTCGGAGATTCGGATTCCGCGGGGAAAGCTCTGAGACTTGTAGGATGGGTGGAGCGTAGCGATACCCATCCATTTGTAGGAGACAATTTACCTGCATGAAACTTGGCAAAACCAACACGAACATTATTCTCGCATTTCTAATTATTGCCGCGACATGGCCACGCACTGCTTTATCCGCCGCCGCGCCACTGGAAAAACTCACCATCGGCTGGAGCGCCATTGCCGGCTCGCAAGCGCCGTTTTGGATCACCAAGGAAGCCGGGTTGTTCGAGAAGAAC
>ORMF010941920.1_pt1 | contig 10654 bp, 11 predicted proteins | sample 1779871 | NCBI WGS metagenome assembly ORMF01 (sample SAMEA104232316, study PRJEB22302) | groundwater metagenome | biome: forest; feature: aquifer; material: groundwater | place: USA | collected 2011-08-07 | depth 5.4 m
TCCGAGATCAACGTGATGCCGGTGTAAATTAAGAGCACGCCAAAAACATAGAGGATCCATTCGAATTCATGGATCAATTTAATGCCGGCAAAGATGAACAGGCCGCGTAAGATCAGCGCGCCAAAGATCCCCCAGAAAAGCACGTTATGCTGCAGCGGCCCGGGAACTTTGAAATAGCTGAAAAGGACGAGAAAGACAAAGAGGTTGTCGACGCTCAGTGATTTTTCGAGGACGTAGCCGGTCAGGAATTGCATAGCCACTTCGCTGCCGCCGTAAAAATAAAGACCTAGATTGAAGCCGAGCGCTAGCGCGATCCAGACCACGCTCCAGATCAGAGCTTCCTTGATCTTAATCACGTGTTCTTTGCGGTGGAAAACGAGGAGGTCGAGCGCCAGCATAACGCCGACAAAGGCATTGAAGTAAATCCAGGTAGAAAGCGGAACGTTTAAGTGCATGCTAATTCCTCATTTTCTTTTTAACCTACGATTCCGCGCTCTGGCTCGACAATTGCGAAGGCAGAAAGCGCGCAAAAATTGCACCGATAAAAGCGCCGATCAAAGCGCCGGCCAGCACATCCGAAGGGAAATGGGCCCCCACATAAATCCGGGTGATCCCGATCCACACGGCTGCCAGATATAGAAGAGGCAGACGGCCTTTGTAAATCTTGTTCACGAGCACCGCAACCGCAAACATTGTGGCTGCATGACCCGACGGAAACGCTTTCGTGTGCTCCGCGAACATAAACGTCAGGCCTTCCGCATCTACGCCCTTGAAAAAATCAACGGGCCGCAGACGGCCGGTTGAAAACTTCATCACTTGCACAATGATATTAGTCACCATTACGCACAAAACCATATATCCGTAGCGGCGCCAAAAGAAAGGGTGCCGGAAACCGTAAATTGCCAGCGCTAGAAAGATCAGGCTGAGCACAACCACTGTCCTGCCAAGATGCGTGGGCCAGCCGAGCAGAAAATCCAGCACCGGATGGTTCCAGCCGTTGATGATCCGGAACAGACGGTGGTCCGCCGCAATCAAAAAATCCATCACGCTGGCTTCCCTGCTTTCCGCGCTGGGTCGATCTTGTACAGATAATCGTAGCTGAAAATTCCGTTCTGGCAGCCGGAGCTGAAGTGGAATTTTACCGCGTAATTCCCCACGTTCTTAATGTCCACGATGCGCACGTCAGGCTGAATATCACTCTCGCGGATAATCTGTTCGCCGTTCCATTCATCCACGCATTTCGCGCAGCGGCACGAAAGCTGGAGATACGTGTTGGCAAAGAGCGAGCGTTCCTTGTTTTCCCAAATCACGAGGATCTCTTTTTCGCCGACTTTGCGGATATCAAGCGGCTTCATTCGAGTTCAACCCCCCTCTCCCTTTGGGAGAGGGCTGGGTGAGGGCGCCCTCACCTAACCTCTCCCAGAGGGAGAGGAAATCAAAATGCAATGCTTCAGGAAATCCGCGGCCGGATGCGCCGCCTGGTCCTTGGAGCCGTAAGCGCGCACCGTAACGGTCTTCGCTTCAACTTCCTTGTCGCCGGCCACGAGCACAAACGGGATTTTTTCCATCTGGCCGTTGCGCACGCGCTTGCCTAAGGATTCGAAATGATCAATGACTTCCACACGCAGGCCGGCCGCGCGGAATTGTCCCGCAAGCTCGGCGCAGTAGGCCTCATGCTGCTCGGCCACGGGCAGGAACCAGATTTGCGTGGGCGCAAGCCAGAACGGAAATGCTCCGCCGTAATGTTCGATCAGCGTGCCCATGAAACGTTCGACGCTGCCCAAAATTGCCCGGTGCAGCACAATCGTCCGCTCATGCTTGCCTTCGTTGCTGACATAAGTCAGGTCAAATTTTTCCGGCAGCTGAAAATCGCATTGGATCGTGCTGCATTGCCAGGGCCGGCCCAGCGCATCTTTAATGCGCACGTCGATTTTGGGGCCGTAAAAAGCGCCGCCCTCGGGCTGCACGCCGTATTTCAAATTTTTCTTTTCCAGCGCGCCGCGCAGCGCGGCCGTGGCCTTGTCCCAGATTTCGTCGGAACCGATGGATTCTTTGGGCCGGGTCGAGAGATCGATTTCGAATTCTTTAAAACCGAATGCGCCCAGAACGTCAAAAACGAAATTGATGACGTTGATGATTTCGGATTCAAGCTGCTCGGGCGTGCAGAAAATGTGCGCATCGTCCTGGGTGAAATTGCGCACGCGCAAAAGGCCGTGCAGCACGCCTGATTTTTCGAAGCGGCAGACATTGCCCATTTCAAAAAAGCGCAGCGGCAGTTCGCGGTAACTGTGCGGCCTGTTTTTATACATCAGCATATGTCCCGGGCAATTCATGGGCTTAAGCGCGTACTCTTTCTCTTCTTCGGTCTTGAAGATGAACATGTTCTCTTTATAGTAGGAATAATGGCCGGAGGTTTTCCAGACGTCGCTTTTCAGAATTTGCGGGCCGTTTACAAAGGAATAGCCGCGGCGGTAATGTTCCTCGCGGATAAACGTTTCGATCAAATGCCGAAGCATGCCGCCTTTGGGATGAAAAAAAACCAGGCCCGGTCCGGCCTCTTCCTGAAAGGAAAAAAGATCCATTTCACGGCCAAGCCGGCGATGATCGCGGCGCTTGGCCTCTTCGACGGCCTTGAGATAATTATCGAGGTCTTTCTGGCTGGTGAACGCCGTGCCGTAGATGCGCTGCATCATGGGGTTGCGTTCGTCGCCGCGCCAGTAGGCGCCGGCCACGCTCAAAAGCTTAAAGGCCTTGATCGCGCCGGTGGACTTGACGTGCGGGCCGCGGCACAGATCGGTGAATTCGCCTTCACTGAAAGTAGAAATTTCTTCGGTCGGGGCGATTTGGCGGATAATGTCGAGCTTATAGGTCTCACCGGCTTTGGAAAAATACGCCATGGCGTCGTCGCGCTTGAGCGCCTTTCGTTCAAAGGGTTTGTCCGCGGCGACGAATTCCGCCATTTTCTTTTCAATGGCGCGTAAATCATCGTCCGTCAGCTTATGGTCGAGTTCCACATCATAATAGAAGCCGTTTTCGACCGGCGGGCCCACGCCGAATTTGGCCTGGGGAAACATGGTTTTGATAGCATGCGCCATGACATGCGCAGTACTGTGGCGCAGCGTATCAAGGGCTGAATAATGTTCGGGTTTGGGCATAGGCCGTGCATTGTACCATAGCAAGCAACCAGACTTAAAGACTTTAGACATAAGACATTAGACATCGTCATTGCGAGGCAGCAATGACTTAAGCCGAAGCAATCTGCTTTTTAAACCCCAGATTGCTTCGCCCTTGGCCTATGGCCAAGGACTATTAATGGAATCCTATTAAATCCCGGCGCTAATGCGCCGGGGTTCGTCGGCCTTCGGCCTCCTCGCAATGACGCCGCTATTTTTGTCCCTTGCCCATCCCTGCCCTTCGCTTTAAAATGGCTTTCCCATGGATCTTCACACGAGCAGTTTTTTTCAGAAAATCCGGCCGCGCCGCAACCGGCGCACTGAAGCCATCCGCAAACTTGTCCGCGAAACGCACTTGGCGCCGTCCCAATTGGTCCTGCCGCTTTTTGTGCAGGAAGGCCGCATACGGCGCACGGCCATTGATTCGCTTCCCGGCTGCTTCCGGCTGACTCCCGATCTTATCCTGGAAGAAGCGCGCGAAGCGCAAGCGCTCGGCATCCCGGCGATCGCTTTATTTCCCGTCATTTCCAGCGCCTTAAAGGACCGCACCGCTTCCGAATCCGCAAACGACAACGGACTTTTGCCGCAGACCGTGCGCCTGATTAAAGAAGCATTGCCGGACATGGCCGTGATTACCGACGTGGCCATGGATCCTTATTCAACCGACGGCCACGACGGACTGGTCGAAGACGGCAAAATCATGAACGATGCCACGCTCGATATTTTGGCGCGCATGGCCGTGGCGCAGGCGCGGGCCGGGGCGGATTTTGTGGCGCCATCGGACATGATGGACGGCCGCGTGGCTTTTATCCGCCAGGCCTTGGATGAAAATGGTTTTGAAGAGACTGGCATTCTTTCCTACGCCGTGAAATATGCTTCGGCTTTTTACGGACCGTTTCGTGAGGCGCTCGATTCTGCGCCGCGCGCGGGCGATAAAAAAACTTACCAAATGGACCCCGCCAATGCGCGCGAGGCCGAACGCGAGGCCTTGCTCGATGAAAAAGAAGGCGCAGACATTGTGATGGTCAAGCCCGCCCTGCCCTATTTGGATATTGTCAGCCGGGTGCGCGCGGCCGTGAAAATCCCGGTTGCCGCTTATCAAGTGAGCGGCGAATATGCGATGCTCAAAGCCGGCGCCGCCCAAGGCTGGCTCGATGAAAATGCCGCACTGCTCGAAACGCTGACTGCGATCCGCCGCGCGGGCGCGGACATCCTCTTTACGTATGCGGCAAAAACCGCCGCAAAGCTCCTGCAGACTTAAGACAATAGACATAAGACTAAAAAATGAGACTTCAAAAAGCGTCGGTTCTTTTCTTTTTCTTAGACTTAAGTCTTATGTCTAACGTCTAATGTCTTCTTCCTCCCGCACGATTGTCTTCGGCGACATCCACGGCTGCCACGAAGAATGGCAGGCGCTGATGGACAAACTCAAAGTCACGGCCAAAGACCAGCTTGTCACGGTCGGCGACCTCTGCAGTAAAGGCCCCTCAACCCGTAAAACGCTCGACATTGCCATGAAACTGCCCAACCTGAAATGCGTGATGGGCAATCACGACCATTCCCTCCTCATGCATTGGAAAAACAATACCCTGCGCGAAATCACGCGCGAGCACCAGAAGGCGGTTGTTGAAGAGCTTGGGAAGGACATTGACCGCTATATGGGTTTTATTGATAAATGGCCGGCTTATCTCGAACTTGACGAATGCATCGTCGTCCACGCCGGCATCAGGCCCGACGTTCCGCTCGCCAAACAACATCTCGGTGATTTAATCAAACTGCGCAAACTCGAGGATGAAAAACCGTGGTGGGAACATTACAAGGGCAAAAAATTGATTGTGCACGGGCACTGGGCCGCGATGGGACTGGTGGTGCGGGACAATGTGATCGGCCTGGATACGGGCTGTGTTTACGGCCGCGAATTGACCGCTTTAACGCTGCCTTCGCGCGAAACCGTCAGCGTCAAAGCCAAAAAAATCTACTGCGCCGTGGATTAATCCCGCAGCCTAAGCCTAATACATGACCGGTCTGTAGAAAAAAGGAAGCACGCGGAATTCATTCTCTTCTATCCGCTCTTCGCCTTTTTGGGCCGCCCCGGATTTGCCGCAATTATGGTGCGAATCGCACGTCTCATACATCGTGCGGTATTCGCCCGCCCTTATTTCCGCGGCGTTGTAGCCCATTTGCCGCGACATTTGAGCCGCATAACTTTCGCGAAACAAATCATCGGACGTCTTGCGGTATAACTGACCTGCCGCAGGGTGCGCGACCGTCATGAAACAGATGAGGAAAAGCGCGATCATCCTCATACCCCACCTCCTTAGCCGCATCCAGATTAGACCGTTTAGTCCGGTCTGGATGTGACGGAGGTCACATTGCCTACTGCCCGCGCACGACCTCAACCGTGCAATGGGCCCGCGAGACAACGGCATTTGAAACGCTGCCCAGCATCACCCGGTCAAGCAGGCTGAGACCGCGCGCGCCCATAAAGATCGAATCCGCTTTCCAACTCTCGGCTTCCTTCACGATAATCTGCCAGGGCTTGCCGGCTTTGACAGCGTCGCTGACTTGCAATCCGGCGCCTTTTAAACGCAGCGCAAACGGGTGCGTCATTCTTCGGACATCGCTCAATTCGCCGATATTTCTTTCGCTTGCCGTGACCAGGCGGACTTCCGCCCCATTTGGCCAATGTCCCTGCGCCACCCGATTCACCGCCGCCTGAGCGCCGCGCGACCCGTCCATCGCAATCACAATCCGGGGCTTCCTGGCCGCGGCATTATTGTTCTTTCGCACGATGCGAACGGAGCATTTGGAATGGAGGCCACCGCCCCGCGATACACTGCCCAAAATAAATTTGACCGCGGCCGCGGCATTATGCGATCCCAGAATGATTAAATCGGATTTCCACTGGTCGGATTTTTTTATAATCCCCCACACCGGTGAATCGGTACAGGCCTCATCGAGAATGGACCAGCCGCGGAATTGCAGACGTAATTGCTGCGCTGCCTTCGTCGAGATTTTTTTCGCTTGTTTAAGCTCCTTCTTGATCCTTGCGTCAACATGGGCGCGTATCGATTCAATATAAGTCACCGTAGATGAAGGAAGTGACAAACTGGACAAATCTTCAGAAGGAGGGACGTATTCGTCGACGACCGTAAACACCAGACCCTGCGCTTTGACGGGCAGGCCTGATTTTTTCAAATCCGCCGTGAAATACCGCATCGGATGCACACCGTCATAAGCAATCATGATCTTCATTTCACCCTCCTAATACAACTTTTAAACTAAAACAAATTTTTGCAGAATAGCTCCGGCCGCGAACGCCAAACCTGCGGCGGCGCCTCCGACAACGAGAGTTTCAAGCCCGGCCCTAAACCACTTCTCTCCGACAAACCGGCTTTTAAACGCGCCCACGATAAAAAATGCGGCACCCGTCAGCACAGCGCTTACAAAAAAAGGATTAAATTTTAATTCCGGAGCGCACAGCCGGACCAAGAAAGACAGCAGCGGCAATAAACCCACGAAGATAAAAGCTGTAAATGTCGCCAGGCCCGCCTTCCACGGCGAGATACCTTCATCGGCAAACCCCAGTTCTTCTTTCAGCATGGTGTCGATCCAGCGCCGCTTGTCGGACGTAATAATTGCCACAGCCTTCTCGAGCGCCTCGCCCTTGAACCCCTTGGCGGCAAAAATCTGTCGGATTTCTTCGCGTTCGCCTTCAGGCACTTGTTCAATATGCGCCTCTTCCATTTTCCGGGCCATTTCTCGCAGTTCCTGGTCAGCCCGGGTCGCGAGAAAATTACTGACTGCCATGCTGAACCCGTCACCCACCAGATTCGCGATCCCCAAAATGACGACGATGCCTGCCGATAAATTTGCGCCGGCAACCCCCGACACAACCGCAAAAGTCGTGACCGCGCCATCGACGGCGCCAAAAATAAAATCTCTGAGATAACTATGCCGGGCCCCGCGCTCCAGCCGCCTTTGAATCGCGGCCGCGGTGTGCGAAGCGGCTAAATTTCTATCTTCTTTTGTGGACATACCTAACCTGAAAAAGGGCTTAGACCTTTTCCTCTTCGTCTTCCAGCTTCGGGAATAGCGGTTCGCCCTTATCTATTTTGGCCCCGCTTTTCACAAAAAATTTCGTGAATTCCGCGCTGTTTTTAATTTTCATGGGCGAGGGCAGGTTCAACTGCGTCAGGATTTTGTGGGCGGTGGCGGGCAGGAAAGCTTGAAGTATCGCGGCCGCGTGCGCCAGGCAGTCGGCGAGCACGAACATGGTCTCGGCCAGTTCGTCTTTTTTTGCCGGGTCTTTGGCCAGTTTCCAGGGCTGGCGCTCTTCGACAAATTGATTCGCGCGCACAATCAGCGCAAAGACGGGCTCCAGCGCGCCGCGCGGATTGTAGTCCTTCATCGCCGCGCAGGCCTGGTCATATAAACCAAAGGCCTGCTGCGCGAGCGGATTTTTTTGGGCCGCCGCGGCCGCATCCGGCAGCGCGCCTTCATAATAACGGGCGATCATCGAGGCCGCGCGGAAAAACAAATTGCCGAGGTCATTGGCCAAGTCCGTGCGGTAACGCTCGCGGATCAAATCTTCGGAATAGGCGCCGTCCTGCCCCACCGTCACTTCATTTAATAAGAAGTACCGGAAGCCATCCACGGTGTATTTGTTCATAAGCTCCACGGGATCCACGCTGTTGCCGCTGGATTTTGAAACTTTGGAGCCGCCGAGGGTCCACCAGCCGTGAGCAAGGATCGATTCCGGCATTGCCACGCCGATGGCCTTCAGCATGACCGGCCAATAAACCGCGTGATGGCGGATAATATCTTTGCCGATCACGTGCACATCCGCGGGCCATAACGACTTAAACCGCGCTTCATCGGTGCCGTAGCCCGCGCCGCTGATATAATTTACCAGCGCATCAAACCAGACATACACAACGTGGTCTTTGGAAGACGGGTAATCAATCCCCCACTTTAAGCGCTCGCGTGGCCGCGTGATGCACAAATCCGAAAGCGGCTGGCGCAGAAACCCCAGGATCTCATTCCTTCGGTAAGAAGGCCGGATAAAATCCGGGTGCTTTTCGATATATTCAATCAGCCAGTCCTGATACTTGGACATCTTGAAGAAATAATTCTTCTCGACAATTTTCTGCACCTCGCCGCCGGTGTCTGGACAGCGCCCGTCCACGAGCTCGCTTTCCGTATAAAAAGTCTCGCTCTTAATCGAATACCAGCCCTCATAATCCGCGGCGTAAATTTCGCCTTTCGCTTCGAGGTCGAGCAGGATTTTCTGCACCGTTTTTTTGTGGCGGTCTTCGGTGGTGCGGATGAAATAGTCGTATTCAATGCCGAGCTTCTGCCACAGATCCTTAAAATGCGGGATCATCGCATCGACATATTCGCGCGGCTCTTTGCCCTGGTCACGCGCGGTCTTTTCAATCTTGGTGCCGTGCTCGTCCGTGCCGGTCATAAAAAAGACATCGCGGCCCGTGAATTTTTGAAAACGCGCGAAAGTGTCGCAGAGGATTTCGGTATAGGCGTGGCCGATGTGCGGCTTGGCATTCACATAGTACAGCGGGGTCGTGATGTAAAAAGTTTTAGGCATGATGACTTACGCTGAAGCGGCCCGGTCGCCGAGCTGGCTGCCGCGGACTTTTTTGACCCAGGGCATTTTATGGATCAGCCGGTCGATGGGACTCCAAATATTGAGGAATGCGCACTGCGCCGCAATGAACAGATTGAGCGAACGCGCCGCAGCGCCGGTCTCGATCCCTTCAGGCCAAGGGCCGAAAAAGGGGCTCAGCGGGAAAGGCGTTTTGCGCCAGCGCCGCAATTTGCCCAGATGGTTGTCCTGCGACGAACGGCGCAGGTGATGAAAGTGAAAAAAATAGGCTTCCGGAGGAAAGGTCACTGAATAACGGTACGGCGGGAGCGCTGGATCCGGGAAATAATACGGCGTTTCGTGCCCAACGCGGTTGTCGTCGGGATTGAAGAGATTAAATTTAATGGCCTTGGTGCGGTAAATGCGGCCGATGCCGTCCGGCTTCGAAACAAAATTCAAGCTGCGGACAAAATGATGCCGGTGCAGCACGATCCGGTGAATGTCTTTTTTGTCCGCGAGCTTCAACATTTCCCTCTGGATGCATTCCACGGCGCTCTGCGGATAAACCTTGTCGCCGTCCACGATCATGTACCATTCCGTGTCCGTGCGGTCGATCATCTCGTTGCGGTATGCGCAAATGCCTTTGGGGTCCGAGGGCGGCTTGCAGATCACTTCGATTTTATCGTTTTGAATGGACGCGATTTTCTGCAAAGTGTGGTCCGTGGATCCGGTGTCATAAACCAGCACGCGCTCGGCCAAGGGCAGCACGGACAAAATCGCCTCGCTCACGAACTGCTCTTCATTCCGCACCCGGCAATGCACCGTAATTCCGCTTTTCATATCAGACGCGCCAAGCTGAGAGGTCGCGGCCGATCAGCTTCTCCAATTTAAGAATGTCCTCTTTATAGATGTCCACGAGGCCGCGCCGGATCTGCGGGTCCAGGCCGGATTTTTCTGCGGCCGGGGCCGAGGTCATGTTTTTGTTCACGAGGAATTTTTTAACGCCCTGGCGCGTCTCGCTGTTAAATAAAGGCTTAAGCAGCGTCTTGACCGGATTGCCGCGCGTTAAAAAATCATGCCAGACCCGGTTTTTGACCACAGCCTGATACCGCCCCTTATTATGGATTTTTTTGAAATCCGGCACAAAAGTGTCGTCCACGCCCAGGAATTGAAAAATATCTTTCATGACCGCGGCCGGGTCGCGGCGCAAGTCTTCATATAAATAGACCCGGATCTGCTCCGCCGGGAAAAGGTCGTAATAGCGTTTCAGCTGCTCATAATAGAAGCCGCGGGCGCGGTAATGATAGCCCGGGCCCCAGCCCTCGCCGATGCGGTAATTTTCCGCGGCCAGCACTTCTTCGAAATCTTTGACCGGGTCCACGACATCGGCATGGGATTTATTCAAGCGCATGTTGAAATGCGAATACGCGCGCACGGCCGGGTCGCGCAGGATCGCGATCAATTTCGCGTGAGGGATATGTTCTTTGATGCGCCCCGGCGCTTCTTGCGAATAAATATAACCGGGCGAAGCCTCGCCAATGGCTTTTTTGCCTTCCCCGTCTTTGAAAAGTGAGTGGTATTCGTTCCAATCCGTGACCGCAAAATTGGCGGGCGCCTGCTTAAAATCTTTGGGGTCGATTTTTTTGCCCATGAAGGAAAAAAATTCCGGCTCCTTGATGGGCGGCATGTAAATTTCGGGATGTTCGCGCAGATAGCGGTAAAGCGAAGTGGTGCCTGATTTCGCGGCGCCAATCACAATGAAATTAGGGAGTGTCATAGGGGCGATAGTATACCTGATTTGCCCTGTAATATCGGCAGGATTTCAGACCTCCTTAGGCACGCCGAGGCCCGCGAAAAAGTCGTGGCCTTTATCGTCGCA
>ORMF010398061.1_pt1 | contig 10653 bp, 12 predicted proteins | sample 1779871 | NCBI WGS metagenome assembly ORMF01 (sample SAMEA104232316, study PRJEB22302) | groundwater metagenome | biome: forest; feature: aquifer; material: groundwater | place: USA | collected 2011-08-07 | depth 5.4 m
AATGCCAGCCGCGTTACTCTACCTGCCGCAACGTAACTGAAGTCGATGGCAAACCCCGATCCCCGTTTATTGCTACGCGAACTGATGCCGAACCAGGATACTCTACGCTACGCCGTTTCCCGCGAGTTAGGCTCACTGCGCCGATTTGTCCGGCCCAAAGAGGAAGGTGATGGCGTCAGGCATCCGGGCGGCCCATGAAGCGGAGTCGTGGCGTCCGTTCGGAGCCACGACCAGCCTCACGGAAGAATTCTTGATATGAGCAGCCTTTAGATTCGCCGCGAGAACCTCCGTCATCTTCACGATGCCAGCCTCCGCTTCAGGGCGGGAAAGCCGGTATTGCTTGAAGTACGAGTCGATGTCCGGGAAGTTGAACTCTTTGGCGCCGACGCCGATCGAAGTTCTATCTGGAGCTCTCGCCAGCAAGGACGTATCGCGCAAGAGTTGTCCGTTTCCAAGCAAAAGGCTTGGACTCTGAAGAAGAGCTAATCCGAAAAGGTCGGGGCGTTGCAGTGAGACATAGAGTGCGGCGGCGGCCCCAAGGGATGTACCGCCAATCGCTGTCTCGGCGGCGTTGGAAGTCACCCGGTACCGATCCCTCGTCCAAGGGACTAATTCCTGAGCGAAAAAGAAGGGGAGTTGTTTGCCGATAGGGTCAGGCTTGTGCGCGTCGGTGACAGGATTCTTGTAGGGGGCATACTCGTAGTCACGGCGCTCTGTGCTGTCGATTCCTACGATGACCATCGGGGGGATCTTGCCCTCGGAGACTAACTGACTCACGGTTTCGTCGAGATGCAGTTCGTGCTCACCCTTGAAGGCGGTGCATTCGTCAAACAAGGTTTGACCGTCAAGCATGTAGAGGGTGGGATACTTGCGATTCGCATTGGCGGTCTCACCGTAGCCAATGGGTAGCCAGATCCGGACAGTCATCATTTTGCCGAAGGTTTTGCTTTCGAAGCGCTCGACTCTGAGGTCCCCAGAAACCGTAGGCTTACAGGGCGTTTGCGCGAGCGCAGAAATGGAAGCTGCCAAAACTACAATTTCGACAGGGATTGATCGCATGGAGTTCACTACGTTCCATGCGAGGATTTGGTTCGAAGAATCTGATCGCCTGTGATTTCGGTTAATACCGGCAAAATGGAACGTCCAGCAACTCAACGTAACGATAAGTCGCAATCTCGTTATCTAACCGCTACTCTGCTCGTGCCCTTGCCGTGAAACTGGGCGAGCACCCATTTGTGAGAACTGAGGCCTTCGGAAAATGTCCAAACTCAAGGGACAGGTTCCAGCCCGCCTACCCGCCCCGCGGATAACAACCAAGCACGCGATGAAAATCCGCTAACTCCCGCAAATGATTCAGCGCGTTCCGCACTTCCGGATCATTTACCTGACCCAGCAGATCCACGTAGAAAAGATATTCCCACGGCTTGCCGCGCAGCGGCCGCGATTCGATCTTCGACAGACTGATATCCCGCAAAGCAAACGCGCTGAGCGCCCGGAATAGCGCCCCCGGCGTGTTGCGCGTCGTGAATACCAGTGACGTCTTGTACCCGCGCCGGTTGGGTAGTTTCAGCGCCGGCTGCTTGGGCCGCCGTAGAAGGAAAAAACGCGTATAGTTGCGCCGGTCGTCCTCGATGGAGCGCTTCACAATCCGGCAGCCATACAACTCCGCCGCCAGCGCCGATGCGATGGCCCCGGTTTTCGTCAGCTTCTCTTCCGCAATCATCTTCACGCTCCCTGCCGTGTCATAATGCGGCACCTTCTCTATCTGCGGGTTGTTGGTAAAGAAATCCAGACACTGGTTCAACGCAACCGGGTGCGAAAATACACGCACCACACTGCTGAACTGTATCCGCGGCAGCGTGATCAGGTTGTGCACAATCCGCACGCTCGTCTCTGCCACAATCGGCAAATTGAAATGCAGCAGGTGATCGTAGTTCTCATGGACTGAACCGTGCAGCGTGTTCTCGATCGGAACCATGGCCGCATCTGCCTTCTTCTCCGTCAGGCTCCGAAATACCTGCTCGAACTGCTGGCACGGAATTACTTCCACCTTCGGACCCAGTAATTGATGAATGGCCATGTGCGAAAAGGCGCCGTGTTCGCCTTGAAATGCTACTCGGAGTGGTTTGGTTGCTTTCTTAATCATTACTCCCATTATTTCGCATCCCAGCGCTTGGCATCGCCGGCTGGAGTTCCCAATAGATCCAATACCCGATCCACCGTCTGGTCCACCAACTGCTCAATGCTCTCCGGCTTGTGATAAAAGGCCGGCACCGGAGGCGCAAGGATGGCTCCCATCTCGGCCAACGACGCCATCGTCCGCAGGTGCCCCAGATGCAGCGGCGTCTCCCGTACCATCAGGATCAGCCGCCGCTTCTCCTTCAGCGTTACATCGGCCGCCCGCACCAACAGGTTCGATGTGATCCCGGCTGCAATCGCGGACATGGAGTGGATCGAACAGGGCGCCACCACCATCCCGTCGATGGGATAGGAACCGCTAGCCAACCGGCATCCAATATCCTCCACCGAATAAAAATGGTCCGCAAGCCCTTGCAGATCACTTAGCTTTTTGCCGGTCTCCAGGAAAACTGTCCGCTCTCCGCTGCGGGTAACCACGAGGTGCGTCTCTACATCCTTTATTTTGTGTAACTTGTGTAGAATCCGGTATCCGTATATGGAACCACTGGCTCCGGAGATTCCTACAATGATTCTCAAAATTCGCTCCTCCCTCGGGAAGATCCTGTTCTGAATTCAGAACAAAAGTGAGATAATCTATACTGCTCGGCCTCCAAAGCGAAGCAACATCCTTCGCTTGACGTGGTACTTGTTTCCGTAGAGAAAGGTGCAACCTTCGTCACTCTAACCGTCATACGGCGAGATCATACCATGGAGGAAGCCGGACAAAAACTAAAGAAAGTCCGGGACCGGTTGGGGCTTCGGTACCGGGACGTGGAGCAGGCCAGTCTCTCCATCGCCTCCAGGCATAAAAACGACGAGTACATTATCGCCCTCAGCCGGCTTGCCGACATTGAGAACAAAGGTACCGTGCCCACGCTCTACCGCCTCTATTCGCTTTGCGTCATCTACAGGCTCGACATCACCGAAGTTCTGGATTGGTATGGGGTCGATGTCTCGCGCATCCCGGCCGACTCCCTCAGCGTCAGCGTCGACAACACCCATCCCATACAGTTCCATACCGCCGATCATGGAACCGTTCAGATGCCCCTATCCCTGGACCCCGGATTGGACCTCAAAAAAACAACCTTCCTCAGCCGCTGGATTCACCGCTGGGGCAGTGTCCCCATCATGCTCCTCAACGGGCTTGATTTGAAAAACCATCGCTACGCCCTCATCGGACTGGAAGACTGGTCCATGCATCCGCTCCTCCAGCCCGGCTCGCTCGTCTTGATCGATGAGACTAAACGTAAGCTTGTGCACTCCGGCTGGACCACCGAATTCGAGCGCCCCATCTACTTCCTCGAGCACCGCGGTGGCTATGCTTGCAATTGGTGCAGTCTGGAAGACGGAAACCTCATCCTGCTGGCGCACCCGGCCTCACAATGCGCTTCTAAGGTGTTTGCCTATCCGGACGAGATCGATGTGGTCGGCCAAGTGACCGGAGTGGCTATGCGCCTGGGATTGGCGCGTCGACGCCGAACTCGTTCCTGAGCAACCATAGCAGCGTTTCCAAATCGGCCAGATACAGTTGCTTCTCGGGCGTTCTCGCATTCACGGGCAGCATGTTCCGGTAGGGAGCCAGTCGTATCCAGGTATCAATCAACGCCTTTTTGTCGGTGGGAAAATTAGATAGGTACAAATCCAAATCAGCCTTCTGATACTCCAACCCCCAGTTGATCCATTCCTGGAAGGACTTCATATGGCTTTCGCGCAAGGCTCGATCCGACTCCTCTTCCCCGTAAATCATCGCTAAGCCGTGGTGCTCATAGCGCCCCGAGTTTGAGTTCCGCAGCGATGCCAAATATACCAGCCGGCCAAAGATGGACGGGATCTGCGACAAGGTGTGGCGACACAAGTCTGCGGGCGCTCCCCGTTGAAAGTGTTCCACAACCTTTTTCTTCATCTAACCCCGCTCCTCAAACCGTCACTTTTCAATTGTAGTACAAAATCCGAACCGTCAAAACGGATCGTATCTCTCCTAATCCATGTTATTCATTGTGCACATTTGTTCTGATATTAGAACATTTCTCTCCTGGTACCCTAAAGTGGATTTAGATCTAGTACTCTCAGCACTGTCTTCCCAGACAAACAATCTAACCGCTGGAGGCCTCGTCATGCAACGGACTTTCTGCACGCTTGTTCTTGCTTTGCAATTTCTGGCTCTTGCTCAAGTAGCCATTCCAATCGTCAACGCCGAGATCCCGTTCCCGCAATGCTGGCCCTGTCCCGATGACCCGCCGGCTGCCCGTTAAAATTGACCAATCAGAAAGGAAAAAACAATGTTGAAAAAAATGATGCTCACCCTGATCCTGGCCCTGCAATTCAGCGCGATCGTGAACATGGCCAACGCCGAGATCCCGTTCCCCCAATGCTGGCCCTGTCCCGATGACCCGCCGGCCGCCCGCTAGAACAAGACCCGAACCATAAAGAAGGAAAAACACATGTTGAAGAAAATGATGCTCACCCTGATCCTGGCCCTGCAATTCAGCGCGATCGCGAACATGGCCAACGCCGAGATTCCGTTCCCCCAATGCTGGCCCTGTCCCGATGACCCGCCGGCTGCCCGCTAGTACTTCTGCGTGAACGGCTGAAATCCGGCTGATTCCAATTGCTCTTTGATGCGAGCTGCTTCGGCGCCATCGATGAGTGGTCCAACCAGGACACGGAAGATGTGTTCTTGCGGAGCTGGGACCATTCGCGCCACAAAGCCCTTGCGGGTAAGGAATTCGACGGATATCTCGGCCATCCCACGTTGAACCGCGGCAACCTGCAGGAAAAGCGTCCCGCGATCGGGGATCGCTGCCGGCGAAGTTACTGGCCGTAGAGCAGGCGCAGCCGCAGCCACGGGCGCAAGCGTAGCCACGGACACACGCGCAGGCGCGGGAGCAGTCACGGGCACACGCGCAGGCGCAACAGACGCAGCCACGGGCGCAGGCGTAGCCACGGGCACTCGCCCAGGCGCAGTCACAGGCGCAGCCACGGGCGCAAGCGTAGCCACGGGCGCAAGCGTAGCCACGGGCGCTAACGCAGGCGCAGCCACCGGCGCGGGAGCAGCCGCAGGCATGCTGGCAACCGCAGCAACAGGCGCCAGCCTCTCTAGAGTAACAGGCTTGTCTTGCACCGAACCGGTCGGTTGAGCTTGCGGCTTGGCGATGCGCCCAGCTGAATAGAAGATGGTAGCCACCAGCACCAGTATGGTGAGAATCACAAACCCGACCAGCGCCACCTGCCTCGACCCGAGCGTCATCGGCTGCGATGCCGCTGATGGCTCTGGCCCGGTTTCCTGCATCGGTACTGTGTACCCTGTGTCGGTGGTGGAAGTCATATGGCTTACTCCAACCCACCATCGGCAGATGGAGCTGAATTCTACACCCCGTTATCGCGCCACCTGGCTCCAATCGTTATCGTAATAGCGCACAAGTACCTGATCATTCAGCCGGTTCGGCTCCACCTCCACGGGCTCCATGTCACGCGGGAATTGAAAAAGCTGCCCAACGTTTGCCGTTGTGAGGAAACGGAGATGCGCGGGCAGTTCCCCGCCCGGCTCGAAGCTCGAACCCGGCAAGGAAGCCAGCACGAATCCCCACTCTCCAAACGAGGGAACGTACACATGATAAGGATAGGTGCGCCATCCCGATTGCTTCATCGTCTCCACCACGCACCAGAAGGATTGCCGGGCAAATAAAGGAGACGTGGATTGTACGGTCACCAGTCCCCCAGCTGTGACATGCCTCGCAAGCGCCCGGTAAAACGCTGTCGTATACAGCTTGCCCAACGAGAAATTCGTCGGGTCCGGAAAATCGATCACCACAAAGTCGAACTGGTCACGGGTTTGGTCCAGCCACACGAAGGCATCCGCATTCACCACCCTCACGCGCCGGTCCCGCAGCGACATCCCGTTCAACTTCGACAGCAAAGGATGCGTCGTAAACAGCCCGGTCATCTCAGGATCCAAATCCACCAGCGTCACCGATGCCACACCCGGATAGCGCAGAATCTCCCGCACCGCCAGTCCATCACCGCCGCCCAACACCAACACGCTTCGCGCCGATGGCCGCGCCGCCAGGCCCGGATGCACCAGCGCCTCGTGATACCGGTACTCATCCCGCGAACTGAATTGCAGGTGCGAGTTCAGAAACAGCCGCAGATCGTCTTTGAACCGAGTCACGATGATCCGCTGGTAGGGCGTCGTGCGGGCCAGAATGATCTCGTCCGCATACAGATTATGCTCGGCCATCGCCGTGATCTGATCGGCGCCAAACATCCCGCCACCCAGGCCCAGCAATCCCAACACACAGGCCACGCGCAAGCCCGCCGTGCGCGCCAGGTGCTCACGGAAAACCCAGGTCGACCACAACGCCACCGCCGCATTCAACATCCCAAACAGCAGCGCAGACCGCACCAGTCCCAACCGCGGCACCAACAGCAAGGGAAACAGGATCGATGCTCCCAGCGCTCCCAGATAATCGAAGGTCAAGATGTTCGCCACCAGTTCGTGAAACTGGAAACGCTCTTTCAAGATCCGCATCAGAAGCGGAATCTCCAAGCCCACCAAGGTTCCCACCACAACCACCAACGCATACAGAATGAAACGGAAACTCTCGGTGTAGGCGAAGGCGAGAAACAGAAGCGAGGACGAGAATCCGCCCACCACCCCGACCATCAGTTCGATCATCACAAATCGCGCCACCAGCCCCTTGTGCAGAAAACGGGACAGGTAGCTCCCGATCCCCATCGCAAACAGGTAGGTTCCAATCACGGTCGAGAACTGCAGCACGCTGTCGCCCAGCAGGTAGCTGGCCAGCGTCCCCGCGATCAACTCATAGATCAGTCCGCAGGCCGCAATCAGGAAGACGGAAAGAAACAGGACTGCTGTCATGGAGGCGATGGCCTAGGGCAGCTTCGTGGTCTGATGTCCGGCCAGTTGCCAGCGTCCGGCCTGTTTCACCCACACATGCAGCAGGATGAGGCGGTCATCAAAGGGCTTGCCGTTGCTCATCCCGGTCATGTGCATGTGGCAGTGCGCCACCGCTGCGTCGCCATGCATTCGGATCGTGATCTTCTGATGCTCCACCTTTTCATACTTCTGCGCGCCGCCGCGGAGCCGTTCCATATACTCCTTCTTGCTCTCCACCGCGCCGGTGGAGTGCGCGTAGATGAGGTCGGCGTTGTATATCTTGTCCAAAGCCGCAAAATCCTGGCGCACCACCGCCGTTGCCCAAGCCTTCTCGGCTGCCCGAATCTCATCCTCCGAGGCCGGCATGATCCCGGCGGCCGTCATGGTCATTACGCAAATCAAAGTACTGGTTTTCGTCATATGGGAACTCCTCTATTCAAGATCCGCCATTGCCTGGAAGCTCGAGCGTAGCGCCGGATACAAGCCCTGATACACCGCGTAGGCGCGTTGATACTTCTCCGCGCTCTCGGCCTCCGGCAACAACGATTCTGTCTCCTCAATCGCTGCCTGGCACGCCTCGGGCACCGATCCAAATGCTCCGGTCCCGACCATCGCCAGTAGCCCCGCCCCGTAGGCCGAGCCCTCTTGCGTGGCGAGCGTCGAGACACGTCGGTCAAAAACATCGGCCAACATCTGCCGCCAGAACGGGCTCCTTGCTCCGCCGCCGGAAAGGCGCACCGAGGAGATCTTCACGCCCATCGCTTCAATAATCGTCAGGCAATCCTTCTGCGAATACGACACGCCCTCGAGCAGGGACCGGATCAGGTCCGCGCGGCTGTGCCGCGCCGTAAGTCCGATCCATCCGCCGCGGCAGGTAGCGTCCAGGTGCGGCGTCCTCTCGCCCATCAGGTAGGGCAGCCAAAACAGCCCCTGCGATCCCACCGGGGACTGTGCTGCCTCCGCCGTCAGCGCCGGATACTCGGTCCCGGGCGCCAACTGGTTGCGGAACCATTGGTAGCTCAGACCCGCGCCCTGCGTGACGCCCATCACGTGCCATTTGCCCGGAACCGCGTGGCAGAAGGTATGCACGCGGCCGGGCGCATCATAGGCCGCCTGATCCAGATGCGCGAATACGACGCCCGATGTGCCAAGCGTGCAGGAGGCAATGCCGGTCTGTACAATTCCGTTGCCCACCGCGCTGGCCGCCTGATCTCCCCCGCCGCCTACCACGGGAATCCCCGCCTGTAAACCGGTGGCTGCGGCGGCGGTCGCTGTGAGGACTCCAGTCACCTCCTGCGACTCGTACACACGAGGCAGGACCGAGGCGTCCACGCCCACCTTCGCGGCCATCTCAGAGGACCAGCGCCGCCGCACCACATCGAACAGCGCAGTGCCGGACGCATCGCTTACCTCGGAGGCATACTCGCCCGTCAACCGGTAGCGCAGATAGTCCTTGGGCAAAAGCATATGGCGGAGCCGCGCATAGTTGTCCGGCTCCTGATCCCGCACCCAAAGCAGTTTGGGCAGCGTGAACCCGGTCAACACCGGATTCGCCGTCCAGGCCAGCACATTGTCCTTGCCGGCCTTGGCGTTGATCCAGTCCACTTGCTTCTGGCTTCGTTGATCGCACCAGATCAACGACGGCCGGATTACATGCCCCGCGCCATCGAGCATCACCAGGCCGTGCATCTGACCGGAGAGCCCGATCCCGCGCACCTGATCACCTTGGATGCCGGAGTCACGCAGCACGCCTTGAACCGCGGTCTGCGAGGCCTGCCACCAATCTTCCGGTCTTTGCTCGGCCCACAGCGGGCGCTCCATTCGCATCTCTTCGTGCGCCGCCGTGAAGCCGTGCCGCACAACGGCCTTGTCGTCCATCAGGAGCGCGCGAGTCCCGCCCGTGCCGACATCGATCCCCATCCAGTACATGGCTACTTCCCTGCCAGGAACGGCAGACATGCCGCCCCGTAGAGTCCAGCCTCGTTGCCCAGCTGCGCCTTCTCGATCCTGGTCACGGCGTTGCGATAGGTGAAGCTGCGCTCCTTCACCTCCGCCAGCATCTTGGGAGCAAAGAAGTCCCAGGCCGGAAGTACCCCGCCGCTGAGCAGATACAACGGGAAATTGAAGATGTTAATCAAGTTTGCCAAACCCAAACCGAGCGCCGCTCCCATGCTCTCGAAGATCCGGATCGCGCCCACGTTGCCGCCTTCGGCCAGATCGAATACGTCGCGCGCCGTGAGATTCTCGCCCAAGCTCAACAGGTTCGCCATCGACTCGATGGCTGTCGCCGAGGCATGCTTTTCCAGGCACCCGCGATTGCCGCACCCGCACACGTTGCCGTAGGGAATCACGGTCATGTGTCCCAACTCCGCGGCCATGCCCATGTACCCATGCAGGATCTTGCCGCCGCTGATGATGCCGCCGCCGATCCCCGTTCCCAGGGTCAGCATGACCAGGTCGTCCACGTCCCGGCCGGCGCCCATCCACTTCTCGCCCATCGCCGCGGCGTTGGCATCGTTCTCCAGAATCACCGGCGATCCGAGTTGCTGCGCAATCGCATCGCGGACGGGGAAGTTTTCAAAGCCGGGCATGTTGTGGGAACCGAGTATCATGCCCTTTTCGATCAAGATGAATCCAGGCACCCCAATGCCGATCCCGACCAGCGACTTGGCTCCGAGGCTGTCGCGCAACTGTCGAATGCCGCCGACGATGTCACCAACTACAGCCTCGCGCCCGGCGCGCAGATTGGTCGCCACCGCGATCTTGTGCAGCAGCTTGCCGTTGGCGTCCATGGCGGCTGCCCGCAGGTTTGTGCCGCCCAGATCCACGCCGATAGAATAGTCGGTCATAATGCCGTAGAATACCACCTGAACGGGATCTCTCATGACGAACTCTTTACACCTATGGATCGGAACCAAGAAGGGCGCCTTCGTATTGCAGTCCTCCGGCAGCCGGAGCAAGTGGACGCTCGGCGCGCCGGTGCTGTTTGGGCACGCCGTCTATCACGTGCTGCAGGATGCGCGCGACCCGAAGCGAATGTTGATGGCCGCCAAGCCTGGTCACCTCGGGCCGATGGTTTACCATTCCTCCAACGCCGGCAAGAGCTGGAAAGAGGCGGCGCTCCCGCCCGCCTTTCCGAAAGCCGCCGAGGGGCTTGCGATAGACCACATCTTCTACCTCGCACACGGCCACGCTTCCGAGCCTGGTGTATGGTACGCAGGCACCTCGCCGCAGGGCCTGTTCCGGAGCGAGGATCACGGGGCCACCTGGAGCAGCGTGGACGGGTTCAACTTGCATCCCATGCGACGGGCATGGTGCGGCGGCCCGCAAGAGGCGCCGCCCGACGGGGCGCGTATGCATTCCATCCTCATCGATCCCCGCGACCGGAAACACATGTACATCGGCATGTCGATGGGAGGCGTGTTTGAGAGCCGGGATCAGGGCGACAATTGGGAGCCGTTGAACGCGGGATGCGCGGCGGACTTTATGCCGGACCCCACCGTCCCTTTTGGACACGACCCGCACTGCGTACGGCTGCACCCGCTCGTGCCGGACCGGCTCTATCAACAAAACCACTG